>Ga0206127_1000025_pt1 | contig 172695 bp, 160 predicted proteins | sample Helgoland_Spring_6_FD_148646 | JGI IMG/M metagenome (GOLD analysis project Ga0206127, IMG submission 148646) | Pelagic subsurface seawater microbial communities from Kabeltonne, Helgoland, North Sea - Helgoland_Spring_Bloom_20160419_1 | ecosystem: Environmental > Aquatic > Marine > Epipelagic ...
AAGACGGAAGCCTCTATTACGAGCAATTGTTTGGAACAATTGGTTTTGATGGTATGTCCACCAATTCATATCATGAATATAGGCCAACTATGGTCAAAAAAATAGGAAAACAATATTCCATTAAACCAAAAATAGCTAAAACAAATAATATTCAGTCTTATCGTTTTAGAGGGTTTCAAGTAAAACCAGAAAACGATTACTTAGAAAGTAGAAAAGTAGTTTTAACTAATGCGGATTGTAATATTATTTTATCCGCACCTAAAGACGCTACTAAAGATTACTTTTATAAAAATACAGACGCAGATGAAGTTATTTTCATCCACAAAGGAAAGGGTAAATTAAGAACACATTTAGGAAATATAAATTTTAAATATGGAGATTATTTAGTAATTCCACGCGGAATAATTTATAAGTTAGATTTTGAAGATGAAAACAACAGACTTTTTATAGTAGAATCTTACAGCCCTGTTTACACACCAAAACGATACAGAAACTGGTTTGGCCAATTACTAGAGCATTCTCCTTTTTGTGAACGAGATTTAAGAAGACCACAAGAATTAGAAACACATAATGAACTAGGAGATTTTCTAATCAAAACTAAAAAGCAAGGCGAAATTATAGAAATAACATACGCTTCTCATCCTTTTGATGTTGTGGGTTACGATGGCTATAATTTTCCGTACGCATTTTCAATTCATGATTTTGAACCAATAACAGGCAGAATTCATCAACCACCACCTGTTCATCAAACTTTTGAAACAAATGCCTTTGTAATTTGTAGTTTTGTGCCACGTTTGTATGATTATCACCCAAACTCGATTCCTGCACCTTACAATCATAGTAATATAGATTCAGATGAGGTTTTGTACTACGTAGATGGAGATTTTATGAGTAGAAATGATATAGACCAAGGCCACATTTCCTTGCATCCAGCAGGCATTCCTCATGGTCCACACCCAGGCGCAACAGAAAGAAGTATTGGGCATACAGAAACAGAAGAATTGGCAGTTATGGTAGATACTTTTAAACCTCTTCAGGTTACAGAAGAAGCCATGAAAATTGCAGACGAAGATTATTACAAATCTTGGTTAGAGTAACAAATTTATAAGAAGCTATTTCCTGCTTTACATTATATCTTTTTTATGAAAAATAAAAAAGGATGCCATTTCAATCAGGGCTAAACTTGTTTGCAAGCAAATAGTAAAATCAAAAAACTAAAATCATCAAAAAGATGGCAAAAGAAATAAAATCAGTAAACTACGGTTTAGAAAAAATATTTAAAGGAGCACAAGACTTTCTTCCTTTATTAGGTACAGATTATGTAGAATTTTATGTGGGTAATGCAAAACAAGCAGCACATTTCTACAAAACTGCATTCGGATTCCAATCGCACGCATACCGCGGATTAGAAACTGGTTCAACTGATTCTGTCAGTTATGTATTAACACAAGACAAAATTAAGTTAATGTTAACCACACCACTAAACAGCAAATCACCAATTAATAATCATATTGTAAAACATGGCGATGGTGTAAAAGTTGTAGCGCTTTGGGTAGAAGATGCTAGAAGAGCTTATAAAGAAACCGTTTCTAGAGGCGCAAAATCATATTTAACTCCAACTGTAGAAAAAGATGAATATGGTGAAGTTGTAAAATCAGGAATTTACACTTATGGAGAAACTGTGCACATGTTTGTAGAGCGTAAAAATTATAAAGGTGCATTTTTACCTGGCTTTCAAAAATGGGATTCAGATTATAATCCACCAGCAGCAGGTTTAAAATATATAGATCATATGGTTGGTAACGTTGGTTGGAATCAAATGAACGTTTGGGTAAAATGGTATGAAAAAGTAATGGGTTTTGAAAACTTTTTATCTTTTGATGACAAGCAAATTCATACAGAATATTCCGCATTAATGAGCAAGGTAATGTCCAACGGAAATGGACGAATTAAATTTCCAATAAACGAACCAGCAAAAGGAAATAAGCGTTCTCAAATTGAAGAATATTTAGATTTTTATGAAGGAGCAGGTGTGCAGCATGTTGCTATGGCAACAGACGATATTATAAAAACAGTTTCTCAATTGAAGGCAAACGGAATTGAATTTTTATCAACACCACCAGAAGAATATTACAGAGCAGTTCCAGGACGTCTAGAAGAACACAGTCATGAATTAAGAGAAGATATCGAAAAGCTAAAAGGTTTAGGAATTATGATAGACGCTGATGAGGAAGGCTATTTATTGCAAATTTTCACAAAACCAGTGGAAGACAGACCAACACTATTTTTTGAAATCATTCAAAGAATGGGGGCAAAAGGATTTGGAGCTGGAAACTTTAAAGCACTTTTCGAATCTATAGAAAGAGAACAACAAAAAAGAGGAACATTGTAAAATTTATAAAGCAAGATTTAATTATCTTGCTTTTTTATTTCAACCAAAATGAATAGAGACGAAATTTTAAAAGCGATAGAAGACAAATATGATACCTTAGGCGTTCCTGTAGACTCTATGCTAGAAGGTTTGTTGTGGAGCACACCAATTACTTATTGGGATTATATACAAACAGACGCACTTTTGGGTTTACAAATACCAAGAACAACACAGCCAGATGAAATGGTTTTTATCATGTATCATCAAGTAAACGAATTGTTGTTTAAAATGATTTTATGGGAAATAGATCAAGTAGCAAAACCTGTTGAAGTTTCTGCTGAAAAATTTACCATGCATTTAAATAGAATTAGTAGATATTTTGACATGTTATGTAGTTCATTTTCTGTTATGGCAGACGGAATGGAAAAAGAACAATATTTAAAATTCAGAAATACGTTAACACCTGCAAGTGGTTTTCAATCTGCACAATATCGAAAAATAGAATTTGCCTCTACAGAATTGATTAATTTAATTGATGCGCGTTATAGAGAAACTATAGATCGTCACTCATCATTTAAAAACGCATACAATCATTTATATTGGCAAGCTGCGGGAAAAAATTATACAACGGGTCAAAAATCAACTTTATTAAGTCTTTTTGAAAAAAAATATATGGGAGATTTTATAGATTTTATGCAAGATTATAATGACATCAATCTTTCCTTAAAGTTCAAACAATTGCCAAAAGAAGATCAAGAAAACGAAGATTTAATAAAGGCCATGCGTCATTATGATTATACGGTAAATGTAAAATGGGTGATGGCTCATTACAATGCTGCAGCTAAATATATAGGAGGTGATGATTCCGATTTAAAAGCAACAGGAGGTAGTAATTGGCGTAAATACATGCATCCAAAATACCAAAGGAGAATTTTTTATCCTTATTTATGGTCTGAAGAAGAGTTAAAGAATTGGGGAACTTTCTAATAATTTAGTTCTAAAGAAACGTTAAAACAGCATTAATTAAGCATTTACAAATCACTTTTTTTAATTTTGGAACAGTAATTGTCATTACTTTTGTATAAGTTTGGGTTTTATGAGAAAGTACATCTTTTTATTTTTCACATTATTTTTTACACTACTTGCGCAAGGGCAACAAAAAAAAGTTGCTTTTAAAGATGGAGAACGACTCCGATACAAAATGAGTTATTCTGGTTTTTTAAGAGCAGGTTCAGCTGTTTTACAAGTTGAAGAAAGAGAACTTAATGGCAAAAAAGTTTTCTATACAAAAGGTACTGGCTGGACTTCTGGAATGATAAAATGGTTTTTTGAAGTTGATGATATTTATGAATCCTATTTTGATATGGATACCATAAAACCTTATTTATTCAAAAGAAAAATTAATGAAGGAGGTTACAAAAAACATAGAATAACTTCTTTTAATTATGATTCAAATAGAGCTTACGTTCAAGATTTTACCAACCAAAAGGATAGTTCTATTGCATTTACAAATGTGCAAGACATGTTATCATCTTTCTATTATTTAAGAAATATAGAAACTGATAGTTTAAAAAAGGGTGATGAAATTGAATTGGACATGTTTTTAGATAGTAAAGTGTATCCTTTTAAACTCCGTTTTTTAGGAAGAGAGGTATTAAAAACAAAATTTGGGAAGATAAAATCAATGATTTTTAGACCATTGGTAGAATCCGGTAGAATTTTTAAAGAACAAGAAAGTGTTACTATTTGGATAACTGATGATGATAACAGAATTCCTATAAAAATGAAAGCTTCTTTAGCTGTTGGCTCTTTAAGAGCTGATTTGGAACGCTATGAAGGATTGGCAAATAACTTTACTAAACTTTAGGTTTTTTTCAACGAAACCGTTTGATGAACTTCTGTGATAACTTTTAGAATAAATCAATTTTATTTGTACTTTTGAAATTGATTTAAAATAGTAGAATTTCCTTGAAAAAAGTATTCATTCTTTTAGCTTTTATGTTATCTTTTTCTTCCTGTAAAAAGGAAAAACCAGAAACCACTATTGTTAAAAAAGATAAACCCAAACCAGAAATGCGTTTTGGTTATAAAATAGATGATTACAAAGTAATTCAAGATACTATAGAAAGTGGAGAGAGTTTTGGAATTATTTTAGACAGGCATCATGTTATGTATCCTAAAATAAATAAAATTGCAGCAGTTGCTAAAGATACTTTTGATGTAAGAAGAGTTAGAGCGGGTAAGCCTTACACCATTTTAGCAAGCAAAGACTCTTCAGAAAAAGCCCAGGTTTTTATTTACAAACACGATAAGATAAACGCAACTATTTTAGACTTCAAAGACTCTACGATTACTGCATTAAATTACAAAAAACCTATAAAAATCATAGAAAAAGAAGCAAATGGTGTTATTAATGCCAATTTTACATTTTCAATGGATAGCTTGGGTTTAAGGCCCAATTTAACCTACAAGGTTGCAGATATTTATGCGTGGACATTAGATTTTTTAAAGCTTCAGAAAGGAGATAAATTCAAAATAGTTTACGAAGAAAAGTTTATTGACGAATCCACTTTTGCAGGCTATGGAAAAGTTAAGTCTGCAGTATTTAATCACAAAGGAAAGGATTTGTATGCGTTTCGTTTTTTAGCAGATTCTATTTTAAATATTCATGAATATTATGATGAAAATGCAAAAATGTTACGGAGTCAATTTTTAAAAGCGCCTATAAAGTTCCAATATCGTATTTCATCAAGATATAACTTAAGAAGAAGAATTCCTCATTATGGCAATAGAATTAAACCTCATAAAGGAACCGATTTTGCTGCAAAAATAGGTACGCCTATTATAGCTACAGCAAACGGAACTGTTATAGAATCTACACGAAGAGGAGGTAATGGAAAATTTGTAAAAATCAAACACAATAGCACCTATTCAACGCAATATTTACACATGAGTAAACAAGCAGTAAAAAAAGGAGAATATGTAAAGCAAGGCGATGTAATTGGTTATGTTGGCATGACAGGAAGTACTGCTGGGCCACATGTTTGTTATCGTTTTTGGAAATATGGGAAACAAGTAGATCCATTAAAAGAAAAATTACCATCAGCAAAGCCTATGAAAAAAGAGGTGAAACCTATCTTTTTTGACTTTGTTAAACCATTAAAAAAACAATTAGATTACGAAAGAATTCCTAAGGAAGAATCTATTCAAGTAACTGAAATTATAGCACAAAATTAAAAAAATGGCTTTACCAAACAACAACCCAACAAAAACTGCTTCTTGGCAAAAACTAACAGATCATTTTAATGATATTAACAATATCACCATTAAAGATTTATATAAAGATGAAAATAGAGCTTCAGATTTTTCTTTAAAGTTTGACGATTTATTAGTTGATTTTTCTAAAAACAGAATTACCAAAGAAACGTTAGATTTATTGGTAGAATTGGCAAAAGAAGTAGAACTTAAAAAAGCGATTGAAAGTCAATTTTCTGGAGAGGTTATTAATGTTACGGAGGGCAGAGCAGTATTGCATACAGCTTTAAGAAGTACTTCTGAAGAACCTGTTTTGGTTGATGGGAAAAACATAAAACCACAAATACAAACCGCTTTAAGAAAAATAAAGAGTTTCTCTAATAAAGTAATTTCAGGGAAATGGAAGGGGTATACAGGAAAGTCAATTACAGATGTTGTAAATATCGGAATTGGAGGATCAGACCTTGGTCCAGACATGATTGTGGAGTCACTAAAATTTTATAAAAATAAATTAAACACTCATTTTGTTTCTAATGTAGATGGTGATCATGTTTCTGAAATTATAAAAAATTTAAATCCAGAAACAACACTTTTTGTAATTGTTTCTAAAACGTTTACTACACAAGAAACTATTTCAAACGCAGAAACCATTAAAAACTGGTTTTTAAAGTCGGCTACCATTTTTGATATTCCAAAACATTTTGTGGCAGTGTCAACAAATTTGGAAGCTGTAGATAATTTCGGGATTGATAAAAAGAATGTTTTCCCAATGTGGAACTGGGTTGGTGGTCGTTTTTCATTATGGTCTGCAGTAGGTTTATCAATTTCACTATCCGTAGGTTTTGATAATTACAGAGAATTATTAGACGGTGCAGAAGAAATGGATATTCATTTTAGAAATGAAGATTTTGATAAAAATATTCCAGTTATTCTAGCATTAATAAGTTTATGGTACAATAATTTTTATTTAGCAGAAACGGAAGCTGTTTTGCCTTATTCGCAATATTTAAAGAAACTTCCAGATTATTTGCAACAAGCCATTATGGAAAGTAATGGAAAAGGTGTGGATAGAAATGGAGATAAAATTGATTATCAAACTGGAACCATTGTTTGGGGCAGCACGGGTACAAACATGCAGCATGCATTTATGCAATTGGTGCATCAAGGAACAAAATTAATTCCTGCAGATTTTATTGGTTATAAAGAGTCACTTTACGGTTTATCAGACCATCATAAAAAGCTAATGGCCAACTATTACGGCCAAATGGAAGCTTTGGCTTTTGGTAAAACAAAAGAAGAAGTGCATTTAGAATTACAGTTTTCTGGTGATGAGGATAAGATTAATACTCTACTACCATTTAAAGTTTTTGAAGGAAACAGACCTAGCAATGCAATTCTTTTCGATAAACTCACACCTAAGTCTTTAGGTAAGTTAGTTGCGCTTTATGAGCATAAAATATTTACTCAAGGAGTGTTGTGGAATATTTACAGTTATGACCAATTTGGTGTAGAATTAGGAAAAGAATTAGCCAATAAACTTCTAAATAAACAGTAAAAATACATTTGTATCATTAGATTTAACGTTTGTTAACAAAAAGGCTAGCTTTTGTTAACAAACTTGTTAATATTTAAACTTTTGATTTTCAATAATAAAACCAATTTCTTCATACTTTTAAACTCTTAATTTCTTGTTAAAACTTAACATTAAATTAACAGATTGCTCCTGTAAAAGCAGGATTTTTGCAAAACATTCAATAAACAAATTAAACAATGAAAAAAATTAAAAACTTATTGCTTGTTGCTATACTTTTGGTATCAGCTTCAGTTTTAGGGCAAACTAAAATTTCGGGTGTAATTGTTGATGATACAAATCAACCATTGCCTGGAGCTAGTATCCTTGAGAAGGGAACTAAAAACGGAGTATCAACTGATTTTGACGGTAAATTTGTGTTAGATACAGAGTCGAATTCAGGTACTTTAGTAATTTCCTTTATTGGTTTTAAAACAATACAGGTCAGTTTTTCTGCTGAAAAACCAAATTTAGGTAACATTCAATTAGAAGAAGACGCAACTTTAGATGAAATAATAGTAACGGCAACTTCTTTTGCTATAGATAGGAAAACTCCTGTTGCAGTGTCTACTATTAAAGCTGCTGATATTGAGAGAAAATTGGGTTCTCAAGAATTTCCAGAAGTTTTAAAATCAACACCAGGTGTATATGCTACAAAATCAGGTGGTGGTTTTGGAGATGGTCGTATTAATTTACGTGGTTTTAATTCAGAAAATGTAGCCGTAATGATTAACGGAGTTCCTGTGAATGACATGGAAAATGGTCGTGTATATTGGTCTAATTGGGCTGGATTGTCCGATGTTACATCTGCAATGCAAGTGCAAAGAGGTTTAGGAGCTGCTAAAGTAGCTGTACCTTCTATTGGTGGTACTATTAATATATTATCTAAAACTTCTGACGTAAAAAAAGGCGGAAATATTATCGCATCCACAGGAAATAACGGATACCAAAAATACGGTTTCACTCTGTCTACAGGTTTAATGGATAATGGCTTAGCTGCTACAGTTTCTTTTGCTAAAATTTCCGGTGAAGGCTATGTAGATGGTACTCAATTTGATGGTTACAATTACTTTGTAAACTTAACAAAAGAATTTAACGATAATCATAAATTATCTTTCACAACTTTTGGAGCACCTCAAAGACACGGTCAAAGACAAAACAGAAGTACTATTTCTACAATTAGAAATGCACAATCTGGAATTCGTTTTAACCCAGATTGGGGTTATAAAAACGGACAAGTTGTTAATATAGAAGACAACTTTTATCACAAATCACAATCATCTTTAAACCATTATTGGACAATTAATGATGAAACAAGTTTATCAACTGCCCTTTACGTTTCTTTTGGAAACGGTGGTGGTGGAGGTACTGCTGGAACTAACACAGACTTATTTAGGAATAGAATTGGAGGAGATGATCAGCCAGTAGATTTAGACAATATTGTAGAAGTAAATTCAGCTAATGGTGCTTTAGGTTCAGAAGCTATTTTAAGAGCTTCAAGGAATAATCACAAATGGTATGGTGTTTTATCTACTTTTAAAACTGAATTAACAGAAGGTTTAGATTTTGTTGCTGGTTTGGATTGGAGATCTTATGTAGGTTCTCACTATAGAGAAATTACAGATTTATTAGGAGGTGAGTACTATTTAGATGATAACGATGTAAACAATCCAAATGCTGCGCTCCAAGTAGGAGATAAATTTTCTTATCATGATGATGGTAAAGTAGGTTGGCTAGGTGCTTTTGCTCAAGTGGAATATACTAGGGAAAGTTTAACTGCTTTCTTATCTACTTCAGCACAAAGAACTACTTATCAGCGAGTTGATTATTTTAATTATACTCCGGATAGCGCGGATAGAGAATCAGATAAATTTGGTTTTAATGGCTACAGCATTAAAGGTGGGGCCAATTATAGGTTAGATGATGTTCACAATATTTTTGCAAACATTGGATATTTTGAAAGGCCAGCTAATTTTGACGCTGTATTCGAAAATTTTAATAATGTAGATGTAAATCCAGATGCCGAAAATCAAAAGATTTTCAGTGTTGAATTAGGTTATGGCTTAAGAAGTGAGAAATTTGCAGCCAATGTAAATGCTTATTACACAGAATGGAACGACAGAACTTTTACAAGAAGAATTCAAAATAGAAATCCTGGGCAAGACGATTTTACAGCAAATATTTTAGGTGTAAATGCAACGCATCAAGGGGTAGAATTTGATTTTACTTATAGACCAACAGATAAACTAAACTTTACAGGAATGTTATCTTTAGGAAATTGGGAATATGCAAATAATTTAGTTGATGTTCGTATTTTTGACCAAGATCAAAACTTAGTAGAAGTTGTAGATTTACCAATTAAAGGTTTAAAAGTATCTGACGCTGCTCAAACTACTGCAGCTTTAGGAATGCTTTATAAATTTTGGGATAAAACATCTATAACAGTAGATTATAATTATTTTGCAGATATTTATGCTCAATTTGATGTATTAGATAGAGCTGTATTTAAAGGAGACGATCCAGATCCAAATGCGCCACCTACAGAAAGTAAAGGAGATACTTGGAAAGCCCCAAATTACCACACTTTTGACGCAAGTTTACGTCATGGTTTTAAAATAGGTGATTTTGATACAACAGTTACTGTAAGAGTAAACAATATTTTTGATACAGAATATATTGCAGATGCATTAGATGCTGATGATCCTTTGGTTTGGTTTGGTTTTGGTAGAACCTACAACTTGGGCATGAAAATTTTATTTTAATTAACAATATAAAAAACAATAAAATGAAAAAATTAATTTATCTATTTGTTTCTTTATGTATTGTATTAACATCTTGTGACCCATTAGAGGACATAGACAATGCATTAGAAGAAGCTACAAAACGAGATGGTATCGTTGGAGATGTAGCGTATACAATGGTTCCTGATGATTATACAGAAGACACTGATGATGGCGGTTTCTTTGGTTTTAGCAATGAGTATTTTAAATCTATTGATGATGTAGAGTCTAAAATGCCGGCTTTTATTTCAGATAAATTTCCGGCTTTAGGAGTGAAATACAAGGCTGATGGTTCTATTGATACCAAATCTTTAGCCGTTATAACTTATAATCTAAAAGATTCAATAGAAATTGAGATATACGCAGCTACAGAAGCAGATTATGATGAAATTGGCTTAACTAGTTTAAATACTAAAGAAGACTATAATAAAATGTTAGCTGCAAAATTTCCAGGATCTGCTGCAGGTACAATTGTAGAGTTGACCTATAAAACTGATCCAGAGATTACGGATTACACACTTACTGATGACGATTATGATTCAGTTGGTAATGGTCGTTTTGATAACTTTAATACTAATGAAACAGAGGAAGATAGAAGGTTAAAAATCCAAACGATTTTATTAAATAATTTTCCAGATTCAGAAATAGGAGACAAATACAAGGTTTTTTATGAATGGTTTAACGGTTCAGGTACTGAAAACTTGGATATGGAGGTTGTTTTAACTGATAACGCCCCGGACCCAAACAGTATCACGGATTATACATTAACAGAGGATGATTTTGCACTTGTTGGTAATGGTCAATTCAATAATTTTGATATTAGGCCAGGAAGAGCCGAAGAAACTATTGAGGCAAGAAGAGTTAAAATAGAAACTATTTTACTAAATAACTTCCCTGCAGCAGTAGATGGTGATCTTTATAATGTAACATATGCAGTATGGGTTCCTGGTGACGAAGTAAGAACAATGTTATTAATTAAAAATGGAGCAGGTTATGATATTTATAGCGCTTTAACTTATGAGTTTTATACTTTTACTTTAGAGGACGCTACTTCAAGATTTGCATTTAATGATGAATGGGACGCGCCGCAAACGTTTACTGCGGAAGATTATACAGCAATGGGTCAACGTTTCCCTAACTTTAGTGACAGGGAAACAGCTGAGTATAATACAGCTATTTATTTGAAAACATTATATCCATATGCAACGCCAGAAATGTTTTTACCTGTCGAGTTAGACATTTTTAGACAAGGTAAAGTAAACATCAATTTTATTTTTGATGGCTCTAATTGGAATGCGGTTCAAGAAATTTTTGAAACAACAGCTCAGTTTTCTCATAATGGAACAACTTGGAAGTTTGACAATACCATAAAATATACGCTAACTGCAGCAGATTATGAATTGGTTGGAAATGGTAGATTTGGTAATTTTGATGTAAGAGATGGTAGAGATGAAGAAACTATTGAAGCTCGTTTGGCAAAAATTAATACGATTTTAACAAACAACTTCCCTGGGGCAAAACAACTTCAAAAATATTCGGTTTCTTACAACGTTTGGAAACCTGGAAACGATGTATTTGTGATGAATGTGATTTTAGACGGAGATTCTTACAGACTTCAAACTGACGAGGATTAGATTATAGTTATTGTAATATATTTAAAACCACCTCAACAGAGGTGGTTTTTTTGTGTATAAAATTGTAACTTCGCATCTTAATTTTTTAGCAGAATAATGAAAAACATTCATTTATACTCGTTTAATTTAGTATTTACTTCTTTTAGAACCCCTTTTAATGCTCGAGTTAATTCATGAAAATTTTAAGTTATATATTGTCCCCAATTTTTGCAATAACGTTTATACTGTTGCTAGTTGTTTTTCATCCTTTTCAATGGCTCAGTTTTAATTTATTTGGTAGAAAATCACATGAAAAAGTAGTTGCACTTTTAAACTTTTTCCTGGTAAAATCAATGTTAATTTTAGGTGTTCCTATTTATGTTAAGAATGAACAAGAACTTCCTAATAACGCTCCATTAATATTTGTATCAAATCATCAAAGTACTTTTGATATTCCGCCAATTGGATGGTTTTTTAGAAAACACCATCCAAAGTTTGTTGCTAAAATAGAATTGGCAAAAGGATTTCCAAGTGTATCTTATAACCTAAGAAAAGGAGGAGCTGCACTCATCAATAGAAAAGATCCAAAACAGTCCATAAGTGAACTCATTAATTTTTCAAAACGGATTAATAAAAATAAATGGGGAGCAGTAATTTTTCCAGAAGGCACCAGAAGTAGAAATGGTAAACCTAAAAGGTTTGCCACAAGTGGTTTAAAAGTAATTACAAAATTTAATAAAGATGGTTATATCGTTCCAATAACAATCAATAATTCCTGGAAGATTTTCAGATACGGAAAATTTCCATTAGGAATTGGTAGTCCAATTACCATTACAACACACAAACCTATAAAAATAGATTCAATGTCTTTTGATGAACTAATAGAAAAGACAGAGTCAGTTATTAAAGAACACATTATATAAAATTATGTCTATAAAAAACATTAGAAAAGAAGTAATGCTAACTTTAGAAAAGAAGATGCAAAGCTTTATGGATACCTATTTAATTCCAGCAGAAAAAATATGGCAACCAACAGATTTTTTGCCTAACTCTCAAAAAGATTCTTTTATTTCAGAAGTAGAAGAAATTAGAGAGATTTCTAAAGAACTACACGATGATTTTTGGGTAGTTTTAGTTGGAGATACCATTACAGAAGAAGCTTTGCCCACTTACGAATCTTGGTTATTAGATTTAGACGGCGTTACTCAAGAGCCAGATAATGGTTGGGCAAAATGGGTAAGAACTTGGACAGCCGAAGAAAACAGACATGGAGATGTTTTAAATAAATACTTGTATTTATCTGGGCGTGTAAATATGCGTGAGGTAGAAATTTCTACCCAACATTTAATCGCAGATGGTTTTGATATCGGAACCTCTACAGATCCATATAAAAACTTTATTTATACTACTTTTCAAGAATTAGCAACTTATATTTCGCACAATAATGTTGCCAAAATAGCACGTAAAAAAGGGCACAAGGCGTTGGCTAAAATGTCTAAAATTATAGCGGGAGATGAAATGCGTCATCACCAAGCATACGCTCATTTTGTAAAAGAAATTTTTAAGATAGATGCTAGTGAAATGATGTTGGCTTTTCAACACATGATGAAACATAAAATTGTAATGCCAGCAATGCACTTAAGAGAATCTTTTCAAGCAAAAGGAAGCTTGTTTGATGATTTCTCTACAGTAGCACAAAGAATAGGAGTTTACACAGGTTTTGATTATGTAGATATTTTACAGAAATTAAATAACATGTGGGAAATTGATAAAATTACCAACTTAACACCAGAAGCCGAAAAAGCTAGAGATTATTTAATGAAGCTTCCACAAAGAATGTACAGAATAACAGAAAGAATTAAAGTACCAGATACAGCATTCAATTTTAAGTGGATGTTACAACCTAGTTAGTTTTAGAAGCTATTTCCAGCTTTCAGCACTCGCTTTTTTTACCTGAAAAAGGTAAAAAAGAGCTCAAACAAATGCTTCAATCTGGGCTAAACTAGTTTGCCTGCTTTTCGTAAACTTCCGTGTTTAAGAAGTATAAAACATAAAAACCTTCAAGACTTTATAGCCTGAAGGTTTTTTTGTTTAGCAGTTACGTTCCGTGCAAATCTATTTCAAATAAACAAACAGGGTTACCATGATAATGATCTGGTAAACCGCTTGTATTTTGCATATCAAATAAACCTAAAAAATCAAAACCAGCATTTTTATAATGCTCAATTAATCTAATATTTTCGCCTAAAGTATCTAATCTAATAAATTGAATATTATTTTGAATTACATATTCTTTAGCCCATTTTACAATTTCTAAGACAAAGTTATTACCTCTGTAATTAGGATTTATGGCAATTCTGTGAATATAAATGGCGCTGTCTTTGTTTCTTTCTTCCCAAATTTGAGCATCACTAAAAGTAATGGCCCAAATACAAACAATCTCTCCATCAATTAGCATTTTAAATTGCCTGTTTTCCTTAATTTCTGTTTCAATTAAGTCTCTTTTAAAATCTGGCCAAACCACAACTGTTTTTTTGGCTTTTTGATAATTAGATGCTATTTTATAAAGTTTAAATACTTCATTAATATCCGAATAAATAATATTTTCAATATCCATATGTTATTGTCTTAAAAATCAATATGAAAAGTATCTTTATCATTTAAAAACCCTAATTTCTTTCTAACTTTTTCTTGATTGGTTTTTAGTAAAGTTGCCTTTATGATGCCAATCTCGCTTTTAGGCAAATCAGAAATAATTTCTCCTAAATAATCTACAATTAAAGAGTTTCCAGAATATTCAGATGCATTAGCATCTTTTCCAACTCTATTTACACCAATTGTGTAACACATATTTTCTATAGAACGCGCTTTTAAAAGCATTTCCCAAGCTTTTACTCTCTTTATAGGCCAATTAGCTACATAAATTAAAAGATCATAATTTTCCGTATTTCTAGCCCATACAGGAAAACGTAAATCATAACAAATTAAAGGACAAATTCTCCAATTTTTATAATGTACAATTAGTTTTTCTGAACCAGAAACATACACTTGGTCTTCTCCTGCCAAAGTAAATAAATGCCTTTTATCATAAGTTTGTGTTTTTCCTGAAGGATGCACAAAAACAAGCCGATTGTAATAGGTATTATTTTCTTTTATAACAATACTACCAGTGATTGCTAATTGATTTTTATTCGCCATTTTTTGCATCCATAGAATAGATTTTCCATTCATGGTTTCAGCAACTTTTTCTGGTGTCATGGTAAAACCAGTTGTAAACATTTCAGGTAAAATAACAAGATCAGTTTCAGGAGATAATTTTTTAATTTTATTTTCAAAAAACATTAGATTTTCCTGTGAATTTTCCCAGATTAAATTGGCTTGAATACCAACAACATTCAACTCATTATGCATTAAAAATATATTAAAGATTAAACAAGTATAAAAGTAAGTTTTTGTAATTTAGAAAACCAAAAAAATGCAATGCAATCTTTTATTTCAGAAACTTTAGACGATATTTTAAAAACAACAAATTCTTTTGAAGAGGTTGTTCTAATACTGCCATCACAAAGAGCAAAAGTATTTGTAAAACAAACCATTAAAGATAAAATTTCTGTGGGGTTTCTACCAGAAATTTTAAATATAGAACAGTTTATAAATCGAGTTTCTGGAATTGAAAAAGCAGATAATATTCAGCTATTATTTCACTTTTATACCATTTATAAAAGTATAGAAAAAGACCCAGTTAATTTTGATGCATTTACATCTTGGGCAATAACGGTTTTACAAGATTTTAATGAAATAGACCAACACTTGGTTGATACTAAAGATATTTTTATTTATTTAAGAGATATTCAACGGTTAAAAAAATGGTCTGTTAAAGGCGAGTTTAAGGAAACAGAATTAATGAAAGATCATTACTCTTTTCTAGAAAAATTAAACAATTTCTACACACCATTTTATAATTTTTTAAAAGATAAAAATATAGGATATCAAGGATTAATCTATAAAGAATCTTGTCAAAAAATTGATAAATATGTAGCTGAAAACAGCCATAAAAAGTTCTTTTTTATAGGTTTTAACGCTTTAAATAAAGCAGAGGAAATCCTTTTTCAAAAAGTATTACAAGCAGGAAATTCTGATATTTATTGGGATATTGATACCGCTTTTTATAACGGAAATCATCAAGCAGGTAAATTCATCAGAAAATACCAGTCGGAATGGAAATATTATGAAAATAACGATTTAAAAATATTAGGAAACAGCTTTTTACAACCAAAAAAAATTGAAGTAATTGGCGCTCCTAAAAACACAACGCAAGTAAAATATGCAGGAGAAATTTTAGAAAAATTTACTGATTTTAAGAATACTGCTTTAGTTTTAGCCGATGAAACTTTATTACCAATTACATTAAGTTCTTTACCTAAAAACATAAATGCTATTAATATTACAATGGGCTATCCTTTAAAAGATGTGCCCACCACTAGTTTAATTTTTGCCATCTTTCAACTTTTTATATCACAAGAAAAATTGCAAAAAACAGTTGTAAATGAGTTCTATTATAAAGATGTAAATCGTTTTTTGAAGCACCAATATATTTATAAAATACTACCAAATATTGATCTACTTTTCATAGAAATAGCCAAACAAAATCAAACTTTTATCCGTAAAGAATATGTAGCTTCATTTTTAACAGGTTTAGACGATTTTTTACAAGGTGTAATCCTTTCAATTTTTGATCCTTTTGTTTCGGTAAATGAATTTATAAACAGAGTTTTAGGCCTAATTGACTTTTTAAAAGAGGATGTTAGTGAGTTAGAAAAAGAATATTTGTTTAGGTTTTATACTGCTTTTCAACAATTAAAAACCTTGCAAAGTGAATATGAATATTTTTCTGATTTAAAAACCTTATCACAATTTTTCAAACAACTAATTTCGTCAGAAAGTTTATCTTTTCAAGGAGAGCCCTTAAGAGGTTTACAACTTATGGGAATGTTAGAAACACGTGTTTTAGATTTTGAAAACGTAATTTTAATATCTACAAATGAAGGTGTTTTACCAGCTAACGCACAGCAAAATTCTTTTATTCCATTTGATGTGAAATTGGCCTTTGGTTTACCCACTTACAGAGAAAAAGATGCAATTTTTTCATATCATTTTTTCAGATTATTACAAAGAGCTAAAAATATATTTATAATTTACAATACAGAACATGATGTTTTTGGGAGTGGAGAAAAAAGCCGTTTTGTGACACAACTAGAAATGATGAGATCTGATATTATTCATAAAATTGTGTCGCCAAGAGTAGTTTCTCAAAATGTAGCTTTTAAAAAAATTAAAAAAGAAGCAACAACTTTAAAGCAACTAAAACTGCTGGCACAAAAAGGTATTTCACCATCCGCATTAACCAATTATTTATACAATCCCATATCGTTTTACAAACAGAAAGTACTTAAAATAAAGGAATTTGATAATGTAGAAGAAACTGTTGCATATAACACTTTAGGAACCGTGGTTCATAATACTTTAGATGAATTATACACGCCTTTTGTAAATCATTTTTTATCAGTCGCCATTATTGATAAAATGAAAAACCAATCTAAAGATCTGGTCCTAAAATATTTTAAAGATGAATTTAAAAATGGAGATATTTCTAAAGGTAGAAACCGGTTAATTTTTGAGGTTGCGAATCGATTTGTAATAAATTTCTTAAATCAAGAAAAAGAATTATTACAAAATACATACAATCGTCTAAAAATTTTAGCCACAGAAGAAAATTTAGCCACAGAAATTAATATTGATGGTTTAGATTTTTCTATAAAAATTCACGGTCAAGTAGATAGAGTTGATGAGTTGAATGGGGTTTTAAGAATTATTGATTACAAAACAGGGATGGTTAGCAATTCTAATTTGAAAGTTCCAAATTTTGAGAGTTTACGAGATGAAAAACATCACAAGGCTATTCAAGTTTTGTTGTATGCTTATTTATATACAAAAAGCAAAAACCATAATTTTGAACAACCTATAGAAGCAGGTATATATTCTTTTAAAAATCTGAATAGTGGGTTTTTACCAGTAAATTTCTCATCAAATTACAGAAAACTAGATTTAGAAATTACATCAGAAAGGCTAGAAGATTTTATCAACGAGATCAAAACTTATATCACTGAAATCTATGATTTGGAGGCTGATTTTATTGAGCCTGCCGATTTAAAATATTAGATTAATTCTTGGGTGATGATTAAAGGTGAGTAAATCAGTTTAACTTACTGCTTGAAAAAAAGACTTTAAACAGCAGTACATGAACTAGTTTTAAAAGAAAATAGTGCTATTAAAAAGTAACAATAATTGATATTGTAACAAGATTTCTGATTTACTTACCTCTTAAAATCAATAAGGGTTTTGTAGTGTAAAATTCTTCTTTTAAAATAGTATTCTTTTCCCAAAGTTTTTGAAAGAAACCTCTTTTACGTCTAAAAACGCAAAGCATATCTGGATTAAATGTGTTTAAATGCTCTAAAACCCCTTGAAAAGTTGTACCATTTTCTGTTGTAGTTAAGGTGGTTTGTAATGCCTCTAAATCAATATTTATTTTTAAATCTTCTTGTTTATAATTCGGAGTTTTAACTAAAAGTAAATTCACGTCAAAACCGAATTTATTAGCCATTAATTGCAAAGGTTTTAAAGCGGTTTTGCTTTTTACAATTCCAGATTTAAAAGCCATTAAAACACTCTTTATTGGAGCGTATTTATAATTGTTCGGAACAGTTAAAACTGTCAATTCAGCATGTTTTACCAAGCTTCCTGCTGTTCTGCCTAAAAAAAGTTCTTCTTTTATAGAGTTACTTTTTGCACCTACAATAATTAAATCAATACCTAATTCATCATCAATAGCGGCAACACTATCTAATGTAGATCCTTTTGCAGAAATTAATTTTACATCAACATTTTTGGTGTCTACACCTTTTACCATTGTACGTAAATATAAATTAGTTTCACGCTCAATAATATTATCAATGTTAATCATGGTACCAGCTTTTGATTGCGCACTATAAGCTCTAAAAACAAAAACTTTAGCATTAATATCTGATGCAAAATCAATCGCGTATTGTAAAGTGTTTTCTGCGTCTTCGGTAAATCCTATAGGTACTAAAATGTGCTGCATAACTACTGTTTTTAGACTACAAAGTTACTCATTTTTGAGAAAGTAAAAGCTAATCTTTTTTTTAAGAGGTGTACCTTTGTAAAAAAAGAACAGATTGCACGCTAATATAAGTTTTAAACATATTAATAAATTAGCTATTCCTGCTTTAATTGCAGGTATTGCTGAGCCCTTGTTATCTATTACTGATACCGCTATTATTGGCAACATAAATGTTGACGCTACAGAAAGTTTGGCGGCAGTGGGTATTGTTGGTGCTTACATTTCTATGTTAATTTGGGTTTTTGGGCAAATAAGAAGTGCAATTTCATCTATAATTTCTCAATATGTTGGTGCCAATAAACGTGACGAAATAGGTGCTTTACCTGCGCAAGCGATGGCTATTGTAATTTTAGGAAGTTTATTTGTTGTTGCAATATCATACCCTTTTGCAAAACAAATTTTTGAATTTTATAACGCTTCAGGAGAGGTTTTATCTTATTGTATTGCCTACTTTAAAATTAGAATTTTTGGGTTTCCTTTTTCCTTATTCGTATTTGCTGTTTTTGGAGTTTTCAGAGGTTTACAAAACACATTTTATCCAATGATAATTGCTATAATTGGAGCGCTCTTAAATATAGTGTTAGATTTTATTTTAGTTTACGGAATTAAAGAAATTATACCTGCAATGTATATTGAAGGAGCGGCTTATGCTAGTGTAATTTCGCAAGTTACAATGGCAATAATCGCTTTTATTTTATTGATAAAAAAAACAAATATTTCATTAAAAATGCAACTGCCTTTTCATCCAGAAATCCCCAAATTATTAGGAATGATAGGCAATTTATTTATTAGAACTATTGCGTTAAATACAGCTTTATATTTTGCGACTTCATTTGCCACAAATTATGGTGCATCTTACATTGCAGCTTACACAATTGGTATAAATATTTGGTTGTTAGGAGCATTTATGATTGATGGTTATTCAAGTGCAGGCAATATTTTATCAGGAAAATTATTAGGTGCAAAAAACTATAAAAGTTTAATAGAGTTGAGTAATAAGTTATTTAAATACGGAGTTTTAATAGGAAGTCTAATCGCTTTAACAGGTTTTATTTTTTACGATTATATTGGGCAGATTTTCACCAAGGAAACATCTGTTTTAGAACAATTTAACCATGTATTCTGGATCGTGTTATTATCACAGCCTTTAAGTGCTATTACTTTTATTTTTGATGGAATGTTTAAAGGTATGGGTTTTATGAAGTATTTACGTAATGTTTTAATATTATCTACAGCTTTTGTTTTTATGCCAACTTTATTATTTTTTGATTGGTTAGATTATAAGTTGGTTGCAATTTGGATTGCTTTTACATGTTGGATTTTAGCCAGAGGAATTCCATTGATAATAAAATTTAGAAACACTTTTTTACCACTTGTTAAATGTTGATTTCTGTTTTGTGAGCACTTTGTAAATTACTTATCTTGTAAAACGTAAATTATTTTTATTATCAAATTTAATATGTACTTTTAATTCTATTCTCTGGTATGCTTATTGCTATAAGAATAAAGAGTAAATTTCGAATGACTAACTTAAGAAACACCGATCTATTGAAATTTTTTATGGACAAATCTCAATATTTTTAATAACAAAACAGAATAAAAAAAAATTGATCAATTTTAAAAATATTTCTTTAAGAATACGCATTTTTTTATCTATGATTTTATTGGTGCTATTGGCTTCCATTCTAATTTTAGGTGTAACTGTATTTCAATATGATGAACAAACAAAAGATTATAACATACAACGTTTTGAGCGAAAAGAAGCTACAACAAATAAAACCATAGAAATAGAGCTTAGCAACAAAACTACATATCCTGTTAATACGGAGAATTTATCAAAAATTTTTCAGAATCGTATTTACGAAATATCTTCAATTAATAAATTGAATATTTCTATTTTTGATTTGCATGGTAACCTCTTGATTTCTTCTAAAACCAATGCTTTTGAACCCAACGAAATAGAACCATTATCCTACAAAATTTTAAATGAATTAGTACAAAGTTCAAATCATAGAATCCTAATACCTTTAGAAAAAGATGGTATTGGTTATCAAACTTCTTTCAGCTACATAAATGATTCTAAATCGAAACGAATTGGAATCATTGAGTTGGAATTTACCCAAGATAATTCAGAAATCGAGAAAGAATTAAAGGAATTTATTAGCAGGCTAAGTTTGGTATATGTATTAATGTTTGTTGTTGCAATCGCGCTAGCTTACTTTTTATCAAGTTATATTACAAGATCTATAAAATCTATTTCAGATAAAATGGAACACACTCGTTTAAATGAGCGTAATGAAAAAATCACATTAAATTCGGCAAGCTCGGAAATTAAAACTTTGGTTGAGGCGTATAATAACATGATTGATCAATTAGAAGAAAGTGCAGTAAAACTTGCAAGAAGTGAGCGTGAGCAGGCTTGGAGAGAAATGGCAAAACAGGTTGCTCATGAAATTAAAAATCCATTAACGCCAATGCGTTTATCTGTGCAGAGTTTTGAACGAAAATTTAATCCTGAAGATGAAAATATTAGAGAAAAACTATCTGAATATAGCAAAACTTTAATTCAACAGATAGACGTTATGAGTTCTATTGCTTCTGCTTTTTCAGATTTTGCAAAAATGCCAACGCAAAAAAGAGAGCGCATTAACGTGATAAGCGTTGTAAAATTGGCATTAGATATCTTTAACGAAGGCTTTATAACCTATATTACAGAAGAAACAGAATTATTTGCCAATTTAGATAAAACCCAATTAATTAGAATTGTAACAAATCTGATTAAGAATGCAATGCAAGCATCAGAAAAAGAGGAAAATCCTTTTATAGAGGTAAAAGTGGTTTCAGAAATGGATAATGTAAAAATTATAGTTTCTGATAATGGAAAAGGAATATCAGAAGAATTAAAAAATCTAATTTTTGAACCTAAGTTTACTACAAAATCAAGTGGTATGGGCTTGGGTTTACCAATGGTGAAAAATATTATAGAAGCTTACGATGGTAATATTTCTTTTACTTCACAAGAAGGCGTGGGAACTATTTTTACAGTAATTTTGCCTAAATCATAACTTTCAATCCTAACTATATCATATGAAATACCATAATATTTTACTAGAAAAAAATAATGCGCTGGCAAAAATAATTATTAACAGGCCAAAAAAATTAAATGCATTAAATAAACAAACAATTACGGAGTTAAGCCACGTTTTTAAAGTTTTAGAAGAAGATTCAGTTATTAAAGTAATCATTTTAACGGGTTCTGGAGAAAAAGCATTTGTTGCAGGTGCAGATATTTCTGAGTTTGCCCATTTTTCTGTAAATGAGGGAGGCTCTTTAGCAAGAAAAGGGCAAGAAATGTTGTTTGATTTTGTTGAAAATTTATCTACTCCCGTAATTGCTGCTATAAACGGTTTTGCTTTAGGCGGAGGCTTAGAATTGGCAATGTCTTGCCATTTTAGAATCGCATCAAATAATGCAAAAATGGGGTTACCAGAAGTTTCTTTAGGCGTAATTCCTGGTTATGGAGGTACACAGCGTTTGCCACAATTGGTTGGTAAAGGAAAAGCAATGGAATTAATTATGACGGCTGCTATGATTTCTGCTGATGAAGCTAAAAATTGTGGTTTAGTAAATCATACAACAACATTGGAAGAATTATTGCCTTTAGCAGAAAAATTGGCGAGTAAAATAATGAGAAATTCCTCTGTTGCTATTTCTGGAGCTATCAAGGCAGTAAATGCAAACTTTAAAGATGGTATTAATGGCTTTGACACAGAAATTTCGGAATTTGGTAGATGTTTTGGTACAGCAGATTTTAAAGAAGGCACTACTGCATTTTTAGAAAAAAGAAAGCCCAGTTTCTCTGGCAATTAAATAAATTATTACAAAAAACGAGCTCGTTAAAGCTCGTTTTTTGTAATAATATGCTACAGATAAATTAGAAATATTGCTTAAAGTTTAAATATTTCGTTGTAGGTTCTTCCATTATTTTCGATAACGATCTCATAATCTCCTTTTGCTTTTAAATCTAATTTATAAATTCGGTTTACTATTGGACCGCCCTTTATAGTTTCTGAATAAATAATTTCACCTTTAAAAAATAAGGCTATTTCCAATGGTTTTTTATCAAATGTAATTTTTGATATCATTAACTTATCAGATTCAAGTCTAATAACAGGTTTAAAAATGATATTTTCAGCTTTTTCAATGACAACTTTATTCCTCTCAATTTTTATCGATTTTACAATAATTTCAAAATCTTTTTCTAATTCTAAAGTATAACTTCCGTCTTTCAGATTATTAAAATTGAATGACTTGGTGATATTACCTTTCCTTTTTATTTCTTCAGAATAAAGTACCTCTCCATTCTGATCTTTTACCTTTAGTTGATGTCCTTTTTTTGTTCCTTTAAATACAAATGTTATATTTTCACTGTTTTTTGTGTTATAAAAATTGTTTTTGTTTGCATAGTTTGCCAATGTTGCTAACATAAAAATGACAATGAATATTACTTTTTTAAATACTTTCATTTTATATACTTTTTTTATTGTTGATACTATTTATTAATATTCGTCCAATTACAATCAATTGAACCAAGTATAAAACCGAGAAAAAAACAATTACACTTGTAAATAAAATTCCTTCTTTGTTTACCATAATTTAAATACTTTAAATTTTATAGAACAAAATTAAGTTTGATATATGTTTTGCCAAACAACAAAATTGGTGGATTTATGTGTTATATTAACAAAATATTTTTTTTTAATAGCTATATTGGTTAATATAGAGTTTAAAGGTGTTAATTTTATAAAGTTGAGAATTTTGGAATATCGTATTTTTGCATCATGATTCAGAGAAAACCAACTCTTGAGAAAATTACTCCAAACTTTGGAAGCTCATTTTTATTAAAGAAGCATATAGAGTTTTTAAAAACTAATAAGCCTTTTTGGCATTTTCATCCAGAAATAGAGTTGGTATATGTAAATAAGGGAAAAGGGAAAAGACATATTGGTAACCATATAAGTTATTTTAACAATAGCCAGTTGGTATTAATAGGTTCTAATTTGCCACATATTGGATATTTAGATAGATTAACAACAAATGGATCTGAAACATTAATTCAATTTTTACCCGATTTTTTAGGAAAGGATTTTTTTAAAAGACCTGAAATGATTGCGATTGATGCACTATTTGAACGAGCTAAAAAGGGAATTCGTTTTAATCTTGAAATTAAACAAAGAATTGGAGCAAAAATAGAGCACTTGGTTGAATTAAATGGAGTTCAAAGAATTACTTCATTCATTGAAGTTTTAAATGATTTAGCTACAACAGATGATTATACCTTATTAAATGCGAATGGTTTTGCTTTTGAAAGTACACATCAAGATAGTAACAAGATAGAGGTGATCTACAAACATATTAATGAAAATTTTAAAGAACATATTAGTTTAGAGGAAGCTTCAGGTTTGGTAAGTATGACAGTTCCTGCATTTTGCCGATATTTTAAAAAATCTACTGGAAAAACATTTACAAAATTAGTAAATGAGTATAGGGTTGTGCATGCTACAAAATTGCTTGCCGAAAGTAACATGAGTATAACAGAAATAAGTTTTGAGTGCGGCTTCAACAATTTTTCTCATTTTAATAAGTTATTTAAAGAGTTCTCTGGTAAAAGTGCTTCTGTTTACAGAAGTGAATTAAAAAATCTAATACAGTAATTATGAGTGTAATGGTGAAAACAAAAGTAGATAAAGCAATAGATTATTATAGCTTTAAAAGCAGACAAGTTCGAGATTTTGTCAATTCTAGTAAAGATTTAACAATAGAACAGATTATTGAATTTGGTGAGGAATTAGCAGTTTTAGAATATAAGATTACAGCTTTAGAGGTGGCAAAAGAAAGTTAATTTATAATTTTCCATTCCATTCATCATAAAATTGGCTTAAATAATTAACCATGAATTGATGTCTATTTTCTGCGATCTCTTTTCCAGAGGTTGTGTTCATTTTATCTTTTAAAAGCAATAATTTTTCATAAAAATGATTTATTGTTGGTGCTGCTGAGTTTTTATATTCTTCTTTTGTGAGATTCAAATTTGGTAAAATTTCAGGATTGTATAAAGCCCTATTTTTAAATCCACCATAATTAAAACACCGAGCAATTCCAATTGCACCAATTGCATCTAATCTATCTGCATCTTGCACCACTTTTAACTCTATTGATGAAAATTTATTCTCGTTTTTACCAAACGAATTTTTAAAAGACATATTTTTAATAATTTCTACAACATGTGTGATTATTTCTTGTGGTACATTTTCATCAATTAAAAATCTCTCAGCAATTTTTGGACCTATTTCTTCATTACCATTATGAAATTTAGAATCAGCAATATCGTGTAAAAGTGCAGCCAAAGAAACTACAGTTAGATTTACTTTTTCTTCTTTAGCAATAAGTAATGTGTTTTTAAAAACACGTTCAACATGAAACCAATCATGACCTCCTTCTGCTTGCGCTAATTCCTTTTTAACAAAATGTATGGTTTTTTTAATTATATCACTTTCAATCATTTTATTTTCTACTTTGTAATTCTTCTTTTATTTTTTTCATCTCAAAAAGCATAACAAAAAGCATTGGCGCAAAAAATAGAGGTAGAAATGTTTGAAAAGAAATTCCTTTTTCGAAGGTGGAGAAAATTGCAAACAAAACCATCAGTAATAACAATATAGTTTGAACAATTGCCAAAATTTTTTGTTTTTTCAACTTTTTAATAAGTTCATTTTTGGTATAAGATGTAAATTGCGATGCCATATTTTAAAAAATTAGTTATAAAAAAATCCACTAATAAGTGGATTTTAAATGATTATCCTAAAAAAGGATTAAATATAAATTCTAACAGTGCTCATCGTAAGCAGCTGCCAAATTTTGTGCAATCATTTGTGCAGATCTACCTTCAATATGATGACGCTCTAACATATGTACTAAATTACCATCTTTAAATAAAGCCATTGCTGGAGATGAAGGAGGAAAAGGAATCATAAATTCACGAGCTTTCTGCGTAGATTCTTTTTCTACACCTGCAAAAACAGTAGTTAAGTTGTCAGGAGTTTTATCGGCTCCTAAAGAAGCAATTGCTCCTGGTCTTGCTGTACCTGCAGCACAACCGCAAACAGAATTTACAACTACTAAGGTTGTACCTTTCTTTGCCATTGCAGCTTCTACATCCTCGGCTGTATATAATGCTTCGAAACCAGCATCAATTAACTGATTACGCATTGGTTTTACTAATTCTTCTGGATACATAATTCTATCTATTTAGATTTAAAACGCTGCAAATTTAATTAAATTAAAGCTAATTAAAGATAACAAACCAATAACAATTTAGATAGCACTATAAATAATAATAATATTATGCAAAAGATGCTAAATTAAATACTTTTGCACCAATTAGATTCAATGATTTTTGAGTTAAAAAAAGAGGTTTTGTAATTATTATAGTTAATGTGTAAGCTTAAAATTTTTAAACTAGAAAATAAACACACATTAATCATTTCTTATATTTGAAATAAAAAAAATATTTATCATGGGAAGTTTCACAAAATGGTTGGGAGCAGGTTTAGGGTTTACATTAGGAGGTCCAATAGGCGCAGCAATTGGTTTTGCAATTGGTAGTTTTGTAGATAAGTTTGAAATTGATGATTTTAAACAAGAACAAATAGACTATAATAGAAAAAGGACAAAAAGCTCTAATAGCACAAAATCCAACACACAATCTGGAGATTTTGAAATGAGTTTATTGGTTTTGGCATCAATTGTTATAAAAGCTGATGGAAAAATTGATCAGCGTGAATTGAATTTTGTGAGGTCTCAATTTTTAAGTATGTATGGTAAGGAAAGAGCAAACAATGCTTTTAAATTATTTAAAGGTATTGTAAAAAAAGATGTTTCTGCACGCCAAGTTTGTATTCAGGTTAGAGAACATATGTCTCATGCATCTCGTTTACAGTTAATTCATTTTTTATTCGGTATTGCCAAAGCAGATGAGTTTGTGTCAAAGACTGAAATTGAAGAAATTAAAAAAATTGCTGGTTATTTATATATCAATAATAATGATTATGAATCTATAAAGGCAATGTTTTACGATGCTTCAGGTAATGCTTTTAAAATTCTAGAAATAGAGAAGTCTGCTTCTAATGAAGAGGTAAAAACGGCTTACAGAAAATTAGTTAAAAAGTATCATCCTGATAAACTAAGAGATTTGGGTGAAGAGCATTTAAAAGGAGCAAAAGAAAAATTTCAGAGTATACAAGATGCATATGAAAAAATTAAAAATCAAAGAGATTTTTAGAATAGTAGTATAAAAATCGATCTATTATTCAAAAAAACTGTTCATAATTTTATTTTTTGTAGAAGATATATTATATTTAACTTCGAAAATGATATAATATGAAGGTCCCCTGCACAAAGCGTAATCTCAAGCTAAATTCAATTTTCCTATTATTGCCTAAAATTTTTCGAAAATTTGATTATTAAAAATCTAAATAATTTTTAATTTTTTTAGGTTTAAAGTTTACTTCTAAAGAGAGATTTCCCCACTTATCTGTAAAAATAATATATGAAGAAAGTACAATCAAAAGTTTACTTTACTTCAAATAGTTGCATTATTAGTTGGTTAATGGATTGGTTAAAATTTTATTCCAAAATTAGAACAATCCAACTAAAAAAATAAAAATATGTACTTAAATCGTCAGCAATTTATAAAGGTAGTGTGCTACTTGTTAATCTTGTTCAATTTCCATTTGATATTAGCAAATAGAAAAGCGTTAATAATTTGCAATAAAATTTCTTCTAGAATGTTTGCAACTTTAGTAGCTAATAATGATGACTTTTCGTCAACATCAGTAAATGGGATTGTTGGAGGAGTTGCAGGAAATGTTTTTTTAAACGACACTTCAGATGGGGCAACCGTAACTAACGCCACAGTAGTACCTTCTATTATTTCTGATGGTACTTTAGCAGGAGTTACACTTTCTCAAAACGGTAATATCAATGTTCCTGCTGGAACCCCTTCAAGAATATTTACAGTAATTTATCAAATTTGTGAAAGAGGTGCAAGTACAAATTGTGTGAGTGCTTCAGTAATTATAAAGGTTGATGCAGATAGTGATGGAGACGGAATTTTAGACTCCGTAGATTTATGTGCTAATTTTGATGATAATTTAGACAATGATTTAGATGGAATTCCTGATAATTGTGATGATGATGATGATAACGATGGGATTCCTGATATCAATGAAGGGTGCACAGCAAACATCAAAAACACGTATCAAAAAATTTATTTTGCAGACGGTACAATTGATACTTCTGGAGATACAGATGTAAATTTGGTCTATTCTACGATTACAAATTATGTTTCTTTAATTGGTGGAGGTCCTGCTCCAGACAATTTAATGTTTTTAACAGGTTTTGATCCTATTGGAGGGCAAGCAAAAATGGTTTTAGATATCACAGATCCTTACATTTTAAATGTTGATAAATTTATCACTTTTAGAGCTTACTTATTTGATAACAGAAGAGATTTTTCAGGTGACTATAATTTACCAATTAAAGCTACAATTGGCACAGTTTCTTCAGGGGCTTTTTCAGTAGATCAGTTGCTAACAGTTGAACAAACAACAAAGTTAGATGCAGGAAATTGGATTCAAATAGAATATAAAATCCCGGTTTCAGGTTCTGAACCAAGAGAGATTTCAATCGATAATATAACTTTAGAAATAGAAGTAAATTCAGAAGGCGTAAATGCCACATTTGATCCTGCAGATTCAGAGGTTTTTGGGGTAATCCCTCTGGAGTTAATTTCAGATATTGAAGGTGAAGATTGTTCTGGAAGTCCTGATTGTGATTCAAATAATGTACCTAACTATCAAGATAGTTCTGCGTGTGATATCATTATTAATCCTAATCCTTTTTCAGATGTTATTCCAAATACCTTTACCCCCAATGGAGATGGTATTAATGACACATTTGAAATTCCGGCACTCTTACAATACCTCGAATTTAAGTTAGAAATATATAACAGATGGGGTAATAAGGTTTATGAATATAGTAATAATGGCAATGTAAGTCCAGATTGGTGGGATGGTTATTCTGATGGAAGACTTACTTTTAATAATAATAAACCTTTACCAATTGCAACATATTTTTATGTGATTGATTTTAATGACGGATTAACAGCTCCCAAAAAAGGTTGGGTATATTTAAATAGATAATTACTAAGGCAATACAAATGAAAAATTACATACTAATTATTGCATTTATATTATTTACAATTTGTGTAAAATCACAACAAAACCCACAATACACGCAATACGTGTATAATATGAATATAATAAATCCTGCATATGCAGGATCTACAGAAGCTTTAAGTCTTAACTTTTTGGCTAGAACGCAATGGGTTGGTTTTGATGGAGCACCAAAAACATTAACTTTTGGAGCGCATGCACCAATAATAAAAAATTTAGGCTTGGGTTTGTCTGTTATTGTTGATAAAATTGGACCTGTTCAAGAGCAGAATATTTATGCGGATATTTCTTATACTTTAAATTTAAATAATGATTCAAAATTGGCTTTTGGTTTAAAAGCAGGAATTACAGCTTTTAATTTATGTTTAGAATGTTTAAACTCTGTAGATCCTGAATCATTAGATTTTTTAGAAAGGGCATCAAATAAAACTTTGCCTAACATTGGAGCAGGGTTATTTTATTATACAAACAAATTCTATTTAGGCTTTGCAATGCCTAATCTATTAGAAACGTTTCACTTCGAAAAAACAGAGAATCAAATTACTAATGGTTCAGAAAAAACCCATTTCTTTTTAAATTCAGGATATGTATTTGATATTTCTAGAGCGGTAAAACTAAAACCTTCTATCATGGCAAAAGCAGCTCAGGGAGCTCCTTTATCAATTGATTTTTCTGGGAATATTTTAGTTTACGGGAAATTAGAGTTTGGCTTGTCTTACAGACTAACCGAATCTATTTCTGCATTAATTAATTTGCGAGTTAAAAAGAATTTTAGAATAGGCTACGCCTATGATTATACACTAACACGTTTAGGCGATTTTAATTCTGGCAGCCATGAAATTTTCTTGTTATTTAACTTTGAGTCTGAAATAAATAAAATACGATCACCTAGGTTTTTCTAGTTATATAACCTAATATTATGAAAAAAACACTTTATATATCCCTTTTTTTACTCACTATTTTTTTTCAAAATTTTGGGCAAACTCCAGCAACAAAATTGGCAGACACTTATTATGAAAACTTGTCATATGTAAAGGCTATAAAAGAGTATAAAATGTTAGCAGATATAGACCCTACCTCATATGTTTTAAAAAGATTGGGAGATTCATATTATGCTAGCTTAAGAATGAAAGAGGCAGCAGTAACTTATGCTAAACTTTTCACAATATATGATTTAAATGAGAAAGATTATATTTTTAAATACGCTCAATCTTTAAAAAACATAGGTAGGTTTGAGGAAGCATTATATTGGATGGAAAAACATCAAAAGTTAGAAAAATCGAATACTGAGTCAAATAATATTTCAACCAACGAGGTTATTTCAACTCCAAAAGAAAAGTTCAGATATAACACATCACAAAAAGAAAACGATTTAAATAAAAAATTAAAAGAAAAGATTATTTTAGAAAATTTATATCAATTAAATACACCGTTTTCAGATTTTGGAGTTACAGAATATCGGAATACTATTCTATTTTCATCACCAAGAAAATTAAGAAAAATTTCCACAGAGGTTAATGAAGGAAACACAGGAAATTATCTTGATATTTATCAGGTAAACAAGGAAGAGGTAGATTTAAAAGACAGAAAAAGACAATTTTCTAAAAAGGTTAACGCAAAGTTTCATGAATCTTCTATTTCTTTTTCTCCAAATGCTGATGTAATGTATTTTACCAGAAATAATTTCAATTATGGAGATTATAAAGTTGATGGAAAAGGATATATAAATCTTAAAATTTACAAAGCAGACTATATAAATGGTAGTTGGCAAAACATAACGGAATTACCGTTTTGTAGTGACAATTATTCTGTTGGACATCCAACTTTGAGCAAAGATGGTAAGCTTTTGTATTTTGTTTCAGATATGCCAGGAAGCTTTGGTGCAACAGATCTTTTTGTTGTAGATATTAAGTTTGATGGTACTTTTGGAACTCCTAGAAATCTTGGAAATACAGTAAATACAAAAGGAAGAGAAATGTTTCCTTTTATTGCAGATGATAATACACTTTATTTTTCTTCCGATGGTCATACAGGAATGGGTAATTTGGATATTTTTGAAAGTAAAATGATTAACCAACAATTTCAATTGCCAATTAAATTAAAGGCACCATTCAATTCTGAATCAGATGATTTTGCATTTTCTATTAACGCTAAAAAGAATATGGGTTACTTGTCATCTAACAGAAAAGGGGGCAAAGGAGATGACGATATTTATCGCTTTAAAAAAGAGTTTGAAGAACCAGAAGTGTGTAATCAAGTCGTTTCTGGTACTGTAAGAAATTTAAAGTTTCAAAAATATTTACCATATTCAAAATTGGTTGTGAAAGATGTAAACAATAAAATTATTAAGGAAACAACTGCAGATGAATTTGGAAGGTATTCTTTTCAGTTTCCTTGCAATCAAACTTATGTGATTACAGCGTCTAAAGAATATTATATACCAGAAACTAAAACTTTTAAAACGGACAAGTCATTAACTATAGATTTAGATTTAGATATTATTGATGATTTTGTTTTTAATAATGCTAAAGAAATTATTATAAAAATAAATGATATATATTTTGACTACGATCAATGGGATATTAGGCCAGATGCTGCTAGAGAGTTAGACCATATTATTAAAGTGATGAATAAATATCCATTAATGAAAATTACATCAACATCGCACACAGATGCTAGAGGTACTGATTTTTATAATGAATCTCTATCACAAAAAAGAGCAGACGCAACTGTAGATTATATTATTTATAGAGGAATTAGGCCAGATAGAATTACAGGAAAAGGCTATGGAGAATCACGCTTAACTAATAAATGTGTAGATAACGATTGGCATACAAACAGAGTTTATTGTTCAGAAAAAGAGCATCAAGCCAATAGAAGAACTGCTTTTGTAATAACAAATTTAGATGAAGTAAAATCTGCTGCTAAAAATTAAAACATTTTGTTTTTTGAATTTTTTTAAGGACCAAAATTAAGAATTTTCTTAATTTCACATTCTTAAAAAAATAAAGATACTTCTAAAATGCAAGAATTTGATGTTGTAGTTATTGGAGCAGGACCTGCTGGTGGTCAAACAGCAAGGAGTTTGGCTAAAAAGGGAGTAAAAGTACTTTTGGTTGAAAAATACAAAGATTTTTCTCTAAATAATTTTTCAAGTGCAGGAATGACTCTTGAACCCCTAAAAGAGTTTAATATCCCTGAAAGCGTTGTTGCTGCTTATTGGAATAACATTGTTATTCAGTGTACAAAAAAAAGTTATGCTTGGTCTTCCAATTCTAAAAAAGGAGTAGTATTAGATTTTAAAAGATTACGTGAATTTTTAGCTCAGGAAACCCAAAAATATGGCAGCAAAGTTATGATGGGCTGCAAGTATGAAAGTAAAAGTATTTTAAATAATCATGTATTAGTTACAATATTAGATACAATAAGTTCTAAAAGAATAGAAATTAAAGCAAAATTATTAGTTGATGCCACAGGACCACTTAGAAAAGTGATGTATGATAAGGATGAAGTACAGCCAGAAATGGTTTTAGGAAGCGGAACTGAATATGAAATTGAAGTAGAACAAGAAGTATACGATAAATTTAAGAATAAACTTCTATTTTTTCTAGGACACAAATGGGCTATAAAAGGATATTCTTGGATTTTTCCAATGCAAAATAGAGTTTTAAAAGTGGGAGCAGGAAAAACACATATTCAATCTGTAGATCAAGAAAACACGAACAAAACAACAAGAATAATAACTGAAAAAATTATATCCGAATACATAAAAACCAAAGAATATAAAATTATTGATAAACATGGAGGTATTTTAAGATATAGCATTGGTTTAAAAGATAAATTTTATCACAATAAAGTTGTTGGTGTTGGTGATGCGGTTTCGGCAATTAACCCAAGAGGAGGTGAAGGTATTAGATATGCAATGCAAACTGGAGAATTGGCTTCAAAATATATTGAAGAATATCTAAAAACAGGGGAGAATAATTTTGATAAATACCGAAAAAGTTGGAGAAATAAAAAACTCATTAAATGGAAACTAAGTGAGTATTCTGCAAGAAGAATGTATAGCAGATATACAGATAATCAAGTTGAAAATAGAGTGAATTTTTTAAACAAAAACTTTACAATTAATGATATTATAGATAGTCTTTTTAATTTTAAATATAACAAACCCTTTTCAAGGCTTTTTCAATACACATTTTTAAAGGTGCAATTTCTTTTTAAAAAACAAAAATTTTAAAGAATTAACTTTATTATCACTTCTGATTTAAAAGCTTTTAGTATTTGAAATTTCAGGAAAATATGTATTTTCGCAATCTTATCAGAAAAGATATAAAATGAAAGCGAAATTTCCTGAATATAAAGGACTTGACTTGCCAAAAGTAGCGGAAGAAATTCTAAATTATTGGCAAGAAAACAACATCTTTGAAAAGAGTGTAACTTCAAGAGAAAATGCAAAACCTTTTGTGTTTTTTGAAGGCCCACCTTCTGCAAATGGTTTGCCAGGTGTACATCACGTTTTGGCAAGAGCTATTAAAGATATTTTTCCTCGTTATAAAACAATGAAAGGATATCAAGTAAAAAGAAAAGCAGGTTGGGATACACATGGACTGCCAATAGAATTAGGTGTTGAGAAAGAATTAGGAATAACCAAAGAAGATATTGGTAAGAAAATTTCTATAGAAGAATATAACGCCGCTTGCAGGAAAGCAGTAATGCGTTATACAGATATTTGGAATGATTTAACCGAAAAAATGGGATATTGGGTAGATATGGATGATCCATATATTACCTACGAATCAAAATATATGGAGTCTGTTTGGTGGCTACTAAAACAGATTTATGACAAGCAATTAATATATAAAGGCTATACAATTCAACCATATTCTCCTAAAGCGGGTACAGGATTAAGTTCTCACGAATTAAATCAACCAGGAACTTACCAAGATGTAACAGACACAACAGTTGTTGCCCAGTTTAAAGCTATTGAGGATTCTTTGCCTGATTTCTTAAAAAAATATAATAATCTTAATTTCATAGCTTGGACAACAACACCTTGGACGTTGCCAAGCAACACAGCTCTTACTGTTGGTCCAAAAATAGATTATGTAGTTGTTGCTTCCTACAACCAATATACTTTTGAGCCTTTTCATGTTATTTTAGCAAAGAATTTAGTAAGTAAACAATTCTCAGGAAAGTATACAAAAACAGATGATGAAAAGGTTTTAAAGTCTTATAATAAAAGTGATAAAAAAATTCCATTTTTAATTTGTGATGAATGTAAAGGAACTGATTTAGTTGGCATAAAATATGAACAATTAATGGATTATGCATTGCCAAATGATAATCCACAAGATGCCTTTAGAGTAATTTCTGGAGATTTTGTAACTACAGAAGACGGAACAGGAATTGTGCATACAGCGCCTACTTTTGGGGCAGATGATGCATTAGTAGCTAAACAAGCAACACCAGAAATTCCACCTCTATTAGTTAAAGATAAAAATGATAATTTAGTTCCTTTAGTAGATTTACAAGGTAAATTTAGAGCAGAAGTAAATGATCCAATTTATGGATTTGCAGGAGAGTATGTAAAATCAGAATATTTATCAGAAAAAGAATTCGAAGAAGAACTTAAAAATCAGCAACAAAAATTAACGGCAGTTTTAAAAAATCAGCAACAATATTTATCTGTTGACGAAAGATTAGGACTAAAATTAAAGAACGAAAATAAAGCCTTTAAGGTTGAAAAATATAAGCACAGTTATCCTAATTGTTGGAGAACCGATAAACCAATTTTATATTACCCATTAGACTCTTGGTTTATAAAAGTAACTGATGTAAAAGACAGAATGCATGAGTTAAATAAAACCATTAACTGGAAGCCAAAATCAACTGGAGAAGGTCGTTTTGGAAATTGGTTGGCAAATGCAAATGATTGGAATTTATCACGATCTCGCTATTGGGGAATTCCGTTACCAATTTGGAGAACAGAAGACGGTAATGAGCAAATTTGTATTGGTTCTATTGAAGAATTGAAAAACGAAATGGCAAAAGCTGTTAATGCTGGAGTTTTAAAAGCAGATATTTTTGCTGATTTTGAAGTAGGAAATAATTCTGATGAAAACTATGCAAAAATTGATCTTCACAAAAATATTGTTGATGAAATTATTTTAGTTTCTGATTCTGGTCAACCAATGAAACGTGAGTCAGATTTAATTGATGTTTGGTTTGATTCTGGTTCAATGCCTTATGCTCAGTGGCATTATCCTTTTGAAAATAAACAGAAAATAGACGAAAATAAATCATTTCCGGCAGATTTTATTGCAGAAGGTGTAGACCAAACAAGAGGCTGGTTTTACACATTGCATGCAATTGGTACAATGGTTTTTGATTCCGTTGCCTATAAAAATGTAGTTTCAAACGGATTGGTTTTAGACAAAAACGGACATAAAATGTCTAAACGTTTGGGAAATGCAGCAGATCCTTTTGAAACTTTAGGAAAATATGGTGCAGATGCTACGAGATGGTATATGATTTCTAACGCAAATCCATGGGATAATTTAAAGTTTGATTTAGAGGGAATTGAAGAGGTTAGACGTAAGTTTTTTGGAACTTTATACAACACATATTCATTCTTTTCTTTATACACAAATATTGATGGTTTTGCTTATAAAGAAGCTGATGTACCTTTAAATGAAAGACCAGAATTAGACAGATGGATTTTATCAGAATTACATACTTTAATTCATAAAGTTGATAAGTTTTATGCTGATTATGAGCCAACAAGAGCTGCAAGAGCAATATCAGATTTTACACAAGATTATTTGAGTAACTGGTATGTGCGCTTAAGTAGAAGACGTTTTTGGAAAGGTACCTATGAAACAGATAAAATTTCTGCATACCAAACGTTATATACATGTATGACAACTATTGCAAAATTAGCATCGCCAATCGCACCATTTTTTATGGATAGATTGTACCAAGATTTAAACTCAGTTTCTAAGAAGGAAACATCAGAAAGTATTCATTTATCTGATTTTCCAGTTTATGATGAAAGTTTTGTAGATAAGTCTTTAGAACGTAAAATGGAAAGTGCACAGACAATTTCTTCATTGGTGTTATCATTAAGAGCTAAAGAAAAAATTAAAGTACGTCAGCCACTGCAAAAAATTATGATTCCTGTGGACAGTAATCAACAAAAGGAAGAAATTTTAGCAGTATCTAATTTGATAAAACACGAGGTAAATATCAAACAAATTCAAATTTTAGATGATGCTTCAGATATTTTAATCAAACAAATTAAACCTAACTTTAAAGCTTTGGGACCTAAGTTTGGAAAGGATATGCGTTTTATTGCATCAGAAGTAGGTAAATTTACGCAAGAAGATATCAACAAAATTGAAAAAACTGGAAACATTTCATTTGAAATTAATGGGAAAAATATTATTTTAGGCGCAGAAGATGTAGAAATATCATCAAAAGATATCGAAGGTTGGTTGGTTGCAAATGAAGGTGGATTAACAGTGGCTTTAGATGTTACTTTAACTGGTGATTTACGTAAAGAAGGAGTTGCAAGAGAATTGATAAACAGAGTTCAAAATACCCGTAAAGACAGCGGTCTAGAAGTAACAGATAAAATTAAATTAACAGTTTTAAAGTTTAATAACTTACAGCAAGCTATCACTGATAACAAAGAATATATTATGAGTGAAACATTAACAAGTGAAATGGTTTTTGTTGATGAGTTAAATGATGGAACAGACATCGAATTTGATGCCATTAAAAGTAAAATATTAATAGAAAAAATTTAGGAATATGCCAGATATAAAAGCAAAGTTCTCAGAAAAAGATTTACAAGAGTTTAAAGAAATCATTGATACTAAAATAAAAAGAGCAGAAGAAGATTTAGCTTTATTAAGAGCAGCTTATAAAAATGACGCAAATAACGGTACAGATGATACTTTATCTTCATTTAAATCTTTTGACGAAGGTTCAGAAGTAATGAATAAAGAGAAAAATGTTCAGTTAGCTATTCGTCAGGAAAAATTTATCCGAGATTTAAACAACGCTTTGTTGCGTATAGAAAATGGCACCTATGGTGTTTGTAGGGTAACAGGCAAGTTAATTCAAAAGGAAAGATTGAGATTAGTACCTCATGCCACTTTAAGTATTGAGGCAAAGCGAAAGCAATAATATAATTATAAATTTAAATCTAAAACCTTGTTTTTTAATACGTTAAAAAACAAGGTTTTTATTTTTAAAATACTCTTTAATTTTTAAAAAAGCTAAATTTTATTATTTTTGAAATATGAAAAAGAGATTATTATTTTTTCTAACTCTTGGTGTTTTTTTAACAATCAATTTATTAGAAAGCTCAAGTAATTTACAAGATAAATATATAAAGGATATTTCTAAGCATCCATTTCAAAAGACGCTCAAATTATCAAAGGAGGAAAGAATAGAAAGAGGTTTACCGCCAAATAAATATCTCGAAGAATTATATTTATTAAAAATTAACCCTAAAACAGGTAGAACTCATCCCCAAAAAAGGCTTTATAAAGTTCAGCAAGTTTAAAAAAAAATTATAGTTGAATAATCAATTAATGAAAAGTTATATTTTAATTTTTTTAATAATTTCCACAACAATTTTTTCACAAAAGAAAATTAGTAAACAGTTTGAAACCGATACGAAGGAAGTTAATATTTATACTGCGGGACTAGACAATATTACTATAGAGAACTCTGAATCAGGCTTTGTTGAGGTCTTTTTGTATGCAGAAGATTACGATGAACAACTAATTAAAATTGACCATAAAAGTGCATCTACAACTATTAATTTTGAGTTTAAAGGAGCACAAACTAGAGAAGTAGTTTTTAGAAAATTTATTACTAAAAGATTGCAAAGAGCATATGTTATTGTAAAAGTTCCAAGAAATAAAGAAGTGTATGTTTTTGGGGAAAATGTAGATATTGAATCTAAAGATTTTAAAAATAATTTAGCAATTTACATAGAAAACGGAATTGTAAAATTGAATACAATTAAAGCAAGTATAATTTTAAAACTCTATTCGGGAAATGTGTTTGCAAATACCAGGAATGCAAGAGTTAATGTAAAAACAGGTCATGGAAAGATTGAAGTAAATGGCATTTTAAAGGGAAAAACATATCAAGAAACACCCAAAATTTCTGATGGTAAAGTATCAATTACTTCTGTAAAGGCAAATGTATTTTTAAGTTCTAAATAGAACAACTTTCATCATAATCTTGAAGTAATTCTTAAGGAGATTTTTTAATTTTAATTTAATGAATAACAATTATTTGTTGAAAAAACAGCCTAGTCTAATTCATAGTTTATATTCCTTTTAGTTTTCTTATTTTTGTGGCTTCAAAATAAAAAATATGTCTAAAAAGACGCTAGCAATACTTACCATACTTATCGCAATTACTTTAGATCAAGTTATAAAAATCTACGTGAAAACCAATTTTGTTTTAGGTGAAGAGGTGAAGGTTTTTGATTGGTTTATTCTGCATTTTACAGAAAATAATGGAATGGCAATGGGCATTGAATTTGGAGGAAAAGCAGGAAAACTCTTTTTAACACTATTTAGAATTGTTGCGGTTGGAGCCATTATTTATTGGCTTTCTGGCACAATTAAAAGAAAAGTACATAATGCTGTAATTGTTGGTATCTCGTTAATTTTTTCAGGTGCAGTTGGTAATATTATCGACTCTATTTTTTATGGTGTTATTTTTAACCATCCTACTCATACTGTGGCTCAACTTTTTCCAGAAACTACAGATGGTAAATTATTTTACGGTAAAGTTGTAGATATGTTTTACTTTCCAATTTGGAAAGGAGATCTACCAGAATGGCTGCCTTTTGTTGGTGGTGAGCCGTATACTTTTTTTCAATATATTTTTAATCCTGCAGACGCTTTTATTACTGTAGGTGTTGTTTTGTTATTTATTTATAGCAAACAAGCATTTCCAAAAGAAGAAACACAAGAAACGGTTAAATAGTTTACAGACTATTTTCTTTAGCTTAATTCATCAGCATTAGAATATCCAATTTAAGCTTTTAAACAAAGTTTTATCTACAAACTATCAACAGATGCAATTTAAAAGTGTGATCATCTGCGTAAAAATAGATTAAGTCTAATAAAAGAGTATTTCCTCAAAAAAAAAGTTTCTTATTCAACTGATGATGCAGTAATTAAATCTGTATTTTTAGCTTTAAGAGAGTCAATAAGATAATGGACAAGGCTAACTGGAAACTGAAGAATCGTTGTAAACTAATTTTTGGCTACATTTAAAACAGGATTAAACTATGAAAAATTTAACCCTGTAATTTTTAGTTTACACACTTAATGGTTTAGTATCATTTTTTACTCTATTATATCCTTTTTCAGTTCTAAAATATCAGCTAGTTTTTGCATTTCTTTATGCACTCCTTTTCGTATAATGAGAAAAAGAATTATTGCAATAACTACATATGAAACATCCATTAAAACTAAATTCCAAAATTTAATATATAAACTAAATTCAGGTGTAATTATATAGAAACCAATGGTATATAGAACAATAATTGTTGGAGCTATTATTTGATGTATCTTTTTTCTAAACGCATGAAAATTAAAACTGTTTTCGGTCGTTTTTAAAATATTATCAATATTGTTAATTTGTTTTGCTTTATAGATGCTGATCATTTCAATAATTATTCGAAATATCAATCCTGAAATCATTAATGCCACACCAATTCTACTTAACGTTTCTTTTACTGGAGCCAAATAATAAAAAAATAAAGAAATTACGATAAGTGTTGTTAATAAAATTGCAATTGTTCCATAATAGAAAAAATAATTCTCTTTTTCTTTTTCTCTTATTTTAAGATACATCACATCTAACCCATCGTTAGAAAGATTTATTTCTTTTTTATTGCTTTCCCATCCACTTTGTAGCTTATTAAATTCGCTATTCATCATCATTATTACTTTTTAAAATTGTTTCTAAACGCTTTTTAATTCTATGAATTTTTACTCTTACATTAATGGGAGAGATACCCATAATTTCTGAAATACTATCATAATCTTGATTTTCCAAAACCATCATAATTATCAATCGGTCTATTTTTTTTAGTTGACCAATCGCTTTGTACAATCTTTGAATATTTGGATTTGTTGTCTTTTCGCTAGCATCTTCAGAACTTTGTTGTTCTATTTCTGAAATTGCATAAGTCTTTACTTTTTGCTCTTTTTTAATATGCGTTAAGCAAGTGTTTACAGTTATTCTATAAATCCAAGTTTTATAGGTAGATGCACCTCTGAAACGCTCTAAATTTTTCCAAACACTAATAAATACCTCTTGTAGTAAATCATTAGCAATATGCTTGTCTCCTTTAACAAAACCCAAGCACATTTGTAAAATCATGGGTCTGTGCTTATGATATATGGTCTCAAAAAGTTCGGTTTTATTTTTTTTCATCTATTAAAAAATCATTTATAGTTTTATAAAACCATTCTGGTTGATCAAACATTACAAAATGTTTACTATTTGAAGCCATAACAATTGTTTTATTTTTAAGGGTTGTATACTGATTTTCATAATGTTTCTTTGCGATGTTAACATCAGGAAAAGAGGCGCCTATAATTAAAGTTTTACACTTTATTTTATTTAAAATACTTCTTAAATCTAGTTTTAATAAATCTGTATAGCCGTATACCCAAGTTTTTCGATCAGCCTCTAGTATCCAGTTTGTTAATGTTTCAAATTTCTCTTTATTTAGTGTCATGTTTGATGCCATCATAGAGGCCATGCCTTTAAATTGTGTTTCATTCATTTCAAGCATTTGTTTATTGTATGGACTTTCATAAAATAAACTTTCTGCGGGTACATTTGGCATCATAACTTCACGCATGCAAGGTAATGCATCAACAATTATAATTTTTGAAATTTTATTTGGGAGTTCAGATGCCAGATCAACAGCTAAATTTCCGCCCATACTATGCCCAACTACTGTTATTTTGTTAAGATTATTTTCTTTGATATACTTAATAATAGCTTTCTTAATACTACTATACCATGGCATTTCTATTGGCTTATTTCCATTAAAACCTGCGTATGAAATATAATAAGACTTACCATTTAGATTTGTTTTTTCAGTAGTTTCTTTCCATATTGAACCAGCAACTGTAAAACCTGGAAGATAAAAAATAGGGTTTCCCTCTCCAATCATTTCTATTGCAATTGGTTCTGGTTGTTGTGTTTTATCTTCAGTTGTTTTCTTTTGTGCAAAAGAAAAATTTGTTGTTGCAACGGCAATAAATACTATTAGAATAATTTTAATAATTTTAATAATTTTAATAATTTTTGACATAATACTTTCGTTTTTTAAATAATTACATCCCTTTGATTAAAAAAAATAGTATTTGTTACACTTTGGTATTTTCTTTTCTATTTTTTTATTGATTTAAATGTTTTTTATACACACTTGAATCTTATATATCATTATATAAAATAAAGAATTCTTATTCTTGATTTACCAACATTATTTTTTATTGCTACTTACCCAACTTTTATCGCGTACGTACCGAAGTCATATCCGATACGTATGCGATAAAAGTTCCGTACGTACGCAATTTCAATAATTATAACCTGTTGATTATCAAGGCCTTTATTTTGGTTGTTTTTTTGAAGCTAAACGAATGTTTTTTCAAGTTATTTGTAATTATATTTTACCTTAAAAAAACGACTAATGTAAATGCTATTCGTTTTACGAATTGGTTTAATGTGTTCTATTAAAATTGTGAGAGATAGTGCTTTTTTTTCGTTAAGACAATTTTGTGGTTTAGAGATCTATGAGCTTATTTTATGAATCATAAATACGTATTACACGTATTCCTATTCCAAATTTTATTGTAACTTTATATTTTAATAATAAATACAATACAATGAGATTTAAATATGTATGCATAGTTGCTCTTTTAGCACTTTTTAGTAGTTGTTCTAGTATAGAAATTTTGAATTCGTGGAAAAGCGAAAGTATGTCTGACATGAAAAGTAAAAACATACTAGCTATTGCAAGAACAAATGATAATGCAGCAAGAAGAACTTTTGAAAACGAGCTAGTAGAAGCTTTACAAAGTGAAGGTTTTAAAGCATCTTCAAGTTATAAAATGTTTTCTATATTAGATCCAAAACAAAAAATTTCGCCAGAAAAAGCAGATTCTTTAAAAGTGATGTTTAGAGAAAAAGGCTACGATGCTATTGTACTTACTGTAGTTAAAGAGGTGCAAGAATTCACCAAATCTGTGGTAAGTAATGATAATGATTTTTATGCTGGAACATATTATTACCCAAGATACTATAGAGGTTTTTATGGCTATTATAATCATCCATCTTCTTATATTCCTTACAATTACAATAGCACTAATAAAGAAATTACTACATATACTTCTGCAAATTATGTTTTAGAAACTGTAGTTTACGATTTAGAAAAAAGTAAAGAAGAACAGTTAGTAGGTATTGTTACTTCTAAAATTAAAGAACCAGATAATATTGAAAAAACTTCAAAGAGTTACGTGAAGAAAATTATAAGTAGATTAAAATAATTCTATTTATTTTCAAAACAAAAAAAGCGTTGATATAATCAGCGCTTTTTTCGTTTTAGAGATTACTTTTCTATAAGTTTGGTAGTTCATCAAAACCCATATTAAATAACGTAAACCCAAAAATATCCGCATATTGCTCAATTGTTTTAGATACAGGAGTTCCTGCTCCATGACCAGCATTGGTTTCAATTCTTATTAAAGTTGGATTATTCCCCACTTGTTTGTCTTGCAATTTTGCAGCAAATTTAAAACTATGGGCAGGCACAACTCTATCATCATGATCTCCTGTAGTTACCATGGTTGCAGGGTATGCTGTTCCTTTTTTTACATTGTGTACAGGAGAATATCCTTTTAAATAGTCAAACATTTCTTTACTATCATTTGCTGTTCCATAATCGTAACCCCAGCCAGCACCAGCCGTAAAAGTATGATAACGTAACATGTCTAAAACTCCAACTGCAGGCAATGCAACTTGCATTAATTCTGGTCTTTGTGTCATTGTTGCTCCAACTAATAAACCTCCATTAGAGCCACCTCTTATTGCCAAATAAGCTGAAGAAGTGTATTTGTTTTCAATTAAAAATTCTGCTGCTGCAATAAAATCATCAAAAACATTTTGTTTTTTTAGCTGTGTTCCTGCATCATGCCATTTTTTACCATATTCTCCTCCACCGCGTAAATTTGGCACAGCATAAATACCTCCTTGTTCCATCCAAACTGCGTTTGCAATGCTAAAAGAAGGAGTTAAACTGATATTAAATCCGCCATAACCATATAAGATTGTTGGATTTTTACCATTTAATTCTATTCCTTTTTTATGAGTAATTATCATTGGTATTTTTGTACCATCTTTAGAAGCATAAAAAACCTGCTTGCTTTCATAATCATCTGAATTAAAAGCGATTTCAGGTTTCCAATACGTTTCATAGGTACCTTCTTTTGGATTGAATTTATAAGATGAATTTGGTGTGTTGTAATTGGTAAAAGAGAAATACAGTTCTTTAGCGTCTGTTTTACCGCCAAAACCATTTGAAGAACCTACTCCAGGTAATTTTACTTCTCTAATTAATTTACCATCAAAATCGTACTGTAATACTTTAGAAACAGCCTCAACCATGTAGATTGCAAAAAAAGAACCTGCTCCTGTTGATGTGCTTAGTACATTTTTGGTTTCTGGAATAAAATCTTTCCAATTTTCTGGAGTTGGATTAGCTACATCAACAGTAACCACTTTTTGATTTGGAGCATTTAAATTGGTTTGTATAAATAATTTATCTCCTTTATTATCAATTATATAAGAATCACTATTTACATCATTTAAAATAGTAATCAATTTGCTATCTGGTTTGGATAAGTCTTTAATAAATAATTTATTACCAGATGTAGAAACAGAGGCGCTTATAATTAGAAATCGATTATCTTCAGTTAAAGAACCACTAACATATCTGTGTTTTTCTGAGGAAACTCCTCCAAAAATAATTTTATCTTCTTTTTGCGAAGTGCCCAGTTTATGGTAATACAATTTGTGTTGATCTGTTTTTGCTGATAATTTACTTGCCTTTGGTTTATCATAAGAAGAATAATAAAAACCTTCATTTTTATACCAAGAAATTCCGGAGAACTTTACATCCATTAAAGTATCTTCCTTTATGATTTTACTTTCGGCATCTATTACAATTATTTTTCTCCAATCAGAGCCACCTTCAGAAATTGTATAAGCTGCTATTTTTCCATCTTTAGAAAAACTCAATGCACCTAATGAAGTTGTTGCATCGTCAGAAAACGTATTTGGATCTAAAAAAACCTCAGCTTCATTATCTCCTTTTTTGCGATAAATTACAGATTGATTTTGCAACCCGTTATTTTTAGAAAAATAGGTGTAATCTCCTTCAGTAAATGGAGTTCCTACTTTTTCGTAATTCCATAATTTGGACAAACGTTCCTTTAATTTTGATCTATATGGAATCTTACTCAAGTAATCAAACGTAACCTTATTTTCTGCTTTTACCCAAGCTTCTGTTGCTTTGCTTTTATCGTCTTCTAACCAACGATAATTGTCAATAACGTCTGTTTCAAAATAAGTATCTATTACAGGTATTTTTTCTGTTTTAGGATAATTCATATTGATATTTCTTTTGTTTGATGTTTCTTTGCAGCTTGTAATCATTACAGCAGTAAATAACGTTAGAATAATTAGTTTTTTCATAATTTGAGGAATTAATCGAGTTTGTATCTACGGTTACTTTGCTAAATTAATAAGGTCTGTAAGTATTATCAAATTAAAACGTCTAAACTTTCGTAACTCAAAAAAATTATGACAGAAAATTTAACAAAAGCCAGTTTTTTAGAAAAGGTATTTAATTTTGAAAAAAATAAGGAATGGACATTTGAAGGTAAAAGACCAGCATTAATAGATTTCTATGCAGATTGGTGTGGGCCTTGTAAAATGTTAGCTCCTGTTTTAGAGCAATTGTCTAAAGAATACGAAGGCAAAATAGACATTTATAAAATTGATACTGAAGCAGAGCAAGAATTGTCTGCAGCATTTGGTATTAGAAGTATTCCTTCTATGTTATTTTGCCCTATGGATGGTGAACCTCAAATGGCGAATGGAGCATTACCAAAAGCAGACTTAGAGAAAGTTATTGCAGATGTTCTAAAAATACAGAAGTAAAAAACAGCGTGCTATAATAAAAACCTAATCTAACACAGATTAGGTTTTTTTATGCATAAAACTTAAATGCATAAGAAAATTATGTATATATTTACGCCATGGGAAATCAAAAGTTATATAAAGGCTCTTTACAAACCATTATTTTAAAATTATTAGAAGGTAATGATAAAATGTATGGTTATGAGATAACTCAAAAAGTAAAAGAGCTCACAAAAGGCGAACTAAAAATTACGGAGGGTGCATTATACCCTGCATTGCACAAATTAGAAGCAGACGGTTTGTTAGATGTAGAGGTTGCAAAAGTGGGAAATAGATTACGTAAGTATTATAAACTTACAGAAAATGGCACAAAAGAAACTGTAAATAAGTTAGCTGAAATGCAAGAGTTTTTAAAAACGATGCAACAATTGGTTAATCCTAAATTTGGATTGGAGTAATATGGAAATCACAAAAGAACAAATTCAATACATTGATGAATATTTAAAAAAAAGGGGGATTAAATATTGGGATTTGAGAACAGAAATGATAGATCATTTGGTCTCTGACATTGAACAAAACCTTACTTCTAAAGATTTTAAAGCAGAATTTTCTTTGGCATTAAAAAGAGCAAAATGGAATGGTAGTTTATCTGGAATAAATATAGAAGGCTGGAAAAATGTAAATAGAAAATACAGAAGCGCATATCTCAAAGGATTTATCAACTTTTTTAAAAGTTTTAAAAATATTGTTACTTTAATTTTCGGTCTTACAGTCTTTTATTTAATTTCAGAAAACGTTTCGCTTGAAGTTTTTAGTAAAATAAGTATAGTATTATTTGCAACGCCTCTGCTTATTGTTGTTGTAGAGTTTATAAAGTCATTCTATAAAAAATATGGTAGGTCTGTAAATTTAGATTATGGAGTTACATATATGACAATGAGTTTTTTAATTTTAAATGCAGTGGCTATTTTCTTTGATGGTAAAACTGAATTTACTCAAAAAACACTTTGGTTTATTCTTTTACCTATCCATTATATCGCTTTTAATTCTGGTTATAATTTATACAAAAAAGCAATTACAAAAATTGAAGAAATGAAAAATAAATTGTCTTGCTAAAGATAAAATTATGGAATTAACAAAAACGCAAATAGAAAAAGTAGAATACTATTTATATAATAAATATTTTGATGCGATAGATTTAAAAGCAGAGGTTTTAGATCATATCATTTCTGATATTGAGAATAGAATGCAAGAAAACTGGAGTTTTGAAGATGCTTTTGTGATGACAACCATTAGATGGGAAAAACATTTTAGAGAAACTTCTAGTCTCTTTTTAGGCTTTCATTATTCAGAATCTAAAATTCTGGTTAAAAAAGCAGTTAAACTATTCAAGCCTTTTTATTTTTTATACTTGGCAGCTTATTTTTTGCCTTTTATTTTTTTAAAACTAGTGCCAGTTATAATCGCAAAAGGTACAGTAGATTTTATAAATGGATTTTTACTTTCTTCTTCATTAATAATGCTGAGTTATATGTTTTTTATCATAGTAAAAACATATTTATCTCAAGTCAAAACAACATATCGTTTTATTTTAAAAACTCAATATTTAGGACTCATTTTATTAATTATGGGCTTAGCTGTTGGTGTTTTTGATCAAAAAGGACTGTTAAACCCTGTTTTTACAGGTTTTGTTTTTGGTGGTTATGCCGTTGTTTTTATTTGCCATCACTTTTACAAAAAACATATAGAAGCCATTGAAAAATATAAAATTTCTTGAGTTATGGAACTAACAAAAGAACAGCTCATAGAGCTTGACAACTATATGCTAGTTTGTGGCATAAAACACCATGATGTTAGAGCAGAAATTATAGATCATTTTGCAAATATTCTAGAGCAAAGATTAGAGGAAAACCCAGGTTTGGATTTTAAAAAAGAAATAGAAAGTATTCACAAAGGTTTTTCCGATAGAGGATTCAAAAATCTTTTAGAGAATAAGAAAAAGGCAGTTTCCAAAAAATTTTACAATCAATCTTTGCATAATTTAGTCGCATTTTTTAGACTTCCTAAAATAATTCTTTTTGTAACTTTTTACGCAGTTTCTTGGGGTATAATGAATTCCACCCTAAAAGAATATTTTTTCCCAGTATTGTCTTTTATTTTAATTTTTTTAGGGTTTAGACTACTGTTTAATGTAAATATAAGAGATACTAAAAAAAACAAATTTTTAATGCTAGATATGACCATGCATTTTTTTAACGTATTTTATGTTTTAGTCATGTTATTTAATTTCTTTGCAAGTAAAAAGTTTATTTTTTCAAGTGATTTTATAAGCAATCTTTTTTTACTCTTTTTTGTTTTATTATTATTTTTTTATTGGTCTGCAGAACACGTATTTTACCAAAATAAAAAGCTGATAAAAAAGCAATATTCTAATTTATTTGTGTGATTATGGAGCTAACAAAAAAACAGGTCCAATTCATAGATCATCGTTTGGAAACAGAAGGCATAAAATATTGGGATATCAGAATTGAAATGTTAGACCACGTAGTTTCTGATGTAGAGCAAAAACTAAAACCAGAAAATTCTGAATATGAATTTAAAGAAATGGTTCAAGCTTCTTTTATTGATTTGGGATGGAAAGAGAATTTTAATGGCGGAGGTTTGGATAAGGTTTTAGCATCAAGATTAAAGTTACACAACAAAAAACAAAATATAAATTTTAAGCAATATTTTAAGAATACTTTTTTCAGTTTTAAGCTTGTGATTGGTGCAATATTATTAAGTATTTCGGTTTATTCTTTTCAAGAAAACAAGTTAGCTTTGAAAACACTATTTTCTATAATTATAGTTGCATACATTGCTTGTATGTTTAGATTTGCATTAAAATATAAAGTAATGAATTCAGCAAGATTGAGTTCAATATTGGTGTTTATAACTCTGCCAATATCTATTTTTAATTTAATAATTTATTTCCCAAAGGTTTTCTTTGACTATGAGGTTGGTATTTCTGTAATATCTTTAACAGTGATAATAGTTTCTTACTTTTCAGCTATTGGCATTAGTTTTTTAAATAAAGAATTTAAAAAAGCTCAAATTATATATAACCAGTTAACTTCTTAAATGTTTTAAAGATGAAACTTACTGAAAATCAAATAAAAGCACTTTATAAATTTACACGTCAACATTATGTGTATCATTATGATGTACAAACTGAATTGGTAGATCATTTGGCCAATGATATTGAAGAAATTTGGGTGGCTAAACCTTTTTTATCATTTGAAGATGCACGTGATAAATCATTCAAAAAGTTTGGTATTTTTGGTTTTATGGATGTTATAGAAGCCAAACAAAAACAAATGAATAAGCGTTATTGGAAAATTTTATGGCGCTTTGCAAAAGAGTGGTTTACATTGCCCAAAGTACTGATTACATTATTTATTTTTACAAGTGTTTATATTTTATTACAGTTTCCTAATTCAAATTATTTTATACTTGGGGCTTTGTCAATTGGGGTTATCGCAGAAATATTTACGCTATATAAATTAAGGAAACAACAGAAAGTAAAAGAGAAAAAAAAGGAAAAACTTTTTTTATTAGAAGATATGATTGGGTCAACAAAATATGGTTATACCGGTTTTGTTTTTATCAATCTCTTCAACTTTGTGAACCTTACAAGATTCGATTTTTCAACTTCAGGATTGTATTGGCAGCTTTTAATTTCAGGAATTGTTACTTTATTAATTATACTGTTCTATGTTGCTAATTACGTTTTGCCTCAAAAAGCTCAAGAACTGCTGCAAGAAACCTATCCCGAATATAAATTGGTAAAAAATTTGTAACAAAAACAAAAAGTAACCTACTTATACATCAACTAAGACCAAAACTTTATTTATGATTTCACATTTCTTAAGCCTAGAATGGAAACAATTTTTTCGTTCAGCTTCTTTTAGCAAGTCTATAGGAGCCAAAATTCTTATCGGTTTTTTTGCACTATACTTTGCGGCTTGCTTTCTACTAATTGGTATTGGAGGCTATTGGATTTTAAAAAAACAATTTCCAGAACAAGACCCTTTAGTGCTGGTAAATTCATTTTTAATGTATGCCATAATTGGCGATTTAATTTTTAGATACATTATGCAGAAATTACCAGTAATGAATATAAAACCACTACTTATTCTACCAATTCAAAAAAGTAAAATTGTGCATTTTATTTTGATGAAATCCTCATTCTCTTTTTTCAATATAATGGGATTATTTTTTTACATTCCGTTTTCAGTAGTGTTAATAATAGAGGGTTATGATGTTGCAGGAGTTTTAGGCTGGTTAGCCACAATGATTCTATTAATTCAATCTATAAATTTTTTTAACTTCTTAGTCAATAAAAACAATACAGTTTTTGGAGGTTTACTAACCTTGTTAATTTTGGGATATTTTGTACAGTATTTCAATTGGTTCGATTTACCAGGTTTTATAGGGCAAGGTTTTGATGCTGTTTATCAATCTCCATTTTTAGTCATTGTGTTTTTAGCGTTATTAATTGGTTTATATGTAATAAATTATAAACAATTAAGAAATGAGGTTTATTTGGATGCTTTAATATCAGAACAAACTAAAGAAGTAAAATCAGCAGACTTATCATTTACTGAAAAGTTAGGAGATTTAGCGCCATTTATTAAGAACGATTTACGTTTAATGTGGAGAAATAAGCGAACAAAATCTTCAGTTTGGATGGTGGCAATAGGACTTTTATATGGTCTTTTTTTCTACCCAAATCCAGTTTATGCAGGTATGGAATTTATGTATGTTTTGGTTGGTATTTTTTCTACAGGAACCTTCTTAATTAACTTTGGTCAATTTATTCCTGCTTGGGATAGTGGGTATTACAACATGTTAATGAGCCAAAATTTTAAGTACGAACGTTATTTAAAATCTAAATTTACAATCATGGCAATTAGTGTTGTAGCTCTTTTTGTGTTAGGAATTCCTTATGTTTATTTTGGATGGAAAGTATTACTTGTTCATTTTGCAGCAATGATTTACAACGTAGGTGTAAATACTCATGTAATTCTATACGGAGGAACATTTAATAGAAAAAAAATAAACCTAGATGAAAAAGCAGCCTTTAATTTTCAAGGAATTGGAGCTGTACAATGGATTATTGGTATTCCATTAATGCTATTACCAATGGCAATTTTTGGACTAATTAATTGGTTAATTAGTTTTGAAATAGCAACTGCAACTATTGCTGTTATGGGCTTTATTGGTATTGCTTTGCATAAAAAACTAATGGCAGCCATCACAAAAAAATACATTGCAAACAAATATGTAATGATTCACGCATTTAATCAAGAAAACTAAAAAAATAATGATACAGACTACGCAACTTTCAAAAAAATACGGAAAAGCAGAAGTATTAAATATAGCATCTTTAGAAATTCCTACAGGACAAAGTTTTGGTTTGGTAGGTAACAATGGCGCAGGGAAAACTACGTATTTTAATATTTTGTTAGATTTAATTAGACCAACTACAGGCGCAATTACAAACCATGATATTGTTGTAAACCAAAGTGAAGATTGGAAAAATTTTACAGGTTCTTTTATTGATGAATCTTTTTTAATTGGTTATTTAACTCCAAATGAATACTTTGATTTTATTGGAGATTTAAGAGGAATGAATAAGGCCGATGTAAAAATTTTTTTAACTCAGTTTGAAGAATTTTTTAATGATGAAATTCTTGGAAAGAAAAAGTATTTAAGAGATTTAAGTAAAGGAAATCAGAAAAAAGCAGGAATTGTGGCTGCAATGATGGGAAATCCTCAAGTTGTAGTTTTAGATGAGCCTTTTGCAAATTTAGATCCAACAACTCAAATTAGGCTTAAGAAAATTATTAAGCAATTAACAGAAAATAGAGAAATTACAGTATTAGTTTCAAGCCACGATTTAACGCATGTAACCGAAGTTTGTGAACGAATTGTTGTTTTAGATAAAGGAACTGTGGTTAAAGATATTGAAACTTCAGAAGAAACTCTAGAGGAGTTAGAAAGTTACTTTTCTGTCTAAAATATTTAGCCATTTATTGATGAGTTTTTATCAATCAACCAAAAACTAAAATTCACAAATTATGGCTAAATTTTCATTGAACTTTATATCTATTTTTATTTAAAGTAGTCTATTCTTAATTTATTATTATTTTTACGAGCCCTATTTATACTATTTACGTAATAAATAAGTTGTAAGTAAGAGTTTTTAGCTCTTTTAAAAGAAATAATTCATTTAGATTTACTTGTGTGAAAAACACCCAAAAAATAATTATAATTCTTGTCATTTTTGCTGCTATACAATCTTGTAGCTCAAAAAAGGATACGCTTGTTAGTAGAAATTATCATGCACTAACATCCAAATTTAATATTTTATTTAACGGTAAAGAAGCCTTTAATAAAGGCATAGAAGGTATTAATGATAAATACAAAGACGATTGGTTTCAACAATTACCTATTGAGCCTATTGAGTTTGATGAAGATAAATTTGTAATACCAAAATTTAAAAGCAGTGGTCCAGGAGCAGGTTTTGGAAATTCTAAAAATAAAGCAGAAGCAAAAAAAGAGCTGACTACTTTTGAAAAAGCAGAAGCAAAAGCAATAAAAGCCATTCAGAAACACGGTATGAATCTTGATGGCATGGAGCGTAACAGCCAAATTGATGATGCATACTTATTGTTAGGTAAGTCCAGGTATTATCAACAACGGTTTGTGCCAGCCGTGGAAGCTTTTAATTATGTAATTGCGAATTATCCTAACGCAAATTTAATTGCAGAAACTAAAATTTGGCGTGCCAAATCTAGCATTAGAATGGATAATGAAGAATTGGCAATAGAAACTATGAAATTGCTATTGGTAGTAAAAGATACTTTAGAGGCAGATTTTTCAGATGAAATTAAAGAGCAAGGCCATACAGCTTTGGCAATGGCTTATGTAAAAAGTGATAGTTTGCAAAAAGCTAAAAAGCATTTGCAATTAGCTACAAGAACCTTGATAAATAGAGCACAAGGAGCAAGAAATCTATTTATCCTTGGTCAAATGTATAGTCAAGAAAATAAGAAAGATTCTGCAATCCAAGTCTTTCAAAAATTAATTGATTTTAAAAAAGCACCTTATAAATATAAGATTTATGCAAATATAGAATTAGCCAAAAACACGAATAATGATTCAACTTCATTAGCTGTTTTAAAACGGTTAGACAAATTGATAAAGGTTAGAGAAAACAGACCGTATTTAGATGGGTTGTATTATCAAAAAGGAGTTTTACATCAAAATACAGATAGCATTCAATTGGCTATTGAAAACTATAACAAATCTTTAAGAGCCAAGGGCGCAGGAGACAAGCAGAAAACATTTACTTATGAAAAGTTAGGAAATTTATCTTTTAAAGCAGATGAGTATCAAAAAGCCAGCGCTTATTATGATAGTGTTTTGCAAGTAACTAAAGATACATTAAATCTAAGGATTAGACGTATTAAAAGAAAACATAGAAATCTAGCTTCGTTAATTAAATTTGAAGATGTAGTTACTACAAATGATAGTATTGTAAGAATTGCTTCATTATCAAAAGAACAACAAAAAGAGTTTTTTGAAAACTACATTTCCAAAATTAAAAAGGCAGATGAAGATGCTGCTCAATTACGTTTAAATCAATTGGCTTTTGGAAATATTGGCGGAGGCTTACAAGGAGCAAACAAAGGAAATTGGTATTTTTATAATAGTCAATCTTTAAGTTTTGGAAAGTCTGAGTTTCAAAAAATCTGGGGTAAAAGAAAATTAGAAGATAATTGGAGATGGTCTGAAAAAGCCACAATTGGAGGAGCAACTAAAGATGCAGAAAAATTAAACAAAACAAATGCTAAATATGATGTAGATACGTATATCAGCGCAATTCCTACTGATAAAAGTGTTATTGATAGTTTAAAAACCGAGCGTAATCAAGCATTATACGAACTAGGTTTAATTTATAAAGAGCAATTTAAAAATCAAAGTTTAGCAAAACAACGGCTAGAAAGAGTGTCTAGTTTACAGCCAGATAAAGCCTTAATTTTACCTATCAATTGGCATTTATATCAAATTTACACTAATTTAGGTGAGGCTGCTCAGGCAGATAAATATAAAAATGAAATTCTCACAACATATCCAGAAACAAAATTTGCACAAATTATTAAAAATCCTGATGCTAAATTTCAGGAAGAGGAGGCAACCATAAATGAAGTAGAAAAGACATATAAAGAAATGTATTACCTTTACAAAGCAGATAAGTTTGAAGAGGTAATCACAAAAACTAATGAATTTTTACCTACAATACAAAACTCAGAACTGTTACCAAAATTCGAACTTTTAAAAGCATTTGCAATTGGAAAGTTTCAAGATAAAATAGCATACCAAAAAGCTTTAGAGTTTGTAGCTGTGAGCTATGGGAATACAGAAGAAGGCAAAAAAGCCAAAGCTATTGTGGCAAAATTAGTCAAATAGTTTAATTGTGAGGCCAAGCTTTTAAAAATCAAATGACAACAACAATGGAAAGAAACGTTATTGCTAAAAACACAAAAATTACAGGACAAATAGTTTCTGAAGGTGATTATAGAATAGATGGTATTTTAGAAGGAGATTTAATTACAAAAGGTAGAGTTATTATTGGGCTTGGAGGTTTAGTAAAAGGCACTATTAATGCCTTAAATACGGATATTGAAGGCACATTTTCAGGAATATTAAATGTAGAAAAAATTTTAACAGTTAAAGCAAGTTCTAATATTTCTGGTGATGTTATTGTAGGAAAACTATCTATCGAGCCAGGAGCAACATTTAATGCCTCTTGTAAAATGAAAGCACCTAAAGTTGTAAGTATAGAGGATGGAAAAAAAGCAGCCGAAAAACAAAACAATCAAAAAAGAGACAAAAAAGCCTTTAAATAAAGCCTTGCAACTTTCTGGAGCAGGTTTACAAATGGGCTTAACTATATATTTGGGTTTTCTCCTAGGTAAGTGGCTAGACGCTACTTTTAAAACTCAATTTTTAAAAGAAACCATTACTCTACTTTCTATTTTTCTAGCAATGTACGCTCTCATAAAACAAGCCAATAGAATTAATGATTAAAAATATATTTCTATTTGCTCTTGTATTCTTTTCCTTATTTACCGTAAGTTTTTTTTTACATCAATATTATTTAGAAAATAACGACATGCTGTTGCCATTTTCTCTTAAAAAAATATACCTTTTTCACTTCAGTTTTTCCTTACTAATCTGCACTAATTTTTTACTACTTTCTACTGTTGATAAAATTTTTGAGCAATTAGGTTTTATATATCTAGCAACAATTGCTTTTAAGCTAATTCTTTTTTGTATAATCTTCTACAATCCAATATTTACCGAAGAAAATCTATCATTTACTTCAAGATTATCATTATTTGTTCCAATGATTATTTTTTTATTAACAGAAGCTATTTTTGTTGCTAAAATTTTAAAGAAAAGGATGTGATAAAAAATATTTAAAAAAAGGGTTTGTAGTTTTGAATTATTACGTATTTTTGCGCCGAATTTAGAAAGCGTATTTTACCATGAAGATTGCAAAAAAATCAATCAAGTTTCTTACAATAGTAGTAATAGTGCTTTTTTCAGCGACTATTTTTGCCAGTGGTACAGATAAAAAACACGATGATCAAAATGACGGACAACGTGTAAATACCAAAGAAGAGGTAGATGCTTACATTCTTCATCACATTAAAGATTCTCACGATTTTTCTTTGTATTCTTATACAAATGATGCAGGAGAAAGAAAGCATTTGGGCTTTCCTTTACCAGTGATATTATGGTCTAGTAAAGGTTTAGTCGCTTTTATGTCTTCTGAATTTCATCATAATGATGATGGACATGTAATCGTAGAAAAAAACGGAGCTAAATTTGCTAAGATTCATTCAAAAATTTACGAATTAGATGTTGATGCAGCTGTAGTTTCTTTTGACGAAACACATCACGCAACTAACGCTCATAAAGTATTGGATTTTTCAATCACTAAAAGTGTTGTTGGTATTTTATTAATAGGATTTCTATTGCTTTTTTGGTTTTCTGGTTTGGCCAAACAATACAAAACAAAAAAAGTGCCTACTGGTTTTGCTAGGGTTTTAGAGCCTTTAGTAATTTATGTTAGAGACGAAATTGCAAGACCAAACATTGGTGATAAGCATTACAGAAGATTTACAGGGTATTTATTAACTGTGTTTTTCTTTATTTGGGTTTTAAATTTAGCTGGTTTAACACCATTAGGTTTTAATGTTACAGGTCAGTTAGCAGTAACGGCATGTTTAGCAATTTTTACTTTAGTCATTTATTCTGTTAGTGGTACAAAAGGATATTGGATGCACATGATTTGGATGCCAGGAGTTCCTGTATTAATTCGCCCAGTTTTAGCAATCATAGAATTGGCTGGAGCATTATTAATTAAACCATTTTCATTATTAGTTCGTTTGTTCGCAAACATTTCAGCAGGTCACATTGTGGTAATGAGCTTAATTGCAATTATGTTCACTTTAAAAGAATCTCTAGGGGTTGTTGGTGCAACAGGTTTGTCATTAGTATTATCATTTTTTATAACATTAATTGAGGTTTTAGTTGCTTTTTTACAAGCGTATATCTTTACAATGCTTTCGGCACTGTTTATTGGTATGGCAGTAGAAGATCATGCTGAAGCTCATTAATACAAGTTTGTTTAATTTAATATAAATACAATTATTATGTACAATTTAATTGGAGCAGGATTAATCGTAATCGGAGCAGGAATTGGATTAGGTCAAATTGGTGGAAAAGCAATGGAAGGTATTGCTCGTCAGCCAGAAGCGACAGGAAAAATTCAAACAGCAATGATTATTATCGCTGCATTATTAGAAGGTTTAGCATTTGGAGCGTTATTCTTAGGAAAATAATCCAAACATAAACAAAAAATAGTGTTCTGTAACGGTTGGTTACAGAACCTATTTTTAAAATTAGACAAAAAAATATAATATAAATTAGTTTATAGAATGGAAACTTTATTAAACGATTTTTCACCAGGATTATTTGTAGTATCTACAATTTTATTATTAGCTTTAATTGGTTTAATGGTAAAATTTGCTTGGAAACCAATACTAAACTCTTTAGAAGAAAGAGAATTAGGAATTGAAAACGCTTTAGCTGCAGCAGAAAATGCGCGTAAAGAAATGCAAAACTTAACTGCTGATAATGAAAAATTAGCAAAAGAAGCAAGAGCGGAAAGAGATGCAATGATGAAAGAGGCTAGAGACATCAGAGAAACAATGATTGCTGAAGCTAAAGAAGATGCTAAAGAAGTAACTACCAAGTTAATTGAAAATGCACAGGCTTCTATTCAACAAGAAAAGCAAGCAGCTTTAGCAGAGTTAAAAAAGAATGTTGCAGAATTGTCTATTGGTATTGCAGAATCTGTGATTAAAAAAGAATTATCTTCTAAGAAAGAGCAATTAGCTTTAGTTGAAGGAATTTTAAAAGAAGTAGAGTTAAACTAATTGTATGAAAGACGCAAGAGCAGCATTACGTTATGCAAAAGCAATCTTAAATCTTGCAAAAGATGCTAAAAAAGATTCTGCTGTAAATAAAGATATGCAATTAATTGCTTCAACAATTTCAGAAAACCCTGAACTTGCTGTTGTTTTGCAAAGTCCAGTTATAAAGTCTGCTGATAAAATTAATGTTTTAAAAGCTACTTTTTCTAAGCAAGTAAATAACATTACTTTAGGGCTTTTTAATTTATTGCAAGAAAATAAAAGAATCTCAATGTTAAATGCTATTGCAAAGCAATACACTATAATTTTTGATTACTACAAAAACATTCAAGTAGCAAAAGTTACTACAGCTGTGCCTATTACTGCAGCAATAGAAAAGCAAGTGTTGGCTAAAATAGAAGCTTTAACAGGAGAAAAAGCGAGCTTAGAAAATGAAGTGAATCCAAATATTTTAGGAGGATTCATTTTACGTGTTGGAGATGTGCAGTATGATGCAAGTATCTCAAATCATTTAAGTGAATTAAAAAAGGAATTTGACAACAGTCATTATATTCCAAAAATTTAATAATACATCAAAATCAATAAGATGGCAAGTATTAAACCAGCTGAAGTATCAGCAATTTTAAAAGAACAATTAACTAATTTTGAAGCACAAGCTTCATTAAGCGAAGTAGGAACTGTTTTACAAGTAGGAGATGGTATTGCTCGTGTTTACGGATTAACTAACGTTCAATATGGAGAGTTAGTAGAATTTGACAACGGCTTAGAAGGTATCGTTTTAAACTTAGAAGAAGACAATGCTGGTGTAGTATTACTAGGAGCTTCAACTTCAGTTAGAGAAGGTTCTACAGTAAAAAGAACTGAAAGAATTGCTTCTTTAAGAGCAGGAGAAGGAATTGTAGGTAGAGTTGTAGATACATTAGGAAGTCCTATTGATGGAAAAGGTCCTATACAAGGAGATACTTATGAAATGCCACTGGAGCGTAGAGCTCCTGGTGTAATTTATCGTGAGCCAGTAACTGAGCCATTACAAACAGGTATTAAATCTATTGACGCAATGATTCCTGTAGGAAGAGGTCAGCGTGAGTTGATTATTGGAGATAGACAAACAGGTAAATCAACTGTTGCTTTAGATACCATATTAAATCAAAAAGAATTTTACGATGCTGGTAACCCAGTATATTGTATATATGTTGCAGTAGGCCAAAAAGCATCTACAGTTGCAGCAATTGCAAATATGTTGAATGAAAGAGGTGCTTTAGCATACACAACTATAGTTGCAGCAAATGCATCAGATCCAGCAGCAATGCAAGTTTATGCACCATTTGCTGGAGCAGCAATTGGAGAGTATTTTAGAGATACAGGTAGACCAGCTTTAATTATTTATGATGATTTATCAAAGCAAGCTGTTGCATATCGTGAAATTTCTCTATTATTAAGAAGACCTCCAGGACGTGAGGCATATCCAGGAGATGTATTTTATTTACACTCTAGATTATTAGAAAGAGCTGCAAAAGTTATCAATGACGATAAAATTGCTAGTGAAATGAACGATTTACCAGATTCTTTAAAAGCAATTGTAAAGGGTGGAGGTTCACTAACTGCATTACCAATTATTGAAACGCAAGCAGGAGATGTATCAGCATATATTCCAACAAATGTAATTTCTATTACAGATGGACAAATTTTCTTAGACGGGGATTTATTTAATTCTGGTGTTCGTCCCGCAATTAACGTAGGTATTTCAGTATCGCGTGTTGGTGGTAACGCACAGATTAAATCTATGAAAAAGGTGTCTGGTACTTTAAAATTAGATCAAGCGCAATTTAGAGAATTAGAAGCTTTTGCAAAGTTTGGTTCTGATTTAGATGCGGCTACAATGAATGTGATTTCTAAAGGACAAAGAAACGTAGAGATTTTAAAGCAAGCACAGAATGACCCTTTTACCGTTGAAGATCAAGTAGCAATCATTTATGCAGGTTCTAAAAACCTATTAAAAGATGTACCTGTTAATCAAGTAAAGAAGTTCGAGAAAGATTATATTGATTATTTAAATGCGAAACATAGAGATGTTTTAGATGTATTAAAATCAGGTAAATTAACTCCTGAAACTACAGCTACTTTAGAAGCTGCAGCTGCAGAAATCTCAAAGCATTTTGCATAAATAAGAAGTTAGCTCATAGGTTTTAGACACAGGTACTAAAAACCAAAGACTAATAACTAACAACTAGAGAATGGCAAACTTAAAAGAAATACGTAACAGAATTACCTCTATAAAATCTACAATGCAGATTACATCTGCAATGAAGATGGTATCTGCTGCAAAGTTGAAAAAAGCGCAAGATGCAATTGTTGCAATGCGTCCTTATTCTTCGAAATTAACAGAGTTGTTACAAAATTTAAGTGCAACTTTAGATGGTGATACTGGTGGAGCGTATTCTACAGAAAGAGAAGTTTCTAAAGTTTTATTAGTAGTACATCCAATAGAGGTTTATGCGGTGGCTTTAATTCATCAATAACAAAAACAGTTGTAAAAACTGTTGCAGAAAAGTATGCTGATAAGCAAGTGGATGTTTTTTCAATTGGTAAAAAAGGAGCAGATATTTTATCTAAAGAATATGAGATTGTTTCTAACAGAAATGATATTTATGACGATTTAACTTTTGATAATGTTGCTTTAATTGCAGAAAACTTAATGAGTTTGTACGTTGATGGCAGTTATGATAAAATTGAATTAGTTTACAATCAATTTAAAAATGCAGCTACGCAATTACCACAAGTAGAACAGTTTTTACCAATAAAACCAGTTGAAGGTGGCGAGGCAATTACAAATTCTGATTATATTTTTGAACCATCAAAAGTAGAGATTGTTGAAACTTTAATTCCAAAATCATTAAAAACTCAGTTATACAAAGCTATTAGAGATAGTTTTGCTTCAGAACACGGAGCACGTATGACAGCAATGCACAAAGCAACTGATAATGCATCAGAATTAAGAGATGAGTTATTATTGACATACAACAAAGCGCGTCAAGCAGCAATTACTAACGAAATTTTAGAAATTGTTGGTGGAGCTGAAGCTTTGAATAACTAATACAGAATAAACTATTATTTTAAAGCGAACCTAATTAGGTTCGCTTTTTTTATGTTTATTTTTTTGAATAGAGATGAAATCTTATAATAAGTTTTTTAAATTGTAATATCTCAATATGCTAAAAATTCTATAGTAAGTTTAACACTGGCACATAATTTGACACTATTGAATTAAACACTTAGATTATGAAGGCAATGAAAGTTTTTTTAATAGGCATTATTTTGATATCTTTTTTTCAATGTGGTTCTTTAAAATTTGAAAATGATCCACCATTTAAAATATTGACTGCAACCTACCAAAATGGTTACGAAGTGCCCAAAACATTTGGAGACACTATTGTTAAAATTAGCTATACTTCAACTAAAGAAATTTCATTTGATAGTATTTATTTCAATAATAAAATGGCTAAACTTGAAGTTGCATCTTTCAATTCAAATAAGTTGATTATCGGTATTTTAAAAAAATCTAATTTTAATAATGAATTTGTGTTAGATAAAAATCCAATTAAAGAGCTTCATAATCCGTTACCTAATTTTCAAAAATTTCCTTTTAAGCTGAAAAAAAATGAAGCAATTATCAGTTATAAAGTTGATGAAAAAATAAAGTATTTTAGAATATCAGATTTAAAAAAGGAGTGAAAATCAATTTTAGTAAACTTTTAATAATTTGATAATTAGTCGTTTAAATTAATTTTTTGAAGACATATATTTTTTGGCACGCCATTTGTTTATTAATTAGTATAATTATTAACTAGAAAGCTTATGAAGACGCTAAAACTACTTTTCACAACTATTATTATTGGAGCATTTTTAAGCTCTTGTACAATTTACGATGAAGGTTTTGTAGAAAACTATGCACCAACATTAGAAGAAGTTGTTTCGGGTTATGATTTATGGTATGTAGATTATCACAGAACAACAGGATTTGGAGATGTGCCTTACGTTTCAAGAGCATTTACATTATCTTTTATCAACGGAATTTTATATGCAAATAACAATATTGTAGATATTGGAAGAACAGGAAATGGTTTAGGTATTGATGTGGGAACTTACAATACTTTTAATGGTTTATTAGAAACGAACCATGATATTGATGGGTTTAACGATTTTGAAGTAGATATTTTGTCAAACAATGAAATTAGATTGTACAACTATAGAGAAAGTGTAAATTATTATTTGATAGGTTACAATGTAAATAATTTTGATTACGATAAATTATTTTATGAGAACATAGAATATTTTCTGCAAGAATATGAAGCTTGGGAAAAAGTGAGTTCTAGAGGCGGAAATGCGAACACTTTTGATAGTGAAAATTTCTTGGCTTTTACTCCAGAAAATATAACAACTTTTTATAGTTCTCAAGATGAATTTGGTACAGAAATTTTAGATATAAATTGGGATTATGTTGGAGGTTATGAAATTTTTGATGTGAATGGTTTCGAAGACCTTAAAATTTTAACATTGAATTATGATGCTGGAGATATAGAAGAGTTTGAATTGAGCGTTATTAATGATGGAAGGGTTAGTCTTTATCACATAAATTCTGAGACTACCTACGAATTTTCTGGAAGAGGATTTGTTCAATATTTAAAAAGTGAAAAATCTGTTAAAACAGCAAAAGAAATTGTAAGGAATAATAACAGAAAACGTACAAAAGTAATAAGAAAAGCAAAAGATAGAAGAAATTTAAAATAAAGTTTGGTTAGTTGATTTTTGATTGGTTTTCAATAACCAATCGAAAGGAGAGCCACCCTAAAAAGGGTGGCTTTTTCTATACCTATTATTGGTTTAAAAGTTCGTATTTTTATGTCATTACTTTTTTTACTTAACAACATAAAAAAATAATAGAATTCTAAAAATAAAAATTCTTACAAAGTAGTAATTACTCAAGATATGAAGAAAACCGTATTTATAACAGGAGCAACATCGGGAATAGGAAAAGCAACAGCAGAATTATTTGCTAAAAATAATTTTAGATTAGTTCTCTGTGGTCGCAGAAAAGAACGTTTAGAGGAATTGGAGGTGGCGCTTTCAAAACAAACAGAAGTTACTACTTTACAATTTGATGTTAGAGATAAAGATGATGTTTTTAAACAAATAGCAAATTTACCTGAACACTTTAAGCATATTGATATTTTGATAAATAATGCAGGAAATGCTCACGGATTATCAACAATTCAAGACGGAAGTATAGATGATTGGGATGCAATGCTAGACATTAATGTAAAAGGATTACTCTATGTTTCCAAAGCTATTATTCCACAAATGATTGAAAATAAAAATGGGTTTATTGTAAATATTGGTTCTACAGCAGGTAAAGAAGTTTATAGAAACGGAAATGTATATTGTGCATCAAAGTTTGCTGTAAACGCTCTAAATAAGTCTATGCGTTTAGATTTGAACGAACATAATGTTAGAGTTTCAGCCATTCATCCTGGTTTGGTAGAAACTGAGTTTTCTGATGTACGTTTTAAAGGAGATTCCGAAAGAGCAAAAACAGTTTATCAAGGTTATAAAGCTTTACAAGCAGATGATATTGCAGATATTATCCACTTTGTGGTTACTAGACCTTATCACGTAAATATCGAAGATTTAGTGGTATATCCAACCGCTCAAGCAAGTGCTACTGTGGTTCACAAAAATCTATAATGGTAATTGATAACTTACAAAGTGATTGGACAGCATTATCAGAAAAATATTTTGATAATGACGCAATTATTGGGTCTTTGTGGAAGTCTATTCAAAAGAAATACACCTCAAAAAGTAGGTATTATCATAATTTAATACACATTTCAACAATGTTGAATTTAGCAAAAGAAAACAAGTCTCAAATTATCAATTTTGATGAAATTTTGTTCTCAATTTGGTTTCATGATATTGTTTATAAATCTACATCTAAAAAGAATGAAGAAAAAAGTGCTGATTTTGCAAAACTGGCTTTAGAAAAGTCTTCCAAAAAAAAGTTACATATCAATAGGATCTATCAACTCATCGTTTCAACAAAATCACATGAAATCATTCTAGGAGAAAATCAAGACAATGCATTTTTGTTAGATTTTGATTTGTCAATTCTTGGACAATCTTGGGAAGTTTATCAGAATTATATTAAAAAAATCAGGAAAGAATATCAGATTTATCCTGACTTTTTATACAATCCAGGAAGAATAAAAGTATTACGCCATTTTTTAGATAGAAAAACACTTTTTTTCACAGAAAAATACCAACAATTATTGGAAGTACAAGCCAGAGAAAATTTGACTAAAGAATTGAGATTACTAAATTAAAAATGATAAACAAGAGACTTTTAATCAAAAACCTACTTTCTCATAATGATGAGAATAGTTTTTATGATAAAAAGCAAAAACTATCCTTAGATTCTAAAGAGGGCAAAGCAAAATTTTTAAAGCATATTTGTGCCCTCTCTAACGCTAATCCAGAGAACAATGCATACATAATTATTGGGGTAACGGATGAGGAGAATAAAGTTATAGGCGTTGATTTTTTTGATGACAGTAAAATTCAGAATTTAGTGAATGCTTATTTAGCAAATCCTCCTAAAATTCAATATGAGAACGTGCCTTTTCCAAGATTGGCAAGGTATAGAGTTGTTGGTTTGGTAACCATTTTCCCGAACAATAAAGTATCATCATTACTTAAAAACGCATGGAAATACAGAAGAAATTCAATTTTTTATAGAAGAGGTAGTAATTCAATGCCATTTTTAGGAGTAAATTTTGAACTCAGAAATACCAATAAAAAGATTGTTGAAAGTATAGAAAAAAATGCCAGAAATAATATTGAACTTACTTTAAACGGAGTATTTGATTTTATTAAGAACCATAAAGAAATCTATAATCCACAATATAAAGTTTTTAATGAGCAGTTTGTTTTATGTTGGGCTGGTAAAAAGAAAGAAATCAATAACGAAGTTTACTTTTCAAGAGTAGATATTGAATTGATTAATGAGCAAGTTCGTATATTTTTTTCTGCATTAGATGATGTTCAAATTACCTACAATAATACTTCTTTTATCATTACAGAATTTATAGCAATAGGTATTGATAATGAAGAAAAATACTATCCTTTAGAAAAAACAGTAATTCATTTTAAAGAGAACGGAAAACACGATATTAAAAAAGAGTTTTTATTTAATGCTCCAAAATACGATAGTACAATCATAAATCAGATTTATAATAAAAGCTTAAAGATTGTAAATAAAATAGCACAAGGTAATCCTCTAATTGAAGTTGAATATGAAGCTATTTTTACATTACCCAGTAACTTTTTACTGTGTTACTTAAATGGGTTTTTAGATGCTCAAAAAGAGTTACAAAAGGCAAAAGGTTATATTAAAAACTTACCAGATAAATCCACGTATATAAAATATAAAGAGGCCATGAGAATTATTCGAAAAGTAAAATACAATTAGATTTATTTTGAAAGATTTACAAAAAACTAAAAAACCTTGGCCTACACATAAAGTGATGGAGCAAATTTATGAGATGAAACTTTGGGGCAATAATAACTCAAATTTTTATTCAGGCGAGGGTTCACATCATCCAAAAATTATAGAACCCTATATAACAGTTGTGTCTACTTTTTTAAAATCTTTTAAACAGCCTTTGGCTGTTTGCGATTTAGGTTGCGGAGATTTTAATGTTGGGAAACATTTTATTATACATGTAAAAGAGTATATTGCTATTGATATTGTTTCAAGTTTAATTGATTTTAATTCTAAAATATATAACAATGATAATTTAGAGTTTCATTGTTTAGATATTTCTAAGGATAATTTACCTCAAGCAGATTGTGTGATAATAAGACAAGTTTTACAACATTTATCTAATAATGAAGTAGCAAATATATTAGATAAACTTTCTCATTATAAATACATCATCATCACAGAACATATTCCAAATGGATTTTTTATTCCAAATAAAGATATCATTGCTGGTCAGGGAATTAGATTAAAAAAGAAAAGTGGTTTACAAATAGCAAAAGCTCCATTTTACTTCAATATTGGTAAAGAAAAAATAATGCTTACGCAGGATTTAGAGGGTGATAAAGGAAAAATTATAACAACATTATATACCAACTTAAGCATAGCCTAAATACAAAATAAAGAGCACTGTATAGATACTCAAATACAATCTGTAAAAGTTTCTTTGTTTTATATATACTTTATTTTCTGGATATAAATTGCCAAAGAGTCCTTTAATCTCTTTAATAAATAAAGGTTTTATATTAATTAACCAACTGTCAGTTTGATATACAATTTTTCGAAATCGGCTTCTGTATATGCTTAAAGGTAATCCCCAAATAAGGAAAAGTATAAACCAGATATTTGCTTTTAAAAAGTCAATCATAATTCTTTTTTAGGAAACCATGGTAAAAAAGAACTTGTTGCTTTTATATAGTCTTTATATTTTGGTTTTGAGGTTTTTAATGTTCTTTCTAACATAGCAACTCCAGAAACTTTAATGATTAATAAAGTCATAATTATAGCTCCAATAATTTGCCAATACCCGCCAGCAGAGATACTAAATAAAGCATAAGCCCACCAAACGGCAGAGTCTCCAAAATAATTGGGATGTCTTGTATATTTCCAAAAACCAGTATTTAAAACTTTACCGTTATTCTTCGGATTCTTTTTGAACTGATATAATTGATAATCACCCCCAGCTTCAAAACTAAAACCAATAAACCAAATAATAGTAGCCAGATAATCTAACCCGTTTAATTCAACAGAAGATACACTGAAATGAACTCCTAAATAAGGCAAGGAAACAATTAAAATTAAAGCACCTTGTAATAAAAATACTTGGAAATATGAAAACCACCAATAGCGTTTTGCGCCATAATCTTTTCTGAATTGCTGATACCTATAGTCTTCTCCTTTTCCAATATTTCTAATCGCTAAATAAAGAGTTAAACGCAGTCCCCAAACACTAACCAATAAAAGAAGCAACCAGTTTCTTGGGTTTATTATCTCTAAATTGTAGACATAAAAAGCATTGACAACAACAAAACCAAATCCCCAGAAAATATCTACAATACTTACATTTTTTATAGCAACACTTAGCAGCCAGAGCAAGGTTACTAAAATCCAAATGATAAGTGAGGCTTGTAAAAATAAGGTCATTAAATATTTTTTAATTTTGAATAGCGCTGTAAACAATCTTCTCTAAAGCAGTATTAATTTCTTGATTAAAAGCAGACTGCAGTACTTGTCTTAATTGAATTACAATAAGTTCATTTTTAGGGTCAATCCAAAAAACAGTACTAAATGCCCCTCCCCAACTGTAAGTTCCGTCTGGCCTTGTTGGATGACCATCTGCCACGTCAAATCCAAAACCAAATTTGGCTGAGCCCCAAGGATAAGAGATAGTATCTATCTGATTTTTATGCATTTCTTGTGCTGTTTTTTTCTTTAATATTTTATTCCCAAACAATGTCCCATCATTAAGCATTGCTTGACAAAACAAGAAATAATCTCTTGCAGTTCCAGTCATTCCACTACCGCCAGATAAATATTTTTTTGCTCCGTCTGTAGGGTAATCAGCAATATACATAACTCCCATATCAGATACTTGCATGTTTTTTCCTTTTGGAGACGGCACAAATACTTTTGTAAGATTTTTCTTTTGAACGGCATCAAAGTAAAAGTCTAAAAAATCTATTTTTATAGGTTTTGTAATATTTTCACGAATATAATCATCTAGTTTTTCTCCTGATGCTACTTCTACAACTCTTCCTAAAACATCTGTATTTAAGCCATACATCCATTTTTCTCCAGGTTCGTGCATAAGAGGTAGATCTCCTATTTTACTCATTGTTTCTTCAATAGTTAGTGGAAGGTGTGTACTTAAATCGGGTATTCCATTTTTTGCAAGAATAGCACCATTTAAAGGAGGATTCATAAAACCATATGGCACTCCTGCAGTATGCGTTAATAACTGACGTATTGTTGGTGTTGTTTTAGTTGGCTTAGAAGTCCAAGTGCTATCTTCAGTATTAAAACCAGTTAATATTTCTGTTGATTTAAAAGAAGGGATATATTTTCCAACTTTATCGTCTAAGGACAATTTACCTTTTTCTATGAGTTGCATTGCGGCAACCGAAACAATTGGTTTTGTCATTGATGCCATTCTAAATAAATGGTCTTTTCTATAGGGCTCAGTTTTTAAAGAGTCTGAAAATCCAACCTCTGATTCATAAATTATCTTTCCTTCTTTTGCAATTAATGTAACAGCGCCAGGATACTTTTTGGCTTTAACAAAAGCGTTTACCATTTGATCAATTTTTGCTAAACTATCTGAAATCATTCCAACTTTCTCAGGCGCTACAAATTCAAATTTCTGAAATGAAGTGATTTCCGGTTTACAAGAGAGTAAAATTAATAAAAGTCCAATTATAGATAAGTATTTGGTTCTTTGCATATTTTTTTGATTAAGTATTTGCAGTTTTTATTTTTTTTTGAATTTACTAAAAATTTAAATCAAAAAAAAACCAGCTCATAAGAACTGGTTTAATTTTAACATGTTAATTAATATTATAAATCAAACTTAATACCTTGTGCTAAAGGCAATTCATCTGAATAATTTATGGTATTTGTTTGTCTTCTCATATATACTTTCCAAGCGTCAGAACCAGATTCACGTCCACCACCAGTTTCTTTTTCACCACCAAAAGCACCGCCAATTTCAGCTCCAGAAGTACCAATGTTTACATTCGCAATTCCACAATCAGAACCTGCGTAAGACAAGAACTTTTCTGCTTCTTTCATTTCGTTGGTCATAATTGCTGATGATAAACCTTGTGCAACACCGTTTTGTTTTGCAATTGCATTTTCAACTTCACCACTATATTTCATTAAATATAAGATAGGAGCAAACGTTTCGTGTTGTACAATTTCAAAATGATTATCAGCTTCAATTATTGCTGGTTTTACATAGCAACCAGATTCGTAACCTTCACCTTCTAAAACGCCACCCTCAACCAATATAGTTCCACCTTCAGTTTGCGCTTTTTCTATAGCAGCTAAATATGTATTTACAGCATCATGATCAATTAATGGACCAATATGATTTTTTTCATCTAAAGGATTTCCAATAACCAATTGTTTATATGCACCAACAATTGCATCTTTTACTTTGTCATAAACAGATTCATGAATAATTAATCTTCTGGTAGAAGTACATCTTTGGCCACAAGTTCCAACAGCACCAAATACTGCACCAGGTACAACTACTTTTAAATCTGCAGTTGGTGTAATAATTATGGCGTTGTTGCCTCCTAGTTCTAATAAAGATTTACCAAAGCGTTGCGCTACTGTTGCGCCAACAATTCTGCCCATTCTTGTAGATCCTGTTGCAGATACTAAAGGAATTCTGCTATCTGTAGTCATCATTTCTCCTACTTTATAATCTCCATTTATAATACAAGAAATGCCTTCCGGTAAATTATTTTCTTTTAATATTTCTGCAATAATGTTTTGACAAGCTACAGCACATAAAGGAGCTTTTTCAGAAGCTTTCCACACACACACATCACCGCAAATCCAGGCTAAAGCTGTATTCCATGCCCAAACAGCTACAGGAAAGTTAAACGCAGAAATAATACCAACAACGCCTATAGGATGCCATTGCTCTCTCATAACATGACCCGGTCTTTCTGATGGAATTGTTTGTCCGTTTAATTGACGTGATAAACCTACAGCAAAATCACAGATGTCAATCATTTCTTGAACCTCACCATAACCTTCTTGTAATGATTTTCCCATTTCATAAGAAACTAATTTACCTAATGGCTCTTTAAGATCTCGTAATTTATTACCAAACTGACGTACAATTTCTCCTCTTTGTGGTGCAGGCATATTTCTAAAAGATAAAAATGCTTTTGTAGCATTATCCATCACTTTTTCATAATCTTCTTTAGTGGTAGTTTTTACTTTGCCAATCAATTTACCATCAACAGGAGAGTATGATTCAATAATTTCTCCATTAGAAAAGTTATTTGAACCTGTTGAAGAACCATTATTGATATCTTGTAAGCCTAAATCTTTTAAAGCTTTATCCATTCCAAAATCAGTCATTTTGTAGTGTTGTTTAAGTTATTTAAATTCGAAGAGCGAATTTACGAATAAATTCACATATATATAAATTTAACAAAAACAAAACTTATTGTTTAAAATTTAACAAATTATGAAAAAATCACTGCTTTTACTGTTGTCAATAATTCTTTTTTTAGGATGTAATTTCAATTCAAAAATGAATGACGAAGCAGATATCTTATCAAATAAAAAAGTGAATGATTTTGCAATTATTATTCATGGAGGCGCAGGAACTATTTTAAAGAAAAATATGACTCCTGAAAAAGAATTGGCTTATCAAGAAAAGTTAAGTGAAGCGATAAAAGTTGGATATACAATATTGAAAAGCGGTGGAACTAGTCAACAAGCTGTAATGAAAACAATTCAAGTAATGGAAGAATCGCCTTTGTTTAATGCCGGTAAAGGTGCTGTTTTTACGCATGAAGAAACCAATGAATTGGATGCTTCATTTATGGACGGAAAAACTTTAAATGCTGGAGCTATTGCAGGTGTTACCGATGTAAAAAGTCCGATTGAATTGGCAATAAAGGTAATGACCGATTCTGATCACGTAATGCTTTCAGGTAAAGGAGCATCAATATTTGCAAAAGAAAAAGGTTTAGAAATTGTAGCACCAAGTTATTTTTACACAGAAAGACGTTTTAAATCTTTACAAAAAATAAAAAATTTAAATAAAACAGAACTAGACCGTAATGATAAAAAAGCCGCTTTTTATGATGCTGATATCAAAAATTCAAAATTTGGCACTGTTGGTTGTGTAGCTTTAGATAAAAATGGAAATATTGCTGCAGGAACATCAACAGGAGGAATGACCAACAAAAGATGGGGAAGAATTGGAGATGCTCCAATTATAGGGTCAGGAACTTATGCAAATAATAAGACTTGTGGAGTTTCTTCTACAGGTTGGGGAGAATACTTTATTAGAAGTCAGGTAGCTTATGACATTTCTGCGCAAATGGAGTATCAAAAGAAAACATTAAAAGCAGCCACAAAAGATGTTATTCAAAATAAGTTAACAACACTTGGTGGCACTGGAGGTGTTGTTGCTTTAGATAAAAATGGAAATATGTCTTTTGAGTTTAATACAGCAGGAATGTACAGAGCTTCTATGAACGACAAAGGGGATTTAGTAGTTAAAATCTATAAAGAATAATCTAGCCATTCTTCTGGTAGAGGTTTTAAATCAATATTTACGATCTTACTATCTCTTGTTTTGTGAAAACCTAAACTTGAAAAATTTCGGGTAGATAAGTTTATATTGTTTTTTTTGTTAATCAATGTTAAAACATCTCTCATTTTGCTTTTGGTGCACAAAACTAAACTATTCATCATAGCATTAGATTCTATGGACAAATCAAATAAATCTACATAATATTTTGGTTCATTGTCCTGATAAATGATCCATTGTGTTGATTTTCTTCCTGGAATTTTTAGAATTTTTTTAGTACCTGATAATGTTCTGTACGTAACTTCAATAAGCTTCATTTTGTGATTTTTTACATTATTGATTTCGTAGCATTTATTTTCAGTAAACTTAAAATACTAAACTCAATTAGGACTCAAAGATATGCATTAATTTAAGTTTTAGAAACTAACTTCGCTAAACGTGTAAATATCATAGCTAAACACCAAAATATAGGGTAAACCCATCTCTAAATATTTTTAAAATTGATATTTAATACCTGTGTAAATTCCCATATTAAATGGGGCAAAACCATTGGAATTGTTGCTAAATGTATTGAACTGTACTTTAAACATTGGATTTAAGTTTAAAGCTATTTTTTTAGATAAATTATAATTGAAATCAAAGCCAATATTACCACTAAAATTGATGTTATTTAGGTTTGCGGCTTCCAAAGTTCTAGAAAAGTTTTGTGTATCTAAAATAACTTCGTTTTTATTTAAAAACAAAGTACTAAATCCTGTTACAAATTGAGTTTGTAGCTTGTTACTATTCGAAAAGTTATATTTCACTTCTATAGGTATTTCAACATAACCATAGTTTTGGGAAATATTTCCAGTATTAGAATTTCCAGCATTTAAAACAGAATTACCTAATAGTTGGGCGCTTTCAGTGATGTCATTATTTTTGTTAAAAGAAAATACATCACCATTGGAAAATTCTGTGGCAAAAGGGTTTCTTTCTGAAGAACTGTTCACAGAAACTTGGTTGTTAGCATAACTGTTTTCTTGAAGATGAATTCCAGATTGAATAGACCATTTCTTATTTATTTGATATGCAACTTGCACACCATATGAATAACTGTTTTCGCCAGAAGTAGATTCTGACAAACCTGCATTAATTGGAGAGGTATCCGATAGAGAATTTGATTTTAGAACAGCAAATGACGGCGCAATAGACCAATTGTTTTCAGATTTATTATCATTTGTATTTTTTGCTTCTTTAATTACACTTGCAATATCTAATTTTTTATCATTGTATTTAATAGTGTTTCTTTTTGAAATCTTTAAAAGAGATTCTTGTGGTACTATTTTAAAATTGGTAGCAATAGAATTATAATTCAAAATTAAAGACGTTTTACTTTTTCTTGGTTTATAGATTTCTTTTTGTGAACGTGAATTTTGAATTTTATTTTTATCAACCTTTATCACATTATCTTCTTTAGAAAGTAAAATTTCATTTTTACGATTATTTTTCAAATCTAAACTATCAATTTTATTGTTGATGATTGTTTCGCGTTCAGGAATAATTGTTATTGTTTTATCAGGATTTATATTAAATTTAGGATTTTCAACTGAGGAATATTCGTTAAAAATAAAAGTTAAGAGTATAATTGAGGCAGCAGCACCTGAAAACCACCAAAAAGGAAAAACCTTTCGTTTTTTCTTTTTAAGTTTGGCTTCAATATTGTTCCATACTCTTTTATTTGGAGAAACTTCCAAATTTTTGAGTTGTTCTTGAAACAAATTATCTATTTTTTTATCCCCCATTAATTTTGTTCATTTTTCAACATTTCTAATTTATTTTTCAAAATCTTTCTTGCTCTAGACAAGTTTGACTTAGAGGTTCCTTCAGAGATATTCAGCAGTTTTGCAATTTCCTTATGTGAATAATTATCTAACGCATACAAATTAAAAATTAATCGATATCTATCTGGCAATTGCTGAATACAGTTTAATAAAACGTCTAGATGAAAAGTTGTGTTTTTAAAATCTATAACTTCATCTTCTATGTCACCAGACACTTCTTTTACAATTTCTAAAGGAGCTTTTTTTCTGTATTTCTGAATTGCTGTATGAATCGTAATTCTTTTTAACCATCCTTCAAAAGATCCTTTGTGTTTGTATTGTTGAATCTTATCAAAAATAGTTAAAAAACTATCTTGTAAATTGTCTTCTGCATCTTGATAGTTTTTGGAGTATTTTAGAGAAACAGCAAAAAGTTTATCCGCAAAAAGGTGATAAACTTTAGACTGAGCTTCTAAATTTTGCTCACAACATTTTTTTATAAGTGCTTCGAGTTTGATAAATCTAATTTACAGGAATTACAACTTCTTCAAAAATACTATCTCCATTTGCATCTTCTCCTTTGTAAAATTTAAAAAGATAGTCCTCTGTTTGTGTTGCAGTTACAATTAAATCATAATCGTATTGTGTTACTACTTCAGTGCAGACTGCATCTAAATCTTCTATAGATCTTATTGCTACAACTCTTGCAGTATCTTGATATTCGTAGTAAATATCATCAAAATAATAACAACCGTTTGGTAAAGAGTATTTTAATTTTATGGTGTCTCTTTGTCCAAAAGTAAAACTATCTGGAGTTGTATACTCATCAATTGGTAGTATTTGATAGGCTAAATTTGGAGCATTATTCTCACTATCTAAGCATGAGTAAAAAAGGATTAAACTAACAAAAAGTAAGGTTATTTTTTTCATAATTATAAATTTAATAATTCAATATAGGATAACCATTTTGGCATCCAACATTTTTTGGAGGGTTAATAAAAGCGCAGTCTGAAATTATACTCCAGTTAACATTATATTTTTTTTCTGCGGCTGTGTAAGCATTTACTTTTTCTAAAAAAGTCTGAATGTCTATGTTTTTTGAATAAGGAAGATATCCTTGAGGACCACCACAAGCTTTGGCGCCATAAGGTATAAACTCCCACTCATTAGCATCTATACATGATTCTTTAAAAGCAATTTCTGAGATTTCGTTGAATAGCTCCATTAATGCTCTATGTTCTTTTTCTTGTTCAGATAGTTCTATTTTTACTACTAATTTATTTTCTGTTAATTCTAAAATAGTCCAGATATAAGAGGAAGTGTAGCCTTCATTAGAAATACTTATTAAATTGTTATCTAAAGCAAAAGTGCCTTCAATATTAAAAAAAGATAAAGGAGGTGTTCCGCAAAAACCAGAGGTTTTTTCAGTAAAACTTCCATTTTGGATAAAAGTTATGCCGTAAGATTTATCTAGCAGTTTATTACTTCTTTTAAAGGTAATTCTTTCTCCTTCATATTTGGGTTCAATCCAACTTCCTAAAAGCAAATTATCATCATTTATGTTCATACTATTTTCTTCGCACGAATATGATAATAAAGCTAATGAACAGAGTAAAATTAAATATTTTAGTTTCATGATTTATTCTTTTCTTAGTTATAATTTATTTGAGTATCCCAACCTTTTAAGTTAAGAAGTACTGTGTCATAATCTTCTTTTAAGCTAGAAATATCAAACGTAAATTCCTTTTCAAAAACAGCTAAACAGGCTTCATTATTTTCTAAAGAGAGTTTAATTTTTCTTTGAACAGGATAAGATTCTAAAATTTCGTTGGCATCTATTAAAATTGCTTTCCAAGAATCTGAGCTGCAACCACTGCTACTGATTCTTATCGTTAAATTATTTCCATTTAGCTGCACATTAGTAATACTGTAATTATTAGATTCACTTTGATTATAAAGATTACTATCTATTATCACACTTTCATTTCTAAAGTCATCACTAACAATATTTTCTTCACATGAAAAAATTGAAATTAGAAATAGTGATATAATTAGTATTTTACTTTTCATTGGTTTTTATGTTTTTTTAAATTAAATTTTAATCAATATTTCTTCAATTATTAATTTGATAACTAAATATTGATAGCAATACATATTAAAAAGTCATCATAATTTGTTTGTTTTCTTATAAGATACAAAAAGAATAAAAAGGTTGCGTTGATATATGTTATTTTTGTAAAAATTATGGAATTAGATATTTTTAATATAGAAAGTCAAGAGCGGTTTACAGAAATTGCGCTTAAAGTTTTTAAACATCAATTTAAAAATAATAAAGTCTATCGTTCTTTTTGCGACTTGCTCTATAAACACCCTTCGGATATTTCTAAGATTGAAGATATTCCGTTTTTACCCATTCAATTTTTTAAAAGTAGAAAGATTTTATCCTCTTTAAACCAAATTGATGAAACTTTTACGAGTTCTGGCACTACAGGTAACATTACTAGCAAACATTTTGTAACCAATATTAATGTATATAAAGAAAGTTATTTAAAAGGATTCGCCCATTTTTATGGAAATATAGAAGATTATGTAGTCTTGGCTTTGTTGCCAAATTATTTAGAACGTAAAGGTTCATCCTTGGTTTTTATGGTTAATGATTTGATAAAAAAAACTAAAAATTCAGAAAGCGGATTTTACCTAAATAACTTAGATGATTTAACTCAAAAATTGATAAATCTAGATAAAAAGAATCAAAAAGTGTTACTAATAGGAGTTTCTTTTGCTTTGTTAGATTTAGTTGAAAAACAGCAATTTAACTTGAAAAGTACAATAGTTATGGAAACTGGAGGGATGAAAGGAAGAAGAAAAGAATTGATTCGCGAAGAGTTACATCAAATTTTACAAAACGGATTTGGAGTTAAAGAAATTCATTCAGAATATGGCATGACAGAATTATTGAGTCAAGGGTATTCCAATGGAAATGGAATTTTTGAAACACCTCCTTGGATGCAAATTTTAACAAGAGATACTGAAGATGCTTTAACTATAAATTCTAAAGAGAAAAATGGAGGAATTAATGTTATTGATTTGGCTAATTATAATTCGTGTTCTTTTATTGCTACCCAAGACTTAGGTAAAGTGCATCAAAATGGAACTTTTGAAATCATTGGGCGTTTTGATAATTCAGATATTAGAGGTTGCAATTTGATGGTATTGTAAAACTATAATTAAATAAAATTTTCAACTTACAAGATTTCCAAATTGGGTTAATTCAGCCTTATTTTATTTCGTTTTTATTGACGTGAATTTTTATAGGATTTAAGTATTTGTAATTAATAAAATATTTTATCGACCAAAAGAATAAAAACAATGAGACAATCAATTACAATCTTATTTCTTACAATTTCTATTACTCTTTTTGGGCAAAATACAAATACTAAAAAAGGTTTTATGGCTAAAGGTTATGATGTGGTTTCTTATTTTGATAAAAAAGTAAAAAAAGGAACTAAGGATTTTGTAGTGGAAGTTGATGACGTAAAATATCAGTTTTCATCCAAAGAAAATTTAAATCTTTTTAAAGATAATCCCAAAAAATACATTCCACAATATGGAGGTTATTGTGCTTATGCAATTGGTGCAAAAGGAGAAAAAGTAGCTATTAATCCAGAGACTTTTGAAGTTAGAGACGGAAAATTATACTTATTTTATAATTCTTGGGGAGTAAACACTTTAAAGTTGTGGAAAAAGGAAGGTGCTCTAGGACTAAAAGAAAAGGCAGATAAAAACTGGAAGAAAATTATTAAAAACTAATTGTAGTTTAAGTACAAAGTTGAGAAGTTTTAAATTTAATTTATATAAAAAAGAGCTAGTTTAATAGGTTTATTTTAAGACAAGTAGGTTCATTTAATAAGCACTTTCGTATTGGTATATTACCTATATAAATATTTCTTTTAAGTTAAATATACTTTTAAGAAAGTATAACTTAAATATACCCATAAAATTGAAAATATGATATGAATTATAGTTTCCATTTTTTTCCCTTTCCACAGTTTAGAAGAATACACAAAGAACTGAATAAATAATCTGCAACTCCAAAATATTCCGAAACCAAGTGATACTTTTTTTCCTAACTCTGTATTAATTAACTCATTTGAAGATGTTAGACATAAAAGACCAATTAGGAAAACAACCAATGCAATAAAGAATGTGTGAACCTTCATAATTTGTTGGTTTATTAGACTTATATGTTGCAACTCCTCTTTCCATTTGAAATACTTTGGAAATATGATATGAACAAACGCCAAAGCAATCAATATAATTCCTATTATTCTATAATGCAATTCCATTTTTTTCGAGTGTAAAGGTTGATATAAAAGGCGTGTTTTTAATTTCAGATACTATTGTTAATTCCGATTCGCTAAAAGTGTTCAACCAAGTTGGTTTTGAATGAAAATGAAATGAGCCAATATTATATGCTATAAAATTTGAAAGATCTCTTAAATGTTCAATGACAATTATTTGTCCTTTTTGTTTTAATATTCTTCTTAGTTCTGAGAAAAAAACAATTCTTTCTGTTTTGTTCCTTATTTCGTGTGCTGATAGAATTACAAATATTTTGTCAACTGAATTGCTTTCTAAATCAATTTTTGAGGTTTCTATTTCTTGTGTATTTGGATAAGGTGGATATTGCTTTCTTGCTCGTTTTATGGATACTTCTGTGTGTTTGTCAGGATTATAAAAATCTAGTGCTATCAAATTTGAGTTTATAAATTTCTTTTTAAGTAATGCACTTGTTTCATCAAAACCTGCATTTATATTGATTATTGAAATATTATCATCATTGTTACTAATCCATTTCAAATTGTAAAAACCCGATAAATCATACACATAATATGAAACAGATAATGATACAAAAATTGTTATCGATATAAAAAGACTAATTATTTGTAAGATTATTTTGATTGTTGGATTAGCGTAGTTTGATAAAAGGATTGTCAATAATACAAGAACAATAGCAATTGCATAAAAATGCCAATTGAAACGGATAATATTTAATATTCCTTGAAATGGCTTTCTTACTTTTTCCATTTCTCAATTTTTCCTTTTTTCCAATAATATGGAATGTTTTCAATGACAAAAGCGTTTGCTAAAACAGAATTTTGGAAATTAAATTTGTTAATAAATGAAAAATCATAATTTACAATTTCTATCGGTTTCGGTTTCCAATTTTGTCTAACGCCTTCAATTATTAAGACTTCCCTTTTTTCCTCATTGTAAGTGAATGTAAAAGGTAAAGGTCCTGCAAATCGTCTTGCTTCTTTCCAATTTTCAAATGGTGAATTTTCAGGCAAATTTATTTCCTTTTCCGCAGTATCTATTTTTAAAGTGAATTTAGATTTGATGGACTTAATTACTTTAAAATTACTTTTATTTACTACTGAAATGTCTGTTGTCGAGTAATTATAATGTGTGAAAATGTTACCCAAAAATTCCATTTTCTTTTTATTTGTTTCTGATTTTAAAATATATAATCCTCTTAAACTTTTTCCTGCGTTATTGGTATATCGTACAAATACTCGATAACCAATTAAGAAAAAATTGTTTCCAAGAAATTTAGGAAAACCTTTAGGTCTTAATTCTTTTGTTTGAACCATTGCGACTGCTATAAAAGCCCATTTATCTTGAAATGTATCTAACTCTAAACATTCTGGGATAAAACCTTGTAACTCTTCTTTAGGTATTGTAAATGTCAAAACTATTGAACTTTCAAAATGAGTTTCAACAGCAAAAGGATGATTTTTTAAAAATGAAATCATAAACCTTTTTTATTTAGATGAAAGTGATTGTAGTAAACTACAATTATAAAAAGAAACGCAAACATTGAATTCAATTTACCCCAAAGTAACAAATCAGGCACAAGTATAAATTCGAGAATATTCATCGTTGCCACAATTCCAATTTGAGCAATTGTATTTAGACGTGACTTTTTTCTGCTTAAAAACCATATTGCCATTCCAATTTCAGATATTCCGATTAAAATAGTCAATAGTCTTGAATATTCATCTCCTAAAATTCGTGCTACAATTTGTTCGTGTCTTGGAACAAAATTTAAGACTTTACAAAGCAGTCCGTTTGCAATCCAAACTAAAGCGATTGAATACTTGAAAATAGTTCTAGTTATTATTTTTTGCATTCAGTTTTCGTTTCTCACGCTTGCAGTAACTCTTTGTTATGTAAATATTATTCCACAATCAATAGAAAGTAGCTCTTTTTACCACGCTGTAAAAGCACATATTTATCCGCAATTAAATCATCTGTGGTAATTACAAAATCGTCTTTAATTTTTTCTTTATTCACAGAAATAGAGTTTTCCTTTAAAGCTCTTCTGGCATCTCCATTCGATTTTAAAAAGTGTGTTTTTGCAGATAACGCGCCAATCATATCTAAACCTTTAGAAAAATCTTCCTTTGTTACTGTGGCTTGAGGCACACCATCAAAGACATCTAAAAAAGTTTGTTCGTCTAAAGATTTTAAATCGCTAGCTGTAGATTTTCCAAATAAAATATTTGAAGCTCCAATGGCTTTTTCATATTCTTCTTTTCCGTGAACTAAAATGGTAACTTCTTCTCCCAAACGTTTTTGTAAAACACGAACGTGGGGAGCTTCTTTGTGTTCTTCAATTAAAGAATCAATAGTAGATTTATCTAAGAAGGTAAAAATCTTAATATACTTTTCTGCATCTTCATCAGAAGTATTTAACCAATATTGATAAAATTTATAAGCAGAGGTTCTTTTGGCATCTAACCAAACATTTCCTCCTTCAGATTTTCCAAATTTAGAACCATCAGATTTTGTAATTAAAGGACAAGTAATTGCATACCCTTTTCCGCCGCCAATTCTTCTAATCAACTCAGTTCCTGTTGTAATATTTCCCCATTGATCTGAGCCACCCATTTGAATTGTGGTTGCATTTTCTCTGAACAAATGCAAGAAATCATAACCTTGCACCATTTGATAGGTAAATTCCGTAAAAGACATGCCTTCTTTAGATTCTGAACCAATTCTATTTTTTACAGAATCTTTGGCCATCATATAATTTACAGTGATATGTTTTCCTACATCTCTAATAAATTCGAGGAAAGAAATCTCTTTCATCCAGTCATAATTATTTACTAGAATTGCAGCATTTTTTTCATCCGAAGTAAAATCTAAAAAATGACTTAATTGAGTTTTTACACATTCTTGATTATGTCTTAAAGTTTTTTCATCTAATAAATTACGTTCGGCAGATTTTCCTGAAGGATCTCCTATCATACCAGTTGCACCACCAACCAAAGCTATCGGTCTGTGTCCACATCTCTGATAATGAGCTAATAACATGATTGGCACTAAATTACCAATATGTAAAGAGTCTGCAGTGGGATCAAAACCTACATATGCACTTCTCATTTTTTCTAAAAGATGTTCCTCAGTTCCTGGCATGGCGTCATGCAACATTCCTCTCCACTGTAATTCTTCAATAAAATTCTTCATTGTAATCAATTTATCAGTTGGCAAATATAAGTTTATCAACCAAAATATGCTAAATTCGTTGTATGATTTTAGTTACTGGAGGCACAGGTTTGGTTGGTTCGCATTTATTATATTATTTAAGTTTAGAGAATGATAAAATAAGGGCAATTTACAGAACGGAGAAGTCTCTAGAAAAAGTAAAAAAAATCTTTTCTTTGTACACTTCAGAGACTTCTTTTTTTGATAAAATAGAATGGTTTCAAGCAGATATTACTCAGGTACCAGCCATGATTCCTGCTTTTAACAATGTAAAACATGTTTACCACTGTGCTGCTTTAATTTCTTTCAATCCAAAGGATTATAGAGAAATGCGTAAGGTAAATATTCATGGAACTGCAATTGTTGTAAATTTAGCTATAGATGCTAAAATTGAAAAATTATGTTTAGTTAGTTCTATTGCTGCAGTTGGAGATTCTTTAAAAGGCGATGTTGTAACAGAAGAAAATGAATGGAACAAAGAGTTAGATAACTCTGGATATTCCATTACCAAATTTGGCGCAGAAACAGAAGTGTGGCGAGCTAGCCAAGAAGGAGTAGATGTTATTATTGTAAATCCTGGAGTAATTTTTGGAAGTGGTTTTTGGAACTCTGGTTCAGGTAAATTATTTACGCAAGTTAATAATGGATTTAAATATTACACAGAAGGAGTTACAGGTTTTGTTGCTGTGAAAGATGTGGTAAAGTCGATGATTCAGTTAATGAAATCGGATATTAAAAATGAACGTTTCATATTGGTATCAGAGAACAAATCTTTTAAAGATGTATTTTTTTCAATTGCAGATGCTTTTCAAAAAAACCGACCATTCAAAAAAATAAAACCTTGGCAAACAGCTATTTTTTGGAGAATTGCGATGCTGATTTCTAGGTTTACAGGGAAACCCCCTCTAATTAGTAAACATTCAGCTAAAAGTGCACATTCAATTTCAAAATATTCATCAGAAAAAATAAAGAAAAGTTTAAATTACAGTTTTGAGCCTTTGGATGAAACTGTTGAAAGAGTTTGCAGAAATTATACTAATATCTAGTTTTTTTAATCTTATCTAATTGCAAAGTATCTTTAAATTTTAGCATCATTTTTTTTATGGAATCATGTTCTTTTTTTCCTTTTTTTAAGGATTTAATGTTTTTCAACGAATCTTTTCTAATAGAATCTTTTCTCTTTTTAAGTTTCTCATAAAAAGCCTTTTCTTCTTCTAGGTTTTTTTTGGCATTTTCTAAAATTTCTTGGTATTCGTCTATTTTAGACATATAATAAAGATTGCTAGTTTTAAATCGTGTGCTATCAATTTTAAACTGGTCGTATACCAATGGCATATAATTTATTTTCTTTTCAAAATTTTTGTTTTTCATAAACTTTGATGAAGAAGCAATGCTTAATTCTTGTAATAAAAGACTCATTGTGTCTTTGGGAATCAAATCTTCTGGTTTCTCAAAAATTGTATTACTTGTGCAAGAAAATAAGCACAAGAAAACCAATAAGTAGCTTAAGTTTTTCATGTTAGCGATTAAATGTCAAACGTTTTCCTTTAATGTCATCATTAAAAACTCCATTATTATATATTAAATTTCCATTGACAAAAGTGTGTGTTATCGTAGACGAAAATGTTGTGCCTTCAAAAGGAGACCAACCACATTTATATAAAATATTGTCTTTAGAAACTGTTTGTGATTTTTTTGGATCTATTACAACTAAATCGGCAAAATAGCCTTCTTTGATAAACCCTCTTTTTTCAATTTGGAATAATTTTGCAGGATTATGACTCATTTTTTCAACAGCTTTTTCAATAGAAATTATACCTTCTTTTACTTTTTCTAAAATAGCAATTAAGGCATGTTGTACCAGAGGCCCACCACTTGGTGCTTTTGTGTAAACATTAGTTTTTTCATCTAAAGTATGTGGTGCGTGATCAGTTGCTAAAACATCAATTCTGTCATCTAAAAAAGCTTCCCACAATCCTTGTCTATCTTTTTCAGTTTTTACTGCTGGGTTCCATTTAATATGCGTTCCCTTTTCTTCATAATCTTTCTCAGAAAACCAAAGATGATGCACACAAACTTCTGCAGTAATTTGTTTTTCTTCAATAGGAATATCATTTCTAAATAGATTTGTTTCTTTAGCTGTAGAAACGTGAAAAATATGAATTCGAGCACCGGTTTTTTTAGCCAGTTCAATTGCTTTTGATGATGAAATATAACAGGCTTCTTCACTTCTAATAATAGGGTGGTATTTTATAGGAATATCATCACCAAATTTTTCTTTAAATTCAGCGGTGTTTTTTCTAATTGTAGCTTCATCTTCACAATGTAAAGAAATAATCATTTTTGTTGATGAAAAAATTTTTTCTAAAACCTCTACATCATCTACCAACATATTTCCTGTAGATGAGCCTAAAAATAATTTGATACCTGCTACTTTTTTAGGATCAGTTTTTAGTAACTCTTCCAAATTGGTATTTGTGCCACCAAACATAAACGAATAGTTTACGTAAGAACTTTTTGATGCAATTTCAAATTTATCTTCTAGTAATTCTTGAGTTGTAGCTTGCGGAACTGTGTTAGGTTGCTCAATAAAAGTTGTAATTCCGCCAGCAGCCGCAGCTCTACTTTCTGAAGCAATATTACCTTTGCGTGTTAATCCAGGTTCTCTAAAATGCACTTGATCGTCTATAAAACCAGGAATTACATATTTTCCTTGCGCATCAATGACTTCTATATTTTCTTTTGGAGCAATTGTGGTTGATATTTGTTTTATAATGTCATTTTCAATGAGAACATCTCCTTTAAAAGTTTTGTTTTCATTAACTATGTTTCCGTTTTTTATTAAAATTGATTTTTTCATTTTATTTAAATATCCATTCTCATATTCATTAAACTCTTTCTAAAACCAAATCGTTCGTAAGATTTTAATGCATTAATATTATTAATATATACGTCTAATCTTAATTCTTTTAAACCTTTATTTTTTGACCAATATTTTAGTGAGTCTAGTATTAACGTACTTATTTTTTGCTTTCTAAAAGAAGGTTTCACAAAAATAAAACCAATATAACCGTGTTTCAGATTCTTATGATAATGCTGAGAATTTTCGATTCTAACATAACCTGAACCTACTATTTCATCATCACAAAGTGCCAAAATTAAATGAATATGTTTAGCAGAAATTAATTCAGGAATATTATAATAGCATATCTCTCCTTTCTGTAAAAAAGGATCTAAAGGCCTCTCTGCTTCAATTACTCCTTGTTCAAAGTCTAACAAGGTTTCTAAATCTTTAAGAGTTGCAGTTCTAGTAGAAATAGCATTCATATTTATTTTGGCAAACCTTTTAATCTCATTTTTATTACACCAAACAGTGCTTCATATACAATATTTCCACTCATTTTAGAATCGCCTAAATCTCTATCTGTAAAAATAACAGAAACTTCTTTAATATTAAATTTATGTTTCCAGGCTTTAAATTTCATTTCAATTTGAAAAGCATAACCTACAAATTTAATTTTGTCTAGGTTTATCGTTTCTAAAACATTGCGTTTCCAACAAACAAAACCAGCAGTAGTATCATAAAGAGGAATTCTAGTTACAATTCTTACATATCTTGAAGCAAAGTAGGAAAGTAATAATCTTTTAATATCCCAATTAATCACGTTAACTTGGTTATTTACATATCTTGATCCTACAGAAACATCTCCACCATCTAAATGGCAAGCATTGTAAAGACGACCTAAATCTTTTGGATTGTGAGAAAAATCGGCATCCATTTCAATTATATAGTCGTACTTTTTTAATAATGCCCATTTAAATCCATGAATATATGCTGTGCCTAAACCATTTTTACCAGTTCTTTTTTCTAGAAAAAGTTCATTTTTAAATTCAGAAATTAAATTTTCTACGATTGTAGCAGTTCCGTCAGGAGAATTATCATCAACAATAAGAATATGAAAAGATTTTTTCTGACTAAAGGTAGCTCTAATAATGGCCTCAATATTTTCTTTTTCGTTATATGTGGGAATGATTACTAAAGCGTCTGACATAAATTAATTTTCAGTAGAAAGTAAACAAATATACATGATTTAATTACTAATTTTGCTGTAATCATTTATAAATAAAAGTTAATTGCAGGCTGTAGACAAAATAGTGTATTCTAACGATTGGATAACGATTATTTTCGTTGTATTACTTGCTAGTTTGGTGTTGTTAAAATTGGTTGATGCTAAAAAACTAAACGAAAACTTTTTTGCTTTTGTAAATTTAAGTTTCATTGATGATGAAGATATTGAAAGAAAAGAATTTTTTGATTTTTTTGAAATCTTAATTTTTATTTTTTCGGTTATAGTTTTAGCTCTTGTATTGCATCATTTTAAATTATATAAATTTCCAAATGCTAAAAGTAGTTTATCTTCTTTTATGGATGTTTTTTACAGCTTACTAATTTATTATTTGTGTAAACGAGTTTTTGAGTATCTATTAATGATAATTTTTGCTATTAAGAATGAGATGCAATCATTTATTTTATTGAAAAACAATTATCTAAACAGTCTTTCATTTTTTTTGTTGATAGGTCTTATTTTATTAGAATATTCAGAGATTGATCATTTGTATCTATTCTTTTTTGCAGGCTTTTTATTCTTTTTAAGATTTGCTTTTTTAGTTTTAAGAAATAAAAAGCTGATATTTAACAAGTTGTTTTATTTTATTTTGTATATTTGCGCCCTTGAAATAGCACCGCTATTTGTACTTTATAAATTGATGTTTTAAATACAAAACCGAAAGCCTATGAAAGTGAAAACGATATTGGTTTCTCAACCAGCCCCTAAAACGGAAACATCTCCATATTTTGATTTATCTGACAAACAGAGAGTTAAGATTGATTTTAGATCTTTTATTCATGTAGAAGGTATATCTGTTAAAGAAGTAAGAGCTGCAAAAATAGATTTATCAAAATTTACAGCTATTATTTTAACGAGTAGAAATGCTGTGGATCATTTCTTTAGAATTGCTGAAGAAATGCGTTTTAAAGTGCCGGATGCTATGAAATATTTTTGTCAATCAGAAGCTGTAGCTTATTATTTGCAAAAATATGTAGTGTATAGAAAGCGTAAAATTTATGTTGGGAATAGAACTTTTCCTGAATTAGCAAAATTGATTAAAAAACATAAAACCGAAAAGTTTTTATTACCGTCTTCAGATAAATTAAAGCCTTTAATTCCTTCTGAATTGGATAAGTTAGGTGTAACTTGGACAAGGGTGGATTTATACAGAACAGTTGTGAGCGACTTGTCTGATTTAGAAAATGTATTTTACGATGTTTTGGTATTTTTTAGTCCTTCAGGGATAGAATCCTTATTTAAAAACTTCCCTAATTTTGAACAAAATGAAACTAGAATAGCAGCATTTGGTAATTCTACGGTTAGAGCTGTTACGGAAGCGGGTTTAAAGTGTGATATTGTTGCACCATCAAAAGAAACTCCGTCAATGACAATGGCTTTAGATAAATATATAAAAGAAGCAAATAAGAGATAACTTACACTAAATTTATTTCTATATTTTCATAAAAAAATAAAAAACCATCAGAAATGAATGGTTTTTTGTTTTTAAAAATATGTCTTGTCCTAAAATAGTGTTTCACCAAACATTATAATTAGGGATTCAAATTACAAATAGCGTACACAGAAAGATTATAGTTTAAGTTTAAGGTTGCAGGTTTTAGAAGAGATTGAGCAAGGTTTATTAACCCCACAACAAGCCACTAAAAAATGATTTGAAAGTTCTCAATGTTGGTAGAGACAAATTTTTTACTATGCTTAAAGCAAACCATTTATTAATCATACCAAAAAGAAAATATCATATTACAACAAACTTTCATCATAGGTTTATGAAAACATAAAAATCAAATTAAGTAATTAGATTTTATAAGACCAGAAAAAGTCTGGGTAATTGATATTATATGCATTGGAAACAGAAAGACCCCAAGTTATTTAGCTCTTATAAGAGATGATTACTCTAAAAAAATCATGGGGTATATTGTGAGTAATAGTTTAAGTGTTGAGGGTTCTTTATCTGCTTTAGAAATGGCACTGAAAAAAAGAAATTATAAAAATGAACCTATAATTCATTATTCTGACAGAGGATTACAATATTGCTCTAACGAGTATTAATAAATATTAGATAAAAATGATATCAAACGCAGTATGACTGAAAAATATGACCCATATGAAAACGCAATAGCTGAAAGAATAAATGGAATATTAAAACAAGAGTTTGAAATAGATAAATACGATACATCTTTAGAAATCAAAAGAAAATTAGTCCAAAATTCTATTGAAATCTATAATAATTTTAGACCTCATTTATCCAATTATATACTAACTCCTAATCAAATGCACAAGCAAAAAAATTTCAAAATAAAAACATACAAAAAGAAAAGGTAGTGATTTTTTATCATTGCCTTTAGTTTATTAATTTTGTAACACTATTTTAGGGTGTCACATAAATAGTTATTAAAAAAATAGTTCTATTTTTAGCTTCTTATTATAAAAATTTAAACGAGATTAATGGATTCATCAACTCTAGAAAATGAATTAAACAGAATCGAAAACTATATTCCTGATTTTAAGAAAAAAGATCTAAAAATTTCTAAAGCAGATGTTGGTTGGCAATTAGATCATAGTTTAAAAGTGATAAATGCTGTGGTTACTGCAATGAAAAATTCTGATCCAAAATTATATGAAAATAATTTTAAATTTATTGGGAAACTGCTTTTAGCACTCAATTATTTTCCAAGAGGAAAAGCAAGGTCTCCAAAACATGTTAATCCACCAGAAATTATTTTAAAAGAAGATATTGTTTCACAATTAAGTGTTGCAAGAGCAAATATCAAAGAGATTCATAACTTAGATAAGAATGCATTTTTTAAACATCCCTTGTTTGGGAATATCAATAAAGATAGGGTTTTATCTTTTTTAAACGCGCATACAAATCATCATTTAAAAATTGTAAAGAGTATTCTAAAATGATTATTTTGCGTATGATTAACCAATTTAAATGAAGCTGTCAAAAAGAATAGGATTACCACTTGGCCCACTTTTATTTGTTATTATTCAGTTTTTGCCATCAACTTTAGTTTCAGTAAAAGCAGATGCAGTAATTGCAGTTGCCATTTGGATGATAATTTGGTGGATTACAGAAACAGTTCACATTGCGGTTACAGCGCTATTACCTTTAATTTTATTTCCACTATTAAAAGTAATGACAATTGCTGATGTTGGCTCTAACTATGGGAGTCCAATTATCTTTTTGTTTTTTGGCGGTTTTATATTGGCTTTGGCTCTGGAGAAAGTGAATTTACATAAAAGAATTGCATTAACAATTATAAAACTAACAGGAACAACTCCAGAGAAAGTAGTTTTAGGTTTTATGCTAGCGACAGCATTTATGAGTATGTGGATTAGCAATACAGCATCTACAGTTGTAATGTTACCAATTGCAATTTCTGTAATTAAACTCCTAATAAATGATAAAGACGGATTTGCAAAAGGTGATAAAAATTTTGCACTAAGTATTATGTTAGGAATTGCTTTTGCTGCGAATGCTGGCGGAATTGCAACAGTAATTGGCACTCCTCCAAATTCAGTATTAATTGGATTGTTAGAGAATGAATATCATCTTCAAATCTCGTTTTTAACTTGGATGAGTTTTGGGTTACCATTTTCAATTTTAATGATTATTGCAATTTATTATGTGTTGGTAAAATGGATGTTTCCTTGTAAAAAAATCGTATTTATATCCTCATCAAATTTAATTTCTAAAGAGTTAAAAAAGTTAGGAAAAATCTCAAAGGAAGAAAAGCGAGTTTTAATTATTTTTACAACCACTGTTTTTTTATGGATTACAAGAACATTAATTAATTCTATTTTTCCAGAATTAAAATTATCAGACACAATTATTAGTTTAATAGGTGCTGTTTCATTATTTGCTATTCCATTGGATTTTAAAAAAGGAAACTTTATTTTAGAATGGAATGATACAAACAAATTAGCTTGGGGAATTTTAATATTGTTTGGAGGAGGTTTAGCGCTTGCTAAAGGAATGGCCTCAAGTGGATTGGTTGCTTTAATTACAGAGGCAATTGCATCAGGAGAATTGAATATTTTACTTACAGTTTCACTTTTAATTATATTAATGTTATTTATGACAGAATTAATGAGTAATGTAGCTTTGGTAGCAGTTTTGGCCCCAGTTGTTGCTGGTATTGCAATTGGATTGAATATTCCTGTTCTAAATTTATTAATTCCGGTTACAATGGCAAGTAGTTGTGCGTTTATGCTGCCAATGGCAACACCTCCAAATGCAATTGTATTTGCAAGTGGTTACGTAAAAGTGAGCCAAATGGTAAGAGCAGGTGTTATTTTAAACTTAATAGCCATTGGTTTATTGATTTTATATTATCAATATGTAATTCCATTATTTCTCTAACAAACTTAAAGTTTCACTAACTGTCTCTACTGGCAACTTACAGCTATTATTTATACAAACATATATATATGTTTCATCGGAAATAAATCTATTTTTTAACAATGGCAACTCAGAATCACTATTGCTGTAACATGATAAAATATTAGGCAAGTAATGTTTGTTTAACTCCTTTAATTTTTCTTTTGCATTTTTTCCAGAAATAACAACTTCATAAAAGGGATTTGTAAAGTTTAGCATTAAATCTAACCAATTTGAGAAAAAATAGCCATTGTTATTTATTTTTAATTTGATATTATTTAGCATTGATTTTGATATTTCAAGATACTCGGATGAAGAAAAATAATGTGATAAAATAAATAAGTTTTTTGCCATTATTGAATTACTTGAAGCAATAACATTATCTTGAATCTCAATGGTGTTTGCTAATAGAGGAGCATCTTTTCTAGATGTAAAATAAAATATTTTAGACTTATTGTCGTAAAAATTATTAAGGGTATAATCAACCAAAAGTTTTACTTTATCCAGTAAAACTTCATTTCCGGTTACCTGATATAGTTTTATAAAGCCCTCAATTGTTGTTGCATAATCTTCTAAATAACCATTAACTGAAGTTTTACCAGATGTGTAATTATGAAATAATTTACCATTTTTTTGGAATTGATTTTCCAAAATGAATCTAGCGGCTTTATTCGCAATATCTAAATACTCTTGTTCATTAAAAACAGCGTAAGCATCTATATAGGCTGTTATCATCAAGGCATTCCATGAAGTTAGACTTTTATTATCTAATTTAGGTTTGTTTCTTTTTATTTGCGCTTCTTTTAATTTTTTTCTCCAATTAATTTTTAATACTTCAAAATCTGAAATTGAAAGGTTGTTTTTGTTGCAGAACTCAGAATCAGAATTTGATTTTATCAATACATACTTTTCGTCTTCCCATTTGCCAAATTCATTAATATTAAAGTATTTTGAAAATAAATTGAATTCCTTTTTTAATATTTTTTTCAGTTCACTTTCAGTCCATGAATAGTATGCTCCTTCTTCTAGAATTCCTTCATTGTTATAACTATCTGCGTCTATAGAAGAGTAAAATATTCCTTCAGGAGATGTCATTTCATTTTTGATAAAATGTAACGTTTCATAAACTACTTTTTTATAAGTCTTGTTTTTAGTAAGTTGATAGGCATTGGAATACAAACTAACTAATTGAGCATTGTCATATAACATTTTCTCAAAGTGAGGAATATGCCACTGCTTATCTACAGCATATCTAGAAAAACCTCCATTAATATGATCAAAAACTCCACCAAATGATATTTTGTTGAGAGTGTTTTCAACATGATGCATTAATTTTTTATCATCATTTTGATGCGCATAACGTAGTAAAAATTTATAATTGTTGGGCATCATGAATTTAGGAGTATTTTTTGAGCCTCCGTTTATCGTATCAAATGAAAATTGCCAATTTTTTACTTCTTTTTCTAAAAATGCCTTTTCAAAGGCAATTTCATCAGTGTTTAGTTCTATTAAATCTATATCTTGAATACCTTTTTCTAGTTTACTTGCTAATTCATAAAATTGATCTGGCGAATTTTTAAATTTTTCAGAAATTTGTTCTAAAATTCCAAGCCATTGATTTTTTGAGAAATAAGTGCCTGTATAAACTGGCCTTCCGTCTGGCAGGGCAATTACATTTAAAGGCCAACCTCCATTACCAGTCATTAATTGCAAAGCTTTCATATAAACTTTATCTACATCAGGCCTTTCTTCTCTATCTACTTTTATATTAATAAAGTTAGAATTCATTGTGCTTGCAACAATTGAGTCAGAAAAACTTTCTTTTTCCATTACATGACACCAGTGGCAAGAAGCATATCCAATACTGATAACCATAAGTTTATTTTCTTTTTTTGCTTTATTTAGAGATTTTTGATTCCACGCTTGCCAGTTTACTGGATTTTTAGCGTGTTGTAAAAGGTAAGGGCTAGTTTCAAAAATAAGATCATTGGTAACTATTTGTTCTTTTTTTGAACATCCAAAAGATAATATAATGTATAGATAAAGAAGATATTTATAATTTTGCATTGTGCATTTTTAAAACAGTTATTTCATTATTCTTATTTAAAATGATACAATGTAAACTATTATTTATAACTATTTTTTTTACAACTTTAGCTTCTTTATTAGAAAAGTAGCTTTTATCATTCAAATATTCAAACTTTCCTTCTTTGTTACCAAGTAAAATGTAACCTTTAGAAGCATCATATCTTATGGTTTCAACTTCCGCTTCATAAATATTTCCAACACCAAAAATATCTAAATAACCATCATTATTTATATCCATTACTTCAAAGGATAGTGTGGGAGAAAATTGAGCTTGGTTGGGTAACTTTTCAATGTTGAAGTTACCGTTTCCTTTATTTTTTAGAATTATTGAATTAAAATTTTCTGCAGTAAAATGTGTTGCTTTTTCCAATTTTTCAAATCCGTAAATATCAGGCATTGTTGCTGTTGCAAACTCTTTAAAAGATTTTACTTTGTCATTTAAAAAAGGAGTTTGTTGCGTAGAACACTCTCGGCCACGAACTGGAAGCAAATCTCCAGTTTTAGAAACTTTACTTAGTGCAAGATCAAATGAAGTATTATCATCAAAATAATCGGCATAAATATGTAAAGGTTTTTCTTTTGTTGGATGAAATTTATTGTTTGTACCCCAATTGCCAATTATGTAGTCAATATTTCCATCTTTATTCAAATCGGTTGCTTTAATAGTTTGAAACCACCCATTTTTATCAGAAACGCCATGGATTTCTTTTCTGTAGAACTTTTTGTCTATATTTTCAAAAAAAACAATAGGCATCCATTCACCAATAACTATTAAATCATCATCACCATCACCATCATAATCAGAAAATATAGCATCATTAATGATTTTTAATTCTGAAATATCATCAAATTTTTTATCAATTACATTTGTAAGCTTACCTGTTTTATTTTCTAAAAAATAAGGCTTGTCAGAAATTGGATATTGTCCATATTTTACATTACTGCCAATAAATATGTCAATATCTCCGTCTTCATCATAATCAGAAAATGCAATTCCTTTAGAATTGATAAAAGGACTTTTTAATGCTGATTTTTTAAAATTCCCTTTGCTATCATTGAGATAAAGTCGATCGTTTAAAAGTTTACTACCTGTTTTATTTTCATAACCTCCAGATGTTACAAATAAATCTAAATCATTGTCATTATCAATATCAATAAATTGGGCGTCTGTATCTTCAAAATCTTTTTCTAAGTCGAATAGTTTTGTGTTTGTTTTTGTAAATTTCCCAATTCTATTTTGAATATATAAGGCTGCTTTTTGACCTTTTGCATTTCCTACAAAAAAATCATCTAAACCATCATTATTTACATCACCAATTGAAAGTGCTGCACTTTTTTCTGATTGTTTTTGAGGTAATAATAGTTGGAGTTTAAAATCGTCAAAATTATTTTCTTCTTGTATAAAATCTATACCAATATCAAATGGATTAATTTGGATAAAGTGGTTTTTCTTCTTCCTTTTATTTGTCTTATTCTCAGACGCGTTTTTGTAGTTAATTTTAAGATTAGAGTTTATTTTTGGGTTCAAGATTTTTTGAGATTTGCCATTTCCCCAATCAATAATTAAACTATCAATATTTTTAATATTGTCTAATCCAAAAGTCATTTTTGATGTCACAGAAGATTGAAATCCTCTAGAAATAAAATGTTGTTTTGATTGCTGTAATTTATCAGCAAATAAAGATAAGGTGGCTCCAATTCCGAATGTGTTTTCTCTAGGGCCTTTTAACGTAATTGTTATAAAGTTTTTTGTTGTGTTATTTTTGTATATAGAAGCCTCTTCAGCTTGATTATTTACAACCAAATCTAAGTCGCCATCGTTATCTAAATCGGCATAAGCTGCTCCATTTGAATTTATTGCTTTATCTAACCCCCATGTTTTTGATACATTTTGAAAGGTTAGATTTTGATTATTTTTAAAAATATAATTACTCATTTTTTTAGAGGGCATCATTTTTATAGCCTCTTCTAATGAAACTTTTTTTCGATTTCTAATGTTATTTTTCATTTGATTTCTGAAGTCTTGATTAGATAAATCATGCTCAATTCCGTTAGTAACAAAGAGATCATTAAACCCATCATTATCAAAGTCTACGACTAAAGGAGCCCAACTCCAATCAGTCTTTGCGATACCTGATAATTGTCCTATTTCAGAAAATGTTCCATTTTTATTATTGAGTTGTAGCATGTTAGACATGTATTGATGGTGATAGCCCATGTCTACCATTTTATGAAAGTTTGAAATACTCATAGTAGCCATATTTTCTTTACTTCTAATATGGTCTTCGGCCATCATGTCTAAAACAATTAAATCTGGATTTAGATCATTATTTATATCAGCAAAATCAGATCCCATGCTATTAGATGAGATGTGATTGAAGTATTTTAAAGCTTCTTCTTTAAATGTTTCGTCACCTTGATTTATATACAGATAATCAGGTTCTAGAAAATCGTTTGCTACAAAAACATCCAATAATCCGTCATTATTAAAGTCTCCAATAGATGCACTTAGACCCCAAGCTTTGTTAAGTATTCCTGCTTTTTTGGTAATGTTTTTAAAAGTATGGCCATCATTTCTGTAAAGTTGGTCAGAATTATAGTCTTCTTTTCTATTTTGAATTCTTGGGTCTATATTTACATTATTTCTAAAGTCTTGTCTATGATTTACAAGATACATGTCTAAATCACCATCTTTATCAAAATCGAAAAAGTAAGCTTGTGTTGAAAAGCCGAAATGATCAAGACCAAACTCTTTTGCAACTTCTTTAAATGTATTGTTTTTTTGATTTAGAAAAAGTTTGTTTTTCCGATTTTCATGACTATCTAAAGATCCAGACTTACATACATAAATATCTAACCAACCGTCATTATTAATGTCTACCATGGTTACACCAGTTGTCCATCCATTTAAATCGGCAACCTTTGCTTTTTCTGTAATATCCGAGAATTTAAATTCCCCTTTATTTAAATATAATTTATTTGATTCTTGATTAGAGGTAAAATAAATATCTTCTAAACCATCATTATTAATGTCTCCTATAGCAACGCCACCACCATTGTAGATGTATGCATAATTGAGGAAATTGAAATAAAGGTTTTCTTTAACGGTATTTTTAAAGTAAATATTGGTTTTTTTTGCATCTAAACTACTGAAGAGAGTAGTGATTTCTTTATCTTTTTTAGTACAACAAAAGAAAGTAATACATATAAAGACACTAAGAATATGAATGTTGTTCTTTTTAAGAATCATTGTTTAAAATATTAGGGTAATATATGATTTTCTGCAATTTTTTTATCATATAATTCAAACTTTAATCAATGGAATAATATATAATACTTATCTATTTTCTGTTTTTGTAGTATTTAATAATAAAGAATGTAGAGCTTCAATTTTATAAATTAAACTTTGACCTTTTTCTAAAAATTTATATTGCAAATCAATATTAGCCGTCAAGTTATTATTGTTATCACCACTTTTAATGGTTAAACAACCATCAGGAAAGTATACTTGTAATCCATTACTTTCTTCTTGTAAAAATAAATCGAACTCACTACTTACCCAATTTAAAAACAGATTATAGCCGTTTGATGAATTAAAACATAACTGTTTATTAAGATTATGATGGTCTAATGAAAAAGTAGTTTCTTGAGATATTTTCATTTCTATTTTATAATGGAATTATAAGAATTTTTTTTCGCAGAGTTTTATCAATTTATCAAAAGATTCAGTGATCATTAATTCTACATCTTCAATAGGGTTTTGAAGTTTGTTATTTATTTCTTTGGCTTTATTCAAGTCCGTTTTACTAATATTTTTCTTATTAATTGAACGCAGTAAAATGGTTGAAATTTTAGATAAATTGTTAGATAAAGGTGCTAAAGAATTGCTAATAGGGTTCTTATTTATTTTGGTGAATTTTTCATGATTTTCACTCCAAATTTCCAGGTAATAAGTGATTTCTTTTAAGTTGATATTATTTTCATCTAGTAAGTAATCTGTTACATTTTCATTAAAAATTATAGCATCTTCTGCGTCAACAACACAGGCATCTGCAAAAAGGGTAAAAGGAGAAAATGTTTTATATTCTGTACCTCCCTTATTTCTTGAATATATTTTTAATGGTTCACAAATTTTAGACAATATTTTTAATGCCTCAATATTGTTGTCTTTTGCAATATTGCGTAAAATATAATCAGTATTTCTGATGTGATTGATGCCTAATTCTTCTAAATTAGTATTAACTACTTTTAAGCGTCTTAACATATCGTCAAGATCTCTTATTTCTTTTGAAGACCAAAAGCGCTCGGCAATTGCAGCTGTTCTGGGCCAAATTCTAGAGTCTATTGTGGTTGGTGTAACTAATTCACTCCACATGGTAGCTTCTGCTCCCAAAATCCTGCTGCGCTCTTCTTTGGTTAGCTTTTCGTTTCCAATAGGATCTTGCAGATAGTGATGTTTTACAGATAACATTCTATCAATATAAAACCCGTTAGACAATACAGTTTGGTAACCTTTTTTTGCAGCTTCTATAAGCGTGCTTTGTGCTAACCCTTCTTGTTTGCCTCGCCAAGAATGAATTACTGCAGTTGTAGGCGCAGAAGGTGTTAATATTTCATCCCAACCCATTAATTTTTTACCTAATTTTTTTAATATTTTCTCTAATTTTATATTAAAATATGTTTGTAATTCGTGATTATTTTTTAATCCGTTTTCTTTTTTAAAGGCTTGTATTTCTTTATTTTCATCCCAATGCTTGCCTTCATTTTCATCACCTCCAATATGAAAATATTCATCTGGAAATAATGGCGCAATTTCTGTAAATAAATTTTCAAGAAATATATATGTATCCTCTATAATTGGGTTTAATGTTGGGTCAAAAACACCTGAAAAACGTTCTACTTTATAATCATAATTCTTTTTACTTCCTAATTCAGGATACGCTGTTAAGATAGCTGTTGCATGGCCAGGAACATCAAATTCAGGAATCACTCTAATACCAAGGTTAGAAGCATATGCAACTACTTCTTTTATTTGTTCATGGCTGTAATACAATCCATCTGATGCAATTTTTTGTAATTTTGGATATTTTTTAGAAGCTACTCTAAACCCTTGGTCATCTGTTAAATGCCAATGAAAAACGTTTAATTTTACAGACGCCATGGCATCTAAATTTCTTTTTAATACAGAAACAGGCTGAAAGTGTCTTGAAACATCAATCATTAGACCTCGCCATAAAAATCTTGGAGCATCCTTAATTACAACTCCTTCAAAATAATATCCCTCTTTATTATAATTAACCAATTGTAAAAGTGTTGCTAAACCTCTTAAAATCCCTACATCTGTTGTGGCTTTAATTAAAATATTATTTTCTTGTACCTCTATAGCGTATGTTTCATTGCTGTTTAACGTTAAACTTGAAACAGATTCAAAATGAAGCTGTATTGGTGCGTTATTGTCTTTTACAGGAAAACCATTACTAATAAAAACACCTGTTCTGTTTGAAAGTCTTCTTAAAAATTGAACAGAAGCATTTTTAACCCTGTTCTCAGAATCTTCTCCTGAAATAGAAATTGTTAAAGATTCGTTTATTTTAAAAGAAGAATTATTTTCACTAATATTCTGTGGCCAAGGCATTAAATTATATTGTTTCTTAAGATTTTCTTGAGAAACTAAATATTGATGAAATAAGCTAACGAGTAATATTAAAATAATTTTTTTCATTCGTTTAATTTTATATATTTTTCTGTAATGTATCTGTTTACGCCTGCACCTGATATTTTTTCAATTCCTGTTTGAATTAAGGTATCACCTTTTATTTTAACATTAAATGAAAATTCATGGTTTTTAAATGATTCTATAGTAGTAAAATTGAGGGTTTCTTTATAATTACCTCCTTCTAAAACATAAGAACCTGCACCACTATAAAAATTTCTATTTCCAGAATTCTCTTGATTAAAAAAAGAAAAATGAGTTTTATTAATAATTTTTATAAAAGATGTATCTGATAAATCTTTTGGTTTTATAGTATCGTTTTCAAAAATTTCAGCATAAACCATCTTCCAAGATCCTTCAATTTCGTTACTATTTGTTGATGGTATTTGTTGATTACAATTTAAAAAACTAAAGATAACAATTAAACAAAAGAGAATTTTCTTCATTATTTAAAAAAAGTATCTTTTAAAGGCCTCCATAGCTGCATAATCAGCTAGGCCAAAAGCATTGTATTTTTCTGCAGTCAATCTATTTCTATCTTCTACTCTAACCCAAAACTCTCTTGAATCGTCTCCCTGAAACATAACTCCATCTTTTTGTGTTTGATGATAAAAAATAGCATGTCTTTTTCTTAATACTTGATCAGGACTTAAAGGTACTGCCATTTCAATTTCATTAGAATCCCATTCGTGCCAAGCTCCTCTATACAACCAAACCCAGCAATCTTTCATGTATTCTTTTACTTTTATTTTTTCTAAAGCTATAAATAATGCATCTAAACAAACTTTATGAGTTCCATGCGGGTCTGCTAGATCTCCAGCAGCGTAAATTTGATGAGGTTTTACAGCGTCTATAATACTCATCATAATGTCTATATCATCTTTAGATATTTTTCCTTTTTTTATGGTTCCTGTTTCGTAAAAAGGAAGATTAAGGAAATGCACATTTTTATCTGGCAATCCTAAATATCTTGTTGCTGCAAGAGATTCTCTTTTTCTTATAATTCCTTTTAACTTTCGAACCTCAAGAGAATCAATGTTTTCGTTTCCTTTTTTATTCTTAAGAAAGTCAATAATCTCACACGTTTTGTTAGAATCAGAACTTATTTCTTGAGAAATTTCAGCAAACTTAAGTGCTTCTTCGTCTGATACAGCTATATTTCCAGAGGTTTGATAAGCAATATGCACTTCATGTCCTTGTTGCACAAGTCTATCAAAAGTTCCTCCCATAGAAATCACATCATCATCTGGATGAGGACTAAATATAATTACTCTCTTTTTTGCTGGTGTAGCTCTTTCAGGTCTATTGGAATCATCTGCATAGGGCTTACCACCTGGCCATCCTGTAATTGTGTGTTGTAATTTATTAAATATTCTTATGTTTAAATCATATGCAGTACCTTCTTGAGATAATAGACTAGACATTCCATTATCATTGTAATCTTTATCTGTTAATTTTAAAATAGATGTACTTAATTTATTACTAAGCCATACTACTGCTTTAAGTTTTAAATCGTCATCCCAAATACAAGACCTCGTGAGCCAAGGTGTTTTTATACGTGTAAGTTCAGCAGCAGCTCCTTCATCTATTACAAATGTAGTGTTGTTGTGTTTTTGTAAATATGTTGCTGGAACTTCTGCACTTATTTCACCTTCAATAGTTTGTTTTATAATATCACCTTTATTTGAACCCCAAGCCAGAAGTACTATTCTTTTGGCACTTTTAACAGTTCCAATACCCATTGTTATAGCTTTTCTTGGAACATTATCTATTCCTAGAAATGCAGGGCCTGCGTCAACTCTTGTAATATGATCTAATGTAATTATTCTTGTCCCTGAGTTTTCATGTGATCCGGGTTCGTTAAATCCTATATGACCTGTTCTTCCGATTCCTAACAATTGAAAATCTAATCCACCAGCATTTTTAATCCTCATTTCGTAATCAATACAATACTGATTTGGATTTTCTAGGGATGCTCTACCATCTGGAATATTTATATTTTCTGGCAGAATATTTATGTGATTAAATAGATGTTCGTGCATGAAAAAAAAGTAACTTTGAATATTACTTTTTTCCATTGGATAGTATTCATCTAAGTTAAAGGTAATAACATTTTCGAAACTAAGACCTTCTTCTCTATGCATTCTTACAAGTTCCTCATAAACTTTTATTGGAGAAGAACCCGTTGCTAAACCTAAAACACAGTTTTCTTTTTTATTTTGTTTTTCTTTAATGAGAGAAGCAATTTCTTCTGCAACAAGTATGGAAGCCTTATCAGATGATTTATAAATTACATTATGAATTTTTTCAAATCTATTATCTTCAAATTGACCTACAGGTTGATAAGCGGTTTCTTTTTGGTAAAGCATATTTTCTGTTTTAGAGATTTACATAATAAAAGTATAACTCTTACAGGCAGCTATGAACTTTTTTCGACTAAACACACTAAATTACGCACAAAAAACAACCGGAAACGTATAAAACATTTCCGGCTGAATTAATTAAACAAATATTAAATTATCTACTAAAAGTTTGGTGCTCCAGTGTCCCACCAAAGTCTAGTGCCACCATTATCTGGGCCTTTTAAGAAAGAAGTTGCAGTCTGAACATTATCTGCGTTAGTCGATTTCTCGCTATCTACAAAAGGAATTCTTCTAATCTGAATGTCAGTATCTATAGCACCTCCACTTTGGTTACTTACAACAGGAAATATTTTAGGATAACCTGTTCTTCTAAATTCACTCCAAGCTTCTTGTCCTTCAGGGAACATTGCAATCCACTTTTGAGTGATTATTTTTTCTAGCTTTGTTTCGTTATCCGCGCCATTATCCCAAGCTACTGTATTACTTGTTAATGCTAAAGCATTGTTTTCGTTATTGACAGGGTCTACATAGTTTGCAGGAGTAGAAGTATTGTCTGCTATATAATTTGCAGCACCACTTGCTCCATGCTGATCAAAAGACATCATAATACCTGATTCATAATTTGATTGCGCATCACCTGCGCCAGACCAACCTCTCAATGCTGCTTCAGCTTTTAAGAAATATACTTCTGATGCAGTCATTAGTTGAACTTTAGGAGTTTTTATATTGGCATTAAAACCTGAAAAACCAACATAAGCCGCTTTTTGAGCTAATTCATCTGCATATCCTGCTTGAAGAGGTAAGCCGTTACGAACACCTTTAAATTCTCCAGGAAAATCAGTAGACTCTGTAAAGTAAGAACCTATTCTTGAATCACTATAACCTGATAAGATTGACTCCATTGAAGCATTCATACGAATATCTCCCCAAGAATTATCAATAACAGCTAAAGGATGATCTAATGCACTATTTACAAAAAAGCTATCATCATTCGCCATCATAACTCCTTGTGCTTGAGATAATGCTTTTTCTCCTTCTGATTTTGCTTTTGCAGGATCTACTTTAGAAATTCTAATTGCTAAACGTAAACGTAGAGAATTGGCCAATCGTACCCATTTGGTATAGTCCCCACCATAAGATAAATCAAAAGCACCAAATCTTTGACTATCAAGATTTGCTGACAAGGCTGCAACAGCTGTATCTAAATCTGCAAAGAAAGCGTTGTAAGCTTCTTGTTGAGAATCATATACCCCTGCATTTTCTAAATCCCCAAAATTAGAATACACTATAGGACCAAAAACATCTGCAACTCTGTGCATTGCAGATACTTTTAAGATTAAAGCAACTGCATTTAATGTCGGGAAATCATCACCTGTTAATTCGGTAATTGATTGAACATTATTCATTACATTAGAATAAGGTACAGACCAAATAAAACCGTTCCAACCACTTACTAAAGCATATGTAGTATTGTTAGCACCGGCTACAAAAGGTCTTGGATTAGTCATGTAACCTGAATACACATCTGCATTTAAATTTTGTTGTAATTGGTATGACCAAGCTGGTGCATATTGATAGATGCTTTCAAAAATTGGTTTATATTTAGAACCTACATGTTGAAAATCTACCTCTAATTGTTCTTGTGTGATATTTCTATCATTTACATTGTATTGTTCTAAATTATCACTACATGACGAGCTAATAAGTGTTATTGCAAGTAAACATGTATATAATATTATTTTGTTTTTCATTATATGTTTTTTAGAATGTTAAATTAATATTTAAACCTAAACTTCTTGTTGAAGGTAAACCTAGTACATCAACTCCTTGTAGAGCATTTCCAGTACTTAACGACACGTTTGGATCGTGCGGTGCATCTTTATAAAAGAAAAATAAATTGTTACCTACTAAAGATGCTCTTACGTTTTTAAAGAAAGAATCGTTGTTCAGGTTAAAAGTATAACCCAATGCTAGTTCTGCTAATCTTACATTTGTTGCACTATAAACATACTCCCCAGTAAAACCATTTCTTCCTCCTACTTTACCATAATACTCTTGAGCTGTTAAAGTAGATTCATTCCCTGCTAAATCCACAACAGTTACATTTGAATTTGATGTTTCTCTAGCTGAATTATTACTAAATCCTTCCACGATAGCTTCAGTCATACTAACTGTTTCGCCACCAAATTTTCCGTCTATCATCAAATTTAGTGAAAAATTCTTGTACTTGAAAGAGTTGCTCCATCCTAGGGTGAAGTCTGGATTTGCATTCCCTACTTTGGTAAGACCATCTACAAGATTTTCTTCATCCATTATTACGGCATCACCATCAACAATAGGTGTTCCATTTTCATCTCTCTTAACCACTTGTGCATAAATGTCACCAAAAGAGCCGCCTTCAACTAAATAAGATCCAAAAGTATTTACTCCTTTTGGAGATATTGTAAAAAATTCTGGAGAAATTAATCCATCTAAATCTTCACCTGAAATTGATAAAATTTCGTTTTTGTTTGTAGCGAAATTTACATTTGTTCTCCATTCAAAATCCTCATTTTGAAAAGGAATTGCAAAAGCAGTAAATTCAATACCGCTATTTACAATATCACCTGCATTTAAACCTGCAACTCCAGAAGAAACAACCGTAGTAGAAACAGGGACTGCGAAGTATTGATTAACCGTACTTGTTCTATAGTATCCAATGTCAAAACCAAGTCTATTATTGTTAAATTTCCATTCCGTACCAATTTCAAAAGAACGTTGTCTTTCTGGTTTTGGAGTTGTACCAGGGAACGGTCTGATAGGATCTACTGGACTTACGCCCCCACCAAATAATATTCCTCTGTTTGGACTGATTTGATCAGGTCCAAATCCACTACCAACCTCAGCATAAGAAGCTCTTACTTTTGCAAATGAAACTTTTTCTCCTAAGTCGAATAATTCACTTAAAACACCGGTTGCACCTATTGAAGGGTAAAAGAATGAATTATTAGGTTGCGGTATTGTAGAAGTCCAATCATTTCTTGCAGTAACATCTACAAAAACTTTTTCAGAAAATCCGAAAGTAGCACTCATAAATATAGAGTTGCTTCTAGATTCGAAAGATTGTTGAGAGAAATTTACTTGAGGGTTTGCATTAAAGTTTTGAAACGCAAATACATTTGCAAATTGTAATCCACCATTAGTTCCTGAATCAGCTATAAAGGTTTCAGCAGTATTTCTTGTTGTGCTGGTTCCCACCACTGCATTTAGGTTAACTTTCTCAGATAAATTTTTATTAACTGTAGCTATAAAATCTGCATAATACTGAGTGTAATCATATTGATTGAACATATATCTTCCATTCGCTGGAGCTAATGTAGCCTCTGTTGTTGCATAAATTTTTCTTTCATAGTCTAATTGAGATCTGTCGTAAGTTCCACGAGCTTGCAGCGCCAACCATTCATTTACTTGATAGTTCAAATTTAAAGAAGCTACAAGTTTGCTATTTGTGTCTGAAGATTTATTTCTATTTAAAATCCAATAAGGATTCTGTTCAATATCAGAAGTTGCTCTAAACCATCTTTGAGCCATAACGTTTCTGTTTGTATCAAGTTCTTCAAAATTCTCATAATCAGATAAACTTTCAGTATCAGATTCAAAGCCATAAACACCAACTAATGGGTTAAAATACAAACCAGAAACAGGTCTGTTTTTAATACTTTGAGTAGAACCCATTATACTTGCATTCAATTTTAATTTATCATTAAATAATTGAGCTGTTTCTCTAACATTAAAAGTATGTTGATTTAACTTATTGGTAGGAATAATTCCTTCAGAACTTGTGTTTCCATATGAAAAATAAGTTTGAGCTTTTTCATTTCCGCCAGAGACAGTGATTGAGTTTATATTTGAGAAACCACTTTGAAAAAAACTATCTACATTCTTTTCTGCATCACCATTAAAGTCCATATAATAGGCGGCAGTATCAACAGTTAAATTAGAATTAGCATTTACTTTGAATTTTCCGTTTTTACCGCTTTTTGTTGTAATAAGTATTACACCATTCAAACCTGCGCTACCATAAAGAGCAGATGCTGAAGCTCCTTTTAGTACAGATAAACTTTCTATATCGTCAGGATTTATTAATGATAGAGCATCACCACCATCCTTGTTACCACCATTTACATCACCAAAAGTATCACCAGGTTGTGAAGCACTTGGGTTTTGTAATGGAATACCGTCTATTACATATAGCGGTTGATTGTTACCAATAGAAGAGTTACCTCTTAAAACAACTTTTACAGAACCACCCGCACCAGAAGAACTACGGGTAATATTTAAACCAGCTACTTTACCAGATAAACTATTCATAGGGTTTGTCTGTTTTACAGTGTTTAGTTCTGCTGCATTGATGTCTTGTGCTGCATAAGTTAAAGATTTTCTTGTTTTCTTAACACCAAGCGCTGTTACCACAATTTCATCTAATTGGTCAGAGTCATCTTCTAAAGTCACATTTAAGGTGTTAGACTCTCCAACTGTTACTTCTTTTGTTTTCATTCCTAAAAATGAAAAGCTTAAAACATCTCCCTCAGAAGCTTTGATAGTATACTTACCGTCAAAGTCTGTTTCTGTTCCTTTTGTTGTTCCTTTTATAACAACGCTAACTCCTGGTAGAGTGGCTCCATCTGATTTAGATGTTACTGTACCAGTTATACTTTTTTCTTGTGCTTGAGCATTCATCGTAAGGACAAATGAAAAAACAGCAATCAGTACTGTGTAAATTTTTTTCATAAAAATGAATTAAGTTATTTTGATTAAATTCCTCTATAAAAGTATGTTTGTATCACATTAAATAAAAAAAATAATATACCAACAACAGTAAAAAAGTGATGAATGACATTTTTTTTAATATTAATTGTGATTATGAAATCAATAGTTTGATTGGTTTGCTATATTTACAATTTTAAACCTATTTTATTGAAAAATACTTTTTTAAATTTTAGTTACAAGATTCCTTTAAAGTATCATTTTGCATTTTGGATCAGTTACTTTTTACTTAATGTAATTAGGTGGGGGAGCTATTATGAAGATTATTTGTATTCATTCAGGTCTAATTTGGTAACTGTTACTTTAGGCATGTTACTTGCTTATTTTCATGTTTACTTTTTATTACCACGACTGCTATTTAAGAAAAAAATTGTAACCTATATTTTAGCATTTCTAGCTGCTTTAATTATTTTTTATATTGTTAGAACTCAGTTAATATTCTTTTTTATAAATGAAAATGTATGGCCAGAGTCGCAAACTCTACAAAGACCGTACGCTTTTAATCATATACTGGTTGTATTTTTAATAGGGATTTATGATATTGCAATTGTAACAACAATTAAATTAACAATTGATTGGATTTTTGATAGAAAGAGAATAGAGGAATTACAAGCAAATCAATTGAAAACAGAACTTCAATTTTTAAAGGCTCAAATACAACCTCACTTTTTTTTTAATACTCTGAACAATTTGTATGCTTTAACCCTTGAAAAATCCAAAAATGCTCCAGAAGTTGTGCTGAAGCTTTCGGAGATTATGGAATATATTTTATACGATGCTAAAGAACCAAGTATAAGTCTTTTAAAAGAAATAAATTATATTCAAAATTATATTGAAATTGAAAGGTTAAGATATGGTGATAATGTTAGCGTTCAAATGGATATGGTTGGAGATTTAGAAGGCAAAAGTCTTCCTCCCTTATTATTTTTACCATTCATAGAAAATTGCTTTAAACATGGTTCAGTTGATAATGAAAAGTTAAAACTATTTATCAAGTTTGAAGTGACCAAAGAGAATTTATTTGTTTTTGAAGTTGTTAATAATTATTTAGCTGTAAAAAACAAAAAAAATCATGGAATTGGGAATAAGAATGTATTGAGAAGATTGGAGTTACTTTTCAAGGATGCTTTTAATTTGTCCATTAATACAAAAAATAAAAATTACAGTGTAAAATTATCTATACAATTATAATGTTTTAGTATCTTTAAATTATGAAAATAAAATGTATTATTATAGATGATGAACCTTTAGCAATTAAGGTTGTTGAAAATCACTTAAAAGAGTTTAAAAACTTTGAGATTGTAGATACATTTCAAAATCCAATTGAAGCTTTGTCAACAATTGAAACAGGCGATATAGATGTGATTTTCTTAGACATAAATATGCCTAAAATGAATGGGCTAGATTTTGGTAAAACACTTAACTTTAAAACAAACATTGTAATAACAACCGCATACAGAGAATATGCTGTAGAGAGTTATGATCTAAATGTACTTGATTATCTTGTAAAGCCTATTCCCTTTAATAGATTTTTAAAAACTGTTAATAAAATCACTCAAAAGGTTGTCTCAGTCTCTGAAGATGGCAAAGATGAAGATGCTAAGGAATCTTTTATATTTTTAAAAGTAGATAAAAAGCTTGTAAAAATTAAATTTGAAGACATACTTTATGTAGAAAGCTTAAAGGATTACATTAAAGTAGTTACCCTTGCTGAAAAGCATCTTGTACATAAATCGTTAACAAGCATTACTGAAGAGCTTCCTGAAAATAATTTTATTAGAATTCACAGATCTTATACTATAGCTGTAGACAAGATAAATAGTATTGAGGGTAATCTGGTAGAAATTAATAAAATAAGAATACCTATAGGCAGAAAGTACGTTAACCACGCAAAGAGAATTATTTTAAACACTGATTAACAGGGTTTAAAATATTATGATAAATTCATATTAAGTGGGTAAGTTTAAAAATTACATTGTTATAAGTACCATAATCAAATAGATTTTTTTGAATTTAGTCCATGATATGTTTTATAGACAATAATTAATTTGTATTTTTTTGCAGGTTCCCTCAAAGCCAAGAAAACTGATTTTGTAAAATTGCTATCATTTTGTAAAGCGTTTTTTCTTTTATTTTTTTGTTGTAATTCAATTGTAAAGTTATTCTCTAAATGTGTGCTCATTGATTAACCTAAATATTGCTATATAAAACTTTCAGAAGAACTTTGTGAACAAATTTTATGATTAATTGATAAAAACTGATTAGTTTTATAAATAATTCTGTTTAACCTTAAAATTGCGTCATTGGTAGATTTTTTTTTTATTTCCTCTTTCTTATCACATTCTTTACATACGCCTTAAGGACTCACTAAAAAATATCCAAATACACTAATATTTATGTCTAATATTACTCAATCTAACGCTCAAAAAAGCAATACATTAATTCCAATACTAATTATTGCTGGACTTTTTTTTATTTTTGGATTTGTTACTTGGATAAATGGAGCGTTAATTCCATTTATGAAAACTATAAATGAGTTAACAGACGCACAATCTTATTTAGTAGCATCTGCGTCCTACATCTCTTTTGTATTGACCGCTTTGCCAGCGTCTTATATAATCAATAAGATTGGTTACAAAAAGGGAATGTCTTTAGGGTTGATAATAATGGCAATTGGAGCGTTATTATTTATACCTGCAGCAAATGCAAGAACTTATTGGATGTTTTTAACTGCTATCTTTATTCAAGGTATCGGAATGACCTTATTACAAACAGCCTCCAACCCATACATCACTATATTAGGACCTATGGAAAGTGCCGCAAAGCGAATTGCTATTATGGGAATTGCCAATAAAGTTGCTGGAGCATTGGGTTCATTTATTTTTGCCACTATTCTATTGTCTGGTATTGGAGAGATAAAGGAAAAATTAAGTACCGTTAGCCTTGAAGAAAAAGAAAATTTATTAAACTCAATGGCAGATAGTGTTATTACGCCGTATATTGTAATGGCCTTGGTATTATTTTTATTAGGGATCTTAATTAGAAAAGCACCATTACCAAACGTTGAAGCAGCTCCAATAGAAGAACCAAAGGACGGAGAGTCATCTAAAACAAGTGTTTTTCAGTTTCCACATTTATGGCTAGGTGTATTGGCATTGTTTCTATATGTTGGGGCAGAGGTAGTTGCTGGTGATACTATTATTGCTTACGGACATTCATTGGGTTTAGGAGAACAATCTAACTCTTTTACAACATATACCTTAATGGCAATGGTTGTTACTTATGCTTTAGGTGTGTTTTTAATACCTAAGTATATCTCTCAATCTTTGGCTTTAAAGGCGAGTGCTTTTCTAGGAATTATCTTTTCTTTATGTATTGTTTATACAACCGGATTTACATCTGTACTTTTTGTTGCTGCTTTAGGTATTGCAAATGCATTAGTTTGGCCAGCAATTTGGCCGTTAACTTTGAAAGGTTTAGGTAAATTTACTAAAACTGCATCAGCCTTATTAATTATGGCCATTTCTGGGGGTGCAATTATTCCTCCTTTATATGGTGCTTTGGTTGATAGTAAAAAAGAAGAGTTAATAGTTGCTGGTATAAATGAAGCTAGTGCTTTGTCAGAAGCAGCTTCTTTTGGTTATTGGATTTTGTTGCCTTGCTACTTAGTAATTCTTTATTATGCTTTTTGGGGACACAAATTAGGATTAAAGAAATCCTAGTTTTTATATATTATACATTAGTTTTAGATGTCTAAAAGAATAGAATCTGTTGATTTATTAAGAGGATTCACGATTGCTGCAATGATTTTGGTGAATACACCAGGAACATGGTCTTCTGTTTACAAGCCTTTATTGCATGCAGAATGGAATGGCTTAACTCCAACAGATTTAATTTTCCCTTTCTTTTTATTTATTGTTGGAATTTCGATTTACTTCGCTTATAAGAATAAATCAAATGATGCTTTAGTTTACAAAAAGATTTTAATTAGAAGTGCAAAATTAATAGGGTTGGGTATATTTTTAAATATATTTTTACCTTATTATCCTTTTATAAAGGATTTCGAAACTTTTAGAATACCTGGAGTCTTGCAAAGAATAGGTATTGTATTTTTTATTTCATCAATTTTATATATCAATTTTAATTGGAAAATTTTAGTAACAATTTCTATTGCAATTTTAATTGGCTATTGGTTTATTTTAGGATTTCTTCCGTTTTCAGATGGCACATTACCAACTTTTGAAAGAGCAGCAAACAACTGGGCTAATTATATAGATTTAAATATTTTAGGAAATCATATGTGGCAGTCAGATTATGATCCTGAAGGTATATTTAGTACGCTACCATCTATCGTAACTTGTATTTCTGGAATATTAATAGGAAAACTATTAGACAATAATATTGGAGTTTTACGATTGTCTATTCTTTCTCTTTTGTTATTGAGTATAGGATATTTATTTCACATAGTATTTCCTATCAATAAAGCTTTATGGAGCAGTAGTTTTGTTATTGTAACAAGTGGTTGGGCTACACTAATTCTAACAATTATCTATTATTTTAGAGATGTAAAAAACTTTAAATTTGGAACTATATTTAAGTATTTGGGTATAAATGCTATTACAATTTATTTTCTTTCAAGCTTTATTTCTAAAACCATGTATCTAACAAAATTAGGTGAAAGTAATTTACATGGTTATTTATACGAAACTATTTTTGTTCAATCATTTTTTACGGACAACTTTTCCTCTTTTTTATATGCTTTATCTGTAGTAATATTTTATGCTGGATTAGCACTTTACATGTTTAGAAAAAACATTTTTATCAAGGTTTAAAAGATTATTTAATACTAACCTCATTTAACCAAGCCAACCTTCTCTATCTAGGCTTCTATATTGTATGGCTTCAGCAATATGATCAGGCGAAATACTTTTAGAATTGGCCAAATCTGCTATAGTTCTAGCAACTTTTAATATTCTATCATAAGCTCTTGCAGAAAGATTTAGTTTATCCATGGCTGTTTTTAAAAGTGATAAACTTTCTTCAGATAATTTACAGAACTCACGAATCTGTTTTACACTCATTTGCGCATTATAATGAACGTTTTTAAAATCTGTAAACCGTTTTGATTGAATCTCTCTTGCAGCTGTAACTCGTTTTCTAATTTCTACGGATGATTCTCCTTTTCGTTCTTCAGATAATTTTTCAAAAGGTACAGGAGTAACTTCAATATGAATGTCAATTCTATCTAATAGAGGTCCAGATATTTTACTCAAATAACGCTGCATTTCTTGAGGAGAGGATGTCATTGGAGAATTTGGGTCATTAAAAAAACCACTTGGACTTGGGTTCATGCTTGCAACTAGCATAAAAGAAGCAGGATAAGTAACCGTAAATTTTGCTCTTGAAATGGTAACATCTCTATCTTCTAAAGGCTGTCTCATTACTTCTAGAACTTCTCTCTTAAACTCAGGTAATTCATCTAAAAATAAAACACCATTGTGAGATAAAGAAATTTCACCTGGCCTCGGGTATTGGCCACCTCCAACTAAAGCAACATTAGATATAGTATGATGCGGACTTCTAAAAGGTCTTGCATATAACAGACCTTCGTTTTTAGTTTTACCAACTACAGAATGAATTTTTGTAGTTTCTAGAGCTTCGTGTAAAGTCATTGGAGGTAAAATACTTGGTAATCTTTTGGCTAACATTGTTTTTCCAGAACCTGGAGGGCCAATCAAAATAATGTTATGACCACCAGCAGCTGCAATTTCCATACAACGTTTTATAGATTCTTGACCTTTTACATCAGAAAAATCGAATTCTGGGAAATCGATGTTTTTATAAAATTCTGCTCTTGTATCTATAATGGTAGGTTCTATTTTTTTATCACCATTAAAATGATTGATGACTTCCATAATATTTTCGACTCCAAGAACTTCCAAATTATCAACAATTGCAGCTTCTTTTGCGTTACCTTTAGGTAGAATTAAATATTTAAAGCCTTCTTCTCTTGCTTTTATAGCAATTGGTAAAGCACCTCTTATGGGTTGTAAACTTCCGTCTAAAGAAAGTTCGCCCATAATAATATATTCCTCGATATTGTCTGATTTTATTTGATTGGAGGCAGAAAGAATTCCAACTGCTAAGGTTAAATCATAAGAAGCACCTTCTTTTCGAATATCAGCAGGAGCCATATTAATGATGATTTTCTTTCCTGGAAGTTTGTATGAATTATTATTTAAAGCTGCAGAAATTCTGTAGGAACTTTCGCTGACGGCTTTGTCTGGCAAGCCTACTAAGTGGTAACCAATTCCTTTATCAATATTAACTTCAACAGTAATGGTGGTAGCTTCTATACCAAAAACGGCAGAGCCGTAGACTTTTACTAGCATATTTTTTCTTTCTCTTTAGGTTAAAGATAGAGAAAAATGAATAAAAAACCTCACAAGCTTAAAAAACTTATGAGGTTATATGTTAAAAATTTAGGTATATTTATTAGAAATTAAAAAGGTGTTAAAATATGACCACCTCCAGTACCACCACCACCTTGACTTGTGACATTAAATTGTTTGGTATTCCAGTTAGAACATCCACATCTATTTTTTAAGCGTAACCCAATATTTATGGTGCCTGTATTATAAGGGTTTATGTTAGCAATACGATTGTTGTCAGAATACATAATTTGACTGTTAGGAATATTCCATTCGTAATTAATTGTATATAAATCTTGTTCAAATTCAGGAATTAAAAACTCTCCTATGCCCTCCAGTTTCGACCATTGACGTGAATAAATTTGAGAACTTCCTACGAGTCTGAAATGAGCATACTGATCTAAAGGTTTGCCAATCCATATACCTTTATCGTCAAAAACTGTGTTTACACCTTCTTTTTTAGCAGAAACCCATCCTAAGCCATTTGCAGAACTATTAACAGGTCTAACTGTTATGCTGTTATTTGTTTGAGATGTAATAGTTAAATTATTACTTACCGTCCATTGAGTAGCACCTTGGCAAGAAGATATACTATTGTCTATCGTAAAAGTTTTATATTCCGAATAGCATATTGTATTATCTCCTTGAATTGTAAATGGTCTTATATGAACACTAGGGTCCTGAGGATTACCCATAATCTCTTCAGTTAACCATGTGACGTTTTCATTTGTTAGGTGTATATGTTCCTCATTGTTTTGTGGAGCAAAATAACTATCAAAAGGAGTTTCTCCTGTACAAACCCTATTTACACTACTAATATTTTCATCTAAAACACTACTTCCTGAGTATGCTAATGAGCTTTTTGTTGGGATAAAACTACTAGTAGGATCGATTAAATTAGAATTGAGGTTGTGAAAAGTCCAGTTTAGTAAATACCAAGTAAAATCAGTACTAGGATTTGTTGTTTCGTTTACTAATAATTGTTGTGCATTAAAATATCCACCAGGAGAAATATCATAGCTACCTTTGGCTTTAGGATGAGACTTATAACTTGTTCTAGTTGTCCACCAAGACCACCAAAGAAATTTACCCCTTATACCTCCATCAAAAGTAAAGGTTTCTCCGCTTCCTGATTTTTGATTTGTAGTGTTATAAAAATTCGCTTTAAACCTGTCTGCGAATATATTAGTTATAAAATTTAGGGGTAATATAAGTGAGAGATGAGTTAGGTTATCATCAATTTCAAGGTATTTAGCTGAAGATATTCCATTTAAACTTCCAAATATACTTCCATTTATTAAAGCTACCTTTCTTAAATTATTAGGCATTCCTAAATTATCTAAAGCATTTTGAAAACGATTCCTAAAATTTGGAGCACCAATTGGTAAACTTGTATTATTTGTATAGTGATTAACTAACATTTGTTTAGGGGCTGGCTTACTTAACTCTTCATTTATAAATGCTTTTGCACCTTCTACTTCAAGCTCTTCAGCGAAATATTGTATACCTTTTTGAACTCCAATTGGAATATTTGCTCCTTGGTGAGGGCTATCAAAACTTACCCATAAACGTGTATTATGATTCCATCTCGTGTTATCGCCTGTTTCTGCCAACTTTTTCTCCATATACGCTAGAGCATAACGAGTGATTAAACCTCCCATACTTGGACCAATAACTACAGCTTTCTCATTACCTTGTTGAATACTTTTTATATACCTCATTAAGCTTATAAAGGTGTATGCATTACGTTCAATATAATCACTTCCGCCATCAATAGTTTTACTTCCTCTATCATACACTGGATGATTTACAACAATTACATCAAAACCTTTATCATTCAAAGAACTTATCAAATTGATATCATCACCATATTCCATTAATTCTATAAGGCTTTTATCTTCATTAGGATCATAATTATCGTAATCTGATGCTTGTATTTTTCTAGCATCATTTGGGTCATAGCCATCAATAATATATAGAGGTTTATTAACTACTTGATTATTATTTTGTGTACCATAATAAATTCGATATTCATTTCTTCCTCTATAAGCTTGGCTTTCTTCATAGCCTTGAAATAACAAATCATCAGCAGCATCAATAGCTTGTAGGTTAGAACTACTGCTTCTTTGAGCATAAGTAGTGGGCTTTATAATTTTTACGCTACCATAAGTAGTTTTAGTTGTATTATCACTAAAAGTAATTATAAAACGTAATGTTTGTTCAGAAGTACTACTGTAGGTAGTTGAAAAACTAGCATTTACCAAATTATAATTATTTATTAGGGTAAATGAGGTGTTATTAGTATACAAACGTAGAGTTTTAATACGTTTCCCGTGTTTATATAATTTAAACAAATTATCAGTAATAAATGTAATAGTATTACCAGAAGCTTTTGTTACTAGAGGCGCAACAATAGTGGCTTGTTTCTTTATGAATGGAATTTTCCCAGATATATTAGTAAATAACCCAGTTGAAGAATTAAACCCAACATTAGCATTTTGTGCTGTTGTGCCAAAATTACCTTCATGAAATTCGGTATTAATAATTCCAATAGGTACTGTGTTAGGATTATAGTTCTTAGATTTTAATTGATTTTTAAATGTCTCAATAGAACTAAAGTTTTTAGAATAAGAAGCTCTATATAGTTCGCTCCAAGCTTGTTTAAAATGAGTTACGTTGGATGTGTCTTTACGTATTCCTTAATTAAAAGCCTGAATACCAGCTACAGGGAATACTCTGTCAATTAAAATGTTAGATGTAATGGGGCTTTTACTTAGGTTTTTAATACGTTCATCTACCTCTGAGGTAAAATTTCCATTGCTTAATTGAGCGTTGAGTTGTATAGAAGTAAATAATACAACCAACCAAAAAGTAATTTTTTTCATAACTTTGTAGTGTGTTAAATGTTAATAAATGATGTTAGTGTTTAATATTTGTTTTTAAGACAGTTGTTCCTAGCAACTGTCTTTCTATAGTTCAATCCAATTTACATCAAAACGACCTTCGGTAATTTCTATCGTTTCATTGGGATTGTTTTCATTGAAAACAGTTATTTTAAATGTGCCAGAGACTATATGATTATCCTCATCAAAACGTGTAATTGTAATTGTTCCAGTGTTAGTATTTGAAAAGTATCTAATTCCTCCATTAGTAGTATTAAAAGTTCTAACCCAGCAATGAGGAAAATTTGGTTCAAAAGTTAAATCATTTTCTCCATTACTCAATCCAAAAGAATAGGCCCCAGTTGAAGTTAAGTTATTTACATATAAATAAATACGATCTCCATTAATATCTTTTAAGTTGGCTACATCAATAATAAAGTTCTTATTACCCCTATACTTAACCGAAATACCTTTTGGTTGAGGAACACCTATACCATCTTTTGGTATTAATACTTTACCGTTAATAATACAACCAAAAGTATTAGCACCAGTTTGAGAAATAGGAGGTAATTGGTCTTGTTCTATAGGATCATCGTTATTAGAGCAGTTAAAAAAGGTAAATACGGCTAAAAGTAGTATTATTTGTAATTTTTTTGCTTTCATAGTTGTAAGTTTTAATATTAGGGTTTTTATTTAATTTTATAGTGAAAAGTTATTTAACGCCTTTTAATGGATTACCAATATCTGGTCCACCAATTTTTATACCAGATGCTATTAAATAGATTACTGGCATTGAAATTAAAATACCTAAAGCAGTATTTTTAGATTTCGAGGGTTTTCTTTTACGAATTTCTTTAATAGATGATTTAAGAATTGTATAATTTGTTTTTTTACTTTTAAAAGAGATAAGTTCTTTATTAATACTAATAACCTCCCCTTTTAAAAGTTTAGTCGTTTTAAGGCGAATTTTTAATTTATCGTTTTCTTTAATTCCATTTAATTCTATATACTTATATGTATAACAACTTTGTATAAATATACAGAGGCTTAGAATGGTAAGTCTGTTAATATACTTTCTCATAAAATTATTAAATATCTTACATCAAAGAAATGTAACAAAAGTAAAAGATACAAGTAAAGCTACTTGAAATTAATGAATTACAGCTTGATATTCATAAATACAAGGTTGATGAAATGTGTCCAAAAGCCTATTAGTAGACAATTTTGAAGTTTTTTGTTCTTTTCAACTATAATTACAAATAGCAACCTTAATTTCTAATAAATTGTTAAAAAAAACATTAATTTAGCTTTATAAGAGAATTAATTCGGACGAATTTTCAGTTCAAAAAAATAAAAATTGACAGCTAAAGATTTTTTTAACCTCTTTTTAATAGTGAGTGCCTTACATGGGTTTTTATTTAGCCTAATATTATTTTTTTCAAAGAATGGGAGAAAAAAGAGTATTATCTATATAAATTTATTAGTACTTGTTATATCTCTAAATAATCTTCACTCTTGGGTTTTGGCAAAAAGCTTTTTCATTGAATACTTTTTTTTAGATTATATTCATATTCCTTGGCATTTTTTAATAGCTCCTTTCTTTTATATGTTTTTAATCACTTATTTAAAAATTGAAAAACAAAGCAAAAATATTTTAAAATTAGTAATCCCAATTTTTTCGACAATCATTTTTATACGATTGGGGTTTGTTTATTTTTTTAGTGATCGGAAAACTCCCGATATTATCTATTTATTTGAAAAATATACTTCTATAGAAGAAATTATTAGTCTTATTTTTTCTCTCTCTATTTTTGGATATTCATATTATATCTTACGTAGAAAAGAAAAAATATTTAATAGAATACTTGTTTTCGATAATCTAAAATGGATTTATACTTTTTTTAAACTAGGAGCATTTACTTATATTTTTTGGATAGTTGCTCTAGCAATTACTGTAGCTTTAAACTTTAAAGAGTTTATTTATTCATATTACCCTTTACGTGTTTTAACTACTGTTTTAATTTATTGGGTGGGTTATCAATCCATCTTGCAATTAAGAGTATTAAATGAAAGAAAATATTTACGTAAACAGATAAATTCACAATTTTCAATAGAACCTCATGATAATTTAAATGAAGATAATTTAAATGAAGATAATTTAACTATACCAAAAGATATTATTGATAGTGTTTTAGTTGGATTAGAATTATTTGAAAAAAGGCAAGAGTATCTTTCAAAAAAAATAACATTAAGTATATTGGCTAAAAGATTAAATACAAATGCAAACTATCTTTCAAAAATTATTAATCATTACAAAAACACTTCTTTTCCAAATTATCTAAATACTTTGAGAATAAATAATATTGTCAAGCAGCTGAAAAAAGATGCGGTTATTAGAAAGTTTACAGTAAAAGCAATTGCACAAGAAGCTGGTTTTAATAATGCTGATTCATTTTCAAAAGTTTTTTATAGATTGAAAGGAGTACAACCATCTAAATTTATTAAAGAATTGTCAAGGAAAAATTGAATGTTTATTTATCATGCAGAAAATTTTTAATAATCTCTATAGTCTCAATCTTACAACTTCCGCTTTTTTCAAAATTATCTAAAGTGTTTTTGTCTAGTTTAATTTCTTTAGCAAGTTTAGAGTAGGTGAGGTTGTTTTTAATTCTGTAAATAAATAATTTTCCCTGTAAAGTAGTTGTGTTAATTTTTAAAGATTTAGGAATATAACCTAAAAACAAGTAGGTCTTATGCAAAGAATAACTAGTAATTTTTCTTTTATTATTTTCTAATTCAGTTACAAAGTTTTTATTCATCTTAAGTTGTTTTGCAACTTCAATTTGAGTTAATTTTCTATCTAATCTTGTTTGTTTGAACTCATCACCAATAGTTACAATTTGTTTTGGATATTTATTACTGTCTTTAGGTTTTTTTACAGATAATTTTAACGGTAATATGGGGGATAAAGGAGTGTATGTTTTATCGTTAGTTTGCATTCTATTTTTCTTTTTTAACCTTTTTGAAGGTAAATTAGTTTTATCTAAAACACCCTTAAAACCTTGTTTATATTGGGGTTTTGTTGGTTTTATAGTAAGTGGTAAATTGAGGGACAAACCCCAACCTTTTGGCTAACATTGTCTTTCCAGAACCAGGAGGTCCAATTAAAATAATATTATGACCACCAGCAGCTGCAATTTCCATACAACGTTTTATAGACTCTTGTCCCTTAACATCAGCAAAATCAAATTCAGGAAAATCTACATTTTTATAAAATTCTGCTCTTGTGTCTACAATTGTAGGTTTAATTTTTACATCGCCATTGAAATGATTAATCACTTCCAAAATATTTTCTACGCCTAAAACCTCTAAATTATCTACAATTGCTGCTTCTTTTGCATTTCCTTTTGGAAGTATTAAATACTTAAAACCTTCTTCGCGGGCTTTTATTGCAATAGGCAAAGCACCTCTTACAGGCTGTAAACTTCCATCTAAAGAAAGCTCACCCATAATTACATATTCATTTATATTTTCTGATTTTATTTGATTGGAAGCAGCTAAAATACCAACAGCCAAAGTTAAATCATAGGCAGCACCTTCCTTTCTAATATCAGCAGGTGCCATATTTATAATAATTTTTTTTCCAGGAAGTTTGTAGTTGTTATTTTTAAGTGCCGCTGATATTCTATAAGAACTTTCGCGAACGGCATTGTCTGGCAAACCAACCAAATGATATCCTATTCCTTTATCAATATTTACTTCAACAGTAATTGTTGTAGCCTCGATACCAAAAACGGCAGAGCCGTAGACCTTAACAAGCATTTTTTCTTTAAAAATATAACATTTTTGATAATAACAATGTCTAACACAAGATTTTATATTTAAATTATGCTAAAACCTAGTTATATTTGTGAACGAAAAAAATCGTAGATATGAAATACTGTTTATTAATCTTATTGTTTAGTTGTTATTATTTGAATGGACAAACAGTAAGAATTAATGAATTTGCGTCTTCAAATTCTATTTATTTGGATGAAGAAGGAGATACTCCAGATTGGATAGAATTGCAGAATTATGGCAATCAAACTATTTCAATTAATGGGTGGTCTTTATCAGATGATGAGGATAACCTATCAAAATGGACATTTCCTAATGTTTCATTAGCACCTAACGAATACCTGCTTTTGTGGGCCTCTTCTAAAGATAAATCTTCGATTTTATACCCAAGAACATTAATAAATCAAGGAGATACTTTTAAATATTTGATTCCAAATTCAGAACCAGATTCAAACTGGAAAAGCCTAAGTTATAATGATGCAAGTTGGGCACAAGGTGCCTCCGGATTTGGTTATAACGATGGAGATGACAGTACAATTATTCCATACGGAACTAGATCTATTTACCTAAGAAAAAAGTTTAATATTGATGATATTCAAACCATTTCATCTTTAATCTTAGATATAGATTATGATGATGCTTTTGTAGCTTACATAAATGGAAAAGAAGTGGCGCGTGAAAACATTAATGGAGTGCCACCTGCATTTAATGCATCTACCAATCAAGATCATGAAGCAAAAATGTATTTAGGAGGAAATCCAGACCGATTTTCAATCTCTAATTTTGATGAAATTTTGAATGAGGGAGAAAATATTTTAACAATCCAAGCGCATAATGTAAGTGATAATTCTTCCGATTTTACCATCATTCCTTTTTTGTCGGTAGTATTTAATTCACCCAAAGATGTTGGAGTAACACCACCTGATATATTAAATTTAGAAAGTAATAATTTTCATACAAACTTTAAAATAGCTACAAAATCAGAAACTTTATGGCTTACTGATAAAAATGGTGGAATTATACAAGAAATGACAGCCGAAAACCTTCCTCCAGACACATCTATTGGAGTATCTAATAATTCAGGAAATATAGTATATTATTCAGAGACTACTCCTGGTTCTCAAAATACTACAAATGAATATTCAGGAGTTGTACAAAGTAGTGTTGAGTTTTCTAATGAAGGAGGTATCGTTAACAATGCTATAAATTTGGTTTTATCGGGTAATGATTCCAATGAAATTATAAGGTATACAACAGATGCTACAGAACCTTCTAATAACTCTCCCATTTATTCAAATCCTATAGTAATAAATAAAAACAGTAACATTAGGGCTAAAATATTTTCTAATAATAAATTACCTTCTCAAATATTTTCTAAATCCTATATTTTCAATTCAAATCATCAATTAGATGTAGTTTCTCTAACTACAGATCCAGAGAATCTTTTCGATGAAGATACTGGGATTTACGTTTTTGGTCCTTATGGAACTTATGATACAAATCAACCTTATTTTGGTGCTAATTTTTGGGAAGATTGGGAAAAACCAGTTCATTTGGCTTTTTATAATAAAGATGATGATGATTTTGCTGAATTTAATGCAGGAATCAAAATATTTGGAGGATGGAGCAGAGGTCAAAATGACCAACGTTCTTTAGCTATTTTTGCGCGCGGACAATATGGATACTCAGAGTTTAAGCATTCTTTTTTTGATGAATTAAATTATAAAAAATTTCAATCTTTAGTTTTAAGAAACTCCGGTCAAGATTGGTTAAAATCATCAATGAAAGATATCATGCTTACCAGTTTAATGAGAGGAACTGAATTGGATTTTCAAGAACATAATTCAGTAGCAACTTATATTAATGGCGAGTATTGGGGAATGTATAACTTACGTGAAAAAATAAATGAACACATGTTGGCATCAAAACATAATATAAATGCCGATGAAGTTACTTTATTAACCAATAATGCTGAGGAATTAGAAGGCAGTAATCAAGAATATATAGATTTAATTTCTTACATCAGTAATACTGATTTATCTAATTATGCTAATTTTGAATATGTAAATGAGCAAGTTGATATAAAAGAATATATCCTTTATCAAACAGCGAATATTTTTTTCAACAATACAGATTGGCCCGGAAATAATATTAAATTTTGGAAACATCCAGAAGGCAAGTGGAGGTGGGTTATGTATGATACCGATTTTGGTTTTGGTCCTTTTTGGGATACCACAAATTATTATCAGAATACACTAGATTTTGCTTTAGAACCAAATGGGCCAAATTGGCCAAATCCTTCTTGGTCTACTTTATTATTTAGGAGATTAATTACCAATATTGGATTTCGAAATCAATTTATAAATAGATATGCAGATGAGTTGAATACGCGTTTTATGTCTAGCCATATAAAAAGCCATATTGATAATATATATCAAAATTTTTCATCAGAATTAAATGCGCATTATAGCAATTGGGGCGGCAATTCATCAACAGCAAACTATTATGTAAATGAAATGAAAATATTTGCAGATAACAGACCTTCTATTGCAAAAAACCACCTTAAAAATAAATTTAACTTACCTAATTTTCATACCATAACCATTACTTCAGAAAATATATTGGAAGGTTTTGTTGAAGTTAATGAAAATTTAAAGATACAAGAGTCATCTTGGAATGGAGATTATTTTGAGACTGTACCCATACAACTAAAAGCAATTCCAGAGGCTGGTTATAAATTCTCGCATTGGAGTGGTGCAATTTCTTCAACAAATGAAACAATTTATATAGATTTAAATAACGCAATTGAAGTGATTCCTAATTTTACTGAATCCACAACTGAAGTTCCTTTGGTGATAAATGAAATCAATTTTAAATCGAGTGATGATTTTAATGCTGATGATTGGGTAGAACTCTATAATCCTAATACTTTTTCTGTTGATATTTCTAGTTGGAAATTAAAAGATGATGACAATTCGCATGTTTATAACATTCCTGAAGGCACTGTAATTTCAGCCGATGGATATTTGATTTTGGTAAAAGATGCTTCAGATTTTTCAGACGTATATCCAGAAATAACAAATTATATTGGTGAGTTAGGTTTTGGATTGGGTACTTCAGATGCAGTTAGACTATTTAATACAGATGATGTTTTACAAGATGAGGTAATTTATGATAATTCTTGGGCGAGTTGTGCTGATGAAACTGGAAATACTTTAGAGCTTAAGGCAGCTGATTTAGATAATAGTTTACCAGAAAGTTGGGACTGTTCTAACACAAATGGAAGCCCAAATTTTATAAATGATGAGTCACTTTCTAATAATGATATATTCAATTCTAAGTTAAAAATTTATCCTAACCCTGTAAATGACAGAGTTTTTATTTCTGGTGACTTGGATAAGGCTAATATTGAAATCTATAATGCTATTGGTCAGTTAGTTTTAAAAGAAAACCAAAATTCTAGTGTAAATGTAGTTCATCTTAAAAAAGGATTGTATTTTATTAAGATTATTGGAGAAAACAAAAAAACAACTTTAAAATTTATAAAAAATTAAAGTTGTTCTTAAAAGATTAATCTGTAAGGGCTTTAAGCAGAATTTCTACTTGCGTTAATATTACCAAATAAAGAACGCATTACCATTTTTTCATACACTTCAATTTCTGCCTCGTTACCTTCTTCTTTTTGTAAGTCTTGCACCTTTTTTAAGGCATATTGTTGTATTGTTAACAAAGGCAAAACAATCTTCTCTCTAATTTCAATAGAGGCTTTTCCTACAGGAAAGTTTTCCATCAATTCTGTATGTCCTGTTAGTTTTAAAAGCAAACGTTTTGTAGTTTTAAATTCTTGATAAATCAATTCCCAAAAGTCTCCAAAAACTTTATCATCGGCCATATATTTTGTCAAGTCAAAGAAAGATTTTGTTAAGCTCATCATACTATTTTCTAACAACGTTTTAAAGAAATCTGAAGCATTATAGAAGTCTATAATTTCATCAAACCTATTCGCATCTTCATATTTTTTAAGAGCTGTACCCACTCCAAAAAAACCAGGAACATTTTGTTTTAATTGGCTCCAACTGCCAACAAAAGGAATGGCTCTTAATTGAGAAAAATCTAAGCTATCAGAATTAGAACGTTTACTTGGTCTACTACCAATATTGGTTTTAGCGTAATATTTTAACGTACTCATTTTTTCTAAATAAGGTAAAAACTGAGGGTGATTTTTAAAATCTACATAAGTTTGATAGCTGGTAGTAGCCAAATCCTCAATCAATATTCTATGGTTTTCAGTAATTTGATCTTTAGTAAAAACTTCATTTTTAATTCCAGAACTAATCAATTGTTCTAAGTTATATTTAGAGGAATCTTCTGTTCCAAAGTTAGAGCTAATGGTTTGCCCTTGAATGGTTAACTGAATTTCTTTGTCTTCAATAGTGGGGCCTAGTGAAGCATAAAATTGATGTGTTTTTCCTCCTCCTCTTGCTGGTGGTCCTCCACGCCCATCAAAGAAAATAACTTCAATATCAAATTCTCTAGATATTTTTGTTAATGCTTCTTTTGCTTTAAAAATACCCCAGTTTGCCATTAAATAACCACCGTCTTTTGTTCCGTCAGAAAAACCTAACATAATGGTTTGTTTGTTTTTACGTTTAGATAAATGATGTCTATAAACATTATTTGAGTAAAGAGTTTTCATTACATCACTTGCATTTTCTAAATCATCTACGGTTTCAAATAACGGAATTACATCTACAGGTAACTCATTTTCAAATCCACATAAATTTAACATTGCAAAAGTCTGCATTACATTTAATGCACTTTGGTTATTACTAATAATGTATCTATTTGCTCCTCTTTCTCCATTTCTTTGTTGAATTGTTTTTAAAGCATAAATGGAATTGATTGTTTTTTTAGACATTTCATCAGAAAGTACCTCAGGATCAATATTGCCTTTTACCAAAGCTAAAACTTCAATCTGTTCTTTATCTGACATTCTGTGATAGTTTTCAGGAAAAGTAGTATCACCAGAAGCTAATAAATCTGTAACTATTTGTGTAAAGGCTTTATGGTGCACTCTGCTGTCTTGTCTAATATCTAAAGTGGCAAAATGAAATCCAAAAATTCTAACTTTATTAATAAAATCGTTAAGCTCTTCTATAAATAAAGAGTCATGTTTTTCTTCAATAATTTTTCTGGCAGCTTCAAGTTCTGATAATAATATTTTTTGAGAAAAGTTTACTTTAGTATAACTTCTTACTACATGTTTATATAAGCGTTTTTCAATTTTTATTAAAATATCTTGAACACCGGCAAATGTAAAACGCCTTTTTAAACTTCTTACGTCATTATAATAACTTTTTAAAATTCCTTGGCGTAGTTTTTCTGCAACATCTAGGGTAATTTGAGTAGTTACAAAAGGATTACCATCTCTGTCTCCTCCTGGCCAAAAACCAAGATCAATAATTTCATTGTCTATAGGTTTACCATCGTAAATATGATGTTGAATATAGTTGTAAATTTTTGGAACGGAGTGATAAAATACATTTTCTAAATACCAAATTAAGCTTACAGCTTCATCAAATGGAGTTGGTTTTTTCTTCTTATAAAAAGGAGTTTTACCCAACTGAGCTAATAATTTCTTTATCAACAATAAATCATCATTTTGAATAGCTTTATCTAAATCTGTAATAATTCCCAAAACAGAACCAGGATAAAATTGAGTAGGATGCGCCGTTAACACAATTCTCACTTTAAATTCCTCTAAATGTTTTTTAAGTTCCTCTTTTTTATTGCTTAAAATTGCAGTTTCTTCGGAGTTTTTTAAGGTTCCAAAACCATCCATATTATTCACAACAGGGAAAGCTGCATCTTCAATAGCATCAAACAAAACCACTTGGCGTTCAATATATTGAATAAATTGAAACAATAAGTCTGTTTTAGCTTTTGCTGATGGTAAATCTTGATATTTGTTTAAGAAGTCTTCTACAATTTGAGTAGGATTTTGTCCTTTTTTAAAACCTTTTTCACACATTTCTTGAAAAAGAGGTAAAATCACTCCAGTATTATTTATAGTTGAAAAAGGTAAAGTGGTAAAAATACTGTTGTAAATTTGATACTTAGACAGCACATTATCATTAAACCTTGTTAATTTTGGTAAAGCAGACATAATTATTCAATTTTGTGAAATAAAATTACAAAAAAGTACTACTACAGAACCTAGATTATTAGCAATAATCGAACTATAAATTATAAAATCGATATAAATTAGACGCTATTTTTTTTGAATATATAATTTCTGATGAAAGTAGCTAAAATGGATGCTGTTATTCTTTGGGTTGCACAGATAGTTTACATGGGCGTCTTAAATTCCAACGAGTTGGGTCGTTTTCCAGTAAGAATCCTTTTAATAAATATCTATCTTGATATCTTTTATAATCATCAAAAATAAAATTAGAAGGAGTATTGTAAAGACTATATAAATCTACAGATAAACGATCGTACTCTAAATCCGAAAGATTCACAAAAACGAATTTAAAGTTATTTAATTTTAATTTTTTATTGATTGCAGTAAAATCATTTTTATCATTATATAATTGGTAAGATGTGTAAATACTAGGGTTTTTTATTGGTAAATTTGACGCTGTTTTTTGAGCATTTATTGTAATACTAAAAAGTAGAGTTAATACTAAAAGCAATAGCTTGTTTTTCATAATTAACTAATTTTAGATTATAAAAATTCTTTTATCAATTATACCCCTAATTTAGGTTAAATTTTTTTAAACCTTCTTTTAGCCAGTTATAATAGGTATTTCTATCTGTATATTGTTCTGCTTTATTTAAGATTTCTAAATTCGGACTTAATAAAACATAATAAGGTTGAGATGCATTTTTAAAGTTTATAACTTGAAAAGTAGACCATTTATCGCCAACTGTTCTGATGTTTTTAATTTTTCCGTTTGCCTTTAAAAAATCAAATTGTTGATTTTTCGGCAATTCTTTTTCATTATCATCTACATAAAGAGAGATTAAAATATAATCATCTTTTAAAATTTGATAGATGTCTGGTTCGCTCCAAACATTTTCCTCCATTTTTCGGCAGTTAACACAAGCCCAGCCGGTAAAGTCTAATAAAATTGGTTTGTTTAGTACTTTTGCTGCGGCTAACCCTTCATCAAAATCTTTGTAACAATTTAAGCCTAAAGGGCAATCGGTTTCTTGTTCGTAAATACTGTAAAATTGAGGTGGAGGAAAACCACTTAACAAACTCAAGTTCCAAGTAGGGTTTTTTAAAACTCCCGGAGAAATATAAATTATAAAAGCAAAAACTAAAACTCCAAAAGAGATTCTAGAAAAAGATAATTTCTTAATTGGAGCATCGTGTGGAAATTTAATTTTTGCAAATAAATAAAGTGCTAAGCCTATAAATATTACAATCCAAATTCCAATAAAAACTTCACGTTTTAGTAAATCCCAATGTGCAACTAAATCTGCATTTGATAAGAATTTGAAGGCTAAAGCTAATTCTAAAAAACCTAATATCACTTTTGTTGTGTTTAGCCAGCCTCCAGATTTTGGTAGTGAGTTTAACCAACTTGGAAATAAAGCAAATAAGGCAAAAGGTAAGGCTAAGGCTAATCCAAATCCTGTCATTCCTGCTGTAAGTTGTGTTGCTCCGCCATCAGAAGTTAACGAGCCTGCTAATAAAGATCCTAAAATTGGTCCTGTGCAAGAAAAGGACACTATAGCTAGAGTTAAAGCCATAAAAAAGATGCCAATAATTCCGCCTACAGAAGAAGCAGAATCCATTTTATTTCCCCAAGAACTTGGTAACGTAATTTCGTAAAATCCAAAGAAAGAAAAAGCAAAGAATACTAAAACCACGAAAAAGAAAATATTTAGCCACACATTTGTAGAAATTGTATTTAGTATTTCAGGATCTAAATTATCTAAAAAGTGAAAAGGCAAACTCAATAAAATGTATATGAAAACAATAAAAAAACCATATAACACCGCATTTAAAATTCCTTTGCTTTTATTTTGAGATTGTTTTGTAAAAAAAGATACTGTTAAAGGAATCATTGGAAAAACACAAGGCGTTAATAATGCAAGTAAACCACCAACAAAACCTAAAAAAAAGATGCTTGTTAAACCTGATGAATTTTCAGATTCTGAATTAGAATCGTCTTTTAACAAGTTCGTATTTTTTAAATCGAGCCTTAATTTTTGAGTGAGATCTTTACTTTTATCATCTACAGTATTTTTTAAATCAACAGGATTTTTAGTCAGTGAAATTGTAAAGGGTTCATCAAAATTAATGCATGCAGTTTCACAAACTTGGCCAAAGAAATTAAGTTTAATTTGTGTAATATCTCTATTTGTTAATTGAATTCTTTGGGTTATAATGGCTTTGTCTTTAAAAACAATTTCTTCTTTTCCCCAAACTTCAGAATATTTTTTAAATGGAATTTTTTCATCAGCTTTACCTTTTAAATTATAGCCAGTTTCCCCTTCTGCAATTGATATTACTAAAGGCAAAGAAGCTTCGTCTGGGTTGTATTGTGAGTACAAATACCAACCTTTAAAAAGTGTTGCGTTAAAAATTACATCGTATTCAGTATTTGATATTTTTTTAATCGAAGTTTCAATTTTAATAGGATTATCTTCGGTTTGCGCTTTTACGACTATAGCGCATAGTAAAACAAAAAGTGTGATGAACTTCTTCATTATTGTAAATTGATTTGTACGATATTATTTGTGTCTTTTTTTGCTGATAAACGTCTGTCTTGTCTATAATTAATAATCCAAATTATAGAATCATCAAAATTACAAAGTAGCCAAGTATTTTCTTTTTCTAAAAGTGAAAATTTTTCATCTTTAAAAAATTTACTTAATTTCTTTTTCCCTTGCATTCCTGTTGGATAAAAAAAGTCACCATTTCTCCATTTTCTTATTTTTAAGGGGTAGTTTAATAAATTTTTATCAACATAAATTGTTTCTTTTTTTAGGCTCGATTTTTCTTTAACCACTTCAAAAGTTAAGTGTATTGGTTTTGTGATTTTTGTTGTATTTTGGTTAATTTCGAATGAAGTTTCGAGTACATTTGAATCCTTATTTTTAGACAAAATTAAAAAATCTCTGTCTTTTAATAATTTATGTGACTTTGAAAAAACTTGTTTCCCAGACTGCGCCAAAAGTAAATCATAAACATCATTCCATTCTGTAAAATTATACTCTTTCAAGAATTGATATAAATATGCTTTCGGATTTGATAATTGATTTATTTTATCAATATTAAATTTTAAAATTTCATTTTCTTTTTTGATGATTTCTTTTGATAAATCAATAACTTTATCTTCAACAATTTGTTGAGATTGCTCAAGATTTTCAATCGTTTTTTGAAAAGAATTTAATAAACTAGGGTTGATTTCTTTTAATATAGGTGTGATTTGATGCCTAATTTTATTTCTGATATATTTTGTTGAAGCATTACTTGCATCTTCTCTCCAATCTAATTTATTTTCATTGGCATATATTAAAATTTCTTCTCTAGAAAATGGCAATAATGGACGTACAATATTTCCGTTTATTTTAGGGATTCCTGTAAAACCATCTAAACCAGAACCTCTTGTTAAATTGATTAAAAAAGTTTCTAAATTATCATCTGCATGATGTGCTGTTAGTATAAAATCAAATTGATGTTTTATTATGATTTCTTGAAACCAATTGTAACGTAGTTCTCTAGCAGCTATTTGAGTAGAAATCTTATTTTCTTTTGAATATTTTTCAGTGTCAAATTTTATATTAAAAATCTGATTACACGTATTTTGCGAAATATTTCTAACAAATAATTCATCCAAATCACTTTCTTTTCCTCTAAGTTGAAAGTTGCAATGGGCAAGAGTAATATTGTAATTTAATTTATATAATAATTGAGTTAAAACTACAGAGTCTAAACCGCCAGAAATGGCAATTAATAGCTTTTTATCCTTTAAAAAAGGAAAATTATAATATATATGTTCTCTGAATTTTTGAAGCATTTCTGCATCAAAAATAAGGAAATTAAAGTTGAGGTTTTAGCCAGTTTATAATATCTTGAAGCATTTCTTTTTTACATAAATCTTTATGTAACTCGTGGTAACCTCCTTTATATAGTTTTATAGTTGCTTTTTCAGAATTATTAGCAAATTCTTCAGAACCTTTATAATCTATAATTTTATCATCAGTACCATGTAAAATAAGCATTTCAGTATTTAATTTGTGTGCATTTTCTATGGCCCATATTCCCGTATCTATAAAAGTTAAAGAAAAATTTGGACTAATTTTATCATGAATTAAAGGATCATTCGTATAATTTTCTACTTCAATTTTATCTCTAGAAATATGGTTTACATCCAACTCATTACCTAAGGTAATTGAAGGTGCAATTTTTTGCAATAACTTACCAATGACTAATTTTACTTTTGGAGGTTCAAAGGCTAATTTTAAGAAAGGACTTGTAGCAATAACACCTTTAAGTTCATGTTTTTTTCTAAGGGCATAATTGATAACAGTATTTCCACCCATAGAATGGCCGTATAAAAAAATTGGTTTTTTAGGAAATAGTTCTTTTGCTTTTTCAATAGTTTTTGTAACACTTTCTAAAACAGCGTCAAAACTTGGATTATGACCTCTTTTTCCTTCTGTTTTTCCATGTCCAAAATGATCAAAAGCAACTACGGAAAAATGGTTTGCAGTTAATTTTTTTGCCACCTCATAATAACGTGACGAATGTTCGCCCATGCCATGAACCAATACAACAACTGCTTCAGTTGTGTTTGCTGTCCAAGTTTGACCGTAAAATTTGGTATTATAAATATGAAATTGAAATTCAGAATGTGTCATAATTATCTCTTATTTTAATATTACATCATTAGATGTGGGTATCTTTTAATCGCTTGTTAAGCGATAATAGGTTTGTAATTTAAGAAACTTTTTATAAAACACAGCTAAATTCAATTTTCCAATAATCTTGATTATAGATATACTTATTTTGTATCTAATTTAGATTTGGAGAGTTAACAAATAAAATTCGATTAGAAAAGATAAATACTAATTTTCTAAAAAGTATTAGTTATCATTTTGTGATTTTAGCCAAATTCGAATTTCTTTTTTTAAAGATTGTTCTGGTTTTGGCAAGGGAATAGTTTTTCCAAAATTTTTACTTCTATTAAATTTAGAAAATATAATTTTTAGTTGTTTCCATTCTTCAGGATATGTTTTTAAGAACTCACTAAACATATTTATTTCGTTTGGTTGCTCTTTTAAACTTTCAAAGATTGATTTAAACTTATCTTCTTTTCCTAAAATCATATTTTACTTGAATTTAATAACACATATTTCATAGCTTTAGCCTTTAATAGGCATTCTTCGTATTCCTTTTCGGGATTAGATTTTGCCGTAATTGCGCCACCTACTGAATAAGAAATATATTTTTTGTCTTCATTATATAAAATACTTCTTATGACTACATTAAAGTCAAAATCGCCATTTGGCGTAAAATAACCTACTGTACCAGAATATAAACCACGTTTCGTTTCTTCGAGATTTTCTATAATTTTCATAGCAGAAATTTTGGGTGCACCAGTCATACTTCCCATTGGGAATGTTGTTTTTAATACATCAATTGGGTTTGTATTTGGATAAATTTCAGAAACTACTGTAGAAATCATTTGATGCACTTGCTTAAAAGAATATACTTTACAAAGCTCTTCAACCTTTACACTTCCTTTTATTGCTGATTTTGATAAGTCGTTTCTAACCAAGTCAACAATCATAACATTTTCTGCTCTTTCTTTGATATCTCTAGATAAATCTGATGCTATTTTATCATCATTAATTTTACTTTTTAATCTTTTGGCCGTTCCTTTAATAGGTTGAGAAATGATTTTATTTCCCTCTTTTTTAATATACCTTTCAGGCGATGCAGATAATAAATATTGGTGTTCTATTTTCAAGAAAGTAGCAAAAGGTGGTTTGGAAATTTTATTTAAATCTTCATATACTTGAGCTGGATTTATGGTGCTATTTTCAGCATAAAATTCTTGACAAAAATTAGCTTCATAAATATCTCCCCTTTTGATGTGGTCAATTATTTTATTCACCTTAGCGTAATATTCATCTTTGTGAATTCGCAATTTTATTTTGATATCAGAAGTTGATGTTTTGTTTTTAAGATTTCTAGACTGCGTTTGAAATGTCAAATTAGAAATTTCCTCAAAATCACTTTCAATCTCGTCATCCACCATTTTTAGATACTGAAATTCAATAGTATTTCCTATTATAAAAAATAGTTTTTTAGGTTGAAAGAAGAACAAATCTGCAAAACCTAGGCCATCTAAATTATTCGAAGAAAGTTCTTCTACATCATTTTTAACATCATAAGAAATATAACCAAAAATATAATCCTTGGTTATGGTTTGATATTCTTTTAACTTTTCAAAGGCATTTGAATAATCTGTTTTTATAGATGTAAATTCTTCAATAGCTAATCCACAATCAAAACTAGAATATTGTTGTTTGTAATTGTTAGAATCTAACCATAAAACGGTTTCAAATTGTTGTGCCCAAAGCAAGATTTGCTTTTTAAAAGCATCAACATTTTCTACTGAAAAAGTTTTTATGATTCTTTGCATTCTTAATTAAAAAAACCTCACAGTTTACGAAAACTTGTGAGGCTTATTTTTTATTTAAATATTTTTAAGCATTTAATGGTTTTCCATCCCAAGCAGCTTTTGCTGCCTCTTTAACAGCTTCAGAATAAGTTGGGTGTCCATGACAAATTCTTGCTAAATCTTCTGCTGATGCTCTATATTCCATGGCAACAGCAGCTTCCATAATTAAATCGGCAACTCTTGCGCCAACCATATGTACGCCTAAAATTTCATCTGTTTTTTTATCAGCTAAAACTTTTACAAAACCATCAATATCTCCACTTGCTCTAGATCGTCCTAAAGCACGCATAGAAAATTTACCAGATTTGTACTCAACATTAGCATCTTTTAATTCCTGCTCAGTTTTACCAACAGCAGCAACTTCTGGCCAGGTGTAAACAATACCAGGAATTAAGTTATAATCGATATGTGGTTTTTCACCAGCTAAATATTCTGCAACTACAACACCTTCTTCTTCGGCTTTATGCGCTAACATAGCTCCTTTAACAACATCACCAATGGCATAAATATTAGAAATGTTTGTTTGTAAATGGTTGTTTACATCAACTTGCCCTCTTTCATTTACTTTTATTCCAACTTTTTCCAAACCTAATCCTTCTGTATATGCTTTTCGGCCTACAGAAACTAAGCAATAGTCTCCTTTAAAAGTAACTTCTTCTCCTTTTTTATTGTTCGCTTTTACAATAATTTCATCATTATTTCTTTCTACTGAAGTTACGCCGTGGTTTACATTAAATTTCATTCCTTGTTTCTTTAAAACTTTTTGAAGTTCTTTAGAAACATCAGCATCCATAGTAGGTGTAATTTTAGGAGCATACTCAATTACAGTAACATTAGCACCTAAACGTTTGTAAACGGAACCTAGTTCTAATCCAATTACACCACCACCTATTACTAGTAAACTTTCTGGAACTTCCTTTAATTTTAAAGCCTCTGTAGATGTTATGATTCTTTCCTTATCAATATTTATAAAAGGTAAAGTAGATGGTTTTGAGCCAGTTGCAATAATAATATTTATACCTTCTATAACTTCTGAAGAACCATCGTTTTTTGAGATTTTTACATGTGTAGCATCCTCAAATGAACCTAATCCTTCATAAACATCGATGTTATTTTTATCCATCAAATATTTGATTCCTCCTGTTGTGGTTTCAACAACTTTAGCTTTTCTATCAATCATTTTTGAAAAATCAAAAGAGGGCTTTTCTACAGAAATTCCATGTTCTTCAAAATGATGAACAGCATCATAATAATGATGTGAAGAGTCTAATAATGCTTTTGAAGGAATACAACCAACGTTTAAACAAGTGCCTCCTAATGTGCTATATTTTTCGATGATAGCTACTTTTTTACCTAATTGAGACGCTCTAACTGCGGCAATATAACCTCCAGGACCAGAACCAATAACAACGATATCGTATTTCATTACTTTTGTTAATTTATGAACACAAAAATACAGATTATTTTAGAGTTTCGTAATAGAATTTATTAGTTTTACTTTATAAGTATTTTATGAACATAAAAAGTTAGTTTTTTGCAAAATCAAAGCGTTTTAATAATTGGAACCGTTTGGGTAGAACCTAATTCTTCTGCTGCTGGCAGCAGGATGTTACAGTTAATACAATTGTTTTTAAAGCAAAATTGGGAAGTAACATTTGCATGCACTGCTCAAAAAACCACAAATTCATTTGCTCTTGATCTTCTTGAAGTAAATGAAGTTAGTATAGAATTAAATAACTCTTCCTTTAATGATTTTGTAAAAAAATTAAAACCAACAATTGTTCTTTTTGATCGTTTTTTAACTGAAGAGCAATTTGGTTGGAGGGTTGCAGAAAACTGCCCGAAAACCCTTCGAATTTTAGATACTGAAGATTTACACTTTTTAAGAAAAGTAAGGCATAATCAACTTAAAAAAGGTGAGAAATTCACCAATGACGCTTTGTTAAATTCTGACGATACAAAACGTGAAATTGCTGCTATTTTAAGATGTGATTTGTCTTTAATTATTTCTACTTATGAAATGGATTTACTAAAGTCGGTTTTTAAGATTGATTCGAATATTCTGTATTACATCCCTTTTTTGTATGACAATATTAAAGAGCATCAAATTAAAAATTGGAAATCTTTTGAAGAAAGAGAACATTTCGTTTTTATTGGTAATTTTCTGCATAAACCCAATGTTGATGCTGTTCTAACGCTAAAAAATGAAATTTGGAATAAAGTTAGAATATATTTACCTAAAGCAGAACTGCATATTTATGGAGCTTATATAACACAACAAATTCAACAATTACATAACTCTAAAGAAGGATTTATAGTTAAAGGTTTTGCAGAGAGCGCTAAAGAAGTTGTTGAAAAAGCAAAGGTGGTTTTAGCTCCTTTACGTTTTGGGGCAGGAATTAAAGGTAAATTGACTGAAGCAATGTTATCAGGAACGCCAAGTGTTACCACTTTAATTGGTGCAGAAGGTATGTCTAAAAATGATTTGTGGAATGGTTTTGTAGAAGATGATTTTTCGAGTTTTGCAACGGTTGCATATAAGTTATATCAAAATAAATCTCTTTGGGAAACTGCACAAATAACAGGTGTAGAAATTATTAATGCTATTTATGATAAAGAAAAATTAAGTCCTTTATTTGTCGAGCGAATATATGAGCTTCAAGAAAATATAGAAGAGCATAGAGCACATCATTTTTTAGGTAGTTTATTACAACATCAAGCTTTACAAGCTACAAAATACATGAGCAAGTGGATTGAGGAGAAGAATAGATAGTTATTTGGTTTAAGATTTCTTAATCACAATTATATTAAACCAGCCCTTTTTAACAAAGCATCAGGTTTTGGAGCCTTACCTCTAAAGCGTTTATATAGTTGCATTGGTTTTTCTGTTCCGCCTTTTGAAAGTACATGATCTTTAAACTTTTTTGCAACTTCTTTATTGAAAATACCTTTTTCTAAAAAGTACTCAAAAGCATCAGCATCTAAAACTTCTGCCCATTTGTAAGAATAATAACCTGCTGAATATCCTCCTTGAAAAATGTGAGAAAACGCAGTACTCATAGCATTTTCATCAACATCTGGATATAATTTTGTTTCAGCAAAAGCCTCTTTTTCAAATACTTTGATAGATTTTATTTCTAAAGGATTTTCAGAATGCCATTTCATGTCTAACAACCCAAAACTTAATTGACGTAAAGTTTGCATTCCTTCATGGAAACTTGCAGATTCTTTGATTTTTTCAACATATTTCATTGGTATAACTTCACCAGTTTCATAATGTTTGGCAAACAATTCTAAAGCCTCTTTTTCATAACACCAATTCTCTAAAACTTGACTTGGTAATTCAACAAAATCCCAAGAAACAGAAGTCCCTGATAAACTATTATAAGTCGTGTTTGCTAACATTCCATGTAAGGCATGACCAAATTCGTGAAATAATGTGGTAACCTCATTAAAAGTTAATAAAGATGGTTTTGTAGCTGTTGGTTTGGTGAAATTACAAACAATAGATACATGAGGTCTTTCATTAATACCATCTTTAATTTGTTGTGGTTTGTATGAAGTCATCCAAGCACCATTTCGTTTTCCTTTTCTAGGATGATAATCAGCATAAAAAACGGCTATAAAGTTACCATCTAAATCTTTTACATTATAGGTTTTTACATCTTCGTGATATTTTTCAATATCATTTACTTCTTCAAATTTTAAACTAAACAAACGATTTGCAATCTCAAAAACACCATCAATTACATTTTCTAATTGAAAATAAGGTTTTAATATTTCTTGATCTAAATCAAATAATTTTTTCTTTAATTTTTCTGAATAATAAGCACCATCCCATTTTTGAAGCTGTGATATTCCATCTAATTTTTTAGCATAATTAGATAAATTTTCAAATTCTTTTATAGCAGCAGGTTTTGCTTTTTCTAACAAATCATTTGAAAATTCAATTACTTTTTCTGGAGTTTCTGCCATTCGTTCTTCTAAAACAAAATGGGCATGTGTTTTGTATCCTAATAAATTAGCTCTTTGTTGACGTAGGTTTACAATTTCTAAAACAATCTTTTCATTATTAAAATTATTTTCTTGAAATGCTTTTTTACCAGCGGCTATTGCCATTTTTTTACGTAATTCTCTATCGTCCGCGTAAGTTAAAAATGGAATATAGCTTGGGTAGTCTAAAGTAAATACATAACCTGTTTTTTCTTTTGATTTCGCAACTTCTCTTGCAGCTTCTTTTACAGATTCTGGCAAGCCAGACAGCCTTTTATCATCTGTTAAATGCAATTCAAAAGCATTGGTTTCTGCCAAAACATTTTCACCAAATTGTAAAGAAAGTTTCGAAAGTTTGGCGTCAATTTCACGAAGTTTACTTTTATCAGCTTCTTTTAAATTTGCACCATTTCTAGAAAAACTCTTGTATTGCTTTTCTAACAGCATTTCTTGTTCAGGAGTTAAAACTAAATTTTCTTTGTCATCAAAAACTGTTTTTACTCTTTTAAACAATGTCTCATTTAGCGTAATATCATTTCTGAATTCACTCAACCAAGGTGAAACTTCTTGAGCTATTTTTTGAATTTCTTCATTGGTTTCAGCAGAATTTAAGTTGAAAAAAATACTAGTAATTCTACCTAGTTTAGAACCAGTAAAATCTAAAGCAACTGTGGTGTTTTCAAAACTTGCTGTGTCAGTATTATTTATAATTTTGTCAATTTCAGTCTTTGCAATTTTAATACCTTCTTGTATTGCAGGTTTATAATGTTCTGGTTTTATTTGAGTAAAAGGTGCGGTATTAAAATCTTGTAAAAGTGGATTCATTTGTAATATGCGTAATTATTGAAATATTGGATCGGTTTTATGTGAGATAGCTTATTTCTTAACCCTTTCAGAAGCTTTTTCTACTTTTATTTTTAGTCCCTCTTTGTATGCGATAATTTTGTCTAAAACACATTTGTCTGAAGCTCCAATAATTTGGGCAGCTAAAATACCTGCATTTTTTGCACCATCTAAAGCTACAGTGGCTACAGGAACTCCTCCAGGCATTTGTAAAATAGATAAAACAGAATCCCAACCGTCAATAGAATTCCTACTTTTTACAGGAACTCCGATTATTGGTAAAGGGCTCATACTTGCCACCATTCCTGGTAAATGAGCAGCACCTCCTGCACCAGCAATAATTACTTTTATACCTCTTAAATGGGCATTTTTAGAATAGTCTACTAATTTTTCTGGAGTTCTGTGCGCGGACACAATGTCTACTTCTATTTGAATATCAAAACTTTCTAAAATGTCTATTGCTTCTTGCATTATTGGAAGATCAGAATCACTTCCCATTATTATTCCTACCATATTTTTTATTTAGAAATTACTCTAATTGTTTCTTTTACTTTTTGAGCAGTTGCTCTAGCCTTATTGATATCTTTATTTACAATGGTAACATGTCCCATTTTTCTAAAAGGTCTTGTTTCTTTTTTCCCGTAAATATGAGGTGTAACTCCATCAATTTTTAAAACATCTTCTATATTTTCATAAATTACATCACCAGAAAAACCTTCATCACCAACTAAGTTTACCATAATTCCAGCAACTTTACTTTCTGTATTTCCAAGAGGAAGATTTAAAATGGAACGCAAGTGTTGTTCAAATTGATTCGTATAACTCGCTTCTATAGAATAATGTCCTGAATTGTGTGGTCTTGGAGCAACTTCGTTAACTAAAATTTCATTAGTTTTTGTTTGAAACATCTCAACTGCCAATAAGCCAATAAAATCTAATTTATCAACCACTTTTAGAGCAATTTCTCTTGCTTTTTTTGCCACGGTATTTTCAATTCTTGCCGGGCAAATCACATATTCTACTTGGTTTGCTTCTGGATGAAATTCCATTTCTACAACAGGATATGTTGTGGTTTCTCCGTTAGCATTTTTTGCAACAATAACGGCTAGCTCGTTTTGAAAAGGAATTAATTGCTCTGTGATGCACTCTACATTTGGTAAATATTCTAAGTCCGCAAAATTTCTTACAATTTTAACGCCATTGCCATCGTAACCAAAACGTGCTGCTTTCCAGACAAAAGGGAAATCAATAATATTATTTTCTATGCAATGTACTAATTCTTCTAAAAATGCAAAGTGAGAAAAAGGTGCTGTTGGTATATTGTTATCAAAATAAAAATTCTTCTGTTTTGCTTTACTTTGAATAATTCTTAAATCTTTTGGTTTAGGATAAATAGTTAAACCTTCTAATTCTAATTTATCGAGAGCATCTAAATTTACATTCTCAATTTCAATAGTAAGTAAATCTACAGTTTTACCAAAGTTATAAACTGCATCGAAATCTAATAAATCACCAACAACAAAAGTATTACAGATTGCCGCACAAGGAGCATTTTTATTACTATCTAAAATTGAAGTATGAATATCAAATTTTTGAGTTTCTGTTAATAGCATTCTGCCCAATTGACCGCCACCTAAAACGCCTAGTTTGAAATCTGAAGAATAATAATTTTTCAATTTAATTTGTATTTAATTGCCACAAAAATAAGCATCTAAAAGATAACAAACTATTAAAAATTACTGATTCGAATTGTAGAGCCAATTCTAGTAACTTTATACTCAATTGCTGGGCATTCAAAACCATCAGTTTGCGGAGCACCACCAAAATCTAAGCTATAAGTACTGTCATCACAGGTGCATCTTAAAAGTCTATTTTCAAAAGTCATCGGTACGTCACAGTCTGTTTGTGGACAAAATCTGTCAAAAGCTACAAAATCAGTTCCATTTGTGTTGAAAAGAATAATTCCGCTATTTTTAAATCCACCAGAAAGTTCTGCAAATCCACCTGGAACTTGGGCGTTAATTAATTCAGGATTGTTTAAGTCTGTAACTAAACTTACATTAGCAATTGAACGTATACAATTTTCTAAATTACTTGTATCTGAACACTTTATAAATAAAATAAAACAAAAGAATATCACTACTTTTTTATACATTTTGTATTGTTGTTTTTATAAAAACGATGGCAATTTACAAATATTTTGTACATTTGTAAGGTAATCTCATTCCTATTAAGGTAATGAGATTTTTAAATTTAACCCTTAAAGGGTTTTTTAGTAATAAACTAGATCAGTTTTTTCGATTTTTTAAATAAATTGAATACTGAACAGTTATAAAAACAGAAAAGAAGATGAGTGAAATTTCATATTATTCCGCAGAAGGATTAAAAAAGTTAAAAGAAGAATTGCATCAATTAGAACAGGTTGAAAGACCAAGAGTAACCCAAGAAATTGCCGATGCTAGAGATAAAGGAGATTTAAGTGAAAATGCAGAATATCATGCAGCAAAAGAAGAACAATCGCATTTAGAGTTTAAAATTGCTAAATTAAAAAATGTAGTATCTAATGCTCGTATTTTAGATGAGAGCCAACTAGACACTTCTAAAGTATTGATACATTCTAACGTAAAAATTAAGAATACAACTAATGGAATGGAGTTTTCATATAGATTGGTGGCAGATTCTGAAACCGATGTTAGAAACGGAAAGCTATCTGTAAATTCACCAATTGGTAAGGGTTTATTAGGTAAAAAAGTAGGTGAAATTGCCGAAATTAAAGTGCCTAACGGAATTATGAAATTTGAAATTTTAGATATTTCAAGATAATTTTAGTTGAAGCTATTTCCTGCTTTCCACTATATCTTTTTTATGAAAAATAAAAAAGGATGTCGTTTCAATCAGGGCTAAACTTGATTATAAACCTTTTCAATTAATTTTAAGGAATTGAAAATTTAAATAAATCATTCTAAATTCGGGTTTTGACAATGTCAAAACCCGAATTCTTTTTTTACATTTACTATAGACTAATAATCGTTAAACAAGAACTAAAAATATGAGCATATTCACAAAAATAATTAATGGAGATATACCATGTTATAAAGTAGCTGAAAATGATAATTTTATTGCTTTTTTAGATATCAATCCAAATGCAAAAGGTCACACTTTGGTGGTTCCTAAGAAAGAAGAAAATAAGATTTTTGATTTACCTAAAGAGGATTATTTAACATTAATGGAATTTTCTTACAAGGTTGCAAAAGCTATAGAAAAAGCGATTTCTTGCGAAAGAATTGGAATGAGTGTTATTGGTTTAGAAGTACCTCATGTTCATGTGCATTTAGTGCCAATTAATATTATGGCAGATATGCAGTTTACCAAAAAAGAAAACCTTTCTAGTGATGAGTTTGTTGCTTTGGCTAAAAGTATTGCTAAAAATTTTGAATAACTAGTTTTGTTTCTGTTAGTCAAATAAATGCAGTTGGTATTAGTTTAAGAAAAATCCTACTAAAATTGGAAAAACAATATTTATTTAAATCTGAAAGACTTGGTTTCCGTAATTGGACAAGAAATGATTTGACCGAATTTGCAAAAATAAATGCTGATTTGGAAGTAATGGAGCATTTCCCGAAACCATTAACCAAAAAAGAAACATCTGAATTTATAGACAGACTTGAAAATCATTATACAAAAAACGGGTATAATTATTTTGCAACAGAAGTTTTAGAGAATGGAGAATTAATAGGATTTATAGGTTTGGCATTTCAAGATTATAAATCAGAATTTACTCCAGCTGTTGATATTGGTTGGCGATTAAAAAAGAGCTCCTGGGGGAAAGGTTTTGCTACAGAAGGCGCTAAAAAATGTCTTGATTTTGGATTTAACACTCTCAGTTTAGATAAAATAATCTCAACTTGCACAGAGCAAAATTCTAAATCAGAAAATGTTATGAAAAAAATCGGAATGAAGAAGATAGGAGAATTTAGTCACCCTAAATTAAAAGAATTCCCTGAATATGAAAAATGTTTATGTTACGAAATAAATAAAAGTTTGTGGAAACAAATTATATAAAAATTGCATGATTACAGTTTATTATATTTTTTAATCCTTTTCAGTTTTCTTCAAAAAATACGCACACAAAAAGCGAAAATTTTCATAGAAAAATTAAATTTTATCTAAAATAATCTCAAAAGATGTGCCTTTATCTATCTCAGACTTCTTTACTGATATTTTTCCATTATGATAATCTTCTACAATTCTTTTAGATAAAGATAAACCTAATCCCCAACCACGTTTTTTAGTAGTAAAACCAGGTTTGAAAATTTGCTTGAATAATTTTTTGGGCATTCCTTTTCCTGTATCATCTATGGTAATTTTTACCTTTTTTTGGTTACTTTCTATGTTTAGTTTTAATTCTCCTTTGCCTAACATAGCGTCAATAGCATTTTTAATTAGGTTTTCTATAACCCATCCAAATAGTTCTGAATTTAATTTTACATTAATTTCATTTTCAGCAGTGCTAAAATAGAAAGTGATTTGTTTAGAACTTCTAGATTCTAAATAATCAAAAGCTTGTTTTGTAATATTTACAATATTTTCTTTTTTCAATTCAGGAGTAGAACCAATTTTAGAAAATCGATTGGCAATTGTATTTAAACGATGCACATCTTTTTCAATTTCGTCAATATAAGTTTCATCTACCTTTTCCATTTTTAAAATTGAAATCCAACCCAAAAGAGAAGATAATGGAGTGCCAATTTGATGTGCAGTTTCTTTGGCCATGCCTGTCCAAAGTTTATTTGTTTCTGCAGCTTTATTTGAACTGTAAAACAGATAAATTACAGCTAAAAATAACACTAAGATTAAAATTAAGGCAATAGGATAATAGGTTAATTTATTTAATAAGTCTGAGTCTCTGTAATAGATGTATTGTTTGTTTTTTCCATCATAACTAATCACAATTGGCTCATTTTGTTCTTTCATAATCGCCAATTGTTCCTCTAAAAAAATAGGTTTTAAAGCTTTTAATGAGTCTAGATTTTGAGTATTTATTACAGCTCCTTTTTCATCAACCAAAATCATTGGAATTGTATTGTTGTTTTCTAAAATTTTTAATGGTAAAGTTACATTAGCATTCAAGTCTGTATTAGAACCTAATTGTTTTTGTGCTTCAGCCAAAATTTCCATACTAACTCTTTCTTGCTGTTTAAATTTTTGAAAGAAAGCATACGTATTCCAAAGAATAAGACTTACTATGATAATAGAAATAAGAATTGAAAATCTTTTAAAAAATAGGGTTTTTGAAAAATAGCTCATCAAAACAAATATAAGGTTTCCTCTATATAACTCATTTCAAGATTTGATAGTATCTTTACACAACAAATTTTTTTAATATGTTATCTATAGATCCCAAAAAAGTATCCACAGGTAAATTACACAGTTATTTATTAGGTGCAGTTGCTCCAAGGCCTATTGCATTTGCAAGTACTATTGATGCTGATGGAAATCCAAATTTATCGCCATTTTCATTTTTTAATGTGTTTGGTGCAAATCCACCAACAATGATTTTTTCACCTGCAAGAAGTGTGAGGAATAATACCACAAAACATACTTTAGACAATACAGAAGTTACTAAAGAAGTTGTAATTAATGTAGTAAATTATGCTATTGTACAACAAATGTCTTTAAGTAGTACAATGTATCCAAAAGGAGTTAATGAATTTGAAAAATCGGGTTTAACAATGTTAAAGTCAGATGTTGTAAAACCTTTTAGAGTTGCAGAGTCTCCGGTGCAATTTGAGTGCAAAGTAACTGATATTATTTATACAGGAAATGAAGGCGGAGCTGGTAATTTAATTGTATGTGAGGTTGTAAAAGTGCATATTAATGAGGATGTTTTAGCTGATGATGGCAGTATAGATCAATATAAAATTGATTTGGTGGCTAGGGCAGGAGGTAGTTATTATTCTAGAGCTAGAGACGGTTTTTTTGAAATTCCAAAACCAATCTCAACTTTAGGGATTGGAGTTGATGCAATTCCATCATCAATAAAAAATAGTGATGTATTAACAGGAAACAATTTAGGAATGTTGGGAAATGTAGACCAAATTCCAGATCAAAACGCTGTTGATAACTTTGCTAAAGAACATTCTGAATTTATTGGGTTAGAAACCACAAAAAAACATACATTTGCTCAAGAGTATTTGAAAATAAATGATGTAGAAAGTGCTTGGAAAGTGCTTTTAATTAAATAGTTAAGTTTTTATTATGGAAGTTATAGGAAAAATTAAGTTGATTGGAGATGTGCAAACATTTGGTGCAAACGGATTCAGAAAAAGAGAATTGGTAGTAACTACTGATGAGCAATATCCACAAATGATTATGGTTGAGTTTGTACAAGATAAAACAGACTTATTAAATAATTATAATATTGGACAAGACGTAAAAGTGTCTATCAATTTAAGAGGAAGAGAATGGATTAATCCTCAAGGAGAAGCAAAATATTTTAATTCTATACAAGGTTGGAGAATTGAGAATTTATCTCAAGCTCCACAAGCATCTAATTTACCTCCTGTAGATCAATTTCAGCCAGCAACTAATGTTTCTGATGATGAGCCAGACGATTTACCGTTTTAAAAATAGTCTGTAGTTTTTAGACAGAAGACAATAGTTAATAAAAAAGAGTACAATTTTTAAATTGCACTCTTTTTTATTTTAAAACGAAAAGTATAAAAACTAACGATTAGCTTTTTTTTTTGGCATTGGGCCTCGTAGGTGGATAATTAATCCATTTAAGAAATTACGTAAAAATTGATCTCCACATTCCACATATTTTGGATGATCCTCTTTTCTGAAAATAGCACCTAATTCGCCTTTAGTGACTTTAAAATCTACTAACGCGCAAATTTCTATAATATCTGTATCACGTAATTTGTGAGCAACCCTTAGTTTTTTGAAAATATCGTTGTTTGTTAATCCCATGCCGCAAAGGTAAATGTTTTTAATGAACTACTTTAAAAATTGCCCATGCATAGATTGCAAATCTTGCAAAACGAAAGAGACCAAAGAAAATTACATTTTTAAATGGATATTTAATCATTCCAGCAGCCACACAAGCAATTGAAAAAGGAAGAGGTAATAACGCTCCAACTAATATTAAAATACCACCCCATTTTTTTGTATTTTTTAAGTTTTTAGCCATTTTTACTTCTAAATACTCCTTTATAGCTTCAACTTTTAAGGTCATTCTTCCTAAAAAATACGAGATTAAACCTCCAGAATAAGATAGGGTTGCCAATAGTGCTAGGTTGATAATTGGAGTTTCTGTTTTCTTTGTCCAAGCTATGAATATTTCAGGAGGAATTAACCCCAGCAAGGTTTCAGAAATAAAGAACACACTCAATATTGTAATTCTAGAAAAAGTTTCAGTAAAGTGTCTTAATCCATCATTTATGTTGTAAACATATTTATTGAATAAAAAAATTACTAAAATAACTGCAATAATGGGTAAAATAGCACTTTTTAAGTTTTTACCTACAAAAGAATAAAAGCCAGTTCTTTCATAATATTTATGAATAAGTTTAGCTTTCTTTGTTTTGGATTTTTGTATTTTTTCTCTCTTTGGCATTTATCAATTATAGCTATCTAAAATAGTTTGCAAAAATACTGACAAATTTCAGATAAAATTAACTTAAGTTACATATTAACTCATTTTTAAGAATTCACTAATTTTGTTGAATAAATTTTGATAATTTGATTTGGCTTACAGAAAAAATAGTTTTTCCACATTATAGATTTGCAACTTCAGAAGGTGTTTTAGCTTTAGGTGGAGATTTATCTGAGGAACGCTTAATTTTTGCCTATAAGAATGGAATTTTTCCATGGTATTCAGAGGGAGAGCCTCTAGTTTGGTACTGTCCAGCAGAAAGGATGGTTTTGTTTCCTAAAGATATAAAAATATCAAAATCCATGCGTAAAATTATTAAAAAAAATGAGTTTGTTATTACAGAAAATAAGGCTTTTGCGCAAGTAATCTATAATTGTAAAAACATAGACAGAAATGACGGTTTTGGCACTTGGATTACATATGATATGGAGCAGGCTTATATCAATTTACATAAAAAAGGTGTTGCTAAGTCAATTGAAGTCTGGCAGAATAATGAATTAGTTGGAGGTTTATATGGTTTAGAAATTAATGAAGTTTTCTGTGGAGAAAGCATGTTTAGTAAAGTTTCTAATACTTCTAAATTAGCTTTTATTCATCTAGCAAAAAACCAAAAATATAAATTAATAGACTGCCAAATTTATAATAAACATCTCGCGAGTTTGGGCGCTAAAGAAATTAATAGAGACTTGTTTTTGGGAATCTTAAAAAACCATACATAAACTTAATATGTGATTTTGAAATTATATGAATACGTGAAGTTTTAATATCAAACCAAATACTTTTATAAATTTATATTTTCAATAGTAAAATTAAAATAATTCTTATTAGATTCTAGTAATCTAGTTGTATGGATTAACTCAATATACTTTCTTTTTTTAGTTGATTTACAAAAGGTTGTCTGTATAAACGTTTTCCTAAAGCCGAATTTATTGCATTTGCTACAGCTCCTCCTGCAGGAGGTAAACCTGGTTCTCCTAAACCAGTTGGATCATTGTCATTTTGCACAAAATGAACCTCTACTTTTGGAGTTTCTTGCATTCTAATCAATCGATATTTATCGAAGTTTTTATATTTGGGTTTTCCATTTTCAAAAGAAAAATCAGAATACATGGCATGACCAATTCCGTCTAAAACGCCACCTTCTACTTGATTTTTTGCACCTGTTGGATTTACAACAATTCCACAATCTACAGCAACAGTTACTTTTTTAATTATAGGATAGCCGTCTTTTAATACAATATCAGCTATTTCTGCAACATGCGTATTGTGACTGTAATATGCTGAAAATCCTTGATACACGCCTTGTTTAGTTTTGCCCCACTTTGCTTTTTCTCTAACTAATTTTATAGTGTCCTCCATTCTTTGCCCTGAATATTGTATTCTTTTATCAGTAGTACCTTTTACATTTTGTAATAAATTTAAACGTAATTGAATAGTATCAATATTTAATTCGGTAGCTAATTCATCAAAGAAAGATTGTTCTGCAAAAGCTAAAAAATTTGTGTAGGGAGCTCTCCAAGCACCTGTTGTAATATTACTCTGATAATTGCCAGTGCTAACTTTATAGTTTGGTATACAACCTGCTGGAAAGAAGTCTGGAATTATACCATACATATTTGAGTTAATTGCAGCTTCTTTTAAATGATAACCACTAATTTTCCCATCTTTTAGCGCAGCAGCAATTCTGTATTTAATTGCTGGTCTATAAACACCTGTTGTCATGTCGTCTTCTCTAGTAGAGAGTAATTTTACCGGTCTTTTTATTACATTTGATATTTCTGCAGCTTCATAAACAAAATCACCATACAAACGTCTTCCAAAACCACCACCCATCCTTGTCATTTCTACATGAATATTTTCTTTGTCAACACCAAACATGTCTGCAACTACATTTTCTGCTGATTCCGGTGTTTGAACAGGGCCAGTTAAATGTATTTTTTCTGAAGTAACATCAGCATAAAAATTCATTGGTTCCATGCAATTATGAGGCAAAAATGGAGAATGATATGTTCTTTCAATGACTTTATCTGCATTTTTAAAAGCATTATTTACATTACCATCTTCTCTTCTGGTATTTAACTTATTAGTATCTAAAATTTCAGTTAAAATTCTATCATGTTCTGCTGTACTTTCTCCCTTAGAATCAATTTTCCATTCTGCAGAAAGTGCTTTTTTACCTTTAATCGCTGCCCAAGTATTTTTGGCGATTACAACTACTTTGTCAGAATCAGAAATTTGAAAGGTCCAACTTCTTTTGCCTGAATTTTTAAATTTTCTAACTCTTTCTCCTATTGTAATTACATCAATCACACCAGTTATTTTTTTGGCTTCTATTGCATTGAAAGAAACCAGTTTTTGACCAAAAGCAGGTGGTCTCAGAACTGACGCAATCACCATGTTTTTAGCTTTGTAATCTATACCAAATAAAGATTTCCCAGTGATAATTTTATCAATATCAACATTAATGGCATTTTTGCCAATAATGGTATAATCTTTTATTTCTTTTAATGCTATATTTTCTGGAACTTCAAGTTTAGCCGCTTCTTTAACTACATCACCATAGTTAAAAGTGTCTCCGTTTGTATTGGTAATGATTCCTTTTGATGCTTTACAACTTGATGCATCCACATTCCATTTTAAAGCAGCAGCATTAATCAGCATTTGTTTTGCTGTAGCTCCTGTTTGTCTTAAAGCATTCCAACCTTGACGAATTGATTGGCTTCCTCCCGCTACTTGTCTTCTGAAGTTTTTGGTATCTAATGCACCTTGCGCTACACTTACTTTATCCCACTCCACATCTAATTCTTCTGCAATGATCATTGGCATTGCAGTTTTTACACCTTGGCCAATTTCTGGATTTGGAGAAAAAATAGTAATATATCCTTCATCTGAAATACGGATAAATGCATTAAAATCATTGAAGTTTAAGTTTGCAATATCAACTGGCATTTTTGCTTCTGGTTTACAAGATTGTAAAAAGTTGAATCCAATTAATAATCCACCACTTGCTAAAACTGATGTTTTTAGAAAATTTCTTCTACTAAAATTTGTATTGATTTCAGATTTCATTTATTCAGTTTAAAGTTGATTATTGTAATTTTTTAGCAGCTACTTTTACTGCTTTTTCAATTCTATTATATGAGGCGCATCTGCAAATATTTCCGTGCATAGCTTCCCTAATCTCGTCTTCTGAAGGATTGTTATTTTCAGCTAAAAAAGCTGAAGCTGTCATTATTTGACCTGATTGACAATATCCGCATTGAGGAACATCAATCTCTTTCCAAGCCTCTTGTACAGGATGATTTCCATCTTCTGACAAACCTTCAATAGTAGTAATTTTTGCATTATTTAAAATTGAAATTTGCATTTGGCAACTCCTAGTAGCTATTCCATCCATATGTACTGTACAAGCTCCGCATTGTGCAATTCCACAACCAAATTTTGTTCCAACTAAATTGAGTTCATCTCTTAAAACCCAAAGCAAAGGAGTATCTGAATCCGCTTCAACAATACGTTCTTTTCCGTTAATATTTATGGTGTAGTTTGGCATTTGGCATGTTTTTATTAAAGAGTTTAACAATTTACAAAATTTATTATTTGTGAACTAAATGATTTTTAAACTTAACATATTTTTAATTATTTCACAATTCATTTGTAGGAAGTTTAGTTTTTTGATTTCTTAGTTAAAGGAAATTATTAGTGGATAAACACTCGTCTTTTAAGGGATTTTTTATAGAACTATAAAAAGTATTTTAGTTTTCACGCAATTTCTTCATCCTTTAAATCATTTTTAAGGTTGATGTAATTATTGAAATTTGTTTTATATTTACTTAATGTGTTGTAAATCTATTTTTCACAGATTTTTTAAATGCTATTTCTAAATCTTTCTAAACAGATGAAAAGTAGATTTATTACCATTCTTTTTTTGTTTATGAATGTTGCACTATTTGCGCAATTTCCAAAACCAAAAGAAGTCTCTTTAATTAAAAACTTTAACAAAAAAGATCTTAAAAGTGCCGCCAAGATTTTTGACATCTCGCAAAGTAAGAATGGAGAAATCTATTTTGCAACGCCAGGTTCGTTATTAACTTTTGACGGATTTACTTGGTCCAATTATTCAGAAAAAAACACAACAGATTTAAGAGATGTTCTTTATGTAAATGACAAAGAAATTTACACTTCTGGCCATGGTGGTTTTGGTGTTTGGTCTAAAAATACAATGGGACAATTAAATTATAAAAGTTTATTTTTTAAAGTTCCTACAAAGAAAGCACCGTTATTACCTGTATTTAGAAATATTATTAAGATTGGCAACAGAGTATATTTTCAATCCTTTCAGCAAATCTATGTTTACAACACTTTAAGTAAATCAATAGATATTATTTATGCTTCAAAAGGTTTTAGTGAGATGTACTTATCAAACAACAAAATCTATGTTCAAGATTCTGATCTTGGTTTGTTCGAAATTAGAAGTAATCAAAAAGTTTTAGTTAAAGGCACGCAAAACAGCACAAATTATATTATTAATATTTTTGAAAATAGAAATTCATTATTGTTAGCCACTAGAAATAATGGATTCTTTGAGGTTATAGGAAATAAAATAATTAAAAAGGATTGGAGGGTAAATCAACTTTTTGAGAAAAACTTTATTACTGACATTAAAAAATATGACGACGATACTTTTCTTATAGGTACCTTAAGAAATGGAATTTACGTAATGTCTTTTGAAGGTGTTATTTTGAATCAAATTAACAAGGATAAAAGTATTGAAAACAACTCGATACGTAAATTATATATTGACAATAATAAAAATGTTTGGGCAGCAACTGAAGCTGGTTTAAGCTATTTAGAGTTTAATAGTAATCTTAAATTTATAATTGATAAGACCAATGATTTTGGAACGGCATACACAAGTTTACTAAAAGATTCCATGCTATATATAGGTACAAATCAAGGTTTATATTCAAAAAACGTAGAAAAATCGAATTCCAAACCAAAACTTTTAGATGACTCCATTGAACAAATTTGGGAAATTTTTCAAGATGAAAATGACATTTTAGTTGGCACGCATAAAGGAGTTTTTAAATTAGAAAATAATACTTTAAAAACGGTTCATTTAGAAGGTGGAGCTTGGACATTTAGAGTTCACCCTGTGTATAAAGACCTTTTATATGTGGGGTTTTATTCTGGATTAGCAATTTTTAGAAAAGTAAAAGGCACCTGGGAATTTGTGAAAAAGTTCAAGAACTATGGAGAATCATCAAGATTTATTGAGTTTGATAGTTATAATCAAATTTGGGTAGCACATCCTTCAAAAGGGTATTATCGTCTTAAACTATCTGAGGACGGATTAAATCTGGATGAAGTTGATTTTTATGGCATTGAGAACGCTGCAGTTGAAACCTATGCTTATTTTACTAAAATTGATGGTAAACTTGTTTTTTTTAATCCCAAAGGGTATTTTTTGTATAATGCTGTGGATAATAATTTTACCGAAGCTACTTATCCTTATAAAATTTTTGAAGGATTAAAAAATATTAATCATATTCAACAATATGAAAATTTGTTTTGGTATTCTACAGAGAAATCTATTGGTTATGTGGAAAGAAACAGAGGGAGTTTTAATATAACACAATCCTCTTTCTATTCGATTTGGGATAAAAATTTAAAAGACTTTAACAGATTTAAAAAGCTTAGAAACAATATTTATGGAATTAATATTGACAACGGATTTGCCTTTTACGATTATAAATCCAATAATAAACATTCAAAAACACAAAAACCAATCATACAGGCCATACAGGCCATAAGTGCCAAAGACACTATAAATCTTTCCATAAATTTTAATGAATTAAAAATTCCTTTCACAAACAATTATATTAAAGTTAGAATTGCCTTGCCTAACTTACCTTATGGCCGTTCAAGAAAGATTAAACATAGATTAAAAGGGTTACAAAATGTTTGGTCGCAAGCAAAAGAAAGTTCAGAAATAAATTACACTGGATTAAGTGCAGGAAATTATGAATTAGAAATTCAAAATGTAATAGACATTGATAATAAATCAGAAAGTATTTTGCTACCCTTTAAAATCGAAAATCCTTGGTATTTTAACAATATTGCTAAAATATTTTATGTTTTTTGTTTTGTTTTAATTTTTTATGTGTATACGACTTATGTAAAAAGAAGAAGTAGAAATTATGTGATTAAATTAAAGCAGCTGGAGCAAGTGCGAAGAGAACGTCAACAAGAGAAGTTTGAAATACAGAAATTGGCATCTGATAAACAGCTATTATTATTAAAAGAAAAAAACTTAAATCTAGAAATAAAAAAGAAAAGTTCTGCTTTAGCTTCATCTACTTTAAACAATATAAAAAAGAATGAACTACTTACAGATATCATTAATGATATCAAAGATATTGATAAAGAGTTGTTAAATAGTGCTTTACATTACCCTATAAAAAAGGTGATAAAAAAAATAAACAACCATTTAAAAGATAAAGAAGATTGGTTAACTTTTGAACTTCATTTCAGAAACTCGCATGCTCAATTTTTTGAAAACTTAAGAAAAGCTCATCCTGATTTATCTCCAAATGAGATAAAATTAAGTGCTTATTTAAAGTTGAATCTTTCTTCGAAAGAGATTGCCTCTTTAATGAATGTTGCAAAGACTAGTGTTGAACAAAGTAGATACAGACTTCGAAAAAGATTCAATTTAAATAAAGAAGATAGCTTAATTAATTATATCCGTAATATTTAAATACCTATACGTCAGGTTTTTATTTTTTTTAACAAAGTTTTTGTAGAGGTGATTTTGTGTTGTTGATAACTTTTGTAGAGGTGTTTATTTTGTTGTATTTTTTATTTTATGACAAATTTGTTTAAATTCTGAAATAATTCAGAAATCATGTGCCCTTTAATTTCTTTTTTTTGGGTACATTATCGAATAATTAAACATATTTACGATGAGACAAAAATTACTTTTAATCTTTATTCTAACTTTTAGTGCAGTAACTGCTCAAGAAGTTACACACATTGATTTCGACTCAAACAATGCTAATATTGTTTTTAATAGTTGGAATACTTCTTCAACTTTTGCTAAAGTGGCTAACCCGGCAGAAGATACTGTAAATCCATCGGCTTTTGTTGGTCAGTTTACTGCTGGAGACGACAATAACATAGGTATTGGTGTTATAGATGTGAAAAATGTATTCACATCACCATTCAATTTAGTATCAAATCCTGTTTTTAAAATGAAAGTTTTTTCTACTGAAGAAATAGATGTTATCTTTCATTTAGAGAATGATCCTGATTGGGGCAATAATATAGAGGTTTCTGCTTCTGTTGGGGCAGCAGATATTAATAAATGGGTAGAACTTACCTTCGATTTTTCTGAGAATGCTTCTAATATTTACATGGATAATATTGTAATTAAAATTGGAGGAGCTAACACTTCTCAAGGCGATATTTATTTCTTTGATGACATTAAAGGCCCTGAAATGTATACTTCTCCTGCATATGAATATAATCCTGCGAACGCAGCTGTCGATATTTCTATTTCAACAAATCTAGACATTTCAACAAATGATAAATTTAGAGATTTAGATGACTCAGAAATAACAGACTTAATAGGAAAAGTTGCTTTAAGAGTAGGAGATTCAAATGGAACAGATGTTCCTTTTAGTGCTTCAATTAATGGAGATAAAAATAGAATAACAATCAATCCAACAAATGACCTTGATAATTCTGAAACCTATTGGTATGGTGTAGTAGATAATGCTATAGAGCATACTACAGATGAATTGGTGTCTGGAGTTTCAGCGACATTTACTACGAAAGAAGCTGTTTCTGGAGATGTTAATGAAATGTTATTTGATTTTGATACAACTAATCAAGATGTGGGTTTTGAATCTTGGGGAGGAACGGGATTTGAAAAGATTGCTAATCCAGATAAATCAGGTATTAACACCTCAGATAATGTAGCAAAATATACTCATGCTGGAAACGATTCTGGTTTAGAAAATAGTTTAGTTAACGGTGCGACTCCTTTAACTCCTTTCGATTTTTCAGAAACACCATTCATTAAGGTTAAAGTTTGGGTGAGTAAACCAGTAGGGGTTTCTATAAAGTTACAGAATTATCCAGATTGGGGTCAAGGTCATGAACAAAAAATTGATGTTACAGAAACAAATCAATGGGTAGAGTTGGTTTTTAATTACGGATCCATAACAGCAACAAATTATGATAGAGCACAAATTTATTTTGATAAAGACAGAACAGGTGGCTCCGTTGCTGGAGATACTTTTTATTTCGATGATTATTTAAAAAGTAATGTGGCTCCTGCTGTAGAAACTCAAATGAGCCCTTCGGATGCTGCAACAGAAGTCTCTCAAACGGCAGTTCCAACCATATCATCAAACTTTCAATTTGTACTCTTAGATGGTTCAACAATAACAGATGTTTCACCTTATGTTGAGTTAAGAGAAGGCGATGCTTCAGGAACACTTGTTGCAACAACATCGTCAATTAACGATGCGAAAAATAGTATTTCTATCAAACCTTCAGATTTACTAAATGCGAATACGCAATATTGGTTTGGTATTAAGGATAATATGATTAAATATAAAGAGAATGATACCAATATTACTGGGACTTCAGCAACATTTACAACGCAAAGTACAGCAATAAGTTTTACAACTTATAATGATTTTGATGGAACTTCAGTAACCGCAGTCTCTGAAACTATGGGAGATCCCGCAGGAGCCTTTACTACAGTTGCTGATCCCGCAGGAGGCACTAATATGGTTGCACAATGGGATAAAGGAAATTCTTGGGGTGGCTGGGAAAGAATCCACTTTCAATTAAATGCGGCCTTTGATGCTACTAAAGATGATATTTTCTCATTTAAAGTGTATTCTCCAGTCAAAACCGGTATAAGATTTAAAGTCGCAGATGCTAAAGATGATGGAGATATAACTGCGCAGTTTGAAACAGATGAAGAAATTATCTTGGAAAATCAATGGCAAACCGTTTATTTAAATACATCAGATTTAGCGGATGGAGTTAGTTTTGATCACATATTTATTTTTCTTGGAAGAGGAGCTTCGGGAGACACAACCTTTTATATAGATGATGTAAAAGGTCCTCAATTGCAGGGTGCTGCCTCTGTAAATGATTTTGAAAAAACAAAGTTTAGCTTTTATCCAAACCCTTCAAACAATACCATTCGTTTTTCAAATTTAGATACTGATAAATTGGTTAAAATTTATGACATTAATTCTAAAAATGTTTTGAGTAAAATGACAAAAAATAGTGAATTGTCCATCAGTAATTTAAATACAGGTTTCTATTTTGTAGAAATTGAGGGTAATTTTCAAAAACTGATAAAAAAATAAATCCCCTAACAGCATAAAGTTTCTGGCTGAAACTTTATGCTGTTTTTTTTAAAAAAGAAATATGATTATATCTAAAGACTTGTCCTTAAAGTTTGTTCAGTTTTATTTATTTTTTTTTGCGTTTTCATTATTTTCCCAATCAATAATTAAGGGTGAAATATCTGATAATTATGGGAATCCTTTACCAGGAGTTGCCATTATAGTTGAGGGAACTAAAAATGGAGTTGATTCAGATTTTGATGGTAAATATGTAATTAATGTAAAAATACCCAACGCCACCTTAGTGTTTTCTTATTTAGGGTTTGAAACTAAGAAAGTAAAAATAGAGGGTCAGAAAATTATCAATGTTATTCTACAAGAAAGTTCTGATCAATTAGAAGAAATTCAAGTTGTGGCCTTTTCTAAACAAAAGAAGAGCAGTGTTATAGGATCTGTTACCTCTATAAAAGTATCAGATTTAAAACAACCTACAGCTAACATTACAAACTCATTAGCGGGTCAAATATCTGGATTAATTTCTTACCAAAGATCAGGTGAGCCTGGAGCGGATAATGCAGCATTTTTTATCAGAGGTGTAACTACATTTGGTTTTAACAACAGCCCTTTAATTTTGTTAGATGGTTTGCAAATTACCACTTCAGACTTAGCGAGATTAGAGCCAGACAATATTGCTTCTTTTTCTATTATGAAAGATGCTACAGCAACTTCATTATATGGCGCAAGAGGAGCAAATGGAGTGGTCTTGGTAACCACAAAAGAGGGTAAAAAAGGGAAAGCTAAAGTATCTGTTCGTTATGAAAATTCAATGTCTGCTCCTTCACAGGAAAAATAGTTTTTAGGTGCAGTAGATTATATGGAATTATATAATAGGGCTCAAAGAATGAGAGATCCTTCAGCAACATTATTATACTCTAAACCCAAAATTGAAGGGACTAGAAATGGCTTAGATCCAAATATTTATCCTGATGTAAATTGGCAAAAAGAATTGTTTAAAGATTTTACTGTTAATAGAAGGTTTAATGTTAATATTAATGGAGGTGGAGAAGTTGCGCAATACTATCTATCTGTTACAAGTGCTAAAGAAACTGGTTTATTAAGAGTAGATCCTTTAAATAATTTTAATAATAATATTGATATAAACCGATCTAATTTAAGAGCTAATATTAATATCAATCTTACAAAAACCACAAAAGTTGCTGCTAAATTTTATTCATTATTTGAGAGATATAATGGACCTGTTGTAAGTGCATCAGATATATTTTATCAAGTTTCTCAGGCTAATCCTGCAAATTTCCCGAAAGCTTATGAACCAGACGCCGCAACACAAAATTTTAACCATACACTATTTGGAAACAAAGGAAATGGTGGTTTTCCAAATCCATATGCAGAAAGTGTAAAAGGTTTTAGAGATCGTTTTGCAAATACCACTCTAGCTCAATTTCAAATAAAACAAGATTTAGAATTTATCACTGAAGGTTTAAAATTAAGAGCAATGGCTTCTGTAAGAACATACACAGAAAATCAAAACGAGCGAAGTTTTACACCTTTTTATTATGGAGCTAATGAAATTCAAACACCAACAGGAATTGAATATTCTTTATACACAATCCAAGAAGGTACAGAGTTTTTAAACAATCCTACAGTAAGCAATAATGGAAATAGTAATTTTTATTACGAAGCTGTTTTAGAGTATAATAGAACCTTTAATGAAAAACATGCTGTAAGTGGTTTGTTGGTAAATTATTTTCAAGAAGCTTTAAATACTATTGGAGGAAATACAGCTTTTTCTACACTCCCATCCAGAAATACTGGTATCTCAGGGAGAACTTCTTACAGTTTTGATGATCGATATTTTGGTGAGTTTAACTTTGGATACAATGGTTCAGAAAAATTTGCAGAAGAAAATCGTTTTGGCTTTTTCCCTTCAGTGGGTTTTGGATGGATTGTTTCAAATGAAAAGTTTTTTGAAGAAAATTTGCCAGATGTTAATTTGTTTAAATTACGGTATTCATATGGTTTAGTTGGAAACGATGGGATTTCTAGTGCAAGTGATCGTTTTTTTTATCTATCAGATGTTAATTTAAATAATGGAGGTACAGGATATTCTTTTGGCTCAAACTATAACAATTATTATAATGGTTTTATCATCAACAGATATGCAAATGAAAATGTAAGTTGGGAGGTTGCAACAAAATCTAATATTGGTATAGAATTAGGCTTGTTTAACAAATTGAATATTATTGCAGATATTTTTACTGAACATCGGAGAGATATCTATATGGAACGTCAATATATTCCAGAGACTTCTGGATTAACAACTGTAATTAGTAGTAATATTGGTGAAGTTAAATCTAATGGAATTGATTTGTCTTTAGATTTTAATCATGCATTCAGTGGTGATTTTTATATTACTGCTAGAGGTAATTTTACATACGCTACCAATAAAATATTAGTTAATGGGGAGCCTGAATTTCAAGATGAAAATTTAAGTAGAATTGGTTATCCAGTGAATCAACAATGGGGTTATATTGCAGAAAGATTATTTGTGGATCAAGAAGATATAGATAATTCTCCTGAACAATTTAATGGTTTTTCTACAACAAATTCATATTTACCAGGAGATATAAAATATCAGGACGTTAATAATGATGGAGTAATTAATGAATCTGATCAAGTTCCAATAGGTAAACCTAATGTTCCTGAAATTGTCTACGGATTTGGATTTTCTGTGAAGTATAAGAATTTCGATTTTTCTGCCTTTATGCAAGGTGTTGCAAGATCATCATTTTTTATAAATCCTAATGATATTTCTCCATTTGTAAATGAAAGAAATGCATTGAGTATTATTGCAGATAATCATTGGTCAGAAAATAATCCAGATCCAAATGCATTCTGGCCGCGTTTGTCCACATATGCTATAGATAATAATCAAAAACAGTCAACTTGGTGGTTAAGAGATGGTGATTTTCTAAGATTAAAAAATATAGAATTTGGGTACACTATACCAGAGTCTGCAGGTAAAATTTTTTCAAATACAACAACAAGACTTTATTTTACAGGTGTTAACCTAATGTATTTTTCAAAGTTCAAGTTATGGGATCCAGAAATGGCGGGAAATGGACTTGGTTATCCACCGCAAAGAGTTCTTAATTTAGGAGTTCAAGTTAATTTTTAAAAGGAAGAAAATGAAATTAAAAATTAAAAATATAATCATATTATTTTTGTCAATATTTACTTTTAGTAGTTGTGAAAAGTATTTAGATATTGTACCTGACGGTACACAAGAATTAAGTCTATTATTTAATAGAAAAGAAACTGCCTATAATGCATTGGCCAATTGCTATAGCTATCTGCCTCAAAATGATGGTACTTATGCAAGTTATGCGTTGTTGAGTGATGAGTTGGCTGTACCTGTTCCAAAAGAACCGGATGCTACAAGGGTTATGAAAGGGCAACAAACTGTTTCTGCTCCTTTAATGGGGTATTGGTCTGGTTTTTCAGCAAGTGGTAAAGGTCAAGGTTCTTTATGGGAAGGCATACGAAGTTGTAATATTCTAGTCGAAAATATTGATTTAGTGGTTGATATGAATCAATCTGAAAAAAATCAATGGAAAGCAGAAGTTACTTTCTTAAAGGCATATTATCATTTTTTATTGGTTAGCAACTATGGACCAATTCCTATTATAGATGTTAATTTGCCAATTGATGCTTCTGATGAAGAAGTAAGAGTGGAAAGAAAAACAGTAGATGAATGTTTTTCTTATATAGCAAATACCATTGATGATGCAGTTAAAGATTTACCCGAAAGAGTAATTGGAAATAATGATTTAGGTAGAATAGATAAAGTTATAGCAAAAGCAATAAAAGCCAGAGTTTTATTATATAGTGCAAGTCCTTTATTTAATGGCAATTCCGAATTCTATTCAAACTTTGTAAATAAAGACGGCGTTCATTTTTTCAATCAAAATTATGACGAATCTAAATGGCAATTAGCATCAGAAGCTACAAAAGATGCAATTGATGCCGCAACTGCACAAGGAGTTTCTATGTATTATTTTACAGATACTCCACCTATTTTTGATGCTAATAATTTTCAATTTCAATTTATAAGAGACCAATACAATAACCGGTATGCAATTACAGATCCTTGGAATCAAGAATTGGTATGGGGCAATTCTAGCCCCGTAAATAATGGTCAATGGTGGCAAATACAGTCTCCAGCTTTAATGAAAGATCCAAGTTCTTCTTCAGTAGAGGCTGCTTGGCAGTGGTTGTCACCAAGTTTACAAATGGTAGAAACTTACTATACTAAAAATGGATTACCAATTAACGAGGATAAAAATTTTGAATATGCTAGTAGATATGACCTAACTACAATTCAATTTAATCAACGTTTCTATGCACAATTTGCAAATAGAACCGCAAAATTAAATTTAAATAGAGAACCTCGTTTTTATGCTTCATTAGGTTTTGATAGAGGTATCAATAGAACTTGGGGTAGTATCTGGAATTTAAAAATGAGAAGTGGAGAAACTCATGGAAGAATTGCAAATACAGGAGATTATTTAGTAACAGGATACGCCTTAAAAAAATTAGTGCATCAAGATACAGAAGGAGATGCTTATAATAAGGCCATTACTTATCCTTGGCCTATGATTAGATTAAGCGAGTTGTATTTAAATTATGCTGAAGCTTTAAATGAGTTTAATGGTCCATCTGCAGAGGTTTATGAGGTATTAAACATGATAAGACAAAGAGCAGGAATTCCAACGGTAGAAGATGCTTGGAGTAATGCAAACAACGCTGTAACTGTAAATAAACATTTAAGTAAAGATGGGTTAAGAGAAATTATTCAACAAGAAAGATCAATAGAATTGGCCTTTGAAGCACATCGTTATTATGATATTAGGAGATGGAAATTGGCAGATCAATATTTTTCAATACCAATTAAAGGTTGGTCTGTAGATGAAGATTTAGAAGCCAATTATTATCAAATTAGGGATGTTGGCCAAAGATCTTTCAACTCTCCAAGAGATTATTTACAGCCAATTAGTTTTACAGAACTTTCTAGAAATCCAAATCTAGTCCAAAATCCAGGTTGGTAAAAAATACACATTATGAGAAAATATATTAATAAAATCTTATTCTTTTCAATTTTTGTTATGATAACAATTGTTGCTTGTTCAGATAATGATAATTTAGATACAACACCTCCAGGAGTGCTATCAAACATAACAGTTACACCAATAAATGGAGGAGGGATTATCAACTATAATTTACCATCTGATAATGATATTTTGTATGTAAAAGCCGTGTACACGAATTCTTTAGGAGAAGAAGTTTTTAGAGTTTCAAGTAAGTATAATACTTCGTTAGAGGTTAACGGATTAAATCAGACATCAGCATTAAAAGTAAAATTATATGTGGTAGATGAAAGTGAAAATATTTCTGAAACTACAGAAATAGAATTTACGCCACTGCAGTCATTTATTTTTCTTGTTCAAGAGAGTATTCAAATTACTCCAGATTTAGGTGGAGTTAAGATTACTTGGGATAATATTGCTTCAAAAACTGTATTTGTATATGTACATATTTTAAATGATGGAGAGGAAACCATAAGAATATTATCTTCTAACAATGCTCAAGAGAATGTTTTCATTAGAGGATTAGAAGCAAAAGAACTTACTTTTTCAACTAAAGTAGAAGATTTTGATGGCAATATAACTGCACTGGAAGAGAAAGGGAAATACACACCATTGTTTGAAGAAAAAATTGATAAATCTTCTTGGACACTTATTTCAGGGCAATCTATAAATGGTAATGCTTACGAAGGCAGAACTGTAAACTTTTGGGATGATGTTGTAGATACTGTAGAAACTGATGCAGACAATAGTTACTTTATTATTACTAGAGACAATAATGGAGGCAGTCTAAACTTTCCCTTAGATATTGTAATAGATTTAAATAAAAATGTAAAAATTCAACGTTTTACAGTTTGGCAAAGAGCATTTTGGTATCAAGGAGGTGGTGTTACATATCACTATCAAGAAGAAAATATAAAAACCTTTGATCTCTATGCAAGCAATGATGCTCAAACTTGGGATTTACTGGGTCAGTTTGATATTGGAGATCCAAGAGATGCAGCAGGTAATATTCCTGCAGAAGCTTTTCAAGAGGCAATTGACGGTCATGAATTTAGTTTACCAAATACTTCAGAACAGTTTAGGTATTTAAAATTTTCGATTACTTCAAATTATGGTAGTACACAAATTACTGTTGGATCAGAAATAACTTTATTTGGGTTAGATAACTTATAGGATGAAGAAAATTTATACATATTTATTATTAGGATGTTTCTTTTTTTCTTTGCAGCTTAACGCTCAGGGGTTAAGAACCTTAGGAAAGAAAATTATAAATGCTAACGGCGATGAGGTTTTATTAAAGGGTGTAGGTTTAGGAGGCTGGATGCTTCAAGAGGGATATATGATGAATTCCTCTGGTGGAGCAGATGCCCAGCATCAATTTATTGAAAAATTAAATGTACTTATTGGAGAAGAAGAAACCAATACATTTTATACCAATTGGCGCAAAAACTTTGTAACAAAAAGAGATATAGATTCCATTGCTAAATGGGGTTTTAACAGTGTCCGTTTAGCAATGCATTACAATTTATTTACAAAACCTATAGAAGAGGAAACTGTTCAAGGAGAAAATACTTGGTTAACTACTGGTTTTGATATGGTTGATGAGTTACTTTCTTGGTGCGAAGAAAATCAAATATATTTAATTTTAGATTTACACGCAGCTCCTGGAGGACAGGGTGAAGATGTTGCAATTTCAGACCATGATGTTGATAAACCTTCTCTTTGGGAAAGTGAAGAAAATAAAAGCAAAACAGTGGCTTTATGGGGTAAATTAGCAGAAAGATATAAAGACAAAGAATGGATTGGTGGCTATGATTTAATTAACGAAATCAATTGGCCAATTGATGGTAGTGTAATTCGTGATTTATATGTAAGAATTACAAATGCCATAAGAGCTCATGATTCTAACCATATTATATTTATAGAAGGAAACTGGTTTGCCAATGATTTTTCTGGTTTAACCCCGCCTTGGGATTCTAATTTAGTATATAGTTTCCATAAGTACTGGTCATACAATGATACCGCTTCTATTCAATGGGTTTTAGATTTAAGAAACCAACATAATGTACCTCTTTGGATGGGAGAATCCGGAGAAAATTCAAATGTTTGGTATACAGATGCCATTAAATTATTTGAGAGCAATAACATTGGTTGGTCTTGGTGGCCTTGGAAAAGGATTGAAACTACGGTAAGTCCATTTTCGGTAAAATCTAATGCTAATTATGAGGCAATTATTAAGTTTTGGAAAGGTGAAGGAGCGCAACCAAGTGTAAATGATGCAATACAAGGTTTAACTCAACTCACAACAGATTTACTGGTAGAAAATAATGATTATTATAAAGATGTTGTTGATGCTGTTTTAAGACAACCAAATAGTGATACGCACATTCCTTATGCACAAAATAATATTCCAGGTATTATTTATCTTTCTAATTACGATTTAGGTGCAAATGAAGTTGCCTATTATGATGTAGATAACGCCAATTATTCATTATCAACTGGTAGCTTTCAGGCTTGGAATAATGGTTGGGCTTTAAGAAATGATGGTGTAGATATTCAAAAAAATGATGATAATACAAACAGTAATGGATATCATATCGGATATACTCAAAAAGGAGAATGGCTAAAATATACAGTAGAAATTGCAGAAACCTCTTTTTATAATTTCAATTTTAGATATGCCACAGAACAATCTGGTTGTCAAGTAAAATTTTTTATCAATGATGTTGATGTCTCAGGAAGTATAGCTATTGGTAATACCGGTGGATGGTCTAATTTTGTAAATCAGTTTGTAGAAAATATTTATTTAGAACAAGGTACTCATGTTTTAAAAGTTAAAGTAAACAGTTCGGCCTCATTTAATATGAGTAGCATAGAGTTTATGAAATCTACAAATTCATCAGACGATTTTAAAGTTTTAAGTGCTAACACAATAGATGATGAAAAGTCAATTCAGGTTATTTTAAATCAGCCCGCTAACCCAGTAGCACTTTCAATCGATGATTTTGAAGTTAAAGTCAATAACGAAATAGTTCCAATAGAATCCGCAGTGTTGGATTCTGAATCTAATAGATTTGTAACTTTAAAATTAGAAGACTTTTTGTTTTATCAAAATCAAATAGAAGTAAGTTATTCTGGAGGTATTATTGAATCTTTAAACAATATAGAACTATCTGCTTTTAATGACTTAAGCGTCGACAATAATTTAATCACAAGGGCCTTTATACCTAATAAAATACAAGCAGAAGATTATGATTTTCAGGTAGGTCTAGAAACTGAAAATACTGCTGACATTGGTTCTGGTAAGAACATTGGTTACACAGATGCTGGAGATTATGCAGACTATAAAATTTTTGTTTCTGAAGATGGAAATTATACTTTAGATTTAAGAGTTGCTGCTGAAAATACTTCTGGAATAATTGAGTTTGAACTTATCAATCAAAGCGCAACAACATCATTATCAACTATAAATTTACCCATAACAGGTGGGTGGCAATCATGGCAAACTACATCAACGGCTGTAGTACTAAATAAAGGTATTTATACTTTAAAAATGAAAGTGATAAAATCAGGATTCAACCTGAATTGGTTTGAATTTAAATTCGATAGTAGTTTAAATATTGATAAAGTTGATAAAGGAACAATATCTATTTTTCCAAATCCTGTTTTTAATGATATTCATATTAATTTATCTAATCAAGGAGTTATAAAAAGAATTAATTTTTTTGATATCACAGGCAGGTTAATAAAAGAAATAAGTGCTTCAAAGCATAATGGAATTTATAATTTATCTGATATTAAATCAGGTATTTATTTTATGGTGTTAGAAACTAATCAAGGGCGTTTTCAAAAAAGAATCATAAAAAAACAAACAGAATAAAAATTTGAATAATGTCAGATATTTTTATGCAATCCTATTTCTAATGGCTAGATTTCTATTTGGGATTTCTAAAGGACACAGAAAAAGTGCATCTAAAAAAATAAAAATATTAATTAGTTCACTTTTTGTGAGATAAAAGTTATAATTGAGATTTTTTAAATGATAAATAAAAAAAAGTAGTAGGTATAAAAATTAGGTAAAATTATCCTTTAGAGATAAGTAAACAAAAATGAACCCCTTTTTAACATAAACTTTGTAAAAATGAAAACAACTAAGATTTTAGGGACAAAAAGTATAAAGTATTTCTTCATTTTAAGTGCACTTCTTTTAGTCACAATTATACTAACGGCTAACGCAAAAAAAGGAAAATATAATAAAGTCAATTCAGACAATTGGCAATTAGATTTTTTGGATGATTTCAATACTTTTAATTCAGACAATTGGCAAGATCAGCTTATTTGGGTAAATAATGAAACACATTGTTATGTTCCGGATAATAAATACAATACAAGAGAAGTTAGCAATGGTACTTTAAAGTTAAGAGTTGTTAATGTAGGTAAAAAACTCCCTTGCGATAATTTTGATAAAAACGGTAAACAACATCCAGAAACCCAATATGTTGCAGGAAGAATTGCTTCAAAAAATAGGAAAGAGTATATTAAAGGAAAATGGACAGCTAGATTAAGATTATCTAGTAATGGAGAAAAAAGTATGTTTCCTGCTTGGTGGCTTTTAGGAGCACATAACAATGAACCACCAGTACAGGAAGAAGATGAAAATATTTGCTGGCCTTTAACAGGTTCTGGTGAGATAGATATATTTGAACATCATGGAGATCACCAAAAAAACCATTTTACCACAGGTGCAATTAAAAGTTTACAAAACTGCGATAAGGGAGATTGGTGGTCTTTAAGAAAAGGTTTTGATGTAACTCTAAATGAATACCATGAATATTCTGTAGAATGGCAGAATAGTGATCTTGTTTTTAGACTTGATGGTAAAGAAATCTATAGAAATATTGGACAAGGTGATAAATACCCAGAAAAGATGTTTGCAATACTAAATTTTGCAAAAATCACAGATTCACCAATGATTGGAGAATGGATGATGGAAGTGGATTGGGTAAAGCATGAGTCTAGAAAATAAACTAAAATGAGAAAAACGATCTTATCAATAGTGCTGGTTGTAGCATTTTTTAATTCATGTATTAATTCAAAAAAAGAAGAGAACATTTTAAAAAATAATCAAGTTGATAGAAAAGAAATTAATTTAAAATCTAAACTTCATATTTATACAACAGCAAAAGACACTGAATTAAGACTATCTAGAACAGGAAGTCAGTTTTTTAAGAAAAAAGTACAAACCTTAGAAACAGAAACAGCTGTTTTTGTAAATCCTAAGAAAATATTTCAAGAATTTTTAGGGATTGGTGGGGCAATAACAGATGCATCAGCAGAAGTCTTTTCAACGTTAAATGAACAGCAACAAAATCAATTTTTACAAGCTTATTTTGGTGAAAATGGCATTAACTATAATATTATAAGAACCAGTATTCATAGTAGTGATTTTGGTTTAGGCAGTCATACCTATATTGATGAAGGAGATTCAGAGTTAAATACATTTTCCATTGCAAAAGATAAAGAAAAACGAATTCCTCTCATAAAAAAAGCCATCGAATTAATTAAAGATGATTTGGTTTTTTATGCAAGTCCTTGGAGTCCCCCAGCTTTTATGAAAAGTAATAAAAGTATGCTACAAGGTGGTAAACTATTGCCCGAGTACAGACAAGCTTGGGCAGTTTACTATGCAAAATTTATAAAGGCTTATGAAAAAGAGGGCATTCCTGTTTGGGGATTAACTATTCAAAATGAACCAATGGCCGTTCAACGTTGGGAATCTTGTATTTATACAGCAGAGGAGGAAAGAGATTTTTTAAAAAATTATTTAGGGCCAACATTAGAAAAAGAGGGTTTAGGTGATAAAAAAATAATAGTTTGGGATCATAATAGAGATTTAATATCAGAAAGAGCAAACACAATTTTCGAGGATAAAGATGCTGCTAAATATGCTTGGGGAATTGGTTTTCATTGGTATGAAACTTGGACAGGTGGTTTGCCTAAGTATGATAATCTAAAGAATATTAATGAATCATTCCCTGCAAAAAACATGATGTTTACAGAAGGCTGTCAAGAAGGTTTTGATACAGAAAGATTACATTATTGGCCAAATGCGGAACGCTATGGAAGTTCTATGATCAATGATTTTAACAGTGGCGTTGTGGGCTGGACAGATTGGAATATTCTTTTAGACGAAAGAGGAGGGCCTAACCATGTTCAGAATTTTTGTTTTGCACCAGTTCATGCCAATACAAACAGGTGAGTTAACCTACACTCCAACATACTACTACATTGGGCATTTTTCAAAATTTATAAAACCTGGAGCAAAATGTGTAAGCACAACTACAAGTAGATCAACTTTAGAGAGTACGTCATTTTTAAATATTGATGGCACAATAGCTACTATTGTTATGAATAAAACTGATAAAAAAATAAGTTATAAATTAGCAATAGGAAATGTTGAAACTACTGTTCATATTCTTCCTCACGCAATGCAAACTATTGTATACTAATCTGTAACTTTACAAAAAAATTATATGAGTAAAAAACTAGTTTTTATAGCATTTGTAGTATCCCTTGGAGGTTTTTTATTTGGTTTTGATGCAGGTATTATATCTGGTGTTATGTCTTACGCAGGGCCAGAGTTTAATCTAAATGATATTCAATCTGGGTGGGTTGTAAGTTCTCCTTCATGGGCGGCAATGATTGCTATGCTTTTTTCCGGTAGATTAAGTGATAAAATTGGTCGTAAAAAAATATTAATAGTAGTTGCTTTATTTTATGCAATTTCCGCAATAGCTTCAGCTTTAGCAACTTCTTATGAAATGCTTTATCTAGCAAGGATTATTGGAGGTTTGGCATTTGGTGCTGCTTTAGTATTAGCTCCTATTTATATTGCTGAAATATCTACTCCAGAAAATAGAGGGAAACTAGTTTCATTACAACAACTAAATATTGTTTTTGGTTTTTTTGCTGCGTTTTTAAGCAATTATTTTTTTAATAAATACAATACTGTAGACAATACTTTTTTAACGAATGAAAATGTTTGGCGATGGATGTTAGGAGTAGAATTATTGCCTGCTATGTGTTATTTTATATTTCTATTTTTTATTCCAAAAAGTCCACGTTGGTTATTTTTAAAAGGAAAGGTAGAGGAAGCTAAAAGTGTCTTAAATCAAATTCATGGAGTAACAAGAGGAAAGCAAGAAATCATTTCTATTGAAAAAAATAGTGATGCCGACGAGAATAAATCCTCCGTAGAAATAAAAGATTTATTAAAAAAATCATTACGCTTTATTTTAATAGTTGGTTTAGTTATAGGGGTATTGCAACAAATTACAGGTATTAATGCAGTTTATTTTTATGCAACATCCATATTTAAACAAACTGGAGTTGGTACAGACGCGGCTTTTTCTTCAGGAGTTTTACTGAGTACAATTTCTGTTATTTTTACTTTTGTTGCCATCTATTTGATAGATAAAATGGGGAGAAGACCTTTGTTGTTAATTGGTACTGCAGGAGTAGCTGTAAGTTTGTTATTATGTGCTTATGGTTTCAATAATGCCACCTATCAATTATCGGCAAATCAAATTGAGGAATTTCAATTTGAAGGGTCAAATCGTTTAATCTCAATCGCCAATAAAAAATTTGATAACGATATTGATTTTAAGGAAAAAGTAAAGACAATTCTAGGAAATCAAGTTTATACTAAAAATGACGGTGCTATCTTGGAAGCAGCTGTAGAAATGAATGCCAAAATTGTTTTAATTGGTATTTTGGGTTTTATTGCTTGTTTTGCTTTTTCTTTAGGTCCAGTAATGTGGGTGCTACTATCAGAATTATATCCACTGAAATATAGAGGTTTAGCAATTGGTGTTATTGCCTTTGTAAATTCTTTAATTAGTTCTATTGTTCAGTTGATATTCCCTTGGGAATTATCAAATTTAGGAAATGCTTTAACCTTTTTTATTTTCGGAATAATTGCAAGTATAGGATTTTTTATAATGTTAAAAATATTACCAGAAACTAAAGGGAAATCTTTAGAAGACTTAGAAAAGGAATTGATAAGAGAAAGAGTTTAGTTTTTAAAACTCTTTCTCTTCATAAAAATATCAATAAAGATTATTTACTACCTAAAAGAAGTAATTCGTTCACCATTATTTCAGTTATGTATCTTTTTTCTCCAGCTTCAGTAGTATAATTTCTATTAGTTAGTCTCCCTTCAACGGCTATTTCTTGACCCTTGTTTACATAGTTTTCCACAACGTTTACCAAACCTCCTTTAATAATGATATTGTGCCAGTAAGCACGCTCTACTTTATTTCCATTTTTGTCTTTATAACTATCATCTGTAGCTAAAGAAAATTTTGCCATTTTGTTTCCATTTTGGAAAGTTAAAATTTCAGGATCTTGACCTAATCTGCCAATTAATTGTACTTTGTTTCTTAACGTATTCATAAGATAAGTTTTTAAATTATTTTTATTTTTTGTCAATTCGTTTTGACACTGCAAAGATGCAATGCAACCATACTTTTATTCGGTTATCAAGCAATTACTTTCGGTTGTAATTGTTTGTAGTCGTTTGTAAATGGATAAATTTATCTATATTTGAGTTATGGAAATTAGAGAATGTATAGAGTGTAAAGAACCGGTAAGAGGTAGGGTGGATAAGAAATTTTGCTCTGATTATTGCAGGAATACGTATAATAATCGAGTAAATAAAGACAGCAAAAACTTAATTAGAAATATTAATAATCGTTTAAGGAAAAATTACAAAATTTTATCTGTATTAAATAGTTCTGGAAAAACTAAAGTAACTAGAACCAAATTGTATGATAAAGGTTTCGACTTTCAATTTTTTACATCTATCTATAAAACAAAAACAGGAAATACTTACTTTTATGTTTATGATCAAGGCTATTTATCTCTAGAAAATGATTTTTTTTTATTGATTAAGAGAGATTAAAAGAATTCACAGGCAAAAAAATGAGAAAATTTAATAAAAATATAGAATTTAAATTCGGAATTGTGCCATGTGCAGCTGATATAATTGAGGTTTATGATAATTCAGGAATAAAAAGACCTACAAGTGATAGCGAACGAATCACAAAAATGTATAATAATTCAAACCTAATTATCACAGCTTGGTTGAATAATGAACTAATAGGAATAACTAGATCAATTACTGACTTTTGTTATGCTTGTTATTTATCAGATTTAGCGGTTAAGTTTGAATATCAAAAACAAGGAATTGGAAAGCAACTAATAGAATTGACTAAAGAGGAAATAGGAAAAGAAACTGCGTTAATTTTACTTTCAGCATCGATTGCTATGGAATACTACCCGAAAATAGGATTCGAAAAAATTGATAATGGGTTTATTATACATAGAACAAAATAAAATTATTTTTCTTACAACAAAACTGGTACAGCTAAATTAAAATTTTAGCAGAAGAAAGCTAAAAGAATAAGAAAATACAGCAGATTAAATGAATACAAAGAACTAAGGAATGTTTCATAACACTACCAAGTACTACCCTTTACTTTAATAGCTGCTTTTAGAACATCTTTTTGGCTCAATTGTCCAATTAATTTTCCATTGTCTAAAACAGGAAAACGTCGTCTTCTAGAACTTAGAAACTTAAAAGCGGCATCAAAAATATTCATGTTTTTATCAATTGTATCAACATCTGTGACCATATATTTACCAACGGTATTGTTTCTGTCAGCAGGCATATTATAATATTTACTTTCAGAAATATGTTTGATACAATCTGTTTCAGAAATAATACCAATTAATTCATTTTTATCATTGATAACTGGACCTCCAGAAATTTTATATTTTATCAATAAACTAATTACATGATCAAGAGAATCATCAGCTTTAAAAGTGATTAATTTTTTAGTCATATAGTCTGAAACTAAAATATGCTCTTCATTTTTCCCTTGAGATTCATCTCTTTTGCCCTGAAAACTTTTAATACCCATATTTCTTTAGTTTATAATTTTACTTAAATGTACAGAAATTTCTGTTTCTTCTTAACATTTGTGCAAAGTTTTTTTTATTTCTTCTCAAAGGTTCTTCAGTCAAATAAAAGATTCAATAAATTATTATTTGTAATAATTTATTGAAGTCTGTTTGTTTTAATTTTTCAGTATAAATATGAATTTAACATTTCATTTTTTTGGTATAACACTATTCTAGGACGAGACGTGTTATTAAGTAAAAAAGCGTTTTGAAATTTCAAAACGCTTTTTTTATTTAACTAAGAATACATTTATTCAATTTCTGAAACACGTAAAGTATTTACCATACCTTTTGCTTCTGCAGGCATAGATGCCAAGTTAATAATCAAGTCTCCAGGCTTAACAAAACCTTTTTCTTTTGCTATTTTATTAATGTCTTCTACAGTATCATCAGTTGAAAAATTCTTATCATAATAATAGGCTGTTACTCCCCAAAGTAGATTCAGTTTACCTAAAATTCTCTTTTCTGTAGAAAATGCCAAAACAGGTGTTCTTGGTCTCCATGAAGAAATTTGAAAAGCAGTATAACCACTATTAGTTAAAGTTGAGATTGCAGCTGCGCCAGTATCGTTAGCCATTAGTGCGGCATGATGACAGATTGATTTTGTAATAAAACGATTGGTCCTAATATGTGGTGCTTCTTGTGGCACTTTTATCATCTTAGAATTCTCAACACTCTTGATAATTTCAGACATTTTCTGTATTACTTTTAAAGGGTGTTTACCTACAGAAGTTTCTCCAGAAAGCATCACAGCATCTGCACCATCCATAATTGAGTTGGCAATATCATTTACCTCTGCCCTTGTAGGTACAGAGTTTTCAATCATTGTTTCCATCATTTGTGTTGCTATGATCACCGGAATTCTAGCTCTTTTAGCTCTCCTAACTAATTTTTTCTGAATCAATGGTACTTCTTGCATAGGTATTTCTACACCTAAATCTCCACGTGCCACCATTAATCCATCACAATAAGGAATTAAAGCATCTAAATTTTTTACTGCTTCTGGCTTTTCAATTTTAGCAATAACAGGAATTCTATATTCTGAGTGCTGTGCAATTAAATCACGTAACATTCTTAAATCTTCTGGTGTTCTAACAAAGGATAAGGCAATCCAGTCTACTTCTTGATTGATAGCAAATACAGCGTCTTCCATATCTTTTTCTGTAAGAGCTGGCAAGGAAATGGCTGTATTAGGCAGATTTACACCTTTTTTAGATTTTAAAGGTCCACCCACAATTACTTTAACTACAACTTCGTTTTCCTTATTAGTAGACTCAACTTCAAAAAGTAGTTTACCATCATCAATTAGGATTTGTTCTCCCACTTTTACATCTTTAGGAAAACGCTGGTAGGTCATAAAAGCTTTTTCTTTTGTACCTATACACTTATCTGTTGTAAATCTAAATGTGTCACCGTCTTTTAATTCAACACCATCTTCCATAACTCCAACTCGAAGTTTAGGTCCTTGTAAATCTCCAAGAATAGAAATATTTAAGTCGTTTTCTTGATTTATTTCCCTAATTCTTTTCACGTTCTGTTTTACAACGTCATAATCAGCGTGAGAAAAATTAATTCTAAAAACATTAACACCAGCCAAAGCCAGTTCTCTCATTTTATCTTTAGTGTCTATTGCAGGTCCTAAAGTTGCAACGATTTTTGTTTTATTATTGTGTGGCATATTTTAAAATATTAAAAAATCTTTCGATTTTAATGTGTTTTTGTCTATTTGGTAAGAAGTAATAATTTGATCTATTTTTTTGATTTTGTTTACGATTTCAGCTACAACACTATATTTTATACTTCCATAAATTTTAATAAAAAAATCTACTTTTTTCTTTTCAGGTATTAAATACGTTTTTGTCTCAGAATCTAATTGTAATTCATTAAAAACACTTTGATTCTCTCTTTTAGAACTATTAGCTATTAAAGACCAATCGAAATCATATTTAGTATTAGAGTAATTAAATATTGAAAAAGAAGCTTGTTTATTCATCTTTTCAAAACTTAGATCTTTTTTTGATTTGTAAAATTGTGTTCCTAAATTTTTATTTAATAAAAAAGCTAATTTAAAATCTTCTAACGTGGTATGAATCCCAATTAAAAAATACTCCTCTTCACATTCTTCTAAACCCAATGAGTGAATTTGCATAAATAAGAATCTACTTTGATAATGCTAAATTACTAATTGTTTATGAGTTTTAAAGTTATTTTAACGAAAACGTTATCGTATTTAGCCAGCTGAAATTTGACTTTGGAAAGCGTAATAGACTCTTTTTGAAGCTTGTTCTTCAGCCTTTTTTTTGGAAGTTGCTCTGCCTTTAGCAATTTGTTTACCGTCAATACTAATTTTGACACTAAAATGTTTTACAGGGTCGTTGCCTGTATCCTCGTATGTGTCAAACTTATACTTTTTCTTTTGTTTTTGACACCATTCTATAATTAAACCTTTATAGCTAGTTATTTTTCCTTCTAATTTTTCAATATCAACATAGGGTGCAATAACATTTTCATAAATAAATTTTTGCGAAAACTTATAACCTTTATCTAAATAAATAGCACCTATAAGGGCTTCAAAGATATTCCCATGAATATTTTCACCAACATTAGCTTGATCTATATTACTTTTTACAAAACGAATTAAATCTAAGTCCTTACCTAAATCGTTTAAATGCTCTCTGCTTACAATTTTAGAGCGCATTTGAGTAAGATAGCCTTCGGACCCTGAAGGTACTTTTTTAAAAAGATAAGCTGCTATGACAGCGCCTAAAATAGAATCTCCCAAGAATTCTAAACGTTCGTAATTAATTGGATTTCCTTTTTCGTCAGACATTTGCACAGATCTATGTGTAAATGCTTTTTTGTACTTGTTTAAGTTTTTTGGTGAAAAATTTAGAAGATCTTTTAATTCATAATATAAATCTCTGTCTTTTTTATTTTTAGGAAGTCTCTTTAAGGCTATTTTAGGAATTAAAATCATTTATTAATGCTCTAACTTCTTAAAAGCTACACAAGCATTATGACCACCAAAACCAAAAGTATTACTCATCGCTATTTTAACCTCTCTTTTTTGAGGTTTATTTAGAGTAAGATTGAGTTCTGAATTAATATTTTCATCTATATTGGCATGATTAATTGTAGGAGGAATAATTCCATTTTGCATGGCTAAAATAGAAGCAATAGATTCAATTGCGCCTGCAGCACCCAATAAATGCCCGGTCATAGATTTTGTAGAATTTATATTTATGTTTTTAGCATGATCGCCAAAAACTTCTGAAATTGCTTTTAGTTCAGCAACATCTCCAAGTGGAGTAGAAGTACCATGAGTATTAATATGGTCTACTTCCTCTGGTTTGATACCAGAATTTTCTAAGCAGTTTTTCATCACTGCAATTACACCAATACCTTCTGGGTGTGGAGCTGTCATATGATGGGCATCAGAAGACATTCCGCCACCAATTACTTCAGCATAAATTTTAGCACCTCTTGCTTTTGCATGTTCATATTCTTCAAGAACAATAGCGCCTGCACCTTCGCCTAGAACAAAACCGTCCCGTTCTGAATCAAAAGGTCTAGAGGCTGTTTTGTAATCATCATTTCTTTCAGATAATGCTTTCATGGCATTAAACCCACCAACGCCAGCTTGTGTTATGGCCGCTTCTGAACCGCCTGTTACAATAACATCACAATGATTTAAACGTATATAGTTTAATGCATCAATCATAGCATTAGCTGATGATGCACAAGCAGATACAGTTGTATAATTGGGTCCCATAAATCCATTTTTAATGGAAATATTTCCAGGAGCAATATCTGCAATCATTTTTGGGATAAAGAATGGATTAAATCGAGGAGTTCCATCACCAGCGCCAAAATTAATGGCTTCGTTCTGGAATGTTTCCAAACCTCCAATTCCTGCTCCCCAAATTACACCAACACGTAATTTGTTAATTTTATCTAAATCTAAACCAGAATCTGCAATAGCTTCATCTGAAGCAACCATTGCATACTGGGCAAATTTATCCATTTTACGAGCCTCTTTTCTGTTTATAAAGTCGGTTGCTGTAAAATCTTTCAATTCACATGCAAAACGAGTTTTGAACTTGGCAGCATCAAAGCGTGTGATGGGTGCTGCTCCACTAACTCCGTTAATTAAAGCGTTCCAATATTCTTCAATATTATTACCAATTGGCGTTAATGCGCCAAGTCCAGTTACTACAACTCGTTTTAATTGCATATAAATATTACTTTTTTGCTTCTTCTATGTAGCTAACTGCTTGACCAACTGTACCTATGTTTTCAGCTTGGTCATCCGGAATTTGAATATCGAATTCCTTTTCGAACTCCATAATTAACTCAACAGTATCTAAAGAATCTGCTCCTAAATCATTTGTGAAGCTAGCTTCTGTTGTTACTTCATTATCGTCTACTCCTAATTTGTCTACGATAATAGCTTTTACTCTTGATGCAATGTCTGACATAATTTTTCTGTTTTTAAAATTTAAATCGGCGCAAAAATACAAATCTTTATAATTATAACTAATTTTTGTCCGAAAAATGACGAGGAAAGATAAATAAAAAATATGAATCTTCTTTTTAAATCACTTATTTTGTTAATAATTATGCTTTTTTTTGTGATCTATATTTATACTTTATGATACGAATTGTAATTTTTGCTTCTGGTTCTGGTACAAATGCGGAGAATATTATTAATTTTTTTAATTTAACAAATACAGCCACGGTTACTAAAGTGCTATGCAATAATAAATATGCTGGAATTTTTGAAAGATGTGAAAGGTTAAATGTCGATTGCGTTTTTTTTAATAGAACTGAGTTTTCTGAATCTGAATTTGTGTTAGATATTTTAAAAGAACAAGCCGACTATATTGTTTTAGCTGGATTTTTGTGGAAAATTCCACAAAATATTATTGATACTTTTCCACAAAATATAATTAATATTCATCCTGCGTTGTTGCCTAAATATGGTGGTAAAGGAATGTATGGAATGAATGTTCATAGGGCTGTTGCTGCAAATAAAGAGCAAGAAACAGGCATTACCATTCATTATGTAAATGAAAATTATGATGAAGGAGCTATTATTTTTCAAGCAAAAACGGCTCTAGTTAAAGAGGATAGTCCAGAACACATTGCAGAAAAGATTCATCTTTTAGAACAACAGTATTTTCCTAAAGTTATTGAAGAAGTTATTTTATCTAAAAATGCCTAAAAAAAAGTTTTATGTAGTTTGGAAAGGAAGAAAAACGGGTGTTTTTACTTCTTGGAAGGTGTGTAAAGCTCAAATTGATGGTTTTGAGGGTGCACAATATAAATCCTTCGCTAATTTGGATGAAGCCGAAATTGCATCAACAAAAAAATACGATGATTATAAAGGCAAAAACACGCAAAAAGAAACATTATCCTCTTCAGAAAAGGCAAAATATGGTTTTCCAATTTTAGAGAGTATCGCAGTGGATGCTGCTTGTGCTGGAAATCCTGGAAAAATGGAATATAGAGGTGTTTTAACTCATAATAAAAAAGAGCTTTTTAAAAAAGGGCCCTATTTAAATGGAACTAATAACATTGGTGAATTTTTAGCTTTGGTTCACGGAATTGCTTTATTAAAAAGTAAAAACCAACACAGCCTTCCTATTTATTCAGACTCCAAAATTGCCATAAGCTGGGTGCGTCAAAAAAAATGTAAAACTAATGTCCATTTTGAGGCTTCCAACAAAGGTTTATTAGAATTGATAAAACGTGCGGAAAAATGGCTACAAGAAAACACTTTTAAAAACCCTATTCTAAAATGGGAAACTAAAGCTTGGGGGGAAATTCCAGCAGATTTTGGGCGCAAATAGTATCTTCAATTTTAAGTTTTTAGATGTATTGAATCTGTAGATAGAAAAGATGCCGCTTACCTTACTTTACTTAACAAAATTATATTATGAGGCGAAAAATCTCTTTGCAAAGGCTATTTAATAATGATTTAAATATACTTAAATATAATAACAATATAACTGCTGCAAAAAAACTCAACATAATATGTGGGTAAAACCTCTGCAAACAGTCTAGGGTAGGCAAAAATATTCCTGTAAAAATAGTAGTAAAAAGTATAGAAGAATCAGAACTGACAATAGCATTTAATTTCTCTGGATATTCATTAGTCAATTCTGATAAACCTCCCCAAAAACTACTATCATCACCTATTGATATTAATCCAAAATAAGGAATTAAAAGACCACCTAATAGTAAACCAACTGCATGAATAGTGTCAGATACAGCAACTGCTTTTAAGTCTCCAAAAATGGCATAAATAGAACCAATTACACCAATACTGATAACACAAATCCAAATAGATTGTCATTCCGTTGCCCTTAATAATTCTGAAAATTTAAACATTCCGCTAATTCCTAAAGAACTTGAATGAAATACGATTGGTAATAAAACAATAGCATATCAAGATAAAAACAAACCAGATATCATTGCTTTTTTAGATAAGGTTTGGATCAATCTCAAAAGTTGTGTGTGAATTAAAATAAGTTTCTGATTTTTGTAAAAAAAAACAGAGATTGGATAGTTATATAGATTTACTAAAATTGATATTACCAGAAATGTTAGTTGAACATTTTGATTTGGTAAAACATAGGCTTGAAAATGAGGTAATGCATTTGTATTTTGAAGA
>Ga0206127_1000026_pt1 | contig 171385 bp, 151 predicted proteins | sample Helgoland_Spring_6_FD_148646 | JGI IMG/M metagenome (GOLD analysis project Ga0206127, IMG submission 148646) | Pelagic subsurface seawater microbial communities from Kabeltonne, Helgoland, North Sea - Helgoland_Spring_Bloom_20160419_1 | ecosystem: Environmental > Aquatic > Marine > Epipelagic ...
AAGATTATTTAGTCATCTTCTTCTCTACAGTTCCGTCATTGTACAAGTACAATAAAACTTCACCGTTGAATTGTTCAGCAGGATTAACCTCTTGACCTAACATGTTTACAACACGTACTAAAGAACGTACATCGTTAGGGTGGTTTTCAACTTGCATCTCGATTGCCCATGCAGGAACCGTTGGCGTAAGAACTCTGTATTCTTCTTCACCAATTGCGTGTAAGAATACGAAATCAGATTTACCGCTTGACGTATCTTTAACACGTACTTGGTATCCTTGACCTGGCTCCATCATACCTAAACCATCGAATAAGAAATCTGGCCAGTAGAATAGACCTTCGTTATTCTTAACAATGTTGATGTTATCTTGAATCGCTTCTTCAGAACCAAATTGAGCTTCAAACTGAGCTACAACAGGAGATTCGTGGTGCAAGTAGTATGCAACTGTATTCCAACCTGAGTGTAAGTCAATTTCAATAGGAGCTCTGTGGTGATCCAATGAATCTGTAATTCTACCTTCTAAAGCAAGGTGAGCAGCATGATTCGCATCGTAACGCGCTTGCATGTCCGTGATTGTATCAGCCAATTCAAGTGAGTCAGCCAATTCATCAGCAGCAAATGCTACAGCAGCAGAATCTAAAGTGAAGGAAACTGAATCTTCCATGTGAGCTAACATTACATCGTAACGCGCTTGCATGTCCGTGATCGTATCCGCCAATTCAAGTGAGTCAGCCAATTCGTCAGCAGCAAACCATTCAGCTACATCAGCTAAAGTGTCGTTGTATGTTTTTTCCCAAGTAGAATCCATAACAAAGAAACGACGGTAGTTGTCTGTAAGAGAATCTGCAAGCTCTTGAGCATCTGCAGCCTCATCAGCAGCAAACCACGCAGCAACATCAGCTAAAGTATCCGCTAAGAAAGTAGAGTCAGCTTGGTATTGAGAAGTAAACGCATCGTAAGAAGCAATTAAGTCTGTTACAACGTGACCTGTTCCCATTGATCCACCTTGGTATAATTTGTTTGCGTATTCGAAGTCAGATTCAACCCACTCGTTGTTCGAGTCGTCGTTGTCGGCACCGAATGTATAATCTACACTTAAAATCTCACCAGTAACTGGATCAACGGTTTTAAGAGCGTACGTAGACCAGTCACAAGAACCGTCATCTTCAGTTGCTCTGTCATCGTAGTTACCTGCATATGGGTAAGTACAACCTAACAATTGCGTTTGACAAGCATCTACATCGTGGAAATTCGCTGCAACACCTGAAGAAGGAGTTGCACCGGTTGTCAAATCAATTGTACTGTTTTGACCAAAAGCATCGCCGAAGTTTTCCGCATTGTCGTGAATTGCATCAACATCAACATCAGCACCCGCATAGTTTACGTATTGCTCATCGTTACAACCAACAGAAATGAAAGTAGAACAAGAACCATCATCAACAGTTGCTATTGGGTTAAACTCCATATAAGTAGCATCCGTACATCCATCTGTAATTGGAGCACCTTTAATAACTGAGTTTACAGTTACATACGTACCTTCTTGGTAGGTACCGTCATATGAAGGAGTAGCATAAGTTACAGCAGCTTCGTAAACAACTCCTGCACTTAACACAAACCACTTCAATTCTTCATCTGGAGCATAACCGTTGTTGATCATGTTATCCGCACCGAATACGGCCAAACCAACTTGATCACCTGTCCATACGACATCACCTGCATTTGCAATTGAAGATATAGCAGAATACCCTAGGAAGTCATTCTCAAGCGTACCGGTTGTATAAAAAGCAGCAATCATATCGCCAGCTTGGATATCCGACTGATCTGTATTCCAAAGACCCGCATTGTTTACCGGGAATAAAACAGACATGTTGTTAGAAGTAACAGTAGCACAAGGGAAGTCCGGATCAGTTGTAAAACATATTGGAGCAGCTATACAAAAATCAGGATGATCTTCATCAGTGATGTTCACATTAGCGTCAGCATTGTAATTTTCAGCGGAAGGATTTGTACATCCAATAATAATTTCAGTTGAACAAGTACCGTTATCTACTTCATAACCCGCTGAATTATCAGCCAATATATCATCATAAGTTGGGAAAACAGGGTAGTATTCAGCATACAAAGAATCAGTACAACCTAAAAGTCCTGTACATGTACCTGGATTACCATCACAATCCACAGAATCTGTAGCATCAGGATTGAAGTTATCGTAAGCATTGTCTTGACAACCAAGAACCTCAAACTCATCACAAACTCCGTCTCCATCGCAATCATTCAAACAAACACCATCACAGTCATAACCTGGGGTAGCATAAGTACAAGAACCATCAGAATCAGTAGCTAAAGCATTGTAATTACAGGCAGAATCGTCCTGACAACCAGCAACCTCAAACTCATCACAAACATCATCATCATCACTATCGTTCAAACAAACACCATCACAGTTATAGCCTGTAGAAGCGTAGGTACATGAACCATCGTCTGTATAATCAACATCAGCATACATATCCATTGAATTACACGCGTTCTCATCAGTACAACCAGAACCGCCTGTTAGCGCACCGTCGTTAATAACAACGTTACCGTTGGTTACGTAACCTGTAAATTGAGGAATTTCATCAATTAAAATCACGTTACCATCATGTAAAATGGCAAATGTTGGTTTAGCTCCAGAAGCAAGACCGTCAGCCTCAGGGGTAGACGAATCATCACCCCAAATGGCAAGACCGAAGAATCCTGTAGAAATTGTTTCAGAACCTACACAAGTCAGAACACCGTCTAACTCAATAAAGGCTCCAATCTTTCCACCTTCAAATTGATCGAATTTTGATGCGTTGATACCTACAGTCATGTTTGCACCTGTATTCGCAGGTGTCGTAAATGTAGCAGGTGTTATTTCGCTTGCCATCGCTGTGAAAGCAGTTGCAAGGAAACCAAAAAGAAATAAAGATAACTTCTTCATACTGGGGGGGGGTTTAGTTATAAATTTTGTTTTTTACGTGTATTAATCTTCCAAACTTACAAAAAATCTTACCAAACAAAAAAATCTTTTTTAATAAAATTAGGTGTTAACACTAAAAAAAGAAGAAAACTACAGCTTAAACATTATGCTGATGCAACCAATCAAAAGCTCTTTCCATTTTTTTTAACCAAAAAAAACGGGCTAAGGTGCTCTAATCTCTAAAATTTTGTTTTTTTTGTATGGAAGGGTTCGAAACTTCAATCAAACCGTCTGTAAAACCAAAAATTAAGATCCGATGAAATTTTTTATTGACACCGCAAACACATCACAAATAAAGGAATTGGTTGCCTACAACATCATCTCCGGCGTAACCACCAATCCGAGCCTTATGGCTAAAGAAGGTATCAGCGGAACTAAAAATTGCCACCAACGTTATATAGATATATGCAAGCTGGTTGATGGTCCTGTTTCTGCCGAAGTTATTTCCACGGATTGTGAAGGGATGTTGGCAGAGGCTTATGAACTCGCTGAACTTCACCCTAACATTGTAATTAAGATCCCAATGATCAAAGAAGGCATCAAAGCCATCTATGAACTTAACCAAAAAGGAATAAAAACCAACTGCACACTCATCTTCTCCACCAACCAAGCCTTATTGGCTGCCAAAGCAGGTGCTACTTACGTATCTCCTTTTATCGGACGCTTGGATGACATCAATGTAGACGGCATGGAGTTGATTAAGAGCATTCGAACCGTATACGACAATTACAATTTTGACACGAATATATTAGCGGCTTCCATCCGGCATGAAGAACACGTGATTAAATGTGCTGAATATGGAGCAGACTATGCAACGGTTCCCTACGCGCTTTTGGATAAGTTGTTTGACCACCCACTAACAACCAAAGGCTTGGACATATTTTTAGCCGATCACGCCAAGCTGAATCCTTAATGCTAAAACGCATCTACAACGACCACCCAAATGAAAAGCACATTCAGGAGGTGGTGGAATGTCTTCGCAACGGTGGGGTAATCATTTATCCCACCGATACGGTTTATGGTTTGGGTTGTGACCTGAACCATAAAAAGGCTTTGGAACGTGTGGCACGTATTAAAGGTGTGAAATTGAAAGATACTCATTTCTCCTTTGTATGTTACGACTTAAGTCATCTTTCCGAATACGCCAAACAAATAAGCACGCGGACCTACAAGCTTTTGAAAAGAATTTTTCCGGGACCTTTTACGGTTATCCTAAAAGCTACGGGCAAGATTCCGAAAATTTTCAGCAATAAAAAGAAAACTGTGGGGATACGCATTCCCGACAACAACATCATCCGTGAAATTGTAAAACAATTGGGAAGCCCGATTGTATCCACATCCATTCACGATGAAGACGATGTGATTGAATATTCTACCGATCCGGAATTGATTTATGAAAAATACAAACATCAAGTCGACCTGGTGATTGACGGTGGCTATGGAATGAATGTTGCCTCAACCGTTATCGATTGTACCGATGAGAACGAATACAAAATCCTCAGAGAAGGAAAAGGAAACCTTGATTTAATTTATTGATTCATGCTAAAGTCAAGCGCCACTAAATCATTGAGACTTGAAAAAGTCATGAAGTTTTAGGACTTGCTCCAAGACAGAAGATTTGCCGTCGTTGGAAATGATGTGCTGGGCATGGGCTTCTTTTTGCGTATCCGACCATTGCTCTTTCATTCGCGCCAACACGTGGCTTTGTTCTCCTCCATCGCGTTTAAGAACTCTACTTATCCTGATTTCCTCAGGAGCCTGAACCAAAATAATCTGATCCAATCGTTTGTGACCACCACTTTCAATCAAAATCGCAGCTTCTTTAATGATGTAAGGGCTGATCTGTATGTCATACCATGCCAGAAAATCTGCTTCCACCGCTGGGTGAACCAGGGCATTCAATTGCTCTAAAGCCTTTTTATTATAAAAAACTTTTGATGCGATGTAAGCTCTATTAAGAATGCCATCAACAAATGCTTTATCTCCAAACTGAGAACAAAGTGCTGATCGTAAAGCGACATCCTCCGTCATCAGCGCTTTCGCTCGATCATCAGAGGCATATACGGGAATGCCCAGTTGCTTAAAAACTTTAGCAACGGTCGTTTTCCCACTTCCAATTCCGCCGGTCAGTCCAATTTTCAACATCAGTTCTTTTTTACAAATTCAACGGTCGAAGGGTGAAATTTCACCCGTTGCACTATGGAAGGCTTTTGATCTTCATCCAGAAATACATTCAAAATCTTTCGCTGCGTCATGGAAATCTCATCGTAATCACAATAAATGACAAAATCAGTTGCTTTCACTTTCGAAACATCTTTCATGGCTATCCAATAAGACAGTTCAACTTCGGGCGGAATGATAACCAACTCTTTTCCCTTAGGGACATTTCTGAGTCTGATGGGTACTTTCTTGTAGATTTCCGTAAAACGTGCTACGTCTTGCCGAACATGTACTTCAGTATTTCGAGCCGTTAGAAGCGGATTGGGCAAAACAGCTTGCAAACGAACATCAATATTTGTTGATACATCATCCCGTTTTAAAACATTTGTAGATAGGGTCGTCAGTGAATCCAGAAGATGCGCAGGGCCAAAGACTTCAATTTTATCCGGGGAAACTTTAAAATCTCCGTACTCAACGTAATTCTCACGGAAAGATAAATCCAAAGGAACACGCACTTCCAAAACGGCTCGAGTCTTGTTGCTGAAATTTAAAAACAAGGTGTCGGGCTCAATGTCTAACACAGAAAATCCATTCAGCTCGCGAGCTATCTCTGGCCTTAATGTTTGTGAAGGGGAAAAATAAGTTACCCCACTCCCCTGGCGTTGAAGTTTCTGCACATCAATTTCTACGGTACGACTCGAAAAGGTTTCCTTCAAAAATGTAAATCCAAAACCGCTAACCTTTACCTTAACTTCCGTCAAGGGGTCCCCTTTCAAATATTTATCGATGGGCTGATTGATGTATGCAACGGGATAATCGATGTAATAGGTGTACTCTTTTGAGAATTTTATTAAAAACCAAAATAAGGTAGACATCAAAAAGCAAATAACAATCACACTGCGATGGCTACCCGACCTCAAAAAGTCAATGATCTTATAAAATGTACGTTCTATCATGTTTAAATCTGTTCGTAAATATACGCAAGCGCTTTGATGATCTGACCGTTTCAATTCATAACGTCCGGACCAAAAGTAAAAAATTATTCTCTTGATCTTTTTCGAAACATTCTTTTGAACTTGTTCCAAAGATCTCTAAAATCGTCAAATTCATCTCTGTAAAAAAGGCCCAAACCTGTGGTGTAATACTTATTGGCTTCTGCTGAAAGTTGTAAATTTTCGTCAAGATTATTACTGAATGCCAACAAACGCAATTTGCCATCATCACTCAACTGATACTCTACCTCAAAGTCTCCAATAAATCGATTGGTGTTTTCAGCTTGAGAGGCAATGTTTCCATTGAAGGTAATTCGATCGTTTACCTTCATGTTGTTCAATAACAATTCCCATTGACGCTGACTCAAATATTCTCCTTGATTTGGATGGTATTTTAAGCCCAAATCAAATCGATCTGAAAACTGAGAGGTCCAATTGTAGAGCTGGTTGTTCAAAACCTCTGCTCCTGAGGAAACGGTTGAACTCAAATAATCAACGTCGGTATCATTGTATTCATCCGTACTCATGAAGGTATTGAGGACCAATAACGACAAAAATTGTTGGGTTTTTTTCTCGGAGGTATTCGTATGTTCATCCAGAATTCGATTGATACGATCATCTCCACTCGGGATTTGAATGTCGAAGTCGATGGTTGGCTGAAGCAAATCTCCACGCATCAGCATGCGACATTCCACATCGCGACTCTTGTTGTAAAGTGTGTCTGAGGTAAGTAAACTTAAGTTGGTGTTCAGTTTGTAAAGGGCATTCATGTTCATTTGAGCATCGTAAGGACTCCCGTCCCACATAAGCTGAGCTCCTTTTTCTATTTCAAACTTTTTATTTACAAAATTCTGAAGGGTAAACAAGTAATCTCCTTCTTCAACAACATAATCTCCAAACATGTAAACCTCATTGGCAGTGTTAACTCCCAGATTGATGAACCCATTACCTGTCGCTCTTAATTTATCACCTAACGTTTCGTCAAACATGATGTTTACTTGAGCATTCTCATTCAGCTCTACATTCATATCTATCGTGAATTTGGGCTTTGAATCAACGAGTTCAACAGATCTCAAAAGGGTGTCTCCAACTTGTTGATTGTCCTGGACGAAATGGACAAAACTTAAGGCATCAATACTTTCATCATCATCCAGTGGAATGTAGAGTGCCGTACCCTTATTTGATGCAGCATTTATCTGTATTTCAATGGCATCTTTAAGCCCTTTAAAAGTAGCACCACCCGAAGCAAAGGCTCTTCCATAATAGGACTTGTCTTGATAGGCATCGGTGTTTAAGCAAAGTAGACTGTCAGCTTCCAAACTGAGGTCTAAACTAAAGTCTTTGAAATAACGATGATGGAACTGTCCATCAAATTGTCCAGCCCCCATAATTAAACCATTCTCTACCCCTTCAAAATCAAGTTCGTTGAGAATGATTTTTTCATCGGTTAAGGTAACCGTCGAGGAGTTGGACGATTTAAATTGCGTATTTAAATGAGGTATGGAAAAACGCAGGTCAGAAACCAAAAGGTCGCCCTCAAATTTTGGTTGATGGAGCATGCCGTGGACGGTCAAAACACCTGTAGCCTCCCCCTCGAGTGTGTCGAGAATCGCTACGTAATCTTCGACATGCTTTAAGTTGAAATCTTTCACATCCAGCGTGATACTAAACGAATTGGTATCTACCATGGGCATATAAGCTCCCGTAAAATCTAGCGTTTTTGTACGTCCCTTCACAAAAGACCCTTCCAAGGTTTGCAAGTCATGATCGTCGTCGTAATCTAATCGTAAATTCAAGGAACCAAATGGGTGCCCATTTACCCGAAGTTCATTCGAATTCATGTCAGAAAAAACTTTCGATAAGTTGTCGCTCTTTATATACGCTACAACGCCATTCAATTGCCCTTCAAAAGAAGATCTCAAAGCATCGGACCAAGGAGAAGCATTGTCCAGTTCAAAATCATTCAGAGCGAGGCGCATACTTTGCTGTTCAGGCTTGCTTTCAAAATCTACATCAAATCCTTGCGAGCTCGTTGTAAGGTATATCTGAGTCTTTAGATTACGCCCCGAATGCTCAAAAAGAGACCGGTTGTTTAAAGTCCAAAGCGAATCTGCAAAATAAAACTGACTTTCCTCAACCGCAAGTTTAAATGACTGAGCATCGACATCAGCAGTAGCAGTAATTTCCCCACCAAATTTTAGGGTATCTGTACTTTCCCAACCCAATGACAGGTCCCAATTTCCATACACTCCCTGTTGCACAAAATCAAGCTGTTCCATATTCCAATGTTCACCGTAATGAACATTTGCCGCCGTTGCTTCAATTGAAGAACGGTTTGAACGCACTTCTGAATGCATTTTCAAATCTTGTCCCATCCAATGTTTCCACTTGAGTAAAGGGCTCTCTATGTCTAAGACCAAGCCCTCTTCTAGAGGATTGAATCGACCAAAAACACGGGTCGTATCGCCAATGATTAAATCGGGAATAAACAATTTGGTGAGGGTAGACGACTCCAGAAAATCAACCTGAAAATCAAAGTTTTGAGACGTCGAAAACCTGGGTTGCAATTGGGGGTAATGAGGTTTTAGGTGGGTTAAAATGGATTGATAAATACCCGGCACATCAACAAATCCTTGAAGACTTGCGTTCATGAAATCCGATCTAAAGCTGAATGCATCATACGCATCTAACTTTTCGGAGTTGAAGTACACATCATCAAAATAATAATAATCCTTTTGTGTTTCAATGGTGGTGAAAGTCGCTCCGATACTTCCTTCAATATTGGACCATCTATTCCCGATCAAATTCATTTCAATCAATGTCGATAATTTGGCAACAGGCTCATTGTCATACCAGTTTAATTGAACCAAATCTGCCTCTGTAACATCCGCTACAAAATCCATCACAGGCAGCTCCTTGGAAAAATCAATTTCTCCGGAAAAATCCAACTCCAAGTTGCGGTCTAAAACAGTCGCTTTACCTTTAAAATAATTGGGTTGAAGGCGACCGTCTAATTCTATGTTTTTGTAGGTATAATCGTTGAAAGTTATCGCGCTTATATCTCCATGAATGTCGGTGTCAAAATTTGTGAAATCAAAACCTTTCCCTCGAACAAATATTTCTGCATTTACTTGTTGCAAATCATGCCGAACCAATTGAGATAAATTAAACTTTTGTAAGATCAACTTCCCATTGTAAATCGGAGCATCCAACGTGTCGGATATGTTCACTTTAAGGTCTGTTTCGAAACGACCTTGATCGGAATCTAAAGAAATATCCACAGCTAAGTCAGACATCGAACCGTCGAAACTAAATTCAGATGAAACAGCACCCAATGGATTCTCTTGATAATGGTTAGGAAACGTATTGCGAATCCAAGCCCACTCGTTATGAGCCAATTCGAAAGTATCTGCCTTACAGGAATATACCCATGCATTCATATCGGACCAATTACCTATTTCAAAAGAACCCGAAATGTAACTTCCTTTGTTTGAAGAAACCCTCAATGTATCCGACCACAAACTGTCATTTTTCAAGTGAATTGTACTTTGGGTACTCAATTGGAGCTCCTCAGGCCAATGACTGACTAAGCCTTTTGCGGCCGCATAGTCCGCATTAAACTGATGTAATTTGAGCGTCGCAGCAAGGTTTTTTTTGTCGAATTCTAAATCAACATGTGCACCTGACTGATCGCTGCTCCAATGAAAATTAGACACCTGATTTAAGCTGTCGGAAAAATGAATTTCTGAGGCATTTACATGATGCTTTGCACCGCCAACAACATCCCAGTTTAAATGGCTTAAAATAAAATCAACTTCAGATCCTATGCGACTGTCTATTAAGTACAAATTTAGGTTTTCGAATGAGGTGGTGAAATCCTTACCTGACCCCAAAATTCTTGCACCACTAATCCAAAAATGATCTATCAGAATGGGGTTGGGTTCATCAGAATCACCCATCAAAGCAACCACCCTTTTGTACAACTCAGCATCTTGGAGAACACTTTCATAACGATAAGGTATGTACAACCCTTCTGTATAAACAGAACGCAAATGATCTGGTCGAAAAAAAGAGGTCTTAATCTTAAGCTTTTCAATATAGATTAGGGTGTCTTGCTCTTCTCCAGGAACAAAAACCCCCTCAAGAGTTACGTCACCCAGAATACCTGGCTTTAAATTCCTCACCTGAAGGTTAACCTCATAGGAACGAGCAACCCAGTCTGAAAATTTTGTTGCCAAGAAACTTTGAACTTCCGTAAATTGAAGCAGCAACAACATGCCCAAAAAAATGGAGGACAAGAGAATTATTAGACGCTTAATTATGTTTTTATCTGTATTGATAAGACAATTCTTTATTTTTGCCGTATGAGTCAAAAAAGTATCACCATACTGGGTATTGAATCTTCTTGCGATGACACTTCAGCAGCAGTCATTAAAAACGCAAAAATTCAATCAAATATTGTTGCTAATCAAGAAGTTCACCAGTCTTTTGGTGGTGTTGTTCCTGAACTTGCTTCACGAGCGCATCAGCAAAACATCGTTCCCGTTGTAAATGAAGCTCTAAAGATAGCAAATATTAGCAAAGACCAACTGGATGCTATTGCCTTTACCAGAGGACCCGGTCTTATGGGCTCACTTCTTGTCGGCACCTCTTTTGCCAAATCATTTGCATTGGCACTGGATGTTCCTTTGATTGAGGTCAATCATATGCAGGGTCACATCATGGCACACTTTATTGACGAGGGTCAAAACTTGCCTATATTTCCTTTTTTGTGTCTAACCGTTTCCGGAGGCCACACTCAAATCGTAAAAGTAAACAGCCCTTTTGACTTAGAGGTTTTGGGAGAAACGATTGATGATGCGGCCGGAGAAGCATTTGATAAAAGTGCTAAAATCCTCGGCTTGCCCTACCCGGGAGGGCCCTTAATCGATCGATATGCGAAGCAAGGAAACCCAAAAGCATTCAAATTCACAAAACCTAAGGTGGCTGAACTCAGCTTTAGTTTCAGTGGACTCAAATCTAACATCATTCAACGGATTCAAAGGGAAGAAAAAAAAGAGCCCAACTTCATTGAAAATAATTTGGTCGATCTTTGTGCCTCCATTCAATTCACAATCGTAAGTATTCTGCTCGAAAAAATTGAAAATGCTGTTAAAAAAACCGGTATTACTCAGATTGCAATCGCTGGGGGCGTTTCTGCGAACTCGGAACTAAGGGATACGTTACTGAAAAGAAAAAAATCACACCGTTGGGAGGTATACATTCCCAAGTTTGAATATTGTACCGACAACGCTGCAATGATAGCTATTGTTGGCCACTACAAGTATCTAAACCGTGATTTTAGTGACTCCAGCATCACTCCGAAAGCAAGATTTAAAATCTAAGCCCTTGTTACCTCTCCGAAGTAACAAAGCCAATTTTGCCTGTACCATCGTGCTATTTATTTTTTTTATGAACTCATAGGATTTGTGGCGTGAGAAAAAATCACTAAATTCGTAACATAACTCAACTCCTAAATACCCTGAAATTATGAATCACCTTCATATCATTAAAGTCGCATTGGTATCAATGACTCTGCTTTTTAGCACGACCAGTGCTGATGCTCAAGACTACCGTAAGGCTTTAGATACTCAAAGATTTTCTCAATCCGTAAATACCGGACAAAATCAAACTTTATTGATCCTGGACTCTTCTTGGGGTGAAAATAAACCAGAAATTGGTGATGAAATTGCTGCCTATGACTCCCAAGGAAACATGGTTTCTAGCGTGGTTTACCTTGGAGAACATACGGGACTCGCTTTGTGGGGAGACGACCAATACACTCAGGCAAAAGAAGGTCTTTCGAAAGAAGAAACATTTCACTTAAAATGGTGGAAAAAGTCGAAGAATGAACTCGTTTCTCTAGAAGTATCAGAATTTGAACGAGGAGATGACACCTACAATAAAGATGAAATAACGGTTGTATCCGAACTTAAGTCAGACCAAATATTAGTTCAGGAGTTGGAGTTGTTCCAGAATATTCCTAACCCTGTTGCTGGACAAACAGAAATAAACTTTTATTTACCACAAAAAAACAACGTTTATCTGGGTGTTTTCAACAACCTTGGACAAGAAATTATGGTTCTCGCTAATAAATCTTTCGATGCGGGATCTCACAAGGTTGAAATGGTTTCTCCAAATTTAGAAGCCGGAGTTTACTTCTACAAACTCATTTCTGGTAACGAAAAGCACAGCAAACAAATGACGGTTGTTAAGTAATTCAGACACCGAATCATACAATACCGTCCGATCGAGACGGTATTTTTTTTGCCTATTTTCAACGTTGCAAGGCCTTTATCCTGATGAATAATTTCCTATTTTTGTCTGTATATATTTTGATATGGCTTGTCTTAAATTAATCTTACTTACGTTTACAATGATGCTGAGCAGTTTTTTATTTGCTCAGGTGGACCACGATGTGAAAGTTAGAGAGACGCTGTACAGCATCTCAAAAAAATACAACATAAGCATTCAAGATCTTGTCCGTGCAAACCCAAAAGCCAAAAGAGGCCTGCACGAAGGAATGCAGATTTCAATTCCTTCCGTAAATGGAGCATCAGACACTACAGAATACAAACTACACAAGGTAAGACCTTTAGAGTCTTTTTACTCCATACAATCAAAATACGGCATAAAAGCAAAGGAACTTCTACAGCTAAATCCATCACTATCCGAAGGTTTTAGAGCAGGAAAGCAGATTAAAATACCGATACACAAAACGGAAGAAATTGCTGAAGTAAAAAAAATAGAACGTGTTGAAGGACAGTTCGATTTTTTTGAGAAATTGAAAAATAAAAGATCTAAGTTCAAGAAAAAAGATTCTTACAACATCGCCTTTCTCCTGCCCCTATATCTTGATAAAAACGACACCATCGAAGTCTATCAAAATCCCGAAGGGAATTCAGAAATTTACAAGAAAACTCATTATGCCCTTGACTTTTACTCGGGAGCTAAAATTGCAATAGATAGCCTCCACAAGGCAGGGATGAGTATTAACATTCACGTTTATGACACTAAAAATGAGCCTGAAGAGACCTTTGATATTGTTACAAAGACCGCTTTTAACGATATGGACCTTGTTATAGGGCCTTTCTACTCGAAAAATTTTAAAATAGCTGCGGATGTACTCCGACGAAAAAGAACGCCAATTGTAGCTCCCCTATCCTCTAAAAATTCCCTTTTAGAAAACACACCTCATGCATTTCAAGTGATTCCCTCTCAAAAACGACAAATAACGTATCTGTCTGAATACATTTCTGAGCATTATGGATCTGAATGCATCTCGATTGTGAGGCGAAACAATGAAGAAGAACAAAACTACGCGAATCTGATGCTCTCTTCACTCAAGTTGGATACAATGTTCAATTACAAAGAAATCCTCGTAGAAGAGGCTGTAATCGACTCTATCCACCATGAAATAGATTCTATGGCAGCAACCAATGTGTTTTTAATCCCATCTACAGACAAAGCCTTTGTTACGGATTTACTCACCAAACTTAATGCTACAAGAGACCGTTCTTTGGTTCTCTTTGGCATGCCTGAATGGCATGACTTTGAGGGCTTGGACTACACCTACATGACCCATTTAAAAGTACACCTTCCGAACAGTGGTCTTTTATCTTACCAGGACTCGCTGACGATGTACTTCGTAGAAAATTTCGAAGAATCTACGCGAAATGCTCCAAACGAAAGGTTTGCCTTTGCTGGGTTTGACATCACGTATTACTTTCTCTCGCAGCTAAAAAATCAGGGGGGGATTTCAACAGACATGTACCTGGAGCCCGAGCAGTTATTGAATATGAATTTCGACTTCAATGACAAAAGAAATAAACGCGATGGTTCAAGAAACCAATCCGTACAAATCATCCAATACAAAGAGTTCGAAATTGCCCCGATTCGGGAATAACTCTAGTGGATGTTTTTTATAAAACTTAAAACCTGATTGTTAAAAACAACGGGGTGTTCTACATTGACCACATGTCCACAATTTGGAATGACATACAAGGCGGAGGAAGAATGGTTTTCAACCAATTTGGTGATGGACGGCAGGAACATATGATCTTCTTCCCCCATCACGTAGAGTGTGGGTATCCCTGAATCTTTTATTCGAAACAAGGCCAACAAAGGGTTTACTTCAGAAACGAGTGTAAACCACCTCTTAAACTCTTTCTGATAGAGCTTTTTAGCCTCATTGATAAATAAATTCCTTGAGGCTCTGTGTTTTTTTCTTGGCATGATGATCACAGCAAAAAACCTGTAAAGCAACAAATAGGGTATTACCGATTTCAAAAGAACACCCAATCGCATCAAAATTTGACCCCTAAAATTCAACTTCATGACAGCTCCAGCCATAATCATGCTGATACTTCGCTCAGGGTATCGTTCTGCGATCTCCCTGATGATTATGGTTCCGAGGGAAATTCCAATAAAGTGAGATTTCTGAATTTTTAAATGATCCAAAACCTCAATAATTTCATCACTTATTACGTCAAATGTATACGATTTTAACTTTTCGTAGATGGGGCTTTTAGACTTACCGTGACCTCTCAGATCTACAAGCAGTACGTTGTAATGCTTTTTAAAATCCCTCAGTTGCTGATACCAAATGGAACTGCTACCACCAGCACCATGAATGAAGGTTACCCATTCCTTTTTTTCATCAAGAATATGTGTACTGAAATGAAGCATTAATTTTGTCTTATCTAATTTTTGTTTCAACACCAAAAGGCGAAAAACAATGATAAGACAAAATTAACTTTTTTTCAAGACAAAATTAAAAGACTTGAGATTCTAAAATCCACACAGGTTTACAGGAACAATAAGGGCTGTCGTTAATGTTCTGACGACAAGTTCAAAAAGTACTAAAAAAGCTAACTAGTACTTTACCCAGGGTAAACTTATTGTTTTCGTTTCTGAAGAAGTCTTTATCATATATAGACCCGGTGATAAATTCTCCAAGTCCAATTCGTAAGGCTCATTATCTTGAATATTTACCAGGTTCAATCTGCGTTCAATTTTACCTGTAACATTGACAACCTGAACCTGCAGTTTTTCTAGAAACTCATTGGAACGTATGAAGAGTTTATTGTCAGACGGATTAGGATATAAGTCCAACTCAAATTCGCGAAGTTCATCTACTCCAACCGATTCATCAGCATCACAAACACCATCGTCATCCGAATCGTTGTCTACAACCGTTCCGGTACCGTCAGTATCTCCCGAACAAGATGCACAGGCGTCTAAATCTGTTGGGTAAACACAGGAACTCTTATCGTCATTTGGAGTTGTATCCGAATAATAATTGCATGCCGTAGGATCAGTACAGGCGACAACTTTTAATCGAAGTTGAGGCAACATAGTGTCCGGGATGGTAATATACATCTTCGGAAGTTTATAGTAGTTCCCGATACTATCGGATGCCATGGCATAGGTCACCAATACAAATTGATACTTTAGGTCTTGTTCTGTTACTTGACTTGGTCTACCTGACAAATACATTTCCGCCCAATCATTCGTGGAGAACATCGCGCTATCGCCAATACTAGAGTTGATGTACGAAGGTAATTCTAGGAACTTCACAAACAATGAATCTGTGTAAAACCTGACCTCACGATCCTGATAAGGAAGGTCGAAATGGGGTTCTGGTAATATCCTTAATTTTTCAGAAAAAGCTCGGTTGACATCCGTTTCTATGGTGATTATCGAACTGTCTTCGTTTAGGGAATAATCACACGATAACGTGAGCTCAAAATTGATGTTACTCGATCTAAATTGAAAGGTTTGGGCCAAAGACAATTGAACAATTGAAATGGCCAGACATGTAAATAATTTTCGCATAATTAATTGATTAAAATTTATATTTATCAGCATCCAATGGATGCCATCATCTAATTCTAATATACGTTGGGGCGGGTATTATTTTGAGCTTTAATAAAGCTTATCACTAATAAAATGGGATTGTCTCCTCCCTAAGATACAAAATGATGCTTGATTAACATCAAAATGAACTTTTTTAGATTAACAATAAGGATCTTAGAGCTGATTTAAACGCTAAATTATTGTTTGACCCATGGTAAAACAATCGTATTTTTATCATTACTTGCTTTTATCAAATACATGCCATCTGATAAATGGCCTACGTGTACCTCTACAGATTGAAGGTTCCTCAATTCAAGCTCCATGAGAACTTCTCCCATAATATTGATGATCTCTACCGCTATGTAATCTTGCAAACGATCAACAACCAAATATACTTTTTCTTCCACCGGGTTTGGATACAAGGTGAGATTTAGATGATTGTACTCTTGAATACCAATTTCCTCATCGCAGATTTCATCGCCGTCATGGTCATTTAAACATGTTCCAAAACAATCCAAATAATCTTCTGTAGGGTAAGTACAAAGGGTGTTATTCGCATCTGTTGTTAATCCGGCATCGTAATTACAAGCTGCTAAATCTTTACAAGCTTCTACTTCATCTGCATTACAAACACCATCGTCATCGTCATCCTGATCTACAATAGATCCTTCCAAACAAATATCACAAGCTCCAGTCAAGGAACCACCTGCTATTATCACACCCGCTTCACATGAGTCACACGCAGAAGGAATACCAACACAAGAAGCATCCGAAAGTTCTGCAGCTGGATTGAAATTACAATCATCAACTACCGTGCAGCCCTCAACAAGATCTCGAATTAAAATGCCGTAATCATCTGCTCTTTGCGCATATGCTTCGCCACAGATCTGAGGCTCAATACCCGAATTGGAAATCACTCTCATGCGCAACAATTGATTTGAAAGATAATTGCCGGGTAAGGTAAGTGTTGTTGAAACTGTCTTTAATAAACCAATACCAATAGAATCTATCCACACCCGTTCGTTGACGCCTTGATCATTTGTAAGATCAAAAACACCGTTGTTATTCCAATCTATCCAGACTTCCAAAAACTGCTTGTTGTAGGAATCGGCCTTGTAAGTAGCGCTCAGGTTATAATCTACTCCGGGAGTTAAAATCGTGTTTTTTGAACACGTAAAGTCTTGCATAGAACTCTCGGGAATGTATGTACTTGTTGAATGATTAATGGTGTGTAACTTCAGATTTGCAACACCAAGACCATAACTTGCACTGTGATATCTACTCGATGAATTACAGGTACTTAGAACAGGTTCAGATACTGTTATGAAATTTGATTTGGTTAGGCTGTCTGTCCCGTAAGCATTCTTAACGGCTAGAGTAACCGTGTAATTCCCTGTATAATCAAAGGTGATTTTAGGATTTTGATCGATTGAGTAATACGGAGGGTTTACACCATTATCAAAGGTCCAATCAAATGTAATCCCATCCAATGATTCGTTTGTGTATGCGTTGGGAGTAGAGGTTGACTCGTTGGTAAACGTGATTGAACTTCCAAGGCAAGCTAAAGGTGATTCAACTGAAAAATCAACGGATGCGATCGTCGTTGGCGTCAAAGCTGTGTTCGCATTTATCGTAAGAAATGATGCCCTTTCATTCAATAAAGCAGACTTTACCACAGCTCTTTGCCCGAAAGTAAATTCATTCGCACATCCGGTATAATCCATGTAGTTGTGTATGTGGTCTTGATGAGTTCCATTGGCTTTATGGGTGGGGGACATTAGAGCATAAAAATTAGGATCACATGGATTTACATCTGTATTGTCACAATCATTATACAAATCATCTATAAACATGCTGCGTATGTGCATAGGTGTATCCTCTATCCCATCATCACCACATTGGTAAACACCGTTATTCGAATCGTCGTCACCATCAAAAGTATGTGGTAAATTGAACGCATGACCCATTTCATGAGCCCAGGTCTCATCTGATTCATCTATGTATGCACAAGATAAAACAACAGCTCCGTCATTAGGTTTCCCGTGCTCTGAGGCATAATATGCATAACCTGCTATAAATTCTTCACTAAGACAATTGCTGTTATCAATTTTGTGAACCAACCAGACATTGTAATATTTACTGGGATTCCAAATGCTGAACTCTTTCAAGGAATTCACGCTAGCATCACGCTCATACTCGGGCATGCCCAAATCTCCAACACCATGATTCACATAGTTGCTGTGAGCACTCATATCTTTGCGAACAATACCGTTGGTGGAATTTCCTTTTTCGTCTTGAACCGCGAGTACAAATTCAATTTTCATATCCACCCCGTTGCCATCACCTTTAGATCCCGATACTTTTCTCCAGAAATTATTTAAATAACGAACTCCCGTTCGCACCTCTGTATCCGAGATATTGGTCCCAACTCCTAAAGCTTCGCCATTGTGCATCACATGAACAACAATTGGTACTTGATAAACCCCAGAAGCTAATCTGTAAAAATTTTCTTGCGCATTTCTTCTACTTTCGCTGCTTTGTTCGTAACGCATTCTGTAAGCTACATCATTTTGCATCTTTTCATCATGAATAAGATCCGTAGCACAAAATCTGTTGTTTAATGATTTTATATTCACCGCATGCTTCTGAGCCATAACGGTAAAGTTATGAACCAATAAAAATATGACAATATAAAGAAAATACTTCATGAACCCTTACCTTAAAAAATTGCATTAGGAAACTAAGAAAAACCATTTCTGCACTCAGAAACAGCTCTTAAAGAACAAAAACAATACCAAATTCAACTACGATAAGTTGAACCCCAAGATCCTTTTAGTCTAAACGGTAAATGGAACTATAAATTGTGGACGTTTTGATGCGACGATAACTTGTTAAAAGTTCGCTTCAAATTTATTTTTAATTTCCACCAAACAGAGGTTACCTATACTGCCTTCATGAGAATGATTTACCTTTTTATCGGGATTAAAATCACCAGCGAAGATTTCAGTTCCTAGTTTCTTGTAAGCATCTCGGAAGGTCATGCCACTCATCACCAATTTATTAACCTCTTCAACGCTGTACATGTAATCATAAATAGCATGGTCAATGCAGTCTTGATTCACGATAACGTGCTGAAGCATAAAACTTGCAACCTCCAAATTGTCTTTTAAAGTGTCAATGGCTTCCATGTAGTTTTCTTTCAACAATTGAAAATCCCTATGGTAGCCACTGGTAAGATTATTGGTCATCGTGATGATCTCTGTGGGTAAATTTTGAACTTTGTTGCTCTTCGCACGCAACAATTCAAAGACATCCGGATTTTGTTTGTGTGGCATGATACTCGAACCTGTGGTAAGTTCTTTTGGAAAACCCAAAAAATTAAAGTTCTGACTCATGTACAAACAAACATCCGAGGCCAATTTGGATAGCGTTGAGGAGACCGAAGCCATAGCAAAAGCGGTTGTTTTTTCTAGTCGACCTCTACTCATCTGGGCTGCAACAACATTGTACTTTAGGGTTTCAAAGCCCATCAGCTCCGTGGTCATCGTTCTATTGATTGGAAAAGATGAACCGTAACCTGCGGCTGAGCCTAGTGGGTTTTGATCGCTGATTTTATACGCCGCGTTCAATAAAATAAGATCATCAATTAAGCATTCTGCATAGGACGCAAACCAAAGCCCAAAAGAAGAAGGCATTGCTACTTGAAGATGTGTATAACCTGGAATCAAAACATCCTTATGTTTATCACTCAGGGCCATCAAGGTATCAAAGAGCTTTTTGACGCCTTCTTTTATTTCTTGGATTTCTGATTTGGTATACAAGTGTAAGTCTACCAGAACTTGATCGTTTCGAGATCTTGCGGTATGAATTTTCTTACCTGCTTCTCCAATTTTTTTCACCAATTCAAACTCTATTTTACTGTGTACATCCTCAAAGGTATCTTCGATGATGAATGTTCCATCATCTATGGTTGCCTGAATTTCCGACAAACCTAATAAAAGAGAATCTAACTCTTCTTTTGTAAGTATCTCAATGCTATGAAGCATTTTGGCATGTGCCACGCTACCCGTAACATCGTGTTTGGCAAGTTTTAAGTCCAGTATACGGTCTTTTCCGGTCGTATATTTGTCTACGATATTATTTGTATTGTATCCTTTATCCCAAAGTTTCATAGCTTCTTATTTACAAAATTTTACTCAATAGTTCTTTGTACAATCGAATACCTTCTTCAATTTCACTGACAAGCACATATTCGTTAGCACTATGAGATCGCAAGGATACTCCTGGTCCAAGTTTCAATGAGTGGCAAGTCAACACGGATTGATCTGAGAGTGTAGGCGACCCGTATGTCTTTCTACCCATTTCAACTCCAGCGAGTACCAATGGATGGTTTTCATCAATAGATGATGAGTTCAATTTAAACGATCGAGGTTTCAATTCACTCTTGGTGTTTTCGGAAATGATATCAAAAACTTCTCTATTGCTGTAAGCTTCATTGACACGTATATCAATCACAAAATGACATTCCGCAGGTACTAAGTTATGTAATTCCCCTGCTTTAATTTGCGTGACACTCATTTTCACCTTCCCCAACTGATCTGAAACCTTTGAGAATTTGTAGTTATTGATCCACTCAATATCTTGTATGGCGTTGTTGATCGCATTTACGGTATTTTCATGAGCCGCATGTCCAGGAATCCCTTTCGCATAAGCATCAATCACCAACAATCCTTTTTCTGCAATGGCTAAATGCATTTCTGTAGGTTCACCAACAATAGCAAAATCTATTTCAGGTAGAATTCCAAGAATACTATTTAATCCATTTGGTCCAGAGCTTTCCTCTTCAGCGCTTGCTGCAACGGCTAAATTGTAGTTCATGTTTTTTTGCTCGTAAAAATGAACGAAGGTAGAAAGTAAACTTACTAAACATCCTCCAGCATCATTACTACCCAAACCATACAGCTTATCCCCTTCTATAAAAGCATCATAAGGATCATTGGTGTATCCCTTGTTTGGTCGAACGGTATCGTGGTGAGAGTTCAATAAGATGGTTGGCTTGTTTTCATCAAAATATTTGTTGACAGCCCAAATGTTATTCTGACTTCTATTAAAAGTAACACCGTGATCTTTCAACCAACTTTCAATAATGATGGCGGTGTTGTGCTCCTCGCTCGAAAATGATTGCGTTTGAATCAATTCCTGAAGCAACTCAACAGCTATTTGATATTGTTCTTTCATAATTAAAGTGTTAAAAGTGTGTGTGCTTCAGTTCTGTTCTTGATAAAATTGGTGTTTCCAATCATTACCCTGGATACGTTATTATTCAGAGCATGAAATGCATTCTCCATTTTAGGAAGCATTCCATCGTGAATCACGTTTTGTTCTCTCAAATTTCGATAGTCTGCTGTATTGATGTTTTCTACAACGGAATCATCGTCGTTAACGTCCATCAATACGCCTTTCTTATCAAAACAGTAAATCAATTCTGTATCGTATTTAACACTCATTGCTATTGCAACTTCGGTCGCTATCGTATCGGCATTTGTATTCAACAACTGTCCTGAACCGTCGTGACAAATAGCTGAAAAAACAGGCGTCATTTGGTTTTCAATAAAAGCGTCTATAACATTAGGATCGACAGATTCTATATCGCCTACAAAACCAAAATCGGTAGGACTTGCTGGGCGCTTCGATGCTCTTATTGTATTGGCATCAGCACCTGAAAGACCTATAGCATTACATGCTTTAGACTGTAGCGAGGCGGTTATGTTTTTATTGATTAAGCCGGCATAAACCATAGTAACAACATCCAAATTTTCTTTGGAAGTGATTCTACGCCCTTCGTGCATACGTGTTTCAATTCCTAATTTGTCGCTCAAAGCCGTGGCAATTTTACCACCTCCATGAATTAAAATCTTAGGTGCTTCTACGCTGCTAAAATCTTCTAAAAATGACTCTAATTTCTCTGCATTATTGATGATTTCACCACCTATTTTGATGACCGTTAGTTTAGTCTTCATTACGTAACATTTTTAATAACACGGCCTGTGCTGCAAAGGTTCGATTATTGGCTTGTTCCAGAATGAGTGAAGAGGAAGCATCCAATACTTGGTCTGTTGCAATCACATTTCGTCTGATTGGTAAACAATGCATGAACTTTGCGTTGTTGGTCAATTTCATCTTGTCTTCATTAACCACCCAGTGGTCTAGATTTTTAAGAGTCTTTCCATAATCTCGGTAGCAAGACCAATTTTTAGCATAAATAAAATCGGCATTTTCAAATGCTTTTTCCTGATCGTAAGAAATTTCAACGCCATGGGTAAACTCTTCTTTTAGCTCATACCCCTTGGGATGCGTAATCGTAAGATCAACATTCGTTTGTTTAACCCACTCAATAAAAGAATTAGAAACGGACTGTGGGAGTGCGCGTGGATGCGGAGCCCAGGTCAGTACTACTTTTGGTTTTTCAACGAGTTTGTTTTCTGCAATGGTAATTAGGTCTGCAAAAGACTGCAGTGGATGCAACGTAGCACTTTCCAAAGAAATGACTGGAACCGAACTGTACTTTATAAAGTTTGTCAGTACAGAATCTTGGTAATCATCTTCCTTATTCGTTAAAGAGGCAAAGGTTCGAATTCCAATGATATCACAATATTGTGAAACAACTCCGGCGGCTTCTTTGATATGTTCTTGTGTACCCTGATTCATTACGGTACCATCTCCAAATTCTATGGACCAACCGTCGTTATTCAAATTCATAACAATGACGTTCATACCCAAATTCATTGCAGCCTTTTGGGTGCTTAGTCGCGTTCTTAAACTCGGATTGAAAAACAACAAACCAAGTGTTTTATTTTTACCTGCATTGCTATTTTCAAAAGGATTACTCTTTAATTCGTGAGCAAGAGCTAAAAGACTTTTAAGATCGTTGACGTCTGTTATGGAAGTAAACTTTTTCACTATAATACTTTTTTTAAAGCCTGAACAAAAGGCTTAATTTCTTCAATGGTAATGTTTAATGGTGGTAGTATACGAAGCAAATTTGGATTTGCTGAGCCGCCTGTGAAAATTTGAAAATCATATAATAATTTTGACCGCAACTCTTTCACCGGGTAATCAAATTCTACACCCAACATCAAACCTCGACCTTTTATTTTCTTAATCGTTGTTAAGGCTTTGAGCTCCGTGATTAAAAATTCACTTACATGCTCAACATTTTCAATTAAAGATTCTTCTTTGATCGTATTTAACACAGCAATACCCGCAGCACAGGCGAGATGATTCCCTCCAAACGTAGTACCTAGCATTCCTGGAGTTGCATTGATATGAGGAGCGATCAACAACCCTCCAATAGGGAAACCATTCCCCATACCTTTTGCCATACAGATGATGTCTGCTGAGACATTTGCATGCTGATGAGCAAAGAAACGACCTGTTCGGCCATAACCACTTTGCACCTCATCCATAATAAGTAACGCTTCGTGCTCTTTACATGCTCGAGAAATGAAATTCAAAAAACCATCTGAAGGAGCGTCAAGTCCTCCAACACCCTGAACTCCTTCAACGATAACAGCACTGACATCTTTCTCTTTCAATGCTTCGATGAGCGCTGATTCATCGTTTAGATCTAAAAATACAACCTCAAAATTGTTTTTGTTAAGCGGCGCAGACAATCGGGCGTTATCGGTAACATTTAGTGCCGCCGCTGTACGTCCGTGAAAACTTCCTCTAAAAGCAATCACCTTAGTTTTCCCCGTATGAAAAGAAGCGAGTTTTAGTCCATTTTCATTTGCTTCAGCGCCGCTGTTACAAAAAAACAATTGATGGTCTGTGTAACCACTCAAAGAAGTAAGTTTTTCGGCAAACTCTTCTTGTATGGGCATCATTACAGAGTTTGAATAAAAACCAATTTGCTTCAATTGATGACTTACCTTGGCAATGTATTCTGGATGTGAATGTCCAATAGACATCACACCATGTCCGCCGTATAAGTCGAGGTATTTCTTCTCATTTTGATCGTAAACATAAACGCCCTCGGCTCTCGTGGGTGTAACATCAAATCTTGGATACACGTCGAACAATCCACTTTCTTGCTTTTTCACTCCGCTTAATGTTGTCATCTAGGGTAAGGGTTGATGTGATTTATAAATAATTCGCTTTAAAATGAATACCCGTGCTTTCTTCCAAACCAAACATGAGATTCATGTTTTGTATGGCTTGACCGGCTGCTCCTTTTAGTAAGTTATCGATTACTGAAGTGACCAACACCTTGTCGTCTATTTTCTCCACCTGAATGAAACAATTGTTGGTATTCACAACTTGTTTCAAGTGAACCGGTTTTTCACTAACGAATACAAACGGGTTGCCTTCATAAAAGCTCTGATACAAAGTTATTAATTCCTCCTGAGATAATTGACATTCAGTATAAATACTGGCAAAAATACCTCGAGTAAAATTCCCTCTGATCGGTAAAAAATTTAATTCAGATGCATCAGGCTGTAGACTCTTTAGACTTTCATTGATTTCATCCAAATGCTGGTGTCTGAAAGCTTTATAAATTGATATGTTGTTGTTTCTCCAGCTGAAGTGAGAAGTGTCGCTTAAAGACTTCCCAGCTCCAGTAGACCCCGTTATAGCATTAATATGAACAGATTCGGTTAACTGACTGTGCTTCGCTAGTGGCAAAAGCCCTAGCTGAATAGCGGTTGCAAAACACCCGGGATTGGCTATGTATTGGGCGTTTTCAATCTCATTTTTATTCAACTCAACCAATCCGTAAGTAAATAATTTGTCTTCTAGATTAGAATTTTCTTTGAGACGAAAATCATTACTGAGATCAATGTATTTAGTGCTCTCTGAAAATGTGTGATTTTTCAGAAATTTTTCAGAATTACCATGTCCTAAACACAAAAACAGGACATCAATATCAGGATTGATTTGATTGCTAAATTTTAAATTGGAATGCCCCAACAGGTCTTGATGCATCTCAGAAACACTCATGCCTGAATTGGAATGACTGTACAAGAAATCTATATTTACGTTCGGGTGGTGAACAAGACAACGAATTAGTTCTCCTGCGACATACCCACTACTTCCTACAACTCCTACTTGTATCATTACTTTTTATTTACATGGTTAAAAATCTGCATGGAATTGGCGAGTATTTTTGTAAAACCTTTTACGTCGTCTCCAGACCAATTTTTGTTGATCTCTCCGTACTCACCAAAATCTGATGTCATTAAATCGTGAGATGATTCAATCCCATCAACGGTGAATCGATATGGATTCAATTGTATAAACACTTTACCCGACACATTCTCCTGTGTGTCTGATAAAAAAGTTTCTATGTTTCGCATTACGGGCTCAAAATATTGTGCTTCGTGAATGAACATGCCGTACCAATTCGCCAATTGTTCTTTCCAGTGCAATTGCCACTTAGATAATGTATGTTTTTCTAGCGTATGATGTGCTTTAATGATGATGCTTGATGCTGCTGCTTCAAAGCCTACGCGCCCTTTGATTCCGATGATCGTATCGCCCACGTGAATATCTCTCCCTATGGCGTACTTATTGGCGATATTTTCAATGTGCTCAATGGCATCTATAGGCTTCATTTGAACGCCATTAACTCCTGAAATCTCTCCTTTGGTAAATTGAATAACCAATTCCTGAGTCTCTTTAACTTCAAGTTGGCTGGGATATGCTGTTTCTGGTAAAGATTTGTGTGACGTTAATGTTTCAGCACCACCAACGCTGGTTCCCCATAAACCCTTATTTACTGAGTATTGAGCTTTCTTCCAGTCTACCTCAACGCCATGTTTTGCCAAGTATTCGATTTCAGCCTTTCTTGAAAGTTGTTGATCTCTAATCGGAGTAATGATGGTAATCTCAGGAGCTATGAGTTGAAAAATTAAATCAAAACGTATTTGATCATTCCCTGCCCCTGTACTCCCGTGTGCAATAAATTTTGCATCTATAGATTTTGCATACTTCGCTAAAGAAATTGCTTGATAAATTCGTTCTGCACTTACCGACAATGGATATGTGTTGTTTTTAAGAACATTCCCAAATATGAGATATTTGATGATGTGGTCGTAATAGGCTTGGGTTTCCTCTAATGTTTCGTGATTAACGACACCAAGCGAAATAGCTTTATCGGCAACTTCGACCAATTCTGTCTTTGAAAAACCGCCCGTATTGACAATCGCTGAGTAAACGTCAAATTGCTTCTCATGCTTTAGGTATTTAACACAGTAAGAGGTATCCAAACCACCACTAAATGCAAGTACTATTTTATCCTTTTTCATCTTAGGAACTTTTAAATGTTATCAAGTTGTTTTTTAGAACGAAAGTCGTTGTATTGGTCGTTGCAAATTAAAAGCATTACAATTCTTTGAAATCACAAACCATACCTGTACAAAGACACATCGATTTATTGGTTCGTTGTAAGACGTCATAATTGGTGCAATTCTGACAGCCTTTCCAAAAATTCTCATCGGTCGTTAATTCAGAAAAAGCTACCGGTTTATAGCCCAAATCAGAATTTATTTTCATCACCGCCATACTGGTCGTAATCCCAAACAATTTGGATTCTGGGAATTTATTTTTAGACAGCTCAAAAATCTCTTTTTTAATAGCCTTTGCGAGTCCCTTTTTACGATAATCAGGATGGATGATGAGCCCCGAATTAGCAACATATTTGTGACCTTCCCAACTTTCTATATAACAAAAACCAACAGCCATATCACCATCAAGAGCGATGACTGCGTTACCTTGAGTCATTTTCTCCTTTATGTATTCTGGCTTTCTTTTTGCAATACCTGTACCTCTAACTTTTGCCGCTTTTTCCATTATTTCACAAATGAAATGTGCGTGTTTTTCATGACTTTTATTGGTCACTTGAATGTTAAATTGCATAACAAAAAGATTTAACGTTTGTTAAAATATGTGTTGGATAGAAAGAAATTATGAAGAGTGGCATAAGCAGGGATTCCCGCGAAAAACTATTGCCTATTGGGTTGCCTCCTAAATCTGTCTTGAGGAGAGAAACATCCAATACCAATGGTAAGAACAGGGCGTTCTAATGGCGTGTATTTATTTACTTGCTTCATTGTAGCTGCAAAGATATACAAAAACAACGTATTATCTACACTTAATCCTAAATTAAGCGAATAATATGTTCCATGAAACAAAAAATGCACTCCTTATAAGGAGTGCATTTTTTGTCTGTAATTGAATACTAGTTATTTGCTAGGTAATCAGCAGTACCTTCATGAGATGGCTTCATAGCCTCTTTTCCTTTCGCCCAATTGGCTGGACAAACATCGCCATTTTCTTCTACGAAAGTTAGCGCATCAACCATTCGTATAGCCTCATCAACATTTCTTCCAAGTGGAAGGTTGTTAACAACTTGATGTTGTACAACGCCTTCCTTGTCGATTAAGAATAAACCACGATAAGCAACCAATTCAGCATCTGCTTGCAATTGGTCATCTTCGCTGATGAAATAGTCACCCGTTAATACATCGAAATTCTTTGAAATTGTTTTATTCGTGTCAGCAACAATAGGGTAAGTGATTCCTTTAATACCTCCTTTGGACTTTTCCATTTGCAACCATCCCCAGTGAGACATTTCGGTATCCGTAGAAACAGCAACAACTTCTGTATTTCTTGATTGAAACTCACCTAATTTCTCCTGAAATGCGTGTAACTCTGTTGGACATACAAAAGTGAAATCTTTAGGGTAGAAGAATAATATTACATTTTTCTTACCTAAATATTGCTCTAAAGAAAAATCTGCTTCAACAGATACTCCGTTAACGACTGCTTTTGCTGAAAAATTCGGCGCTTTTCTACCTACTAATACTGCCATTTTTTTTGTTTTAAGTTTTTTAAGTCTTTTTTTTCTCGAGACAAAATTACAAAACATTCACAAAAATGAAGGTCGTAATTGAAATAGATTTAAAGACACAATTCTTTATTCATATCAACTTACCTTTGGGAAGGCCAAAACAAACTGAGTCCATTCGCCATAATCGGATTGACAAGTCACATCTCCACCAAAATCTCTCATTATACGTTTGCAAAAAGCCAAGCCCAAACCTCTTCCCTCAGTAAAAGAAAAACTCCTATATCCTTCAAAAACACCAATCAGCTCATCTTCGGGAATTCCAATCCCATTATCTTTAAAGTATAGCTTGTTCCAGTCATCTCCATTTTCCAACCTAATTTGAATTTTGCCATCAGGTTTGTTTACAAGATAAAACAGTGCATTCTTGAAAAGATTAAACAATACGTAAACAAGAGAATTCTCATCACCCAAAAATTCAAAATCCTGCTTGAGGTCTAACTCAACCTTTTCTTTTCTATCGATATTCGTGTAAGCAAAATCTTCAAAGGCTTGGGATACAACCCTACCCATATTAATGACCTTAAAATCAGACTTATTGATGGATTCATTTTTAATATTCTTCAACATTAAATCCACAATCATCTCAGATCGATTAGAGAAATGCAATCCTCTGTTGATAATATTTACAATAGAGTCCGTTGTTGTGTTTGGGTATTTTATTTTCTGATGAAACAACTCATTTTTTATGGCTGAAAAGTTAAGGCCAAACATATTCAATGAATTTTTCATCTCAAACGCCACACTTCCTGCAAATCGTTCCAAATACTCATTTATACTTAACATTTTTCGATACGTTTGTATCGCACCAATAATTTCGAACTCTAGTTTGCTAAAGGAAGTCTCCTCTTCAAACAAACATCCATCGATATGGTACTTTTTTGTAATCGACTTTTCAGGAAATGAGGTTGGGTAACCTGTTCTTAATATGACTCTTGTATTTTCATTTTGGAGTTCTGTTCTGATAAAATTCAGCAGCAGCAAGCCAACATCATCACCTTCCAAATGAACGTCTAGAATAATGAGAGCTATATCGTCATTACTCATTAATATTTGTTTCGTCTCATTTATTGTGTAAGACTCTAGTATTTTAAAACCTCTCCCTGCATAGGACATTTTCTTAAGAAGTAATCCGGTTGCTTTCTGAACAGAAAACCGATCATCTACAACCAATACTTTCCAATATTGATCATCAATTTTTGTTTGTTCAACATCTGTAATTACTTCGGAAACTTCGTGCTTCATAATAAACTGATATATTAGTTAATAGATGGGGGCAGCAGACAAGAATCTAGGGCGGATTTAGCGTGTTTTGAAAGTATTTTTAAAGTTGCAAAATTACCTGCTTCTCTTAAAATAGTTTGAAAAATTAAATGTTTATCTTTTTCATAATCACTCACAGAGGTATGGGAGAGAATCATCTGAATGTGACTTATACTTGCTAAAATTTTATAATCCTTATGAGAAAGTCTTTTCGTTTTTGTCGTTCCAATTTTGAGCTTTTTTTTTAAATCAATAAATGTGTAAGACACCAAAACTTCTTGAGATAAACGATCAATCGTATCTACCATCTCAGTAACTCTTTCATACTCAATTGACATTTCTTGATCTTTCAAAATGTATACATACACCGAAGCTATTTCAGTCAGTATGGTTATGTCATTTACCTTATTTGATATCTTTAATTCAGAGAAATCACTCATTACATCAGTACTAATAAATATATATATATGTAAAGTTATTAATTTTTAATATCCTCTACAAGTAAATGTGCTTAATTATTGGTGATGATTGTTTTAAAAAAAGAAAAAAGTGTAACTGAACTGAATAGAAGATCCGCCTATGGCTGATTGCGGATTAATCTTCCGTGAGAAAAACAATGGAAGCCCGCACAACACGGTTGAGCTCTGAAGGTAAATTTGTTCCTTCATAGGGATGAGTCGCTCCAAAAGTATGACCAGCTTTGTCAATTTTTAATAGTTCAGACCCGTTTACCGTATGATGTAATTCTTTAGCCTCACTAAAATCCACAGCAGTGTCATTTGTACCGTGAATTATGAGTAAGGGTACATCGATGGCTCGACTGTTCTCTAGAACATCCAGTCTACGTTCATGCTTTTTATAATTCTCGTAAAATTGATAATATAGAGGCATCATTTGCATGGTTCTTCCATTATAAATGTATTGAACTCCTGTTTCACGCCAATCAGATCGTTCGGCTGGAAATCGTCTTTTAAAATCACAAACCGAGGCCCAAGTAATCGCTTTTTTAATTCTTTGATCTTGTGAAGTTCTGAGTAATGCAATCCCTCCCCCTCTACTATGACCCATTACAGCTAATTTCGATAGATTAACATCTAACTCTGATGACTGAAGCCAATCGATTACGAGACCTAATTCATTGAGTTCAATCTCATAATTGTTATTTCCAAAAGCCTCTAAATCAACAAAATCGACTGGATGATCAGACGTAACTCCGTTGTGAGAAAAATTAAACTTTATGAACAAAAAACCTTGTGCCGCGAATGTATTAGCAAATACATTTGACGCCCCCCAATCCTTGAAACCTTTGTATCCATGAACATAAATGATTGGTATCATAGACCGCGAAGATTCAGAATACCTATAATCTATAGATATGATTCGTTGGTTCGTTCCTACTATTTCGATATGCTTTTCAATCATATCAACTGATCTATCAAACGGGTCAAAAGAAAATCTTTTTCCGTAATTGCATCTCCCGCATCATGCGTACAAAATGTCAAGGTCAATCTGTTGTATACATTATGAATTTCGGGGTGGTGATTTTCTCTTTCACACAATTCAGCAACACCATTAATAAAATCAATAGCTTCTCTAAAACTGTTGAATGTATAATCTTTAACTAGTTTCCCTTCTTTTTCTTTCCACATATTCCATCCGTTTAAATTGCTGATTTTGAACGCTGATTGTTCGATTTGCCCAAAGCTTCCTGATACACCTCTTCATAAAGAGGTAAAATCTTAGGTAGATCGTAGTGTTTAGCGATCTGATTTGCTTGTACGGAAAAACTGCGATACTTTTCGCCATCACTCAGTAAGGAAATCGCATCATCAGCCATTTTATCCAAATCTCCAACCTCAGATGTGAAACCTGTTTTACCATCAATATTTACGCGAGCTAAACCACCGATATTCGTTGATATTACGGGGATCGATGCAGCCATAGCTTCGAGAGCAACCAAACCAAAACTTTCTTTCTCTGAAGGCAATAAAAACAGATCGGATATGGCTAATAAACGTGACACATCTTTTATTTTACCTAAAAATTTAACATCATCAGAACACCCCATTTCACGGCATAAATACTCGGCAACCTCTCTTTGTGGTCCATCTCCAACCATTAAAAGTTTTACCGGCAACTTTGACCTTACTTTTGCAAAAATTCGGATTACATCAGTAACTCTTTTCACAGGTCTAAAATTAGAAATATGAATGATGATCTTTTCTTTTCCAGATGTGAAGTGTGCATGTAGGTCTTGATCGAAAATGTAATTGTGTAAGCTAAAATCGATGAAGTTTGGGATTACCTTAATTTCATTTCGAATGGCAAAATAAGATAATGTTTCTTCCTTCAAACTTTGCGAAACAGCAGTGACTACATCCGAATGATTGATTGAAAATGTAACGGCTGGGGTTATCGTAGGATTTTTCCCTACCAAGCTTATATCTGTTCCGTGAAGTGTTGTTACTATGGGGATATTTATTCCTTCATCTGCAAGCATTTGCTTCGCTAAATAAGCAACATAGGCATGGGGTATGGCATAATGAACATGTAATAAATCTAATTTCTCAAACTTGACGACATCCAACAACTTACAGGCTAAACTAAGCTCGTAAGGAGGGTAATCGAATAGTGGATAGTCTACGACTCTAACCTCATGAAAGACCACATTGTTCATCTGTTCGCTTAATCGAACCGGCTGTCGATATGCTATAATATGAACCTCATGCCCCTTATCTGCCAAAGCCTTACCTAACTCGGTTGCTACGATACCACTACCACCAAAAGTTGGGTAACAAACAATTCCTATTCTCATAACTTATTCTATTGACTTGTAAATTACTTCTTGAATTCGAGTTCTAAAATTCTCTCTCACCAAGATAAAATTTTCAGCAGATGGATGAATTCTATTTGATAAAAAAACATAAATTAAATCATGTTCAGGGTCTGCCCATACCATTGTTCCCGTAAATCCTGAATGACCATAACTTGAAGGCGATGCCTGCTTGCAAGTGGGTCCTTCTGAGTCATCAATGACCGGTTTATCGAAGCCAATTCCTCTGCGATTATTTTTACGACAATACTGACACGAAGTAAATTCTTTCAAAGTCTTTTCTTCCACATATCTCTTACCTCCATACACGCCTCCATTAAGAAACATTTGCATGAGCTTTGCCAGATCATTAGCATTTGAGAAGAGCCCTGCATGACCGCCTACTCCGTTTTGCATTGCCGCACCAGGATCGTGCACATAACCCCTTAGCAATTGCTGTCTAAAGTAGGTGTCATTTTCTGTTGGCACGATTTTTTGCGCATCAAACTTATCCAACGGATGATATCCGGTTAAGTCAGCGCCAAGGTCTTCATATATTCGATCTTGTACTAAATCTTTCAAAGAGGCTCCTTCTTGCTTCTCAATAACTTCCTTTAGCATGTAATAGGGAAGATCACTGTATTTGTAGCCTTTTTCTTCTCGCATTTTAGAATGAATGACGCGATCCATGATCGTATCCAGATAAACCTCACTCATAAAAACCCTTTCAGCAACTTGGATTTGATAGTCACCCTCTTGCTTGTTGGAGTAAATCTCAGTATTTAAGCTGCCATTTTCATTTAAAGTTTCACGATAAAATGGAATCCAAGGCCATAATCGGGCATTGTGGCTCAGCATCTTCCTTGAAGTTAATTTCGCCTTGGATGAGGTGTCATCAATACTCAAATATTTAGCAATCCTCTTGTCTATATTGAAAACACCGGCATCGACATTTTGCATGATTATGGGTAAAGTAGAGGCTATCTTTGTTATGGATGCAATATCGTATACATCAAATTCATCAACCGCATTCAGACTGTCATAGGTATGATGTCCAAAACTCTTGTGATAAATGACTTTTCCCTCTTTGGCAACAAGAACTTGGCAACCGGGTGTCGCTTTCATTTTTATAGCTTCATTAACCAGTGTATCTATCAATGCAAGGGTGTCTCTATTTGCACCTACCTCTTCGGGTAAAGTATACTTAAGTCGATGAATAGAATTTAATTCCAGCCCAAACCCAGCCGTATAATCTTCCGAAAGACTTACAGGCAATTTCCCATCAACAGAAATAGCTCCAAACAAAGTTTGTGCGGCTAAGGACTGCATGGATTTTGAGTTTTGATAAGCCACCACTATTGAATTTACCTGCGTCAAATAGTCCGCGTTAAGAAGACTGTAGGGGTTGGAAAAGACGACCAATGTTACGGAAGTCTCACGGGAGGCTCTTCGTATCATTTCTTTTTGGAGGGTTGAAATTTTGTATGATTTCCATGGAGAATCATTGGGCTTATGAACAGAGATAATCAGTTGATCAAAATCTGAAGCTTCATCCATAGTCGTGTCAAATCTATGAACATTTGTATACCTCTTCAACTGACGAACAAACGGTTCAGCACTCGAATCACCCAATGTTAACACAGCTATGTTTTGATTCTTAAGATCAATGAAGGGTAATTGATTATCGGTGTTTTTCAAGAGTGTTAAAGCTGATGACTCCAAATTTCGTCTTAGGTATTCTGTTTTCTCGTCCTGAGCCCTCTTAGCAACATGTGTCGTTTCAAGTATTCCTAAAGAAGATAACCTAAGCCATTCTTTAGCTTTCAAAATCTTATGACACGATTCGTTAATTCGCTCCACTGACAACGCACCATTCTCAATAGCTATGTGTATGGATTTAATGGCTGCAGGAACATCTTCAGGAAAGAGCAAAACATCATTCCCTGCCTGAAGAGCCGCAACTTCTAGGTCTCCACTTTCGAAGTAATCACTAACACCCTTCATGTTGAGAGCATCCGTGAAAACGAGCCCTCTAAAATTCAACTCTTGCTGCAACATGGTGTCTACCACATAAGGTGACAAAGTACTCGCTCTGTTATGAGTTGAATCAAGTGAGGGGATGTTTAAGTGAGCCACCATAACCGAAGCCACTCCGGCATCTACAATCTTTTTGAAAGGAACTAAATCTAAGGAATCAATCCTTGATTTAGAATGCTGTATGACGGGTAATGTTTTGTGCGAGTCAGATTCTGTGTCTCCGTGCCCAGGAAAGTGTTTTGCACAAGCTAAAACACCTGAATCTTGCATTCCGTGCATCAAAGCAATAGCCTTTCGGCTCACATTTAGGGGGTCCTCACCATAGGATCTTGCATTGATGATAGGGTTTAAAGGATTAGAATTTACATCAACAACCGGAGTGAAATTAAAATGTATTCCCATGGTCTTACATTCATTCGCAATAGCAACCCCCATCTCGTAAAGTAGACTGTCATTTTGAATGGCACCTAGGGTCATGTTCCAAGGGTAGGCATCTAAACTGTCTATCCGCATGGCAAGTCCCCATTCCCCGTCAATTCCATTCATCAAAGGTGTCTTTGATTTTGACTGAAACCGATTTACCAGAATGTTGTGATCATTGGGTGAAGACTGAAAGTAAATAAGACCTCCTAAACCGTATGTTTCAATTAACGTATCTACCTTTAAGTAATCCTCTTCATCTGAGTGCTTTCCATTGGCAGCCACCATAAACAACTGCCCTATCTTTTCGTCAAGGCTCATTGTCTGAATCAAAGAGTCAGCCCAGGGACTCTCCACCCGCATGTAAGGTGGCGCAATTGGAGGCTCAGGTATCGTGACCGAGCTATCTCCCCAAAAGCCCCAAACACTGGAAAAGACAATGAATAAGCTGATAAGTCTTGTGTACATGACAATGAATGATAATGCGTCCGCTTTGAAATTTAAAACCTTCTTAAAAATACATAGAAATGTTTCAGAAAGTGAATCCGAGGGGGTTAAAATAGAAGAATCTTATCAACAATTAAATAAAAATTAATTTGTCTTATTTAAACACTAAAAGAAGTTTACAAACACGTGATCAAGGCTTACATGAGTAATTTTGTGGTTTCTTTTTTTTCGAATGATTTAAAATGAGACAACTTATTCACAAGACTATTATTTGGTTGTATATTTTTATAATTTTCGAAATTCTTTAAGAGGAACTCATGAAGCTTTGTATTGCAGAAAAGCCCAGCGTGGCAAGAGAAATAGCTCAGGTTATAGGGGCTACTGAAAAAAAGATCGGTTACTACGAAGGTAATGGATATCAGGTAAGCTGGACTTTTGGGCATTTCTGTACCTTAAAAGAACCTCATGAATACAATCCCTCCTGGAAAGCTTGGAACCTAAGTTACCTACCTATCCTCCCTCCCGCCTACGAGATTAAACTCATTGATAACAAAGGGGTTAAAGACCAATTCGGGGTCATTAAATACTTGGTTGAAAATGCAGAATCTATCATAAACTGTGGCGATGCAGGTCAAGAGGGTGAACTGATTCAACGATGGGTTTTGGAACATGCCGGAAACACAAAGCCTATCCAACGGTTGTGGATCTCATCGCTGACCAATGAAGCGATCAAAACAGGGTTTTCTAAACTTAAAAAAGGGAGCGAGTTTGATCCGCTGTATCATGCGGGTAAGGCCAGAGCAATTGGCGATTGGGTCCTTGGATTTAATGCTACACGCCTTTATACGTTGAGATACGGAACCGGCAAACAAGTATTGTCCATTGGAAGAGTTCAGACGCCCACTTTAGCGATGATCGTAAATCGACAAAAAGAGATTGAAAACTTTAAACCCAAACCCTATTGGGTTTTGGAAACAAAATACAAAGGGGTGCTTTTCTCTGCTGAATCAGGTAAATTTCTTGATCAAAAAAAAGCCAATGAAAAGTTATCAAAGGTCAAACACGTGGAGTTTGAAATCATTTCTAACGAAACAAAAGAAGGCAAAGAAAGCCCTCTTAGACTCTTTGACCTCACCTCACTTCAAGTATCATGCAACAATAGGTTTTCGCTATCTGCAGAGGAGACTCTGAAGACCATACAAAGTTTGTATGAAAAAAAACTCTGCTCCTACCCTCGTGTAGACACCACCTTTCTACCCACAGATGTTTATCCTAAAATAGAAGGCATACTCAAAGGTTTGAAAGTCTATGAAAACATTACAACTCCTTTACTGGGAAAACCTATTCGGAAATCAAAAAAAGTATTTAACGACAAAAAGATTACCGACCACCATGCCATTATCCCTACAGGTCAAAACCCGAGTTCGGGATTAACATACAATGAAAAAATGGTCTACGATCTGGTTACTAAAAGGTTTATCGCTGCATTCTATCCAGACTGTACCATATCCAACACTACTGTAAAAGGTGATGCTGATACCGTTTTATTCCGAACCAACGGAAAACAAATTTTAGATATGGGTTGGCGAATCGTTTACGGAAAAAGCTCCATTGAAGATGGAGAAGATAACATCATGCCAGAATTCGTTGTGGGTGAAAAAGGTGTACATGAGGCAACCTTAAATGAAAAAAGCACAAAAGCCCCTTCATGGCTTACCGAAGCCTCACTTCTTAGATCTATGGAAACAGCGGGCAGACAGGTTGATGATGATGAAATGCGTGATCTTATGAAGGAAAATGGCATTGGAAGGCCGTCAACTAGAGCCGCTGTCATTGAGACGTTATTTAGAAGGAAATACATTACCAAACAAAAAAAGAAATTGGTTGCTACAGCTACGGGTGTTCAACTGATTGAAACCATACAAAACGAGCTGTTAAAATCTCCAAAACTCACAGGACAATGGGAAAAAAAACTCAGAGACATTGAGCAAGGTACATACGACGCAAAAGTTTTCTTAAAGGAAATGGAGACCCTTGTTAGTACAGTAGTCCATGATGTGAAAAATCGTTCATCAGTAAACCGTTTCAGTCAGTCCGATCAAAAGCTTGATGAAAAGGCAAAACCGCTCACGTGCCCTAAATGCAAATCTGGCAGTATGCTAAAAGGCAATCAAGCATACGGTTGCAGCGGCTACAAAACAGGGTGTCATTTTACAATCCCTTTTACTCATTTCAACAAAACGCTAACTGAAAAACAACTATTTCAACTTCTTAAGACAAAAAAAACAAGCTGGATTAAAGGGTTCGAAAAAGAAAGTTTAAAAGTTGAAGGGAAACTGTTACTCCATCCAGATTTATCCATTCAATTAGAACTAAAAGAAGAAGAAACCTTAAAGTGTCCTCGTTGTAAAGAAGGAGAAATCATACCGGGTCGAAATGCCTTTGGCTGTAATCGTTATAACCTGGGCTGTAAAACCATCATTCCATTTGAACTTTTTGGTAAAAAGCTCACTAAAAACCAAACAAAAAACCTCATCAAAAAAGGGGAGAGTCCGGTAATCAAGGGCTTTATGATTGATGGACGAGAACAAACAGGAAAACTTAAATTTAACACCGATTATAAAATCTATTTTCAACAAAAGGATTAACCAAAAAAGCCTCCACAAATGGAGGCTTTTTTTTGGTATGGTTTTAGGCAATACTTACCGATCTCTTCCAAAGCGGAAAACCAATCCCATTTGAATGCCAAGATTCTTAAGATCAAAAACATCAAGAAGCGCATTGTCCATGATCATGTGAAATTGAATAGACCCCGGACTCCAAACAAACCCTCCACCAAGATTACTTATTCCGTTGAAGTTTTTGTAAGAAGCTAACAACTGCAAAGCCTTCCCGAGCTGAAGCTGATACCCTGCAACAACTGTGTTTACTCGGATCGATGGATGCTTTTTAGAATGCAACAAGAAAGAAAAGCTATGCATATCCGTTAATTGATATTTAGCTCCAAGAAATAAATTTGATTTTAATTTTGTATTGTAAGAACCGCTTACCTCATTCAATTCGAAAATCGCAGACAATGAATCTGTAATTTCATCCATTTTACCGTCCAAATCATCATCATCATCATCACCACTAGACTGCTCTATCCCCTTTAGCTCAAAATCTTTTAAACCATCCGTCGTAAAGTAATCGTTGTTTTCCTCAGCCCAATTGATACTTCCAACATCATTCAAAGAAACACTCAATTCCAGATCTTCAGTTGCTTGATAAATAGCTCCTAAATCAATTGCAAAACCACTGTTAGAAATGGGATTGGATGAATCTCCAATTCCTGAGGTTTTGATCATCATGTCTGAATAAAGGGTCGTCTGATAAAATTCAGAACTTGTCTCTAAACCGAGATGGAAGTTATCAGTATGTAGGTTTGCAATCCCAGTTAAATACTTAAGACGAAGACCCAACTTCAATCGCTCATCAATATCAACAGCAGCACCTAAATAAAAGCTGTTGTACGCTACAGCATCGAATCGTTCTTTATCAAAATTTACTTTTTGATCCAAGAAGTAGGCATTTCCTTTTGTCAAATAATCAAATATGCCTCCTGAGATTGTAGCATTGAAATCAGTAACGATTTCATCTCCAAAATACACAAAAACATTCTTGTCGTACCCTAATTTAAAACCAACGTGCAACAAGTTTAAACGACCATCAAAATAAAAAGCATCGTGATCTTCAAGATTTGAGATCAGTGATGGAAAATTGACTTGTAAAGAGTCCTTTTGATTTTTCACAAAAACTTCATTTAAACTCAAAGGCCATTGAATATTGGTAGAGATGCTAGACAATCCCCCTAGACCAAACACAAAGTTTGACTTTGGCATGGAAGCAGCATTGGAACTCGACTGTAAAAGAAAAGCTTCAGAATGATAACCTGTATGTATGTTCTGAGCGTTTACCCCAGTATATATGAAATATATGAATGATGCTAATAGGAATATATACTTCTTCATTACTGTTCTATTTTAGATTTAATCCTAACTCCTGCTTCAATTTCAAAGGTGTAATTGGTATACAATCTCACCGCTTTATTTTCGAAATCATACGATGCAATTTTAATATCTAAAAGAATCTGATTGGCATCAAAAAGTGCATCTATTTGATCGGAGTCTAAACTAATTTCAGTCGTGTAAATTTCAGGAGCGATGGTTTTTCCATTATCATCCACCTCTGCTGCTTTGAGTAAATCTACTTCAAGAGAATCTAAAACATTACCGCTAAGCGAATCCCCAAATAGAATCATCAAATTCACATCCAATGGAAAGTCATTTTTCACATTGAGCTTAAGAGAAACTTCTTCAACATCGTCGGACATAGAGTCGTCTAAATCGGAAAGATCAATTGCAAGTGTATCGGTTGTTACAGCTTCACTGATTCTCAGATAAAGAGGTAGTTCCATCTCGTAGCCAAAACTCACTCCAGTTCCTGGACTGATTGAATTGGGGCCTTGGTTACCGTTTGGATTTGTGGTAACGGTTCCTCCATAGCTGATAACACTAGGGGCTATAGCTATCAATTCTGATAAGTTATTCGCCTCATTAAAGGTGATTTTTTTAGATATCGTAGTTCCAAAACCCGATGGAATATTAAAAGTGGTATTGGTTAGGCTTTCAGACTCAGTCCCATTCGACCCCTCAAAATTTAAATCAATCTCAAAGGGAATTCCTAGTGAGTTATTTACGGTGAATATCAATTCTGGAGTTTCTAATTTTATCCCTGACGTAATGTCTTCTAAAAGACTCACATCAACATCCAATTCTCCGGGATCTATAGTTTCTACAATCTGTCCAAAGTAACCTTCTACATAACTAAAATCTAAATCTACAATTCCGATACTCAGATTAACAAAGTCATTTTGATTGAAAAATGCGAAACCATCGGTGTCGGTAATTTTCGAACTGTATAGGACGTCCAATTGATTGCCTGAACCATCAAAGACAAATTTATACCCGTCCAAAGGAATGGATACTTTTTGCTGACCAGTACCTGTATTTTGAATCATTAAAGTTCGCTTAAAAGAAGCGCCCATAGGATTCTTAAGTTGTGTTATTTCAAAATCTAACTCTAAGGTTGTATTTACAGAAGAAGAAAACGTGTATTCTAAAGCACCTCCAGAAAGATTGATAAAATCAATAGACACCTCATCATCTAAATCCAAATCAAAAGCAAAACTTTCCGCCGGACCCGTTTGTTCTGGAAACTTAACCTTTCCTTCCGTAACGGAAATACCTGAACCGCTGATATTAAGAAGTATGTTGTCTGTATCCTTGAGTTCTACATATGTTGACGAATCGAATACATTCGGACCGGTACCCATAATTTCAACAGCTACAACATCAAACGAAATATCTTTGTACATCTGCTTTCCTTGTAAAGGCAATGACACGACTTTTTCACTGCTAGGAGCGATGTCTTGAAATTCAAATTCTCCGATCAAAGCGTTGTTATTGCCATCGTTGTTCTTTAGCTGAAGTTTTATATAATCGATGGTTATCCCCATGTTGTTGACGATTTGCATTGAGAGGTTACCTTCTGACATGGTTACTCTTTCAAACTCATCAGAAGCACTCTGTGTATAAGAGCCTCCTGACTGGCGATCAATGGTTGGAAATGGCGCATAATTGCCGTTAGAAGCTGCCAATGTAAAAGCATTCTCAATTTCTGTAGCAATAATAGGGTCTTCTAAGTTTTCTCCTAGGTTGCGTAACAGAATCGTTTGATTCTGTGAAAAATCCGGTAAAGTAATCACGCCTATCGTGAAATTCTCTACGGTAGGGTCTTGATTTTCAAACTCCAAGAAACTATCGCTTTCAACTTTAGCAATATCATCACTACTGAATGCGATGCGAATAGAACTGTCGGATTCGACATATATATTGTCATCATCAGGTAATAAATCACCAAGAGTTGTGGTTGATTGAACAAGGGGGATGGCTATGTCAGGATTTAAGCTTACAGTGCTACTAATCTTTGACAAATCCTCATCCATACAGGACGATAGGAATAGTAGCGTACACAAAAGCACTCCGTTCCTTAGTTTTAACATAATGTAATATTTTTTATTTAACGCGAATATACTCATTCTAAGTTTAATTAGATGCTTCGTAATTTCATCCTTTTGTTAATCGAGCTAAATAATGAAAATGATCATCTCTATATATCAATTCGACTTGCCAACCGGAAGATTTCGCTGCAATTTCTAAACGCTCAAGGTCTACAAACAACCATGGAAAAGTATCGGCTACACAATCCTTATAACTCAAGGAATACTCTAAATTGCCGTAATAATCACTCGCTAAATTTACCCAAGCCCCTCCCTGCTCATCTTCATACATATACTTTAAATCTGAGGAATCTAGTATCATTTGACCGCCTGGACTTACAAACTGTCTGATGTGTTGTAAAAAGAGCTTCAAACCCTCTAAATTTTTCACCAAACCAATTCCATTCATCATAAACAATACCGTATCAAAATCTTGAGGTTTGAAATTCCATATGTCATTGCATACCACCTTATCTATCCCTCTGGCCTCCATAACATCGCAAGACAACTCAGAAATATCTAGAGCCGTTACATCAATTCCTGATTGCTGAAGATGTAAACTGTGAGACCCAGCTCCAGCTCCAACATCAAGGACTTTACCTCTACAAAGCTTTAAAGCTTTTTTCTCCAATAAGGGCATCAATTCGTGGTTTCGAAATAAATAGGAAACGGATAACTCCTCCCCTTCGGTGATACTCGTATCTACCTTCACAGAAGTTTCATCATTGTGATGAAAGTAATTGTATATGGCTTGACCCATCGGGTCTTGTTCTTTTTTAAGCATCATTGTTTGTATGGGGTGTAAAAATAGAAAATGATTGGTATTAACATTTCATTTCAGAGGTCTAAAGATTACAAATGTCGTATTTTTAAAAAAAAATCCTTTTGAAAGAAGAAATAGACAACCTAAAGCTGAAAGCTAGACAGGAGCAAAAAGAAAACAAAAAACTCTTTGCCCGACTCAAAAGAATGAAGGGAGAACCTCTTGATCGTGAATTTCATCAATTGCATGATGAGGTTTTCGAAAACGTAGACTGCTTAGAGTGTGCCAATTGCTGTAAAACAACAAGTCCTATTTTCATACCAAAAGATGTGGACCGCATTGCAAAGCATCTACAAATGAAATCTGCCGCTTTTCAACAAAAATACCTGGTAAGAGATGATGATTATGATTTGGTACTGAAGACCAGTCCTTGCACATTTTTAGCGGAAGACAACAGCTGTACTATTTATGAAGTTAAACCAAAGGCATGCGCAGAATACCCACATACAAATCGCAAAAAAATGCATCAAATACTACCACTTACTCTAAAAAACATAGAGGTATGTCCTGCAGTCTCAAGAATCACAGATAAAATGAAACTGGAATGATTTATTTACTTGATCGCTCTACTCATTTCTCTTTTGCCTGGAGGGCCTGGGATACTTTGCAGTAAAAATCCCACAGACTTTAAAGCTCTTTTAACCGTTCCTTTTGCACAATAGGTAACCAATACACCACCTGGTTTTAGTGATCTATACATAGATGCGAAAATTTCCTCCGTCCAAAGCTCAGGTTGAGTTGTTGGAGAGAAAGCATCAAAATAGATTAAATCAAATTCATTTTCAAGTCGTACATCTTGCAGCTTCATTTTCAACTTTTTAATGGCGAAAAAAGAATCTAATTCTACAAAAACATCCCATTTACAAGTGTGCATTTGCTCAAACTTATTTTTCAGCTTTTCCATTTGCATCAAATGGGTGTAATTCAACAATCTAACGGTATTCCAATCCAAAGGATAGGCCTCTAATGTCGTATACTTCACCTTCAATTCAAGTTCTGCAGCTGCCCTGTAGGTAAGTAGTGCATTTAAACCGGTACCAAAACCAACCTCCAGTATGGATAAGTCCTTTAAATCTGACCTGTTCTCCAACCCCTCTGAAATGAAAACATGTAAGGATTCTTGCAAAGCTCCATGAGTAGAGTGATAGGTCTCATCCAAATCTGGCACGAATATCGTACTGGATCCATCTGATGTTTTTACCGTGTATTTCTCCAAAACCAATGTGTGTTATTTTTCACAAATATACCAAGCAAAAATTGTATATTGGCAAACCTTATTTGATTTAATATCAAGCAATGAATAAAAACTTTTTCCCTAAGAAATCCCTTGATTTCCTTGAGAACTACCTCAACAACCCTTCCCCAACTGGATTTGAAAGTGAGGGACAAAAACTCTGGTTGGATTACCTGAAGCCCTACATCGATGAGCACATGGTAGACACCTACGGGACCGTTGTTGGGATTATTAATCCCAAAGCAAAGTATAAAGTAGTTATTGAGGCCCATGCCGACGAAATATCCTGGTTTGTTCACTACATTACAAATGAAGGTTTTATATATCTTAGAAGAAATGGTGGTTCAGATCACCAAATAGCCCCATCTAAGCGGGTAAATATTCACACCGACAAAGGAATTGTTAAAGCTGTTTTTGGATGGCCAGCCATCCATACGCGCACAGCTAAGGATGAAAAAACACCTCAAACTGACAATATCTTTCTAGACTGCGGAGCCATCAACAAAGAAGAAGTTGAAGAAATGGGTATTCATGTAGGTTGCGTGGTAACTTATGAAGATCAATTCATGACCCTAAACAATCGGTACTTTGTGGGACGAGCTTTAGACAACCGAATTGGAGGTTTTGCTATTGCTGAGGTCGCTCGACTGCTTCATGAAAACAAAAAAAAGCTTCCTTTTGGTCTGTACATAACAAATTCTGTTCAAGAAGAAGTAGGTCTTCATGGAGCAAAAATGATCGTTGAAACCATTCGTCCCGATGTGGCAATAGTTACAGATGTATGTCATGACACGAACACACCGATGATCAACAAAATCAAACAGGGTGATCTAAAGTGTGGTGATGGACCTGTACTCAGCTATGGGCCAGCGGTTCAGAACAATCTTTTAAAACTCATTATCGACAGTGCCAATAAAAATAAAATTCCTTTCCAAAGACTAGCTGCCTCTAGAGCTACAGGAACGGATACTGATGCATTCGCATTTGCTACAGGAGGCGTTGCCTCTGCACTTATTTCGCTACCTCTAAGGTACATGCATACAACCGTAGAATCAGCACATATAAATGATGTTCAAAATGTTATTCAACTCATTTATCACAGTGTCTTAAAAATTAAAAACCAACAAGATTTCAGATATATTAAATAATTATGAAAATTGAAAAAGTAAAACAAAGTAGGTGGGATAAGGACAGTTGGAGAAATACAGAATTTGGCTCAGTATTTTCTGATCATATGCTTGTTGCAAAATACAAAGATGGCCAATGGCAAAAGGGCGAAATAAAACCTTACGGAACAATCAGTATACTCCCTTCTCTTCATTCCCTTCATTACGGACAAGCAATTTTTGAAGGCATGAAAGCCTATAAAGGCCCCGAAGATGAAACCTTTCTTTTTCGACCGGATCAAAACGCAAAACGATTCAACAAATCAGCGGCCAGAATGTGTATGCCAGAAATTCCTGAAGATTTATTTCTTGAAGGGTTGTATGAACTTTTAAAGCTCGATGACAAATGGATACCAAAGGAGTCTTCATCTGCGCTATACATTCGCCCTTTTATGTTTGCTTCGTCAAACTTCATCAAGGCGAATCCGTCTGATGAATACACCTTCATCATCATCACCTGCCCTGTTCAGGCATACTACAAGGGTGAAGTACACGTGAAAGTAGAATCCAACTTCACACGAGCTTCTTCAGGAGGTACAGGAGCAGCAAAAGCAGCAGGTAATTACGGTGCCTCATTTTATCCGGCAAAAAAAGCTCAAGAAAACGGTTTTCAACAACTGATTTGGACGGATGGGAATGACCATCAATACATCGAGGAATCGGGTACTATGAATATCTTCTTCAGAAGAAATAACGAATTAATAACACCACCGTTAAGTGACTCTATTCTCCCGGGGATTACTAGAGATAGTCTTATCAAATTAGCCGAACATCACGGAATTCGGTGCATTCAAGAGAGAGTTGCACTAGACAGCCTTGTTCAGGCACACAAATCTGGAGACATCACTGAAGCTTTTGGGGCCGGAACAGCCGCAACGGTAGCATGCATTAATTCTATAACTTATAAAGAAGAAAAGCTTTCTTTCGAAGTTAAAGACGATGGGTTTGCTAACAAGCTAAAAACAGAATTACAAGACATACAATACGGTCGTACAGAAGATCCTTTTGGATGGCGCATTACACTATAAAAAAAACGCCCTATAAAAATGTAGGGCGTTTTTTTTTCAGTAACTCTTTCTACATTTCCGAATGGTCTCCATGACCATCCATGTGATCATTCATACCACTGTGGTCATCCATAGTACCTTCCATGATATGGACCGACTTATTTCCTTCTTCAGTATTACCTTCAGCATCGCTTGCCTCTACTTTTATATAGTAATTACACATATCCATAACATTCGTATCAAGATACGCTACCAAGAAAGTGTCAATCATGAAGTGAGTCTTGTGTACGTGGTTCCATTTCATTGAAACGGTGTCTGTATTCGCTTGGTTGGTTATCTGAATAAAAACGGAGTGTAATTCATGACCATCCTCAATGTGCAGTTTCAGGGGAACTGTATCTGCAATACCATATAAGTCCAAGGAGGGTTCATTAAACACAATTTCAGGAGATTTATTATCAATCTCGGAAGAGTTTTCATCTTTAGAACACGATGAAAACAGAATTAAGGTGGATGCGAAAATTAGTGTTATTTGTTTGATAAATTTCATTGTTTATTTTTTGGGCATAAAAATGCCATTTGTAATCCTTTTTTCTAAACTTTAAAACGGTTGAAGTCTATGACCTCAATTATCTAAGCTGAAGTTGGAGGATGAAAAACGTCATGAACTCTTGCCAAAAAGTATAAATTAGGTGAATGTGAGAATGGCTGTAGATTTCGATGGAATGGATGTAGTATAGATGAGGTAAACTGTCGAAGAAGTTCTGGAAACTTCTCAAGCTCAATACTTGATTCATGACTCTGTTTTTCAGCGGCTTCAGAAAGCTGATTATTCAGATAGCATTTCCCCTGACATTCTTGATTAGAAGTGATTTTATTTTCACAAAGATTTTGTACGATGTAGTCTTGATTGGCGCAATAGTATGCCAAAGGAGAGAGCGCGCTTAGTACAGCACTTAAATACGAAAACAACAATGCAAAAGCTATAAGTCTACTCACCTTTATGACATTACAATAATGATTTTGCAAATTTAACCTTTTTTAGAGCAAGTTTACTCAGACAGTATAGACTTTATATCGGGCTTAAAATAATTCTCTCCCTTTAAGATTTTACCATCTTCACGAAAAATAGGCTTTCCATCTGCATCTAACTTAGACATGTTGGATCTTTGTATTTCATTGAATACCTCCTCTATTTTGTGCTGTAATCCATGTTTTAAAATGGTTCCGCACAAAATGTATAACTGATCACCAAGAGCATCGGCTATTTCTACCAAGTCCCCATCCTTACAAGCATCCAAATACTCTTCATTTTCTTCATTCATTAGGCGGTAACGTAGATGATACACATCCTCGCCTACCGTAGCTTTTGGAGCAAGTTCATTCCCTATTTGAAAAAGGTCATGAAACTCAGCGACACATTCAATTTGCTTTTTCATCTGCCAATCTGTTTTTATCTAGAATATTTAGTTAATTTACACCCAAAGAAACAAAATACCTATTGCATGAAAAAAATCATTTTATCAACAGTTGTTAGCTTACTTTCCCTTTTAAACCTTCAAGCGCAAGAAAAGCACTCCATATCGATTGAAAAAAGTAGTGTGGAGTGGATTGGAGAAAAAGTAACAGGAACACATTCAGGCCTCATAAGCTTAAAAGATGGTTACTTTAAATTTGAAGACAATAAGCTGGTGGGTGGAGAATTTAACATCGACATGAACAGTATTACATGTACAGATATTGAAAATAAAGAATATGCTGCAAAGCTTGTTGACCATCTAAAAAATGATGACTTTTTTGCAACAGACAAACACCCCTTATCAAATTTTAAAATCACTAATGTGATTTTTGATGGCACTTCGTACATGATTACAGGAGATATAACCATTAGAGATATTACTGAAGAAATTACCTTTCCTGCCAGATTTCACAGTCATGGACGGATATTTCATGCGAATGCAAGCTTAAAAATAGATCGAACAAAGCACGATGTGAAATATGGTTCTGGCTCGTTTTTTGATGATTTAGGAGACAAAATGATCTACAATGAATTTACTTTAAAAATTCAATTAGAATCATACAAATAATAGACAACCACTCCCCCTTTTTGATGGTATTGAATGTTCTCAAAAAACACGATTGTTTGTTTGAGCAGCTTAACAATGTTTATAATATAACTAATTTAATATTTTCATTTAAAAAACCACAACTACAATCTTAAAGCAGTAATTTTGTGGAACAAAACTAATGCAATATGTCACACAATCCAGCAGATCGAGTTCAAGACCTACAAAATTTCGGAGAATATGGGGGAGTCAATCCGTCTATAGCTGATTCCTCGACCTTTACCTACCTAAAAGCTTCAACAATGCAAGCAGTATTTGAAGGGGAACAAGGAGGCTGTCATTTATATTCTCGCCACACAAATCCAAGTACAAATTATTTGTGTGAAGCGCTGGCGGGAATGGAAAACACCGAAGCAGCCTATGTTACCGCTTCAGGTATGGGAGCTATTACCTCATGTACTCTGCAAATATGTGAAGCCGGTGATGAAATTATTACCAGTCGAACCATTTATGGCGGTACCTACGCTTTTTTTAAAAACTTTTTACCTAAGCTAGGCATCAAAGTTCACTTTATTGACATCAGTAAAACTGATCAGGTGCAAGCACTGATTAATGAGAAAACAAAGATGGTTTATTGCGAAACCATGAGTAATCCATTGCTGGAAATTGCTGACTTACCTACAATTTCAAAAATCACAAAAAAAGCAAAGATTAAGCTTGTTATAGACAATACATTCACGCCCATGATCTTCTCCCCGATTGAAATGGGTGCTGACATCGTTTTACACTCTTTAACCAAGTTCATCAATGGAGCCTCAGATGCTGTTGGGGGTGTTGTGTGCGCTAAAGAAGATTTCATAACTGAAATGATGGATGTTAATACAGGTGCCGGCATGCTACTAGGTCCCGTTATGGATGCCATCAGAGCAGCTAACATCCTAAAAAACATCAAAACACTTCACATTCGGATGAAACAGCACAGCTATAACGCTCAATACATTTCTGAAAAATTTGAAGATGAAGGTATTAAAGTGTTTTATCCTGGTGTAAAATCTCACCCACATCATAAGTTGATGAAGCAAACCTTTAACAAAGAATTTGGTTATGGGGGGATGCTCGTCTTGGATGTAAAAACAAAAGAAAATGCTTATGCTTTTATGGAAGCAATGCAAAATGATAACATTGGTTACTTGGCGGTGAGTTTAGGATTCTACAAAACACTATTCTCTGCTCCTGGATCAAGCACATCCTCTGAAATTCCTTCTGAGGAACAAGATCAAATGGGCTTGTCTGAAGGAATGGTTCGTATTTCTATTGGAATAGACAATGACATTCAACGAACTTTTGAGAAAATGAAAGCTTGCATGAAGTCGGTAAGTATCATCTAATTATTCTTCGCTAAAACCGAGAAGGTGTATTTGTATGAAAATCGATTAAACCCTGAATCGGTGATTTGACAATTCTCGATATGCTTATATTTTTTTGTAGGCACAATTCAGACAAAAAATCTTGAAAGTAAAATGCTACCGACCCGACAAATGCAACGGAAAAATCTACTTTCATAGGATTAGACATTAAATGCGTCTGCAAATAATCCTCAAATTCTTTTTCCACCAATTCCTTAACGAAAGTGCTTGTTTTATGTTTAACTAGAAAAGGGACATAAGATGCCAAAAATCGATTGGGGTTTTCTTGTCTGTAAACGGATCTCAATACCAAATCAGTGGAAATAGAGTATTCTTTTGAAAACTCAGTATACAAATCAACAGGTAGCTTTTTGTACAAATAGGCTTTTAATATCACCTTACCAAGTGATGCTCCACTCCCTTCATCACCCAGAATATAGCCCAAAGATGGATTCAACGGTTCTATAATCTCACCATCATAAAAAGCTGTGTTAGAACCTGTTCCTAAAATAGAAACAAAAAGAGGTTTATCAATAAAAGTAGCCCGAGCTGCCGCTAGCAAATCGCTTTCTAACTCAACCACCGCATTTACAAACACACCTTCCAGAACCTCTTTTAAAACATCCTTAGACGCTTTGTAAGAGCAACCGGGAGCATAAAAATACACATGCCCGATAGATTCACGAAAAGGCATTAAATCATGATAAGAGTTCAAACGACGTATCATGTCTTCTGCATTCATAAACAAAGGGTTCCATCCTTTACTTTGAAACTGAAGTTTTGATTGTCCATTTTCCAACACCACCCAGTCCGATTTTGTAGAACCGCTCTCAACAACCAGAGTTTTACTCATTAATAAAAAATGATTTTTTTAAATAAAAAGGAAGGTAAATTAAAGAGGCATGCAACAATGTTACCAACTGCAGTACCAAGATGTAGTAGGGCCATGGCCCCATCAACAAGGGGTTGTTCACATTCGGTTTCTCGGCGAGGTACATATAATTAGCACCCAAAAAATAATCTATTATGGCTACAAGAAAAACCAATACTTGAAAATAAACAAACGACTTTATCCAAGAGAATCTTCGAGGACGCATCCCCAATCCGAAAATACAAAAAAGAGGTACAGCAACCAATCCCCCATGCACCAGAAAGTAATCAATTAACAACACAATGTCTGCGCCGTGAGTTAACTCTGGAGTTAACAAAGAATGAAAACCTCCAACCATACCAATGAATAGCAACAATTCAAATGCCAATTGATTTCTTGTTATAAGCACAACAATTGCATTGAACCACATGATTCTGCACAAGTGGAATGGCAATGAGCTTTGTACCGTCCAATACCCCTTATCAAGGTAATAAGCTTGAATCCCTACATACTCAAAAATCATAACAGCGAGCATTACCTTAACTAAGGTCGAATTAGATTCTTTACTTAGGTTACCCCCAAAATAAACCAGAATGAAAATAAAAATCGAAGTAACTGCATTCCAAAGAATCCACTCATCTGAAAAAGGGGCAAGAATGTAGGTGTCGTTCATGATGACGTAATTTTGAATAAATATATAAAATAATCTTTTGCTACATTTGATTGTTTTGTAACGCCCTATAAAGTATCAAGAATGAAAAACAATTTAATAAAAGCACTTAGGTTCCCCCTGGTATTCGTATTTCTAATTACAGCGGTACACTTTTATGCAACAAATTATCATGTTAAGCTCAATCACTTGGGGGTATATCCTAGAGAAGCCGAGGGAATACTTGGTATTTTTAGTTCTATTTTTGTGCATGGTAGTTGGGAGCATTTATTCAACAATTCGATACCCCTATTAGTCCTGGGTACAGCCGTTTTTTATTTTTATGAAACATTAGCACCCAAAATCACCTTATACTCTATAATTTTTACTGGCTTTTTGTTGTGGCTTGGAGGAAGACCTTCGTTCCATATCGGCGCTAGTGGACTGGTTTACGCATTAGCTTCTTTTTTATTTTTCAGTGGGTTTATTCGGCAGCACAAAAATTTGATGGCGCTATCCATGTGTGTTGTATTTCTATACGGAGGTCTTGTTTGGGGCATATTCCCGAATCAGGAAAGAATCTCTTGGGAAGGACACCTGTTCGGTGCAATCAATGGGCTGTTTTGGGCCCTTTACTATCGGGAGGAAGGACCTCAGCGAAAAAAATATTCCTGGGAGCTGGAAGAGGATATTCTCAAGAGTCTCGATGGCTTGGAAGTGATTTATCAGGAAATCGATGAGAATAAGCCTACTCAAGAACCCATTACAATTCATTACGATTACAAGAAAAAAAAATAAGAGTTTTGTAAAAAAGAATGAAAAAAATTGCTCTAGTATAATAAAAAAGAAAAGCTCCGTCATAAGCCGGATTCTGTAACCCTCAGGAGGACCCCCATCATTTATCTACGATACTTATCACTAAGTAACTTTAGCAGTCTACCCTCCAAGATCAAGCGAGTACTTTTATTCCCTAAGGAAAACTTGGTATACATGACCTTTCACCTCATAAGGTTTACACAGCTACTCTAATCACTTAAAGTACTGGTGAGCTCTTACCTCACCTTTTCACCCTTACCCGAAGGCGGTTGTTTTCTGCTGCACTAGCTGTCATCCGAAGACGCCTAGTCGTTAACTAGTATGATACTCTATGGTGTCCGGACTTTCCTCTTCCTAAAAAGCGATGGAGTCGGGAGCTTTTCTTACCACAAAATTACAAAGGAAAATCGATAATATAACATTCTGAGGGATATTTGAATCCTCAGAGAAAAATGTCAGGGAATTTGTTGAAACAAAAACATCAATGAATTCTTATTTCACTAGCCCCCATGCCATAGAGTTTAGCGTCTGCAGGAACAATAGAAATATTTGGAAATTGCATGAGGTAGCTTTCAATCTCTTGTTTCAACTTACCCGTTCCTATTCCATGAATCACCACCAAAAATTCTTCGTGATTCTCAAAGGCTTGAAAAAGTCGTTTTCTTAAAAATGACAGCTGTATGTTTACAATTTCAAAATTTGACAAGCCGTTCCATGAATCTACTAAATTCTCTATGTGTAAATCGATTTCATGGTGACTGAAAAACTTTTCTGAGGGTTGATTGGATTTGGATTTGAGTGTAGGTTCTTTTCTTAAATCTTTCTTGAGCTGACTTTTCAAAGCCTTCTCATCAACCTCAAAATCATCAAGCCAAACCTTCTCTATTTCCAATCGATGAGCAGGGATGGTAAAACCCTCATCTATCTCTACCTCATATTCATCATCATTAATGATCGCCCGGATAACACCTTGGGTATTGTCACTCATAAAACTTACCTGAGCTCCAACAGATAATTTGGAGTAGGTTTTTACATTTTTTTGAAGGTTTGGTAAATCATCAATTTTACGATCCTTTTTTTTTATAGGAAACTTATGTTTGCCATCTACTTTTGGTACATACGAAATACGTATCAACTCTTGAGGAGAAACATTCATTTCGATGCCATCGCACTCAACCAAAATATTAGAATCATTAATACAACTGATTACAACACCCCTTAAAGGTTCGTTTAAAAACGCTATTTGATCTCCTTTTTTAAATTCCATTAGCGCATTACTCCTTGACTGGAAAGGGCATTTTGAAAGCGTTTTGCGTTTATCTTATGCACAGTCCATGATTTTGTGAAATTATGATACCCAGAAAAATCTGATTTTGCACACATGTAAATGTAATCGTGTGTCTTAGAATTTAAAACAGATAACAATGAAGACATTTCTGGGATACAGATTGGGTTTGGCGGTAATCCCTTGTATTTATATGTATTGTAAGGAGAGTCAATTTTCAAGTCTTTGTTGAGAACTCGTTTGATGGATACGTCAAAGCCGCTCATTTCTTTAAGCGCATATATAACGGTTGGATCAGACTGCAATTTCATACCCCTTCTTAGTCTATTAAGATATAAACCTGCTACGATTGGTTGTTCGTCTAGTTTGGCAGTTTCCTTCTGAACTATGGAAGCCAGCACAGATATTTCATGGGGTTTCAAACCAATCCGTTTTGCTTTATCCAATCTTTCATCAGTCCAAAATCGATTGTATTCCTTTTGCATTCGTTCTAAAAACTCAATAGGAGTAATCGTCCAATAGACCTGATACGTGTTTGGGATAAATAGTTTTCTGATTGAAGATTCGTTAAAATCATATGTAGAATAAAACAATTCATTCGTAAACGCCTTGACTAAAGCTGTAGAGTCTGCTTCAATTTGAATGGACAGCTTGCTTGCTAAATCTTGAATTGTTGATGTATTGTTAAAGATAATATTTAATGGGCTTTGAGCGCCCAACCTTAGCGCATTTACCATTGAGTTGGTATTCATTAGGCTGTCAACAACATACCTACCTGGCTGGACTGTGTGATAATTTTTCTTCAAACAAAGTAAATCAAACAAGAATTCATTTCGAAGTAAATTTTTGGACTTAAGGCTGTCCTTCAAGCTTTCAAAATTTGAACCTGTAGGCAACAGCAATATCTGGTCTGTTGGAGTTATTGAAGAAAAAAATTGATTGCCCACGTAGATGATTGGTGTAACCACAAGAAAAGACAAAATAAGTGTTGTTTTAATCCAAATATTTTTCATTGCTTTAAATTTATGAGCTAAGATCTTTCAACACACATTGAAACTCTATAACATCCGTAAAAGAACCGTTCCTAAAGCACCAATCTTTCCTTACGCCAACCCTTTCGAAGCCAGACTTCTCAAACAAAGCTATACTCAAATGGTTGTCATGCATTATACTACAATGCAACTGATGCATACCGATGCGATTAAAAGCATAGTCCTTCATTAAAGCTATAGCTTCGGAGGCATATCCTTTGGACCTTGACTCTTGATTGATCATAATTCCTATTCCAGCTCTCCGAGCAACTGCGTCATAATCAAACAAATCGACACAGCCGACAGACATATTGTCTTCGTCTGTTAAAATAAATCTACACTGCCCAGCTTCTTGAATGTCAAGATGAGCTTGAGAAATATACTGTTCAAGAATGTATCTGGAAAATGGAACTTTAGACAGACTAACACGATTTAACTCAAGGTCATTTTCCCAAAGGTAAATCTGAGAAAGATCATCGGGTTCTAAGGCTCTGTATCTCAGTTTTTGATTAGACATCTACTTCTCCTTGAAAAACAAATTCAGCAGGTCCTTTAAGATATATATCTCGGTATGCGGTATTGTTCTTTTTAAACTTCACTTCCAATTGCCCTCCTAAAACATTCACCTTTACAGACTCACAATCAATCATTCCAGACTCAAAAGCTGCAATCGCCGATGCTGTAGCTCCAGTACCACAAGCTAATGTTTCATCTTCAACACCCCTTTCATAGGTTCGTACTGAGAGTTCTTTACCTTTTACAGACACGAAATTCACATTAATTCCGTTTTTCACATAAGGTGGGGAGTTTCGAATGGAAGCTCCTTCTTCTTTCACAATTATTCTTTGAATATCTTCCTTAAAAGTAACCAGGTGCGGAGATCCCGTATCTAATACCCAAACATTGTTTTCAAACTTTAATGAATCGACATCAATCATTTCCAAAGACACCAAGTTATTGTCTAAACATTGTGCCTTGTGTAGACCATCAAAAGCCAAAAAACTACAATCGTGTTTGATGACCTCTAAGTCTCTTGCAAATGCAACCACACATCGACCCCCGTTGCCACACATACTTCCCTCGTGCCCATCGGCATTGTGATAAATCATCTCAAAATCTGCATCGTCACAATGGGTCAATAAAATAAGTCCATCAGCACCAATGCCAAATCTACGATCACATAATTTATTTATCTGTGTTTGGCTCATAGGATACACTCCATTACGATTATCAACCATAATGAAATCATTTCCAGTGCCTTGGTATTTACTAAACTTTAACTTCATAAGCGTGTTGGTGTTCGAACGAAAATAGGGTTAATATGGCAAAGTTCAATGGTTAATCTTTAGGAAAACCCAATAAGAGATAAAACGTAGATGAATATCTATTAAATTACCCTAATTTTGATAGATATAATATGATATAGAATTTATTTTAAATGAAATTATGAAAGAATATCAAGAAGCCTTGAGTGCTCGAATTGCTCAAGAAAAAGCCGCTATTGAACTCATTAAAATCACAAGTGATTTATCCTATGAAAAATCAATCGAACTGGTTCTCTTCCGCAATCGTTTGATCGACAAAAGCTCAAGTGAAGTATTGAATCTTCACGACTATGCAAAAAAAATTGTTGAAAAACCTATTGAAATAGTAGAGACCTTGGCGATTGCCAAAACTATTTCTGAATCAAATTTACCTCCATCAAAAATTGATATTGGGAAATTAACTCACGAATGGATTAAGGAGAAACAGTCCGAAATAAACATTACAAGCTTCATAAGCTCAAAATTAAGTTTTCTCAGTAAGGAAAGTAAAAACATCACCCCAAAAGACATCATACTATTTGGTTTTGGCAGAATTGGTAGATTGGTAGCTCGTGAATTAATGGCCCAAGAAGGGCGAGGAGATCAATTGAGACTTAGGATTATTGTTTTGCGAAACAATGATCGTCTGAATATGATTAAACGAGCTTCCCTTTTGAGAACAGATTCTGTACATGGGAAATTTAAAGGAACTGTAATCGCCGATACAGAAAATAAATCACTAATCATCAATGGACAATCGATAAAGGTAATTGAAGCCTCTAATCCTGAAGAAATCGACTATAAATCATTTGGTATAGACAACGCCTTGTTGATTGACAACACGGGAGTATACCGAGATAAAAGTTCTCTGAGCAGGCATCTAAAAGCTAAAGGGGTCGAAAAAGTACTTTTAACTGCACCAGGAAATGAAATTCCCAACGTGGTTTTTGGAGCAAATCATCAGGACTTTAATCTAGACGATCATTTCATATTTTCAGCAGCCTCATGTACCACTAATGCAATTACGCCCATACTTCAAGTTGTAAATAACGAATTAGGAATTTTAAACGGTCACATAGAAACCATTCATGCCTATACAAACGACCAAAATTTAGTCGATAATATGCATAAGAAAGAGCGAAGAGGACGTGCAGCAGCTCTTAACATGGTCATTACAAATACTGGAGCCGGTAAAGCTGTTGTAAAAGTGATTCCTAATTTAAAAGACAAACTCACGGCTAATGCCGTACGTGTTCCCACACCCAACGGATCGCTGGCCATACTTAAATTATCCCTTAAGAAAAAAACCTCCGTCCTTCAACTCAACAATATAATTAAAAATGCTGCCTTAGAAGGACCTTTAGTAGAGCAGATTAATTACTCGATGTCTAACGAGCTTGTATCAACAGATATCGTTGGAAATAGCTCACCCGCTGTATTTGATAGTCCAGCGACAATCGTGTCAGCTGATGGTCGAAATATTGTTCTATACGTATGGTATGATAATGAATATGGATACACATGTCAAGTCATGCGTATGGCAAAACACATGTCGAATGTACGTCGTCCTGTAAATTATTAAACGCGTCAAGATCATAAGTGATTCTGAGTCTTTGTAATAAATTCGCTATATTAGGTTGAATAACCCTTAATGGTATTTTATGAACAAAGAAAGATTAGATCACGTATTTAAACAAAAGACTTGGAATGAAATAAAAACTAAAGATTCTTGGCAGCTTTTTAAAATCATGTCAGAATTTGTAAATGGTTTTGAAAAAATGTCCAGAATAGGTCCAAGTGTCACCATTTTTGGATCAGCAAGAACATCTCCAGATAACAACTATTACATTCTTGCAACCGAAATAGGAAAACAGCTCTCTGAAAATGGATACGGCGTCATAACAGGTGGAGGACCCGGAATTATGGAGGCGGGTAACAAAGGTGCTAAATTAGGGGGTGGATCATCAGTAGGGCTGGTGATTGACTTACCCTTTGAAGCAACATCAAACAACTACATAGACGAGGATAAGAATATTTGCTTTGATTACTTTTTTGTTCGAAAAGTAATGTTTCTTAAATATGCTCAAGCCTTTGTTGTGATGCCTGGTGGTATGGGTACCCTTGATGAACTATTTGAAGCACTAACGCTCATTCAAACAAAAAAAATGGATAAATTTCCAATCATACTTGTAGGAAGCAATTTCTGGAAGGGCATCATGAATTGGATGAAAGAAACGTTGGTTGATGAAGGAATGATCAGTAAAGAGGATTTAAACTTAATTTCAATTGTAGATGATCCTCAAGAAGTTTTAAAAATTATTGACAATTTTTATGAGGATTTCATGCTGAAACCCAACTTTTAAAACCTAAAACTCAACAACCACATCTACAAAGAAAAATTACATCATAAAAAAAGACCTGTACTTTCATACAGGTCTTTCAAAATAAACTCTAACCCCCCCCAGGATTAAAATGAATACCAAATATAAATAATGGAAATGACCAATGAAATAGGTGAAATCACTCATTTTTTGGGTAATACTTCACCTTAAACTAAAAATACCCAATTAAAATATTGAAAACCAATTAGATAACAATAAAAGAGACTTGTAAATCAATTTCGAATACTCTTAGAAATGACGAAAGGCCAGTATGAATATACAGGCCTTTCGATTATAAATTACCCCCCCACAGGATAAACTTACTTTTTGTATTGTTTAAATACACTGCAAATATAGGAATGTTTTTACCATTGGTCTATTTAGTAAAAGAATTAATTTACATAAAACTTAATTTATACGAATATCACAATTTAAAACCCTAAAAACGAATAAAACCACAATTTAGGTTATGAAAATAAGTATTCATCCAATTTATTGTCTCGGGACAGAATATTAATCAATTTGAATATTGTGAAAAAAGAGAAATCCAAAGAGATAATGCATAAAAAAGACCCATGCAATTTGCATGGGTCTTCCAAAATAAACTCTAACCCCCCCCAGGATTAAAATGTTATACAAACATAGAGATTGTAACCTACCAATCATATAGGTGAAAACACTCATTTTTTGGGTAATAACAACTTTTAGAGTATCCTTTCAAATATTCGCATACTTGTTCAGGTAATTGTAAAGACTCGACAATGATCCAGAATCACAAATTGTAGCTCTTTTTAAAACCCCATCATTATCTGCATTAAAAAGAGATGGTAACACATTTTCAATCAACTCATCTCCAAAACCCTCAGAAGCTTCTTTAGGCAGTTCACAGGGAAGATTATCAATAGCCACAACACTAATAACCGATTCCTTATTGAACACATCTTCCGACTCCAGTTGGGGATTGTATCCGTAAATAGGATTTATAATGCTCGAAGATCTAATAGTGCTTGCAATAGGACCATTGATATCACAAGATATATCGGAAACAACTCTTATCTTAAATTGGTTTAATTTTGCATCATCTCGTGTGAATAGTGAAGGTGCATTAGGCGCGTGAAAATGTCCGGCAATCAACACATCCGATACTGATGCAAACTTCATAAAGTCAGATGTGTAACGTTTTGGGTTCTCATAAAAATCTTTTTTACTTGATTGATTGGCGTCTGCTCTGGTATAATAATCCAATGATTCAAGTTGCACAAAGACAGGCTCGTTAAAAGTATCATTTAAAAAGGCATCTACCGAAACTTGTTTGACACCAAGAATACTTAAAAGCTCCTTAACACCGCGCCCCACTCTTCCGGTTCCTGTCGAAACGATTTTAATGTTGGATAAATCTATCTTTTTCAACTCCAATTCCATTTCCTTTTGATCTTCACACAAATAAACCCTTTTCAAATCAAAGCGACCGGTTCGCATTCCGTAGGTTAAAAAAGCATTGTAACAACCAACTAAACCAGCATATCTTCCAAATCCAACAAGCCTCCTACCGGAATCGTCTGTCAAGACTTCATAATCGATAAGCGTAATATTTAAATCCAATATTCGACGAAGTAATTCCCTGTTATGAGATTGCTTTTTGATGGTATGTGAAAAAAAGAAATACCTTTTACCTTCGAGCAAAGAATCCGCCAACACTTCTTTCACACCAAATAAAACATCACAATCTGACAAATCTTCCTGCATGCAAATACCACGTGAAATATATTCATGGTCGGAAAATTTCCGCATTTGACTCGGTTGAACCACCAATTTTGTTTGGGGGTATTTTTTAAGTAATTCTGAGCACTGGATAGGGGTTAAAACCACACGCTTATCGGGTGGGCTTTTACTTTCTCTTAATATTCCTATTTTCATTATTCAATTATTTATTGTGTTTTTATATTCTTCAAAAATACAAAATGAAAAAGTAATTGTGGTCATTATTAAAAACAACAGTTATTTAATCAAACGACATTAAAGGACTAAAAATTGCGTACTGAAAAGTTAGCATTATATTTGCCCTAGTAAATTGACGTAATGGGGATGACTGGCTTTGACAGCGAGATGAATAGGTCTGTAAGCATGCCGAGCATGGTGAGACGGCTCGTAAATATCCAATTCACATTTTTTTAAACGGCGAGTCTAACTACGCTTTAGCTGCCTAATCTAGGATTAGAATAGCTTTTGCTCCGAGGATAGAAGAAGGTTTATCGCTTCCATCCCACCGAGCATCAAAAAAAGGATGAACTAGCCAATAAGGATGCCTTGACTTAGAAGCGAAATAAAAAGGATAAGGTTTGATTTTGGGAATGTACTCTTCCCGGTCTTACTCGAAAATTAATCGATTACTAAGCATGTAGAAAGCTTTCAGATTCCTTGTTTGGACCAGGGTTCGATTCCCTGCATCTCCACTACAACTCCACATTTCATTGAAGTGTGGAGTTTTTTATTGGCCTATATTATTGAAATGGGATAGATTTCTCATCGCTACATCACCTTAAGTATATGGAAATCGTTAAGTTGTGGAACACAATGAAAATACATAAATTATGAGAAATAAGACCCCTATAATCATTTTCACCCTATGGTTTCATATGGTAGCTACCTGTCAAACAAACGAAACAGACCAGTACTGCCATCAGATTCACTTACCCGGTGGTTGGTTTAACTACTCATCATATGTGGTGGCTGAGAATATGGATACTGAGGTAGTCATGAATTCCATCGATGATCATCTACTCATTCTAAAAAACAACAATGGTGATGCATATCTATCAGAATGGGGTTTTAATGGCATCGGTGAACTTGATTTCCGAGAGGGGTATCAAATAAAAACCAACACACCGGATATCCTTGAAATATGTGGATTAAAAGTGCAGCCCGAAGAACATGAGATTGCCATTGAGTCAGGATGGAATTCCATTTCTTATCTTAAAGAGACTCCTACTTCTGTGGAAGAGGTCATGCAAGGCTTAACAGACAATGGAAATTTAATCATCCTGAAAGATTACGAAGGGATGGCCTATTTACCCGAGCTAAATTTTAACGGTATTGGCAATATGCAACCGGGGCAAGGATACAAATTAAAAAGCAATACAAGCGGTACAATAAATTATCTTGCAGATAATGAAACAAATAGACCTCTAACCTACGAACCTGTGATCGCATTAAAAGACATTGCGTCTTTTCCAATTGGAATGTCTCTTCAAGCCAAAAACATCACACAAAACCCCCGATACAGCAATACCTTAAAAAGAGATTTCAATAGCCTAAGCGCAGAATATGAAATGAAAATGGATCCAATTTACAAAGGGATAAATCAGTACGATTTTAGCGCTGGTGACGCCCTTGTAAATTTCGCCAAAGAAAATGGTTTTCGTGTTTTTGGTCACGCATTAGTCTGGCATGCAGCGATCCCGAATTGGTTAAACAATTTTGATGGCAGCGACCAGGAATTTGAAAATTTAATTGAGACATACATTAAAGCAACCGTTACTCATTTTGCGCAAGAAAAAACAATCATTAATGGTGAAGAAGTTTCTGTTGTAGCCGGATGGGATGTTGTCAATGAAGCTTTCACAAATCAAGCAGAAAATGCTGTTTTCAGACAGCGAATGGGTGAAGATTATGTTGCTAAATGTTTCACCTGGGCACGTGAAGCAGACCCTGATGTTAAATTGTTTTACAACGATTACAATCTCGAATTTGACTTCAATAAAGTCAATCAGGTAACCAATATGATCGATGATTTTAGAGCTAATGGGATTCCCATTGATGGCGTCGGACTTCAAACTCACATTAACATCTCATATCCTCAAATAGCCACCTTCCAAAGTTGTTTGGACTTACTATTGGAAAAAGATGTCTTAATTCATTTTTCAGAAATCGATATGACGATAAATCGTGGTGGTGATATCACAGAATTGACTTATGAAAGAGCACTTAGTCAGGAAAAGAGATACAAAGAAATTGCAGAATTGTATTGTACCATTCCCGCTAACAAACGTTTTGGAATCACATTTTGGGGCATGCGAGACAATGAAAGTTGGTTGCTTAATTTTTGGGACAACCAAAATGAATACCCACTATTGTTTGACTCAAATTACAATTTTAAAATCGCCCACAGAGGTTTTATTGAAGGGCTGCATTAATTTTTCAATGTCAAGGCTATTTTGACAGCCGTTCATATCGATTTGTCATAAATGATTTGTATTCTTCACGATTGCCGGTAGATAAAAATGAATCATCAATAAGATCAAATGCATCATTTTTACACTCGTTAAACCTACTAAACACATTATTCATCTGCTTTTGACTCAAGCCCATTTTTGTTCCAAAATTTTCAAAATGCTCAAACTTTATTTTCTTCTTTTTACCTTCCAGAGTGAGTGCCAGTTCATCAGGATCTTCGGGTAACAAAATGGAAACATTTAATAAATCATACGCAGGAGATAACACCCACTTACCACCACTCAGGATCATTGAGAAATTCTTCAAATGCATATCATTATTTCCCGTTAAAAAACAAAACAGAGTCAATTCAAACAGACGTATTTTATCAAAAAGTGTATTGTCAGAATACTCCCCTACTGCCTTAGCTACTTTTTCCATAGAGCTTCTGTACTTATCGAAAGCTTCAGTAATTTGGAACATATCGATCATATGAATTTTACCCCCACTTATTGACCGATCTATGCGTTTTGTAATGTAAGCAAGCTCGCCAGAGCGCAAACGAATTAAGCTTGATGGAACAACCTTAATTCCAAAGAGCTCCGCTATTCTCATAGTCAGATGTTCATTCTCGGGCATTTGAGGATAATCATTTGTTGGGGGTTTAAAAATGTAATTCCCTCCTAATTCTCCTACAATAGTTAAACGGTGTACCCCTTTATTTTTAAACTCACTTGTCAGACCCATTGACAATTTTGCCTGTACACCGGGAACAGTAACACTTCTACATACAACCTTTTTTGCCAGTTCAACCATCTGTGATAAAGAATAATTCAATTCAAGTACGTGTTTCGTACCAAAAAACTTCTCACTACATTTTGTGTGAAAATGCAATCCTTCATCTATTGATTTATAGCAGCACAAACATTTATTCATCTGCTTCAACTTTGATTGGTTCAACGCTTACAGCTCCGATACAATTTTGACAACAAGCTAACAATAAACCCATTCTGTCGTTGGTATTAATTTTCCAGTTTTTAGCAGCAATTTCTAACAACCATCCCTCCGGAATTAATCCTTCAAAAAATGGAAATAATCGTTTTTCCTCATAAACCTTATCTCTTACAGGCATTGTAAATGTTAGAAACTGTGTAGGATAAGTCGCTACATAATCATGATCATACTGAAAAATATACGCACCATCATCTGTTTCAGTTAGCACTCCTGCATAAATATCATTATAAAATATTTTGGCTCTTCTCATAACGGAGACTTTTATCGTGATATTTCTTTTGAAGGAACAGCAGCCAATTCATGACCAAACATTTGCAAAACTACAGCAACCTTATCGAGATTGAGATTTGTTTTCCCTTGTTCTAACTTACGAATTACAGTTAATGCAACTCCGGCACGTTCAGCAAACTGTTCTTGCGTTAATCCCACTTGCTTCCTACTTGTTTTCACAAAATCCGATAAACTTTTCATTGTATGCTTTTAAATATAATTACATGCAAATATAACAAATTATATGCAATTAAGTATAATTACTTTGAAATTAACAAAATTATATGTTTAAAGATATAAAACAGCTGGAGCAAGTAGAAGAACGAATAAGTTACTCGCCTTCTTTCTGTAAACGCTGAACCGTGTAATTTCGCCAACGATCAAGTACATCCGAAAAATCCGAAGGCAACTCAGAATCAAACTGCATCCATTTTTCATCTTTTGGATGATGAAAACCCAATGATTTGGCATGTAAAGCATGACGAGGTATCACCTTAAAACAATTTTGAACAAACTGCTTGTACTTAGAAAAAGTTGTTCCTTTTAAAATTCGGTCACCTCCATAAACCTCATCATTAAAAATCGGATGACCTATGTGTTTGAAATGAGCCCTTATCTGATGCGTTCTACCCGTTTCCAACCTACATTCAACAAAAGTAACATAGCCGAAACGCTCTAAAACTTTGTAATGCGTTACTGCATGTCGGCCATAATCCTCTCCCTCTGGAAAAACATCCATGACTTTTCTATTTCTCAAACTTCTACCAATATTCCCTGTAATGGTTCCCTCATCGTCTTCAAAGTCTCCCCAAACAAGAGCACGATACCTCCGTGCCGTGATACGGTCGTGAAATTGCTTTTGCAAATAAACAAGGGCATGTTCTGTTTTTGCCACAACTAAAACACCCGATGTGTTTTTATCAATTCGATGCACCAAACCTGGGCGTGTATCATCATCACATTTGGCTAGCTTGTCGATGTGAAATTTTAGGGCATTCAACAGCGTACCTGTATAGTGACCGTAGCTTGGATGTACAACCATTCCAGGCTCTTTATTTACAATGACTAGGTGATCGTCGTCATGCACAATGGTTACAGGGATGTCTTGTGGGACAAGTGTTTTATCGCGCTTGGGAAAGTCCTGGGTCACGAGTATCACGTCATCGGGCTTAATTTTATAACTTGATTTGACAGCAACATTGTTTACCAGTACAAAGTTATGATCGGCTAGCTTCTGCACTTTATTACGCGTCATGTTGGCTATTTGATTCGTCAGAAACTTATCAATTCGCATCATTACCTGCTGGCCATCCACAATCAACTTATGGTGTTCATAGATCCCGTCTAAGCTCAAACCTTCAGTTGTATTAAATTCCTCTTCCTCCATCCTCTTATTCATTTAAAATACTATCGAGTCTAGCTTTCAAACTATCCTGTCTTATCAATTCAAGTGTGTCTATTATCAAATGTGAGCTGTCTTCTGTAAACCACAAGTTTACAAACGCACCTAAATCTATTCCCTCAGATTCCGCAACAGGCTCCTGCTTAATAACAAATGCATTAGCAGTGTCAACAACAGAAATATCGAAGTAGAACTCCCCTTTGTTTAAAGACAAATTCTGTAACCTCACATTCATATCCTTCTCAAAGTCACCTATAAAGTTTGGCATTTTGATTTGCCTTCCTTGTCCATTTCCGAGAACCAAATCGAGCTTTGTAGCCTTCTCTAACTTTTGACCTATCTCAATAATGGAATCTTGGTAAAGAACACCTAAAACAACATTCGCATGTTCATCATCTTCATATACAAAAGCACCGACCCTGAAACCTTTTGCTTTTAAAACAGACATATACTGTCGCAAAGAGCGATCGGTATATTCAGGAAGTGACAATAAGCTCACATTTTTAGGGTTTACGGTCAAATAAAGCTCTCTATCTTTTTTAACTCTTGACCCTGCTTTTGGCAATTGATCAATCACAGATCCTCTAGGATAATCTGCATTATAAGCCCCTGAATCAACGACAGAGAACCTCAGATTTAAATCTGAAAGGGTGTCTTCCACTTCATAAATAGAGAAACTTCGAATATCTGGAACGAGAATGGATTCACCATGCATCGTCATTTTATCAAGAACACGAAGAGATCCGTATACAAGGCCAATCAAAACAAAAGCACCCAAAAAAAGGTGAACGACAATTCGTTTCATAGTATGATTTTATAATCGGTAAAGATAGGAAACACTTTCATGCGACCAATAACCTATGAAAGCAATTAAATTGAATGAATCTTTGTGTTGAATGTAAGGGACTTTCATATATTCGCTATTCCATTAAACCAATCATCCAATGAAATCTATCATAGAAACATCTCAGGCTCCCGCTCCGATAGGTCCTTATTCTCAGGCAGTACTTTCAGGGAATACGCTTTACACTTCAGGTCAAATTGCAATAAATCCGAAGAGTGGTGACTTAATCATGAACACTATTGAGGAAGAAACACACCAGGTCATGACCAATGTTAAAGCTGTTTTAGCCAAGGCGGGAATGAATTTCGATCACGTGATTAAGACGTCAATTTTCATTTCTGACATGGATAATTTTGGTCGAATAAACGAAATCTACGGTCAATATTTTACTGCAAATTTCCCTGCAAGAGAAACGGTTGAGGTAGCCCGATTGCCAAAAGATGTAAACGTTGAAATTTCTATGATTGCTGTAAAGTAATCTAAAGTTCTTAACCGGATTTGAGCCTTATTTCAGTGCATCAACCCACCTTTCTCTCAAAAAATTCTGCTGCGATGTAGGTGCTTTAACTGAGGCAATCGTGTACATTGGATAATACTTTTGGTTTGAAAAGTCGACCGTTATATTCAATGTCTCAAAGCGCCGTTCCAACTTCATACGAAGCTGTTTTTTTCCTTTGAAAGAACCAAGAACCTCTTTGGTAACATCCCGTTCTTCAACAGACAAAATAACATCGCCTTCTGCAATTTTAAGTTCATCACCAGGGCCTCCAAGAACGACCTGTTTCACGACAAAAGATCCGCGTTGGATAACTCCCTTTAGACCCATCTGGGAAGCAAAAAAATCTCTATTTTCACTTTCCTGAATCCTCAACCCTACACAGGCGAAAACTTCATCCAAAGATTTTCGGAAATCTTTCGTGCCGTAAACATGATCTTCAATCGTGCGGAGAACACTGTCTCCTCCGAAACGGACCAATTCATGGACCAAATCTTCTTCGGAAAGACCTTTTGATTTACAAGCATGATTTTCATACAAACTTGTCATCACATCTCTCAGAGATTCCTGCCCATTCGTCTTCTGCAATATATAGATGTCGATCATTAAAGCGCAAAGCGCTCCCTCCGTATAAATGGAAACTTTACGATTCGGAATACCCTGCACATAACCATCCAGCCAAGTATCAAAACTAGAATCGGCGACAGACATGTTGCTTCGCCCACCGTTGTGGAAATGCTTTAAAAGATTTTCTTCTTGTGTTTTTAAAAATTGAGTTTTTGTAAAAACTTTTGATCGCATTAAGTACAAATCCCCCATATACGTAGTAACCCCTTCGTAAAGATATCCCATGCGGGAATAATTTTCCTTAGAATAGTCATATGGGAAAAGTGATTTAGGTCGAATTTGCTTCACATTCCAAGTATGATATAACTCGTGAGAAGAAACACCCAATAAGGATTCGTAAAGCTTATCCGTCATCAACTCATCTCCAGGGCCAAGAGAAATAACCGTACTTGCTGTGTGTTCTACACCGTGGTAAGTTTTGTAGGGAAGAATCTGATTGATGAAATGATATTCTGAAACCGGAAAGTGCCCGAAGTCTTCCATCTGTTGTATCGTGAATGCCTTAAAATCATTTAAGATTCGGGACCAATTTGGCTCGCATTTACCTTGAAACCAAACATGAAAAAACACAGCGTCAACCTGATAAATTTTATGTTTAAGCGAATTGGATGCTACCCATGGGCTCTCTGCAAGTTGGTCGAAATTATTAGCTCGTAAATGGCGCCCCTTTTTCTCGAGAGAACAAGCTATTTCATAGTCATCCGGAACATTTAAATGAACCTCACAAGATTCTTCGATTCTGCCAGGAACATACAAACAACAATTCACCGGATTTACATACAATTGCTGTTCGTCTAAGTAAGTAGACCCTGCATTAAGCTCATTCGCATAATAATTATACTTAACGACGACATTTCTTACATTGGGAGTAAAAACTCTCCATGTATCCTTTGTAACCTTCTCAAACTTCAGAGGATTCCCCTTTGTATCAAGAACATTTAAAGATTGTATATTCTTCGCAAAATTACCCAGCTCGTATCTTCCTGGTCGCCATGCTGGTAGCTGCAATGTTAACTCTGATTCGATGTGTTCCGAAATGCGCATTTCTATATCAATAAAATGCCGATGCGGTTGTTTGTATGAAAACTTATAGCGTATCACTAAAATCTCTTATTTACGATTGATCAAAGGAGGGAAATCGCTCCTCAAACTGAAATGCCTCGTGCAAACGCACTCCTTTATCTGTTTCTTTCAAAGAACAGCAGGAATGAAAATAATCATGTTCTAAAAATAAAGTATATCCTTTACGAACAACTGTTTCTAAAAAAACCTTTTTCTCTTGCAATGTGATCAAAGGCTTGGTGTCATATCCCATGACATATGGTAAGGGGATGTGCCCCACAGATGGCAATAAATCGGCAGCAAAAACAACCGTTTTATCTTGATATTTAATGTGAGGTATCATTTGTGACTCGGTATGACCGTCAGCAAAAAGGACATCAAAACCTGGCAAAAAAAGGCCATCGGTTTTTACAAAATCCAATTGCCCAGAGGCTTTCATAGGCTCTAAATTCTCCCTTAAGAAAGAGGCCTTTTCTCTATCATTAGGGTTCATTGCAGTTTTCCAGTGAGCCTCATTAGACCAATAAGTTGCATTTTTGAATACAGGAACTAGTTCTCCTTTTTCATCGTATTTAATCCCCCCACCACAATGATCAAAATGCAAATGTGTTAAAAACACATCGGTAATATCATCCGGGTGATACCCTTCTTTTGCGAGAGATGAAATCAAGGAGTCATCTCCATGAAGATGATAATAACTAAAAAACCTATCACTTTGCTTATCTCCAAGTCCATTATCAATCAATACTTTTCGATCACCATAGTCGACCAACATACTTCGCATGGCCCAGGGGCATAAATTATTTTCATCTGCAGGATTTGTTCTTTGCCAAATACTTTTGGGTACGACGCCAAACATAGCCCCTCCATCCAATTTAAAATTACCGGTTTCTATAGATTTTATTTTCATAACTATCTTATTTTCTATAAAGATACACAGATGACACTTTATTCCGATAGTCTTTATTAGATATTTGAGGAGACACCCCTAATGCCTTAAACAAACACAATAGCATATAGTGATGTGAATTTACTATATTCGAATCCTTGAAATTCATCTAAAAAATGGCGGATACATTATTAAAGAAAAAAGCCAATTTTGGGACTGCGCCCGTATTTATGACGGCTATCTCAACAATTCTTGGTGCTATATTGTATTTAAGATTTGGTTATGCTGTCGCTCATACCGGTTTTATAGGTGCAATCGCTATTATTATCATTGGTCATTTGGTAACCATCCCAACGGCCATGGCTGTTGCAGAAATTGCTACGAACCGAAAAGTAGAAGGTGGTGGAGCATATTATATTATTTCTCGTTCATTTGGATTAAATATTGGTGCTGCAATTGGGATAGCACTATTTCTTTCTCAAGCTATTTCTGTTGCTTTTTACGTCATTGCTTTCGCGGAAGCCTTTATGCCTTTTGCTGAGTTTTTATTAAGCAGTTATCCTTTTCTCGAACCTTATGAAATCTATCTCGGAAACAAAAGGTTAATCGGAATTGTAATGATGATTTTCTTGAGTTTTGTGATGCTCACAAAAGGAGCTAACATAGGAATGAATTTGCTTTATTACGTGGTCGCTGTACTTTTTGTGTCGCTGGTAATGTTTTTTATGGGCAAACCTATAGAAGGACATGAATTAACCGATGTAGACTTCATTTCTTCCATCTCAAACCCAGACTCATTCTTCTATGTGTTCACCATTATATTTCCAGCATTTACGGGTATTGCAGCTGGACTGGGATTGTCTGGAGACTTGAAAAATCCAAAAAAATCAATCCCAAAGGGAACACTATTAGCTACAGCTGTTGGTATTGTTGTATACATAGCTGTTGCATTAAAACTCGTCCTATCAGCTTCACTGGATGACTTGGCTTCCGATCAGCTGATCATGAGTAGAATCGCTATTTGGGCCCCTATTATACCCATTGGTCTGGCATGTGCAGCTGTATCCTCAGCATTAGGATCTGTTATGGTAGCACCCAGAACACTTCAGGCTTTAGGCGTAGATAAAATATTTCCAACTTTAACGTTAAACAATTGGTTGTCCCGAAACAAAAAAGGAACCATAGAACCTATTAACGCTTCCGTTGTTTCCTGTATCATCGCTTTTTTCTTTGTCTTTCTTGGTGACATTAATTTAGTTGCTGAAGTCATCGCTATGTTTTTTATGGTGACCTACGGAGCCATATGTTCCATTTCTCTTTTGGAACATTTTTCAGCAGACCCCTCTTACCGACCTACATTCCGATCCAGATGGTACATTTCGCTTCTTGGTGCTGCGCTTTCTTTTTGGTTGATGTTTAAAATGAATTCTACATATGCATTGGTATCCATAAGCTTTATGGTCCTTATTTACGCGTACATCAGTAAATACAACACATCAAGAGGAGGCATAATCAAGTTATTTAAAGGCGTTTTATTCCAACTGAGTAGACAACTTCAAATTTTTGTGAGAAAAAAAGAATACAACAGTGCTGATGATCACTGGAGACCTTTTGCTATTTGTATATCTGACATAACACTTCAAAAAAGAGATGCTTTCGATTTTATGCGTTGGATTTCACATAAATATGGATTTGGGACGTACATGCATTTCATTGAAGGCTACCTAAACAAAGAATCTCATATTAAATCACAAAAAACACTCACCAAACTTCACAGCCTTGCAGAGGGCTCTCGATCTAAAGTCTACCTTGATACCATTATCAGTCCATCGTACACATCTGCTATCGCTCAAGTGATTCAACTTGCAAGTATTTCGGGAAAGGGCCATAACCTGATCGTTCTGGAATTCGAAAGAAGCGATCAAGAGAAATTACAACAGATCATCACAAATCATCATCTACTTACAGCTACAGATTTTGATGTATGCATACTCAACACAACATACAGGTCTTTCGGATACAAAAGAGACATACACATCTGGATCTCTCCTGACGACTATCAGGACTCAAACCTAGAAATTCTCCTAGGATACATACTACTTGGACATAAAAACTGGAAAAATGCAACGATTAAAATTTTCTCAATTTATGCCGAAGGCACCATTGAAAACCAGAAAGAACGACTCCTTGAGCTTATTCAAGTGGGGAGGTTACCTATTTCGCCTTCCAACATTAATCTGATTGAAAGAAGTGAGACACATGACATCAAATCTATCATCAATGAGCAATCGGCAATAGCTGACTTCACATTGATTGGTTTCGATGAAAAAGTACTAGAAAAAGAAGGAACATCGTATTTTGAAGGTTATAATAAGCTTGGAAACATTCTTTTTGTCAACTCAATGAACAAAAAAGAAATTAAGTAAGTATTTTTGCATAAAAATTTAGTTTGAAAGATACCGTTAAGCCCTACAAAAATTCTTCCTCGTCAAAGAAGGTACAAGTTGCCGAAATGTTTGACAATATTGCTGGAAATTATGATTTTCTAAATCATTTTCTTTCCCTAGGTATTGATATCTTCTGGCGTAAACAATTGGTGAAGCACTTGACCAAACAAGCACCAAAAACAATTTTAGATGTAGCTACTGGAACTGGAGACCTAGCAATCGCTATGCTTAAAACAAATCCAGACAAAGTTATTGGTGTAGACATTTCCAATGGGATGCTCGAAGTAGGGCGTAAAAAAATGAAAGAAAAGTCACTGGATCACATCATCACTCTTGAACAAGCTGATTCAGAAGATCTTCCCTATGAGGATGAAACTTTTGATGCTGTATGTGTTAGTTTTGGTGCACGTAACTTCGAAAATCTGGAAAAAGGGCTTTCCGAAATGAGAAGGGTACTTCGCGAAGGAGGTAAATTGTACATTCTGGAATTCTCGCAACCTACATCATTCCCTTTCAAACAGATCTACCAATTCTACTTCAAAGCAATATTACCGCTCATTGGTAAAGTGCTTTCTAAAGACAATTCAGCATACAGCTACCTTCCCGAATCTGTTAGTGCATTTCCTCACGGGAAAGAACTCAACAAAATCATAGAAAAGTGTGGTTATACCAATGCTAAAAACATTCCGTTAACCTTAGGTATATCCTCAATTTACATCGCTAAAAAATGAAGAACCTAGAGCTGCTATTTTTACTGGTAATCTTTAGCTTCTCTGCGCAAGCACAAAAGCAACAAATCATTGCGTTAAGTAATTATGATTATAAAAAAATTCATTTTGGAATGGGTTTAGACTTTGGTCAATATAACCTCATCAATGACTTGAACGATCGTTTTTACCAGAATACCGATATCTTGAGTATTGAGACAGACAGTGATATCGGAATAGGCGTTTCGTTTATTTTACCTGACCTAAGAATAAATGATCGATTAAACCTTAGACATGTTCTCACGGTTAAAACCATCCAAAGAAATATCAATTACCGATTTAGTCCGGACCATGATGGTCCTAAAGAAGTTACAAAGCGTGTTGAATCCTGGTTTGTAGAGTCTGGTGTTCACTTAAAATACAGAGCAGATCGAATCAACAACTACCGAGCCTTTTTATTTATTGGTCCTAACATAGGGATTGATATGGCTTCTGAAAAAGATGTTCTTGACGAAGAAATATTCAAACTCAACCGCAGCAATTTTGCTCTTGAAATTGGAGCCGGTTGTGATTTTTATTTCGAATACTTCAAATTTGCACCTCAAATAAAATATTCTCACGGACTGACAAACCTCATTGTATCTGATGGTACAATTTACACAAGCCCTATAGATGGGTTCTACTCCAGAGGATTTCAAATATCCCTTACTTTCGAATAAATGCAAAAGGAGATTACCATAAGCGTATCCCCAAAAGCTGCTTCCGATGAAAATTCGATAAAATTTAGCGCTGCCAGAAAACTCAAGATTGACGTCAGTCAAATTAGTGATATCGTTCTTCAAAAACGCTCTATTGATGCGCGTTCTCGAAAAATTAACATTCATTTAAATGTTACTGTTTTCACAAAAGGACAAAAAGCAGAAAACAAAACACATCAAAGAGACTATCAAAATGTTTCAACAGCTACGCCTGTGGTTATTGTTGGATCCGGACCCGCAGGACTTTTTGCTGCACTACGCTTGATTGAGCTGGGCCTAAAACCTATTGTTTTAGAACGTGGAAAGGACGTCATAGAAAGGCGAAAAGATCTAGGTAAAATCCACAAACATGAGGTGATTCCTGACTCCAATTACTGTTTTGGAGAAGGTGGTGCGGGAACCTATTCTGACGGAAAACTTTACACACGTTCCAAAAAAAGAGGATCTGTACAAAGAGTACTTGAAATTTTGGTAGGGCATGGTGCTGTTAAAGATATCATGATTGATACACACCCACACATTGGCACCAATAAACTCCCAAAGATTATCGCCAAAATGCGAGAAAACATTCTCGATTCTGGAGGTGAAATTCATTTCAATACTAGAGTCGAAGATTTGATCCTGAGTGGAGATAAAATATCGGGAGTTATCGATCAAAATGGCCACAAAATATTGGGTCATTCAGTAATTCTTGCAACCGGGCATTCCGCAAGAGATATATTTCACTTATTGAACCGACATAAAATTAAAATAGAAAGCAAGTCCTTTGCTCTTGGGGTCCGTATAGAACACCCTCAACCTATTATCGATCGTGCCCAATACCATTGTGATGTTCGAAGTAAATACTTACCTGCAGCCTCCTATAAATTTGTTCAACAAGTAAATGGCAAGGGTGTATTTTCTTTTTGCATGTGTCCAGGGGGGCATATTGTACCTTCGGCTACTTCACCGGGTGAAGTCGTTGTCAACGGAATGTCTGCATCTACCCGAAGTTCGCGTTATGCCAATTCAGGAATGGTTGTTGCTATAGAACCGGAAGATCTTCAAAATTATTCTAAACACGGAGAATTAGCTGGATTGGTATTCCAACAAGAGATGGAAAAAATGGCATGGGAAGCCGGTGGTAAAACACAAGCCGCGCCTGCGCAACGCATGGTAGATTTTTCGAACGGCAAATTCTCAAATACTCTAAACGATTGCTCCTATATTCCCGGAATCAATTCCGCTCCGCTTCATGAACTTTTACCTTCAATGATAGGAAATAGACTTCAAGTAGGATTTAAAGCTTTTGGGGGGAAAATGAATGGTTACTTTACCAATGAGGCAAACATCCTCGGAGTTGAATCCAGAACCTCCTCTCCTGTTCGTATACCAAGAGACGAATCGTTGCTTAGCCACCCCCAAATCACCAATCTTTACCCTTGTGGAGAAGGCGCAGGCTATGCGGGTGGGATCGTTTCTGCAGCCATAGACGGAGAACGCTGTGCGGAGGCAATCAAAAATAGTTATTCGTGACCCATTGATATTTCAAACCGGCCCTTATCGGAATCCCATTTGCCGTATGAAGAATTCAGCATTTCATTCATCTTATCCCCATTTTTTAGAGCTTCCGTTTCTAAAATATGAAATTGAGAGCTTTCATCAATCCAGAAAACACGATCGGCAATTTGAACAGCTGTTGCCCAATCGTGAGAACTCATAATGATTGACTTCCCTTCTTCTCGAGTAAACTTCTTTAAAAGAACAGACAACTCCATGGTATGTGCCAAATCCAAAAAGGCCGTTGGCTCATCCAACAGTAAAACATCTGTTTGCTGAGCCAAAGCACGCGCCAAAACAACTCGTTGACGTTCTCCATCACTCAAATCAGACATCCATCGATTGGCATAGTCTAGTGCATTAACTTTAGTCAAACTCTTTTGAACAATAATTTCATCTTCTGGATTCAATCTTGCATTCCATGATAAATACGGATATCTACCGGTTACCACAACATCTTTGGCTTTCATACTTACATCTCGTAGTGAGTCTGTTAAAACCACGGCCATTTCTTTTGCTTTTTCCTCAGCAGAAAAAGAGGCTAAAGATTTACCTTTCAATTGAATTTCTCCTGTAACAATTGGCAATATCCCCATCAAGGTTTTTAACAACGTTGACTTGCCTCTTCCATTGGCTCCTAATAAGCAGATCAACTCTCCTGAATAAAGATTAAAGGAAACATCTTTCAATACAGCTTGAGCATCGTAACCCACAGAAACACCTTCAACTGATATGTACAAATCCTTATGCAAAACGATTCTTTTTGAGTAAATAATAAATGACAAAGGGTGCCCCAAAAAGAGATGTAATGCTGTTAATGGGTAATATGATCGTGAAGCCTGGAACTTGGGCAATTACATCACAAAGTAACGCGACACAAGCCCCGGTAAGAGCGACCAAAGGAATGGTTATTTTATGATCTGATTCGTCAACCCATAAGCGAACCAAATGAGGGACTGCCATTCCTAAAAAAGCAATTGGTCCACAATAGGCAGTAACCCATGCTACTAGCACGCCCACCAGATACAACAACTGTCTGCGAATCGACTTTATAGAAACGCCTATACTCTGGGCGTAAGATGTTCCAAGCAATAGACTGTTTAAGTGTTTAGATCGGGAATAAGCAAAAACCAATCCCAAGACTAAAACGGGCAACATGATTTGAAGGTCGGTCCACTGTGTTTTAGCAAAGGAACCCAAACCCCAAAGCACAAAACTTTGAATTTCTTCAGATTTGGAGAAATACTGAAGAACACCGACCAAAGCCCCAGTTATATAAGATATCATCAAACCTAATATCAATAAACTCACAGAAGAACGAAAACGTTTTGAAGCCCATATCATACTAACGAGAACCAATAAAGAACCCAAACAAGCAGCAATGGGAACGGAGAACAAAAATGTTCCTGAAAAAAGTAACAATAGTAAAGCAACTCCAAAACTGGCCCCAGAGCTAATCCCCAAAACATAGGGGCCTGCCAATGGGTTTCGAAAAAAACTTTGCATCAACAATCCTGAAACAGCCAATGCAGACCCCGCAAAACATGCCGTTAAAGCTTTGGGTATGCGATAATCGAAAACGATAGCCTCGTAAGATACGTGTGACCAACCGTTCCCTTTGATGTATTGAAAAAAATCAGACAGAGGGATATTGACAGAACCAACTAAAATATCGGCAATGAATATAAACACCAGAAAAAGTGTCATCAATAAGACTCTAAAATTTGTTTTATTCATCCACAAGAGGTTTGTAATATTTCAATGCTCTGGTTGGTAAAATTTCTGGATGAAAAATTACAATTAAATCCGCTAACAATTCATCGACATACAACAAGCCTGATTCCCAATAATCATTCCCCCCCAAACCATTCATTCGAGCATTGTTATTGAAAGCTTTTTTATTACGGAAAGCCTCGAAAAGTACTGCATCGGGCATGACCTTTTGAACTTCCGTATAGGAGGAATAGGCTCCGGTGTTGATCCAATAATCACTATCGTAAGCTTTTTGGTAAACCACCTCCCAATCCATAGGTATACTTCGATTTACCTTCAGGGTATCCCAAGGGTAATAAGCCCCAGCATCTTCAATCAAATGTGCCGAATAACTAAGCCCACCGGGCATATGCCATTGTTCTTTAAAAGGCATATTTATGAGTGCTTTAGGACGGTAAACGACATCAGCAGTCAATGCTTTGAGATTTTCGTAATTTGTTTTCACAAGGTCAAAAATAGAATCTGCTTCGGTTTCTTTGTTAAAAAAACAGGCGAAAAACCTAATCCATTCAGCCCTACCCAAGGGGTGCTCCTCCAGATATTCATAGCCGTAAGCAAAAGAAATGTTTTGGTGTTTCTCTGCAATACCGGCAGTATTGCCCTGCCAACCAAAAGAATAAACTAAATCAACCTGAGCCATAAGCAAAGCCTCATGATTCATCTTATCCAGACCTCCCAATTCAATAACATCTCTTTGTTCCATATCATTTCGAATGGAATTAGAACTGATGTAATCCTTCTCATCTACAGCAACTAAAACATCATTCAAACCCAAAGATTCTATGTAAGCTGCATAAACAGATGAAAGGGACGCTAATCGTTTTACAGGGGTTTGAATGAATCCTTGTTTTGACTCATTTGATAAATAGTATCTGTGTAGCGTATCTTTTTTTTCTGGAGAAAAAACCAAAAGCTCTTTGTGGTCTTCGTAATAGTTTACAGCAAAGCCTTTAGCATATTGAATTTCCAAGCTATCTAAACATGCATCAGACGAAGCCACTTCTCTAATTTCTTGTTGCTGACAAGAAAAAAACATAAAAATCATAAGTATGACAGATAACCTTTTCATGGCTCTATAAAATAAAATTTGGAGGGAATCATTCCTACACCCCATTCTTCAATAAAATTATACTGCTTGTCATGTACACGCACAAGGCCATTCTGAACATAATTAATAGCATCAGCAAGATAGATTTTATCTTCCGTTATCGACAAACCATAAAAAATACGACCATCGGCTGGTATCACGGGTGATGAATTTACATTTACAGAGCTTACGTCAATATGCCACAATCCATTAGATAAAAAATAGATGTTATTTCCATCGCCGCTTACAAATAAATCTGTAGGATTTTCTCCAACAAAAGTATAAGAATGTACAACATCAAAGGTCTCGGCATCTAAGGAAAATAGATGACCTACCCCATTTTCCGACCCGCAAACCCAGAGTCTGTTTTGAAGGTCTATCTTCAAGCTTTTCACAGAAGTTGGAACCGATATACGATATACGATAGCATCTTGTTTCGTATCAATCACACAGATTTGATTGAACTCCATATTTAAAAGATAAACCAAATCTCCAACCTGAACCATTTCTTCTGTCCAACCCTCACAGGCTATGTAAGAAGATATTTCGCATGAATTTAAATCTACAACAGCAATTTTATTCGAATAAAGGTCGCTTACATAGGCTTTTTCAGAGTTTACAATATGAAAATATCTCGGAGAAGTAAAACCCGAAATGGTGTTTAACCATGAAAAACTATTTGGGTCTATGACCTCAACTTTACCTGAATTATTTAAAACCAGAAATGCTTTGTCTTCATTCAATGTGATGGACTGCAATACATCTCCCAGCGGTCGGCCATTAACCCTCTGAAAGACCTTGTTTAGAATCGTTTCTTTTTCAGAATCGTAGATGCTTAAAGTAGCATTTCCCCACTGAAAGTTACCTTCATTTGCAACAAGTATCCCCTCAGATAAAAAGAGGTCTTTTTGAGGAGAAACATCTATTTTATCACAGGATGAAATCAGCACAACCAATGGCAATATGAATCTACATAACCTCATTTTCTGACAATAAGTTTAAATCTATGTATTTCTCCAAAAACTTCATATTCTAAAACATACAACCCCAAAGAGCTCACGTATTCTTGTAGGTGAATTTCCGAACTGGAGTCGATGTGTACAACACGACCAAAAACATCAATCAATTTTAGATTTTCAATGGGACTAAGTGAGTTAATCTGTAAAGCAGACTCAATGGATACTGGATTTGGATATACTGTTACACTTGTATGTTCAGAAGTTGATAAGGCGTTTTGATGCATGACCCCTATGGCGTCTAAATCAAACCCTCCTTGATCAAAAGCTGTGGGCCAAGGGTCGTTGATTGTTCTACCATAAGAATCTAAGGATGCATAAAGCGGGTCAATACTTCCCACAACATCTACAACTCGGATGTGTGTAATTGTCGTGATGTCTAAATCTCGATAGCCTCTTAATTCATTGAGATCAAAAGGGGTCCCCCATTTTGCCGGATACTTCCCTGCGAGATTGTGAATCTCAGAGGACTGCAACAAACCAAAAGTGCCGACCTGCGCTTCACAACTTGTAGTAGATTGAGAAGGGAAACGATAAAAATTCTCTCCGTCAGAACTCACCTCTACAAAGGCCAACTCTAAAAAATGGGCGTCAAAAGCATTTTCATATACCGCAAAATCGTACCCCTCACCATCAAAAATAGCTGGCTCAAAAAAGAAGGTTGCAGAACCTCCATCACCCAGACTCAATACAGCGGGATCAGGAGACCCATATGCAAAATCAATTTCACCAAAACTAACCTTACCCAAGGTTGTGTCAGCTATATTAACCCATCCTCGATCAACAGTGCCTTTATCAGCCCAATTTACGATCAAAGGTGAATCCATTGAAACGGCAATACTGCCTTCTTGACCGACTTCTGGAGAGTGTTGTGCCAGCACAGTACAACCGATGAAAAATGTTATGTTGATTAGCTGCTTAATCATTTCAAAATGATGCTCTGTTAATTAAATCTCAGTACAATTAATACTTTATTATTTTCTCAACAAATGAGCCTACTTTGACAAAATAAACTCCACCAGTTAATTCCATCAATGAAACTGCACTTCCTGCTTCGACCGTTTGAGTTATAATTCGTTTACCTGATAAATCAAAAATGCTCATAATCCCATCAATATTTATCGTCAATTGATCATGAGCAGGGTTGGGGTATACAGAGAATGGTTCGTATGCAAAATCATCAACACCAACCGTATTTACCCTCAAGTCATCCATACAAAAGTAAGCGGGTGTATTCATTCCATATTGCCCTGTATCCGAAGAAGAAAACTCAAATGACAACTCAGAAATATTGCCCAACTCAGATACATCAAGCCAAGTCCAATCCGATACAATGTAGTCTTTACTCGAATCCTCGAATCGATAGTCAGCCAAATAAAACTCTAGGGTGTCCTTCACCTCACCGTCAAGTTTTCCGATAATAGATAATTTAAACCAATCCGAATCCTCTCCGGTTTCACCACCAAACTTTTTCGCAAAATCATCTCCATACAGCATAGAAAGCACCGAATAAGTAGAATTTGTAATGTAAAATCCATCCACTACTTTTGTGTCAAAAGCAATTTTCGAATCGTTCGTACCTAAAGCAAAATTTGTTCCACTGAATGCAGCGCCTGTATAAACACTATACTGATTAGCCCAACCAGCAGTTATTTCATCCACTTGACTCGAAATGGAAAACCCACTCCAAGAAGACCATTCTGGATTAAAGGAATTGTAAAACTCAAATCCAGACTCTACAAAAGCTCCAGATAAATCAGCTCCATTCCAAACCCCTGATACATCAAAATTTATCGACTCAAAATCAACCACTTGGGCGTCTAATTTCACAATCAGGAACGTAAAGGCAATTAATGTAATTAAAGATTTTCTCATTTCTTGTTTGTTTGTTATAAATAAAAGTTAATATTAAAGTTAAAATGCCTTCCCGGCATAGGTCTATTTTGAACCATTTGATAATTTGCATCCCATAAGTTATTCACCTGAAAACCTATATTAATGGGTTCGCCTTGCATTTCATAGGAATATTTAATTCCAACATTTGCGAGTGAATAAGGGTCTAGATAACTTTTGTGGTCTACCGAAGTGTACCTTACAGACTCAAAGTGATGCTGGTAATGCCATGTAATCTTTTCTACTTCCATAGAAATCCTCTGATTGGTTTGAAAAACAGGTATGTACATTAACTGTCTCGATCCGATCATTTCAGTATTTAGATCCTTGACCATTTGGTAAGATGAGGTTGTTTCATAAGTAAAAACACACCATGAATTATGGAATTCGTAAAGCCCTTCCAATTCAAATCCTATCTGTTCAACCAAAGATTTATTTTCAGGAACCCAATAACTTTCAACAGCACTTGGCAACCAGATGATCCAGTTTTTTATTTTACCATAATACATAGACATCCCCATTCGTTTTTTAACATGCGTATTTGACTTCTCATACACGAGTCTCAGGTTACTCATCCATCCAACCTCTTCGAGCAAGTTTGGATTTCCCCCTGGATCCCAAAATCTATCGTTGTATGAAGGGCGTTTGTATGATCGATAACTTCCACAAGCAAGCAAAATATTCGGGTTCAATTTGAGTTGAAATGAAATACTTGGTAAAAAAGGACTCAACTCATTATCTACGATTTCTTGTCTTGCTCCTGAAACGATCAAAACATTATCACTCAAATGTTTGTTGTGGTTTAGACCTAAAGTAAATCGAGTTTCGCTACCACGTAAATCATTGATATTAGTACTAGTGACTGAATCTAACTGCATACTACTCTCAAGTCTCAAAATCTCTTTACCCTTAAGATCCCACCTGAAATCTTGGCTGATTTTGTATCGATGAGTTGTGTGATTTGAAAACACGTTTTTTAACGAATCCTCGTAAGACAAATCAGAATGATGGTAAGAGACATTAGCATTCCACTCAAATTTCTCTTTTTGATGATTCACATGAAAAAGTAAAATGTTCGACTCATCTTCTTGTTCGGCTGTTGATTGTGCCTCAGAAATAGAAGGGGCTAATTCTCTAAAAGTTCCCTGATGCCAGTACCGTATGTCAGCACTCCAATACCTATTGAAACGTTTTACATAAGATGTTTGAAATCCTTTACTTGAAAATGAAGCATGTTCTAAATCTCTTTTTTCACCATTTAAGTAAGGATCATTGAAAGAATAATCGTTTTCTGCATGATGCAAGTAAAAACGGATGTCAAAAGCGTTTTTGGCATCTGAAACTTGTGATGATAGACCGTACATTTGTTTACCAAAACTACCGACAGAAAAGTTAAGTTGTGTATTGTAAGCTTGATTAAACCGATATTTATTACGCAAGTGAATAGATCCGCCAAGTGCACCTTCACCAAGTAAAGAACTCAAGCCTCCTGACTGCACCTTCAGTTCATCAACAAATAATGCAGGTATTAGTGTAAGATCTTGTTGGCCTGTAGTCGCTAAATTTAAGATAACTCCATTCCAAGAAATCTGGGTATGTGAAGCACCAGCACCTCTGAATGAGGCGCTTGACAAGCCTCCTACTCCGTATGAACGGATGCGAACATGTGATTTGTTCGATAACAATGAAGCTATGTCCGTAAGACGATTATCTCGTAGCGAAGTTCCTAAATCAAGTACAGAAGAACCCACAGCCCATAGAGATAGCTTATCGTCAGACAAGACAATTTCTTTGAGTACAGGAATATTGGTATTCAATAAAGAATCCTTTTCCTGAGCAAACAAAGAGATCGTTAACAAACTAAATCCCATGAATAAGTTCGTATTCATAATTTTGTTTTACACAAGTAAAAAAAAGCATAGAAATGCGCGAGCGTTTCACATCACCTTTTCACCGAAAGTTGTGAGTATATTTTCTTAGGCAGGTCTTCTGACTTACTCTACCTTGCCGGTCTTCCCATTAATTAAAACAGTGACCACTAGAATTGACAAGGCTGCTACAGAGCTTACAGCTGCGGGAACAGTCTGGGAGTCTCACCCAATTCCCTTTTAAGGCTCCACCGGAAAGGTTTCACCACCAAAGTTTGTAAAGATAAGTTAAATATATGGGGCGACCACCAAAGTAGCTACATAAGAGTGAAAAGCAATCGATTCAGGAAAAGTTACTTGGAGCGAAATTCAGATAAAACAATAGCTGTAGCTGTAGCTACGTTCAAAGAGTCGATACTTGAATTTGAAAAATTTGGTATCGTAATGTTTTGGTTTACAATCTGATTAATTTCATTTGAAATACCATGAGACTCACTTCCCATAACTAAAATAGATTTCTTACGGAATTTAGATGTATACAGAGAGTCTCCATTTAAGTCACAAGCATAAATCTGATGCGTTTTGAGCTCTGACAACATCAATGCTAAATCTCCATAATGCAATTGAACACGATCAATAGACCCCATTGCAGATTGTACAGTTTTAGGATTGTATTGCTCTACAGAGTCCGTACTACACAAAATATGTTTAACACCAAACCAATCGGCTAAACGAATAATCGTCCCAAGATTACCTGGATCTTTAACAGAATCAAGAGCCAACAACAAAGCCTCAGACTTGACCTCAGAAAAGGATGCTTTTTCATTCTGCTTCAATACCAATAAAACCTCATTGGGTGTTTTTAATGTGGACACCTGCTCCAAATCTTTTTCACTAAGCTCGAAACAGTTCTCGTTATTTAAATATTCAGGGTGATCATTAAACCAATTCGAAGTCGCATACAAAGCAAACCAAGGTGATGCCTTTAGCATTTCCTCCACAATCTTCTTTCCTTCAACAACATATAGACCACTTTTTAATCGCTCTTTTTTGCGTTGAAGGCTTCTCAAATTTTTGATCTGACTTTTACTTAACATGTTTACAAAGATTAAAAAAAGAAATCAAGCACCATAGCAGCAGACACGATTTTGACTTTAAAACCGAATCCATTTAAAATCAATCCACTTTGAATTGAAAAACATTTCACAAGCACACAACCTAATTCAATAACCTCAAAAGCATACAAACTTTCAATTAATAACGTACAACTTTCCACAAGACATTACTACATTTGTAAAAAAAGAGGATTGAATTCAAGGCTGAACATAAAATTAACATCCATTGCCATATGTATTGCAATTTATTTTAGCAATTGTAGTACCAGCAAGCATTTGGAGGGCAATCGACATCTACTAACCAAAAATACGGTTACCGTTGATGGTCAAAAAGTTAAGAATAAGGAGGTGTTTGCGCTAATCAAACAAAAACCCAACAAAAAAATACTGGGTTTCATTCCTTTGTATCTTAACATTTACAATCTATCATCTCCTCAAAACAAAAATCATTATTTCAAAAAAATCGGAGAATCTCCGGTAATCTTGAACCAAAGTCTACTCAATAAGTCGACATCTCAAATCAACCTTTACTACAAGAATAATGGCTTTTTTGATGTAAAAACTACTACAGAAATTCATAAAAAAAAGCACAAAGCAAAGGTTAACTACAAGGTTAAACCAGGAAATGCATACATCATAAGCGGGGTTTCTGTAAACCAAAAAGAAACACCGCTTTTAAATTCTAAAATAGAACGACTGTTAGCGCAAAGTAATTTGACAACAGGAAAAAGCTATCAGTTTGAAATCTTAGAAAAAGAACGACTACGCATAGCCACAAAACTTCAAGAACAAGGATACTATCAATTTAACAAGGAGTTCATTCATTTTATAGCGGATACAAATCAAACAAAAAAAGAGGTTCATTTAGAATTGGTTGTCAATCCTGTTGAGAAAAATAAAAATAACATCATTTCAAATGAAAATCATAAAATTGGTTTGATAAACTCAGTCTTGGTCGTTATCAACTCGATTGAAACAGAAACCAATACAGACACCACAGTCGTAAACGGAATTCAATTTATCCACAGCCATTCTTCTCCACCTTACAATTTAAACAGACTCGCAGAAAAAATTCTAATCAAACCTGGAGATCTTTTCAACAAAGAAACAATAGACCGTAGTTATTTAGGATTATCAGAGCTCAAAAACTTCAAAAAAATCACTTTTGAATTCCCTATAGTTCGCGCAAATAAAGGCCAAGATCTTCTGAACGTCCATATAAACTTAATTCCCGGAAAAAAGATAGCTTATACCGTTGAACTAGAAGCCAGTACAAACCCCGAACTGAAAGAAGGTCTCTCTGGGTCTGCATCAATAAGTCACTACAATATATTTAAAGGTGCCGAACACCTACAACTCACCTACAAAGGTTCTAAAAACATCAATTTAAATGATGCAAGTAGAATCGTTGACATCAAGGAAAATAGATTGGCTGTGAGCCTAAGTATACCCAGCCTGTTAAGCCCCTTAAAGCGAAACAGAAACCACTTCAAAAACTCAAGAACAAAGACCATTTTATCGGCATCTATTTCAGAACAAAAAAGACCAGAATTCACTAGAAATAGCATTTCTGGGAACCTTACCTACCAATGGAATACAAAACAAAACAAAGAACACAAACTTGCTCTTTTTAACTTAAGCTATGTTGATTTTCAAGGAGAGTCTGCCAATCTTGACAATATTTCAGAATATCTAATAGCCAAAGATTATTCAAGTCACTTAATCCCGACCAGTTCATATACGCTTAGCATCAACAATCAGGATGTGAATAAATTGAAAAATCACAGTTTCTTGAGGTTTCACATTGAATCCTCGGGAAGTGTCTTAAGAGAACTAGCAAGTGCTTTAGAATTCGAGACGCTAGATGACCAAAATGGAAATACGATACTCCAAGATGATGGCAGCCCTACATATACAATCCGCCTGGGTGACAAGGAAAATATATTTACACAGTACATCAAAACAAGTTTAGACTACAGGTACTACTGGAAAATTGATGATAAAAACACCTTAGCTGCAAGGGCTATGGGGGGAGTTATTTACGCCTATGGAAACACCAAACAAGCCCCGTTTCAAAAAAAGTTCATTGCGGGCGGAGCAAATGACCTAAGAGGCTGGCAAGCCTTCAAAAAACCCACCGGTAATTTATCGGAAAACTCAGACACACTTTACACAGGAGGGGTTAAAATTTTGGCTAGTTTAGAATACAGATTCAATCTTATTAAGAAGTTAAAAGGTGCTGTGTTTATGGATGCAGGAAATATATGGGAAATCAAAACGAACAACAACAAATACCAATCTGCTAATTTTGATAGGAATGAATTTTTAAATCAAATCGCAATTGATGTGGGCTTTGGCTTTCGCTATGACTTCAAGTATTTTGTATTGCGAACCGATCTTGGCTTCCCTATTAGAGAGCCATCAGCCGGTAATTTTGGAGACTGGAAATCAGTAAATATAAACAACTCTCAACTAAACATTGGCTTAGGATATCCTTTCTAAAAACTTTATCCTGATGAATAAATGTTTAGATTTGCAACGTAATCTTACAAATGAAAAAGAAATGAACAAACAATTTAGTGCAGGTGTTGCTCACGGCGACGAAATTCAAAGAATTTTTCAGTATGCCAAACAAAATAATTTTGCCCTCCCTGCAGTAAATGTTTCTTCCAACTCCACTGTAAATGCGGTTATCGAATCTGCTGTAGAAGTAAATGCTCCGGTGATTGTACAATTTTCTCGTGGAGGTGGTCAATTTTATTCTGGAATGTCTCTCAGTAACGAAGATGAACAGTCCGCAATTAATGGGTGTATCTCGGGAGCTATTCATGTACACCAAATGGCCGAACTCTACGGCGCAACGGTTATACTTCATACAGATCATTGCCAAAAATCTTGGCTACCCTGGATTGATGGATTAATTGAAGCAGGTGAAAAGTACTATAAGCTTCATGGAAAGCCTCTTTACTCTTCTCACATGATTGACCTTTCTGCAGAACCCATCAATGAAAATATTGATATCTGTAAAAAGTATCTCAAAAGAATGAGTAAAATTGGAATGACTCTTGAAATTGAATTGGGAGTTACCGGTGGTGAAGAAGACGGCATCGACAACAGCGAAGTAGATAATGCAGACTTATACACCCAGCCTGATGAAGTTGCTTTTGCCTATGAAGAATTAAAGAAAATATCAGACCGATTTACCATAGCAGCCTCATTTGGTAATGTTCACGGGGTATACAAACCTGGTAATGTTCAGCTTACGCCAATAATTTTGAAGAATTCTCAAGATTTTATCAGTGAAAAATTCAAAACTCTTGACAAAAAACCAGTAGATTTCGTGTTTCATGGAGGTTCTGGCTCTTCATTAGAAGAAATTAGAGAGGCTATATCGTACGGCGTTATCAAAATGAATATCGATACAGATATTCAGTATGCTTTTACCGAGGGTGTACGAGACTACATCTTGGATAAAAAAGATTATATCATGTCTCAAATTGGCAACCCTGACAGTCAGGATGAACCCAACAAAAAACATTACGATCCGCGTAAATATATTCGTGCTGGAGAACTTACGCTAAAGACTCGTTTAAAACGGTCTTTTGAAGACTTAAATAACATAAACACATTATAAATCAGTAATATGGTTTGGTTTAAACGTAAAGACAAAAAAGTTGTCACAGAGACTAAAGACAAAAAGGAAATTCCTGAAGGCCTATGGTACAAATGCCCTAAATGTAAAGTAGTGGTCTCCACAGACGAGCACCAAGAGAACACATGGGTATGTCACAATTGCAATCATCATGAGCGCGTTAACTCAAATGAATATTTCAAAATTCTATTTGACAACAACGAATTCAATGAACTTGATGCCAACATGACATCGGGTGACCCTTTAAATTTTGAGGATACCAAAAAATATACAGATCGACTTAAGGCAACCAAAAAGAAAACAGGAATCAACGATGCCGTTACCACTGCTTATGGAAAACTAAACGGTATGGATATCACAATTGCCTGTATGAACTTCAACTTTATTGGAGGATCAATGGGTTCCGTTGTAGGTGAAAAAATTGCTCGTGCCATCAAACACTCTATTGATAAAGAAATCCCTTTTATGATGATTTCTAAGTCAGGTGGAGCGCGAATGATGGAAGCTGCTTTCTCGCTCATGCAAATGGCTAAGACATCCGCAAGGTTATCACAGTTATCGGAAAAGGGCATCCCTTACATTTCAATGCTAACAGACCCAACAACAGGAGGTATTACGGCTTCTTTTGCAATGCTTGGAGATATAAACATTGCTGAACCAGGAGCATTAATAGGTTTTGCAGGCCCAAGAGTCGTAAAAGAAACCATCGGAAAAGACTTACCTGAAGGCTTTCAAACCTCTGAATTTGTTAAAGAACATGGATTCTTAGACTTTATAGTAGAGCGTAAAGATTTGAAAGGAAAAGTAGACCAGTTTCTAAAAATGACTTATTACACTCCTGCATAATAAAATCAGAATAAAAGATTATATTTGCACCTGAATTTTTACATACATAACTAACATTAAAAACAATTTAGGCATGTACCTTACACAAGAAAAAAAACAAGAGTTCTTTAAGACTCACGGTAAAAACGAAAAAGATACCGGTTCTCCAGAAGGACAAATTGCACTTTTCACATTTCGTATTGCTCACCTTACGGAGCACTTAAAAAACAACAAAAAAGACTACGGAACACAGCGTTCTCTGATAGCTCTAGTTGGTAAACGACGGAAACTACTCAATTACTTGATGAAAATTGACATCACGCGATACAGAAACATCGTTAAAGAACTAGGATTAAGAAAATAATCTTACCGAATACACCCAAAAGGCAATCATAAAGTTGCCTTTTTTGGTTTTTTATAAGGTCGCTTTTAGCAATCAGAAATTTTCAGTAAAATTTAACCAACTCTTATAAAAACCATAGGCGAAAATCCTTAGAGTAAACCTAAGCCTGATTGTTGAAAGCACTAACAAATATTGTATTATGATCCCACAAGGACTTAAACAAACCATCGATTTAGGAGATGGAAGAACAATTGAACTAGAAACAGGTAAATTAGCAAAACAAGCCGATGGTTCTGTAGTTGTACGTATGGGAGACACCATGCTACTTGCTACAGTCGTTTCTAGTAAAGATGCTAAAGAAGGTGTTAACTTCCTTCCATTGACGGTTGATTATCGTGAAAAATTTGCTGCCGACGGGCGTTACCCTGGTGGATTCTTAAAAAGAGAAGCGCGACCTTCAGACCAAGAAATTTTGGTTATGAGATTGGTTGACCGCGTTTTAAGACCTCTATTCCCATCTGACTATCACGCAGAAACTCAATTGATGATTCAATTGATGTCCTACGACAAAAACTGCATGCCAGACGCACTAGCCGGTCTTGCTGCCTCAGCTTGTTTATCTCTTTCTGACATACCATTTGAAGGGCCAATTTCCGAAGTACGAGTAGCTCGTGTAGACGGTAAATTCATTGTAAATCCAAACCCAGAACAACTAGAAGCAGCTGACATTGACCTTATGGTTGGTGCATCTTTGGATAGTGTTGCAATGGTTGAAGGTGAGATGGACGAAGTTAGTGAGACCGAAATGATTGAAGCGATCAAAGTAGCTCACGAAGCAATAAAAGTTCAATGTACTGCTCAGCTAGAATTAGCGAAAGCGTTTAAAGTAGGTGCTAAAAGAGAATATTCTCATGAGGAAGCTGATGACTTAGATCTTCTTGATCAAGTGAAACAAGCTTGCTACGATAAATGTTATGCAGTTGCCAAAAGTGGTAACCCTGACAAACATGCTCGTAAAGAAGCTTTTGGACAAATAAAAGATACATTCTTAGAGACCTTAAGCGAAGAAGATCGTCAGGAAAAATCATTTTTACTTGGTAAATACATTCACCAGGTTGAAAAAGATGCTGTACGAGATGCTGTTCTAAACGAAGGAATCCGTTTGGATGGTAGAGCAACTGCAGACATTCGGCCTATATGGAGTGAAATTGACTACTTACCAAGTGTTCATGGTTCAGCCATCTTCACTCGTGGAGAAACTCAATCACTTTCTACAGTAACCTTAGGAACTGCTCTAGATGTAAATCGAATTGACAATGTGACTTTCCAAGGCTCTGAAAAATTCTATTTACACTACAACTTCCCTCCATTCTCTACAGGAGAAGCCCGACCTATTCGCGGGGTTAGCCGTAGAGAAATTGGTCATGGTAACCTTGCTCAAAGAGCCCTTAAAGGAATGATCCCTGAAGAGAACCCGTACACCATTCGTATCGTTTCAGAGATTTTAGAATCAAACGGTTCTTCGTCTATGGCAACGGTCTGTGCAGGTACTCTTGCTCTAATGGATGCCGGTGTTAAAATGACAAGACCCGTATCAGGTATTGCCATGGGCTTAATTACTGATGAAGAAACCGGTAAATTCGCAGTCCTTTCGGATATTTTAGGAGATGAAGATCACTTAGGTGATATGGACTTTAAAGTAACCGGTACCGAAAAAGGTATCACAGCATGTCAGATGGATATTAAAGTAAAAGGATTGTCTTACGACATTCTGACAAAAGCCCTAGAGCAATCAAAAGGCGGAAGAATACACATCTTAGGAGAACTTTTGAAAACAATTGACACTCCTAGAGCTGACCTTAAACCTCATGCTCCAAGAATTGAAATCTTACAAGTAGCTAAAGATTGTATTGGTGGAATCATCGGACCTGGTGGGAAAATCATTCAAAAACTTCAACTTGATACAGATACAACCATCACCATTGAAGAAATCGATGGATATGGAAAAGTTGAAATTCTTGGAACAAACAAGGAGGGAATGGATGCTGCGATTGCAAAGATAAAAGAAATTGCATTCATGCCTGCAGTTGGTGAAGAGTATGATGGACGTGTAAAAAACATCCAAGCTTACGGCGCATTTGTTGAAATAGCTGCTGGTAAAGACGGCTTATTGCACATATCTGAAATCGACCACAAACGTATCAACAATGTTGAAGACGTTCTTAAGGTAGACGATCCAGTTAAAGTCAAAATTATTGACATCGATGCTAAGACTGGTAAAATGAAATTTTCTAGAAAAGTTTTATTGCCAAAACCTGAGGCTAAACCAGCTGAATAAGCTTTAATTAATTACAAAAAAATCCCTTCTACAAAACGAAGGGTTTTTTTTTGGTCTCACAAATGTTCGGTTTATGGGGCTAAGTGGAAATAAAATAAAATAATTGTAACCTTTACAAGCAGTCATACGTATATAGTAAGTATCCAAAATAACTAAAACTTTCATTCATGCGCCAGCTAAAGATAACCAAACAGGTAACCAATCGTGAAACAGCGTCTCTTGACAAGTATCTTCAAGAAATAGGTAAAGTAGATTTGATTACCGCAGAAGAAGAAGTTGAATTGGCTCAACGTATTCGTGAAGGAGATCAAATTGCATTAGAAAAATTAACAAAAGCCAATCTTCGCTTTGTAGTTTCTGTTGCGAAACAATACCAGAACCAAGGTCTTTCTCTACCCGACTTAATTAACGAAGGTAACTTAGGGTTAATAAAAGCTGCCCAACGCTTTGATGAAACTCGTGGATTTAAATTCATTTCATACGCTGTATGGTGGATTCGTCAATCTATACTTCAAGCATTAGCTGAACAATCGCGTATCGTTCGTCTCCCATTAAACAAAATTGGATCGATCAACAAAATCAACAAAGCATACGCATCTATTGAGCAAGAAGAAGAACGAGCTCCATCAGCATCGGAAATTGCAACATTCCTTGACATGAGCGAATCTGATGTGAAAGAATCACAAAGGAACTCAGGACGTCACGTATCCATGGACGCACCGCTTGTTGAAGGTGAAGACTCAAATTTATATGACGTTTTAAGGTCTGGCGAAAGCCCTAACCCGGATAGACAGTTACTAAACGCTTCGCTTAGCATCGAAATTGAACGAGCTTTAGAAACACTAACACCAAGAGAAGCAGATGTAATTAGACTTTATTTTGGTCTAGAAGGAAAGCAATCTCTCACATTGGAAGAAATCGGTGAACGATTTGACCTAACTAGAGAAAGAGTGCGTCAAATAAAAGAAAAAGCCATTCGACGACTCAAGCATGCGTCTAGAAGTAAAATCTTAAAAACATACTTAGGATAACGAGATTAAATCTTTATTTTCACCTGAAGAATATTATGCCACACTTAATTGCTCCTTCCGTATTAGCAGCTGATTTTGCTAACATTCAACGTGACTTTGAAATGATCAACTCCTCTGAAGCTGATTGGTTTCATATAGATGTCATGGATGGAGTTTTCGTACCAAACATTTCGTTTGGTATGCCTGTGATTTCAGCAATGAAAAAGCATGCTAAAAAACCTTTGGATGTACACTTGATGATTGTAAATCCAGATCAATACATAAGTACATTCAAAGAAATAGGAGCCGATATTCTAACCGTACATTATGAAGCATGCACGCACCTTCACAGAACTCTTCAGGCAATAAAAGCTGAAGGCATGAAAGCTGGTGTTGCATTAAATCCACATACTCCAGTAGGTCTCCTGGAAGATCTCATACACGATATTGATGTCGTTTGTATAATGTCTGTTAACCCAGGTTTCGGAGGTCAATCATTCATTGAAAACACATACAACAAGGTTGTTGAACTCAAAAAAATTATTAAAAAAAAGCAATCTGCTACACTGATTGAAATTGATGGTGGAGTAAATTCAGACAATGCAAAACTCTTAATAGATGCTGGAGCTGACGTCTTAGTTGCTGGAAGCTTTGTCTTTAAATCTAGCAACCCTAAATCGACAATTGAAAAATTAAAATCCATCTAATTTTATTTTTCAATAGCTACGTAAAACACTATTTCTAGAATAAAACATCCTTCATAAATCGTACTCAACAAGTGTCCGGCATGTACAACCACACTTCTGGGGCATGCTTGCAATAAAGCTAATTTAGCACACAACCCCTACTCTCATTCAACTTTTAGTTTCCGGATTCACAAAAGCATAGATATTGTTTACCGTATACTATACAATTATTAAACTATTTACATACATTTGTGAATTAAAGACTATATAAATCCTTAATAAAAATTAAAAAATGCTAAGAGAAATTAGAAATTTAACGGATTTTTGGAATTCTGAACGTTGGAATGAAATTAAACGTCCTTACACGAAAGAAGATGTTATAAAATTCTGTCATTCCTTTATGATAGATTATACATTAGCGAATAACAAAGCTGAATCATTTTGGAATATTTTAACACAAGAAGATCAGATTTATGGAATGAGTGCTAGCAATGCAGAAGAAGGTATAGATCAAGCAGAAGCTGGTATGGACTTTTTGTGTTTAGACAACACAACAAATATCCTTACAAAGAAAACGAAAAACATACCCCATGTCATAAACAATGTCAACAAGCTCTTTCATAAAGGCTATGGGTCAACTCCTATCGTAATTAAAACGAAGCCATTGGGTTTTAAAGAAATGACTAAGATCATTCAATCCGGTGTTGCAGGAATCTGGTGCGATGATGAGAACGTACAAAAAAACGGCCAAAGAACTGGAGACCTCTTGTCAACAAAAAGCATGATAACTCAACTAACACAGGTGAGATTGGCTGCTGATGTATGCAGAGTCCCAAGCATCATCATAGCCAGTACAAAAATTAACAATTCAGAGATGTCTGAAAACTGTAGAACCAACCTTTCGGATCAAAAATATGAATCAACAAAAACAAACAACAAAGAAATACATCACAATTTAGATACAAACGTAACAACAGAAAAAGCTATTGAAAGAGGCTTGGCATACGCACCATATGCGGATGTCATTTGTCTAGAGGGAATTGTGCCTGACCTAGAACAAGCTGAAAAATTTGCTAATGCTATACGAAGTAAATATCCTAGGAAATATTTAGCATACAGCTGCACTTCTATTTTTGATTGGACAACAAAACTAACCCCTACAGAAATGCAAAACTTCCAAAATGAATTGACAGAATTAGGATATTCAATTCATTATATTAGTCCAAGAGAAGAAACATTCTACACCATGAGAAAACTCGCTGAAAGTTTTTGTGATGATGGTTTTGCCGGATATGCAAACCTGGAAGAAATATTTTCAAAAGTTGATCATCAAATCAACACCATTGATATTTTAAAAACCATACAAGACGAACAAACCACCTTAGTATGAGGTCTTAAATTAAAGGTGAAGAACTCAAGGGCAGCTTTTCACCTTTAATTACTTCTTTTTAACAAAGCAAGTCTTTAAAACAACACGCGTAGCTTCTACCTTTCCATCAATTTCCTCAGGATCACTTGTAAGTCGGATGTTTTTAATCTTTGTTCCTTTTTTAAGGTTGATTTGTGTCCCCTTAATTTTAATGGACTTGGTAAATATAACCGAGTCACCATTCTTCAGAACGTTACCGTTTGCGTCTGTTGTTTCCATTTTTTATAATTTGGAGCTAATTTGAGACTAACCCGATAAGTAAACTAATTTTAAGATTAAAAATAATGAAATAACACTCAAAATTCCTGTATTAAGTTCCGCTTAGTTCTTCATGAATTAGCATATATTAGTTACGATGAAAAATTTGAAGAAAAAAAGAGTCATTGTATCAGTTACAAATGACCTATCAACAGATCAGAGGGTCAAGAAAGTCTGTGAAAGCATAACAAAGCTTAACACAGAGATACTTCTTATTGGTCGAATTCTTCCTGAAAGTAAAAAATTGGAACTCCCCTACACATGTATAAGAATGAAGCTCTTATTTAACCATGGACCACTTTTCTATGCGGAATATAACATCAGACTGTTTTTATTTCTTCTTTTTTCGAAAGTAGACATCTACCATGCTAACGATTTAGACACCCTGCTAGCCAATTATTTGGCATCTAAAATAAGACGTAAACCTCTCATTTACGACTCGCATGAATACTTCACCGGTGTGCCTGAGATTCAGAACAGAAAAATCGTAAAAAAAATATGGACAATGATTGAGGAATGGATTTTCCCAAGACTACGTCACATATTTACTGTGAATGACTCCATTGCTTCGCTGTACAACGAAAAATATGGGAAAAGTGTAAAAACTCTAAGGAACATACCCCGAAAAAGTAACACGATTTACTTTAAATCAAAAAAGCAACTTAACATACCTGAAGATAAAAGCATCATCATCACTCAAGGTGCAGGAATAAATATAGATCGAGGTATTGAAGAAGCCTTGGAAGCAATACAATACTTGAAAAATGTTTGTTTTCTGATTATTGGAGATGGCGATGTACTTCCTAAACTCAAAAAAAAAGTTCAGGAATTGAAATTAGAAAATTCTGTTATCTTTAGAGACAAGATGCCCTATGAAGAAATGATGCAACACACACATCATGCAGAACTGGGGCTTACTTTAGACAAAAGCACAAACATAAACTACAAACTCAGTTTACCGAATAAGCTTTTCGATTACATACATGCAGGCATTCCTATTTTAGCAAGTAAAGTTGTTGAAGTTGAAAAAGTGGTAAAAAAATATAATATTGGACTGATCATTAAAAATCATGAGCCCAAACATATTGCAGAACAAATAAAACTAGCTTTAAAAAGCAACTTAAAGACAGAATTTGAATCAAATATAAAAAAGGCTGCACGAGAATTGAATTGGGAGCACGAAGAGCAAACCCTAATAGAAGTTTATAAAGTAATTGAAAAATAGAGAGCTACATATCATAGCCTTAAACATTCCATATCCTGCAAACTACGGTGGGGCAATAGACATATTCTACAAAATAAAAGAATTGAGCCTATTGGGAATGAGAATCCATTTACATTGCTTTAAATATGGACGAAATGAGGCGGAGGAGCTTGAGGATTTGTGTGCATCCATCCACTATTACCCAAGAAAAAAACGTTTTCTGGATTTATTTTCCACAACACCTTTCATTGTGAAATCTCGAAAGACCGATAAACTTCTCGAAAATTTAATGAAAATTAATGCTCCGATTCTTTTTGAAGGTTTACACACCTGTTATTACCTTGATCATCCTAAATTAAAAAACAGAAGGCGATTTGTCAGAGCTCACAATATTGAATCTGATTACTACAAAGCTCTGTATCGAGCTGAGCGAAAACCGTTAGAAAAACTATTTTTCTACTCTGAATATCACAAAATAAAGTTTTACGAAAAAAAACTAGCAAAAGCAGACGGGATTCTCTCAATAAGTCAGAAAGACCATAACCATTTTAACAACAAACAAAAAAGTCATTATATAAAACCTTTTCACCCTGACAAAGAGGTTCAAATAAAAAAAGGTTTGGGTGAATACGCTATTTATCACGGAAATTTATCTGTAGCTGAAAATGAAAAAGCTGCATTATTTTTAATTCAAAAAGTATTCAGTAGAATTGACTTCCCTCTTGTAGTTAGTGGTTACAAACCAAGTAAATATCTTCGAAAAGAGATCAGCAAACACAAATACATACGTCTGGTTGAAAATCCCGAAGAAAGTCTTTTAAAAAGCTCTATAGAAAATGCTCAAATTCAAGTTTTACCAACAAATCAAGACACTGGAATTAAACTTAAATTATTGAAATCTCTTTTTAGGGGGAGGCATTGTATCTTAAACAAAAAAATGGCCAACATTTCTGGCATTGAAAAGACCTGTCATATTGCTGAAAGTGCAACAGAATGGATTAAAAAAATTAAAGAGCTTGAAAACCAAGAATTTTCTCAAGAATACATTGAGGAAAGGAAAAATATGTTAGAAAGTTTCAACGGCAAAAAAGAAGCTGAAAAAATCATATCGTTAACCCATCCAACAATTTAATACTTCCCGATTCACAGCGTATCATCTTTGATGGGAAATCATTAATGATCGAATAATCATGAGTAGCCATAAAAATAGCCTTACCCTTCTTTTGGATTCCCTTAAGAACCTGCATGATTTCTCGAGAAGTTTCTGGATCTAAATTACCCGTTGGCTCATCCGCAATAATCAAATCGGGCTCATTCAATAAAGCACGTGCAATGGCAATACGTTGTTGTTCTCCTCCAGATAATTCATGAGGCATTTTATATGCCTTATTCTGCATCCCTACCTGTTCTAAAACACCATTTATACGAGAATCTAACTTGTGCTTATCATCCCATCCCGTAGCCTTCAACACAAACTGTAGATTTTTTTGGACTGAACGATCAGACAACAATTGAAAATCCTGAAAAACAACACCAATACCTCTTCGCAAAAAAGGGATGTCTCGTTCTTTTAAACGATTCAAATCATAGCCCACGACCTCGCCATCACCCTCTTGTAAACTTAAATCTCCGTATAATGTTTTGAGCAAGCTACTCTTCCCACTACCTGTCTTACCAATCAGGTAGATAAAATCTCCCGAATACAATTCAAAACTTACCTTACTGAGAACCAAGTGGTCTTTCTGATAAATTTTCGCATCATTTAAAGTTAAAATTGCTTTAGACATAAAATATAATTTGAGTTTAAAACTAGTTATTTCCCTTCAATAGCATATGCTATTTCAGAAAAATTAAAGGGCTATTTCAAAAAAAATAGTCCAACATCAATCATATTGATTAAATTTGCAAAAAGAAAATCACATGAAAGCCATTAGACTCGCTTTGGCAATATTTAGCCTCGTATTCATCATCAGCTGTGACAAAGAAAACAAAGAAAATATTACAACTGAGATTCCTGAAATCATTAGTCTAACTTCAGATAAAACTGAAATAAAATATGGAGCAAGTGAACCTGCAAAACTAAAATGCACGGCATTAGGTGACAATTTAAAATACGTATGGGAAGTTGATTTTGGAGACTTGTTTGTGATTAATACTGATGGATCAGAAGTGCAATTTACAGCATCTCCTTGTTGTATGGGTAAAAAGACCATCCGCTGCAAAGTATCGAATAGCGGAGGAAAAGTAACTGAAAGTATCGAAATTACAATTGTTGAATAATTCACATGGAAATTATGAGAAATCTACTTTTTACAATTTTCATCAGCATTTATTTCATTAACGCATCTCATGCTCAGTGTTGTTCTGCAGGTAACCCTGCGACAAACAACGGCGTTTTAGGTACATCAAAAAATGTATTGAATGTTTCTTCTTCGGTCATACACAGTTACTCAGACACTTACTATGAAGGCAACCAACCTACCGATTGGAACTATCTAAAAAACATGCGGTTTAACTTTGCTATGTTGAATTTTGAATATGGTTTAACAAACAAAATCAAACTAACTTCTGAAATAGGATACTTCATTGACAAATCATTGCGTTATGGTTTCATTGATCAAAAGAGAAAAGCATACGGATTGGGAGATGTTGTTGTAGGAATCCAACACCATTTGTATAATAACAAAACTCGAATGTTGAATGTTTTTCCAGGCTTGAAACTCTCACTACCAGTTGGAGCTTTCGATCAAATGGATGGCAACATAATTTTACCCGTTGACATACAACCCTCATCGGGCAGCTTAAAAATGTCTACTTCCTTATTGATTACAAAACAATTCATTGAATCAAAATTCACCACAAGTTCATTTTTTTCTAGTGAATTTTCACAAAAAATAAATACAGAACGTACCAACTATAAATACGGAAATCTCTACAGAATAAATTTTAAAGTTGGGTATCAACCATCGGGAAAAACTGTTCTAGGAATATCACTTAACTTTCAGCATAGAGACAAAGCACAAAACAGAGGAGAGATTATGGAATATACAGGAGGTACCTATCTAAATTTACAACCCAGCATTTCACACACTATAAAACAAATATACACCTTGAACACTTTCGTAGGAATACCCATTTACAAGAATGTAAACGGCATTCAATTGACCAATAAATACGTGCTCGGGTTTGGCATTTCGAGAAGCTTTCACCTGAAAACTTTCAAACCACAAATCACACCTAACATTCTGTAAAAATAATTCTTTCTAATTCATTACCCCAAGTAAACATTAAACTGCGGGAATAGTGTATTTTTAAGTAAATTTAGATTGTATGCACCTATTAATTTCACCAGCGAAGACCCTAGATATGAATACCGACATTCGGATTTCAAAGGTCACAAACCCACCCTTTACTGAAGAGTCTCGTTTACTAATTAATGATTTAAAAAAATTAAGCGCTACAGACATACAAGGCTTAATGAAGGTCAGTTCAAAAATTGCAGAGCTCAATGCTGAACGTTTCGAAAATTGGACTCTACCCTTTAATGAAACGAATGCTAAAGCATCCGTTTTTGCATTTAAAGGGGATGTATATACGGGGCTTGAAGCTGAATCTTTATCAGAAAACGATTTAAAATTCGCTCAAAACCATCTTAGTATTTTATCCGGTTTATATGGTTTACTTAGACCGCTTGATTTGATGCAAGCCTATCGCCTCGAAATGGGGACTAAATTTGCCAACAAGGGTGGACAAAACCTTTACGAATTCTGGGGAAATAAGATCACCGAAGAAATAAATCATAGAGAACAAGATTTCATAATAAATCTCGCTTCTAATGAATATTTCAAGGCCGTAAAGAAAAATAAATTAATGAGTAAAATCATAACACCCATTTTCAAAGACGAAAAAAATGGAAAGCTCAAAATAATCAGCTTTTACGCTAAAAAAGCTCGGGGAATGATGACGCGATTCATCATACAAAACCGTATCAAAAATACAGAAGACATAAAGAATTTTAACTCGGGTGGATATACTTTCAACAACAGCCTATCTAATACCAATGAATGGATTTTCACAAGATGAGTATCGTAGGAAAAAAAATCAACTTAGAAGTTTTAAGAAGCACTGAAATAGGCTTGTTCTTAGACTCCGAAAACAAAGAGCATGATGGTATTTTATTGCCTAAACGATATGTACCTATAGGAGTAGAGATTGGAGATTTTATTGATGTTTTCATTTACAGAGATTCTGAAGACAGAATCATTGCCACGCGTTTAGAACCCTATATTCAAGTTGGCGAATTTGCATATTTAAACGTAAACAAAGTAGAGTCCTATGGAGCATTTTTAGATTGGGGCTTACCCAAAGACCTTTTTGTTCCAGTATCCCAGCAGCGCTCATTAATGGTGAATGATGGCATCTATCTTGTTTTCGCATATATTGATGAACAGACGGATAGAATTGCAGCCACAGCTAAAGTTCACCGACACCTTCAAAATGAAGCTGAAGGACTTGAGGTTGGAGAAGAGGTAGACTTGTTAATATGTGATGAAACTGATTTAGGTATAAGAGTGATCATCAACAACAAATTTTGGGGCCTAATATTTCATAGCGAAATCTTCCAAAATCTTAGTGAGGGTCAAAAAACAAAAGGATTCGTGAAAGGCATTCGCGAAAGTGATTCAAAAATTGATGTAACATTAAAAAAAGAAGGTATGGCTGAGGTTAAAGATGCTCGATCGCAAATCATTGAAGCGCTTCACGATGCCGGAGGGTTTTTACCACTACATGACAAATCAGCTCCTGAGGCAATTTATGAGGAATTAGAAATGAGTAAAAAGGTCTTCAAAAAAGCCATTGGAAATCTCTATAAAGACAAAATGATAGCCATTAAAAGAGATGGTATACAAATATTAGAATAACCAACCCCAAGCTATTTACTGCTTCATTTTTTATTATACTTGGGCTTGCTTCCTTTGTAATTCGAATTAAACTTTTTCTTTTTCCTATTTGGATTTGGTTTATTTCTTTTCTTTTCGGGCTCATAAACTGGAGCCTCACCCAAACCATCCGGAAGTGGGAGTTTGTCGATGGCTTTATCGATAAGTGCCTCGATGTTAAAGAATAAAATTTGATCTCTATCATTGATTAATGTAATGGCATGACCTTCAGAAGCATTTCTTCCCGTTCTACCAATTCTGTGTATATAATCCTCTGCATCAGAAGGAATGTCATAATTAATAACCAGAGAAATTCCTTTGATATCAATTCCCCTTGAAACGATATCAGTAGCCACTAAAGTTGTGAATTTCTTAGCCTTAAATTGCCCCATAACCTCCTCTCGCTCTTTCTGTTCCAAATCAGAAGACATGGCTTTAGAGGGGATTCCGTGCTTCTTTAACTCTCGTTGAATGACAGATATATTCTTCTTAGTAGATGAGAATACAATGACGGAATCAAAATCCATTTTCTTAAGTATGTGTGCTACTAATGGTGCCTTTTGCTTGTCATAAGCTAAGTAAGCTTCCTGACAGATTGTTTCAGCAGGCTTTGATATAGCCACGTTTACACGTGCTGGATTCTGAAGAATACTTTGAGCAAGTTTCACAATTTTCGATGGCATTGTTGCAGAAAACAATAGCGTTTGTCGTTGCTTAGGCAGTTTATCAACGATTCTCATAATATCATGATTAAAGCCCATATCCAACATGCGGTCTGCCTCATCTAAAATTAAGTATTCGACACCTGATAAATCAATGTTTGCAAGAGACAAAAAGGATAATAAGCGTCCTGGAGTGGCAATAATTACTTCAGTACCTTTCTTTAAAGCCTCTGATTGCGCTGTCCAAGTGTTCCCATCGCCACCACCATATACTGCTTGTGAACTCACGTGAGCAAAGTAAGAAAACCCATCAAATTGTTGATCAATCTGCTGCGCTAGCTCACGAGTAGGAGCGATAATAATTGCTCTTATTTTTTTCTTTTTAACCTTATGTAATTCATTTAATATGGGTAATAAAAATGCAGCAGTCTTCCCGGTACCAGTCTGAGCACAGGCAATGATATCACGACCCTCCATGATTACTGGAATTGCTAGTTCTTGAACGGGAGTAGGCTTTTCAAAATACATTGCATCCAAACCTTCTTGAATGTCTTGGTGGAAATTAAGCTCCTTAAATGTCATGCTTTCTTATTTTTGTATTTGTGATCATCAGGAAAACCTAATGAACAAGTTTATTTTTCTTCTTTATAGGCCTTAACTGCAGCCCTAACTGATCCGTATTTTAAAAGATATTTTTTAGCGGTATTAAAATCTAAATCAGTACCATCAACAACCATTCGGGAACCTCGATCCACTAGTTTATCATTACTAAGTTGCATATCTACCATTTTATTTCCTTGAACTTTCCCCAGCTTTATCATTAAGGTGGTTGATATCATATTTAGGACCAGCTTTTGAGCTGTACCTGCTTTCATACGTGTGCTACCGGTTATAAATTCAGGTCCCACAACTACTTCTACAGGAAATTCAGCGGATTGGCTTAGTGGTGAATTCTCATTGCAAGTTATACAACCTGTCAAAACATTTTCTTTTCTACATGTATTTAAAGCCTCAACGACATAAGGAGTAGTTCCCGATGCGGCAATACCAATAACAGAGTCCATATCACTAATTTTATGATCTTTTAAATCTTCCCAGCCCCTATCAACATGATCCTCTGCAAACTCGACAGCCTCTCGAATGGCTCCTTCGCCTCCGGCAATTAAGCCGATTACATGATTGTTAGAAACACCAAAAGTTGGGGGGCATTCAGAAGCGTCAAGTATACCAAGACGCCCACTTGTTCCAGCTCCAATATAAAACAACCTCCCACCCTGTTTCATACGTGGAAGAATGTGTTCAACTAAATCTTGAATTTGTGGAATGGCCTCACTTACAGCGTCCGCAACCTTTTGATCTTCTTGGTTCATTTGAGACAACAATAGAGAAACAGACTTGTTTTCTAAATCGTCGTATAAACTCTCCTGTTCAGTTGTTCTCATGGTTTAAAGGAAATTACACCTCGGTTATGCATACGACACTCAGGATGATTTGGATTCATCTAAATCAATATAGTCTAACAACGAGTCTTTTTTATTCATCACTTCTTCCATGGATATGAAAGTCTCTGTTCTACTAATTCCATCTATAGAATGTATTCTCTTAAGAACTTTTCGAGCAGCTGCTGAATCCATAGCTCTAATTTTACAAAAGATACTGAACTGTCCCGTTGTGAAATCTATTACCGTAATCTGAGGAATTTCTTTTAATGTCTCTACAACACTATCAATACTCTTTGCCTGATCTAAGAAAACTCCTAAATATGCCGTAAAAGTAAATCCCAATTTAGAATAATCAATTCTTACCGTAAAGTTTTTTATAATTCCTAGATCTTCTAATCTTTTCACTCTAACATGCACAGTACTAGGTGAAACAAGAATCCTAGAGGCCAAGTCCGTGTATGAGATCTTTGCATTCGATGACAAATGCTTAACAATTTCTAAATCAACAATGTCAATCTTGTTTTTCATAACAATAATCTAAATAGAATATTAATGTTTTCACGAAAATAATTAAATTTTGTATGATATTCATAAAAATAAAGCTAATCCACTAAAATATTTCTTTTATCCAAGAAGAATTCTGAAATTGAATCTAACAAACTGCTAAAATTATGTACGGAGAATTAATTTACACAGAACATCAGCTAGAAAGTATATCTGAATATTACCTAGACACCGATGAAAAAAGAGTCACAGAGCTGAAAAATCTTGTAAACAATCGAATAAGAGTGTATTCCTACAGTTTGAATGAATTCAAAGAAGTGCATAAAAACTCAAAAGTCCTAGAATCCTTTAACAAACTGAACGCTAGTTAGTCCGACTCTTACATAGCCAAAATAAATTTACGAAATATCGGTGAACTTTTTTGGATCAACTTGGCTCATCATTTTGTAAACCTCTTCAAAAATTTCATCCACACTAGGTTTAGAAAAGTAATCCCCATCGGTTCCATAAGCAGGTCTATGGGGCTTTGCAGAGAGTGTTTTTGGCTCGCTATCTAAATGAAAATATGCTTTTTGCTCTTCTAAAACTTTCTGCATCATATAGGCAGTAGCACCACCAGGAACATCCTCGTCGACAAAAATAACGCGATTCGTCTTGGATACACTTTTCGATATTGAATGATTGACATCAAATGGCATTAATGACTGTATATCGATTACTTCGGCAGAAATACCTTCAATTTCTAGTTCTCGGGCAGCCTCCATCACCAATCGCCAAGTTGAACCATAAGTAACAATCGTTATATCGGTCCCTTGCTTGGTAACATCTACAACTCCAACCGGAGTTTTGAACTGCCCTAAATTAGACGGTAATTTTTCTTTTAATCGATATCCGTTTAAGCACTCTATAATTACTGCAGGATCATCAGATTCTAACATCGTATTGTAAAAACCAGCAGCCTTTGTCATATCTCTAGGAACGAGAATATTGACTCCTTTCAAAGAATTAACAAGCATTCCCATAGGAGAACCCGAGTGCCATATCCCTTCCAGGCGATGACCTCTTGTTCTAATAATTAATGGCGCTTTTTGGCCTCCCTTTGTTCTATAATGCAAACTAGCTAAATCATCACTCATGATTTGAATGGCATAGAGGATGTAATCTAAATACTGAATCTCTGCAATTGGTCGTAAACCACGCATTGCCATACCTATACCCTGACCTATGATCGTGGCCTCACGAATTCCGGTATCAGAAACTCGAACATCACCATACTTAAGCTGTAAACCTTCAAGACCTTGATTTACATCTCCTATTCGTCCCGCATCTTCACCAAAAATTAGAGTTTCTGGTTTTTGCGCAAAGATCGCATCAAAATTATCTCGAATTACAACTCGTGCATCAACTTCTTGGGCATTCTCATCGTACTCAGGTAAGATTTCTTGCACACTCAATGATGCGAATTCAGACTCGCTATACAAATGACTGCTGTATCGATCAGCATTCAGCTGCTTCTCTTTATTTAGCCATTCGATCAAACTTTTCTTAGCTGGAACATCATCCTGTCGAGCAAAACGAAGAGCTCTGCGAACAGCATTAAACATATCTTTTCTAACAGGCTCTGTATGAGCCGTTAATTCATTTGCTAGTTTCTCAATAAATACTTTATTCGAACTTTGCTCAGCCAATTGCAAAAGCAATGACATAACATGGTGACGTTCGTCGTTGATTGGGTTTATGTATTCATTCCAAGCCTTAATTTTAGCATGCCTTGCTGTTTTCTTTGCTTCAGAATATATTTCATCTAAATCCTCTTGATTAGCAATGGCTGTTTCGACCATCCACTCACCCATTTTCTTGATGGGATCAAAATCAAGCTCCCACTGCAATCGCTCTTTAGACTTGTAACGCTCATGAGACCCCGATGTAGAGTGCCCCTGAGGCTGCGTAACTTCCATAACGTGAATAAGACAAGGAACATGCTCGTCACGTGCAATGCTCTCAGCTTGTTGATAGGTTTCAATTAAAGCTGGATAATCCCATCCATTAACTCGAAATATTTCAAAACCAGATCCCTTTCCATCTCTTTGAAATCCTTTCAAAACTTCAGAAATATTCTCTTTAGTCGTTTGGTATTTGGCGGGAACGGAAATCCCATAACCATCGTCCCAAACTGACATAATCATTGGAAGCTGCAAAACACCTGCTGCATTGATTGCCTCAAAAAAGAGACCTTCAGAGGTGCTTGCGTCTCCTATAGTTCCGAAAGCAACCTCATTTCCTTTGTTAGAAAACGAAGTCCAATCGTGTAAATCTTTATTAGATCGGTATATTTTAGAGGCCTGGGCCAACCCTATCAATCGAGGCATTTGAGCAGCAGTACAAGAAATATCCGCAGACGAATTTTTGATTTGCATCAGATTTCTCCAAGTACCATCATCGTTTAAGCTACGAGTTGCGTAATGCCCAGCCATTTGACGACCGGCAGATGTTGGCTCTGAGACAACATCTGTATGCCCATACAACCCAGCAAACATTTCTTGAATGGTAATTTCACCAATGGCCATCATAAAGGTTTGGTCACGATAATAGCCCGACCTAAAATCTCCATCTCTGAATACTTTTGCCATAGCAATCTGCGCCAGTTCTTTACCATCACCGAAAATACCAAACTTTGCCTTACCTGTTAAAACTTCACGACGTCCCAACAAGCTTACGGCACGACTTTCACAAGCCAAGCGGTAATCCTCCAACAATTCTCGACGAAAGTCAACGAATGTAATTTCTTTACTTTTTGTTAATGTCATAAAATTTAATTCTGTCCATTAATCGGTTACAAATTTAAGAAAAATCAACGAGGCTGAATATCAATACTCTAATACAATCTCAACTAATTTAAAGGACCCAAATTTACCTCGTCACCACAACAACTGTACAACTTTAACAAGAACCATTAAACCCATTAACAACAGTACTTAAGAAGTGTCTCAATAAAGCTTGCACAAAAAATCTTTTCACATCATTCTAAAAAGGGGTATCGATAATCTTTAGCAGGCATAAAAGTCTCCTTAATTGTTCTGGGTGAAACCCACCGTAACAAATTCAACATGGACCCTGCCTTATCATTTGTACCCGATGCACGAGCACCCCCAAAGGGTTGTTGAGATACTACTGCTCCGGTGGGTTTGTCGTTGATGTAAAAATTACCCGCAGCATTTTTTAACTTTTCTGAAGCACAGACAATAGCATGCCTATCTTTTGAAAATATCGCACCCGTAAGACCGTATGGTGACGTAGAGTCTACCCGTTCTAAAATGACTTCAAAATCATTTTCATCATAAATATAAATGGTTATTACAGGACCAAACAATTCAGTCTCCATGGTTGAGTATGTCGGGTTTTCTGTAACAATAACTGTAGGCTGTATGAAATAACCCTCAGACTTATTGTATTCACCCCCCGCTATAACATCAGCGTCGTCATCAATTCTTGCTTGTTCTATGTAAGACGTTATTCGATCAAAAGATTCCTCATGAATCACTGCATTGATGAAATTTGATAGATCTCCAGGATCACCCATTTTGATAGTGCGCAATTCTTCTAATATTACTGACTTCACCTCTTCCCAAATATTTTTTGGAATATAGGCTCGAGATGCTGCTGAGCATTTTTGTCCTTGAAACTCGAAAGCTCCTCGAATAATTGCTGTTGCCACCTCAGTAGGGTCTGCAGATTGATGAACCATAATAAAATCTTTCCCACCGGTCTCTCCCACAATACGAGGATAAGATTTGTAATTATGTATGTTATTTCCAATTTGTTTCCAAAGACTTTTGAAGACGAAGGTAGATCCCGTAAAGTGTAAACCTCCAAAATATGGACTTGCTAATACCTCATTTGAAATCTCAGAAGGATCGCCATAAACAACATTTATAACACCATCCGGAAGCCCAGCAGCCTTCAACAATTCCATTGTAATATGAGCTGAGTAAATTTGTGCATCTGAAGGCTTCCACACAACAGTGTTACCCATTATGGCGGGAGCAATACATAAATTAGCCGCTATCGAAGTGAAATTAAAAGGAGTTACAGCGTAGACGAACCCCTCCAAAGGACGAAATTCCATTCGATTCCACACCCCTTCCGAAGATTCTGGTTGCTGCTTAAAAATATCAGTCATGTAAAGCACATTAAACCGCAAAAAATCAATCAACTCACACGCCGCATCAATCTCAGCTTGATGTACATTTTTTGATTGAACCAACATGGTGGAGGCATTCATCTTAGACCGAAAAGGACCTGCCAATAAATCTGCGGCCTTCAAAAAAATTGAAGCTCGGTGCTCCCAACGCATCTCTGCCCAACTTGATTTTGCTTCCATAGCTTCATCTATCGCCATTTTCGAATGAGCAGCACCCCCTTTGTGATAATGTCCAACAACATGCGTGTGCTTGTGGGGTGGAACTATTGACACTAAGTCATTCGTTCGAACTTGTTCAGCTCCAATGTACATAGGCACATCGATAACGCTCGACATCATTTTATCGTACTCTAAGATCACTGATTTTCGATCTTCTGAACCTATCTCAAATGAGCGAACCCGTTCACACGAAACCTTAGGCACATTAAAAAAACCTTTTCCCATATTCAATCATACATTAAACCATTATTACATAAACCCCATCGTTAATCACTTACACTCTGCCTCAACATTGTTAACCCAATAATTGGTTACAAATAGCGTGCCTTAGAAACACCAACATCAAAGAATCAACCAAGAATAGGCATTCAAAATTCAAGCTGATGTTGATAAGTTGGTGCATTGAATTTTTTGTTTTTTGTAAAACCAATTTTATAAAAAAGTATTATTGTTGTAAATAATTTATAATGAAATATAAAATAACAAAAGATATTAAGGTCTCAGTAAAACCTTCTTATGAGGGGAATTTTGACAGTATCGAAGGTAGTGTTGACGTATTTTCTTACCAAGTAATTATAGAAAACAATAGCAATCACACCATCAAACTCCTCAAAAGGCGCTGGCTTGTTTTAGATGCTGCCGACTATGATTATGAGATTGAAGGAAATGGTGTCATAGGAGAACAGCCCATTTTACTCCCTGGAGAGAAACACACCTATGAATCCGGCTCTCAACTAAAATGCCCTATCGGCGCCATGAAAGGGAGTTATCTTTTCAAACGCTTAGCTGACAATAAAAAATTTCAAGTTGAAATCCCTCATTTTCATCTTTTAGCCCCTTTTGTATTTAATTAAACCTGCTGTTAAAACATTCCTTTGGTTGTCACTCTTCGAACTCCTAAGAGTCGATCGTATCCATAATCATGATCATACACGTAAACCAAAACAAAATAGTCTTGGCTGGTTTGATAAAAACTACCTTCTACATATTTCTGACTTAACTCTCCACTCTTTTGATTGTAGTACATGTAGGTATAATTATAATACCCTTGCTTTAACAACAACGATGTTTCGTAACAAGACTCTTCTGTATTGTAATCCATGCGTGCCTCTTTTTTAAGATTCCAATCTGTTAAGCCCCCATATACAAAGAGATCTCCATCGGTTAAAAAAGGTTTCCGCTTTAAGCAAAAATTCACCCACACATAATCCGCCTCTACTCTAGGATCAGACTTTTCCATTACATTAACCACGTAATAGCCTTCCAAGTCTTGATCAAAACTATAGGGCTGGTTGACCCTAGGGTAATCTGGATGCAACAAAAAAACATCGGTTGAATCTGAAATTATCCTCTGAACTCTTTCCGTGTAATAACGTACACTCTTGGTATCGAAAAAACGATACTCGTTACCCGCATTAAAACTAGATTCATCCTCAAAATCATACACCAATCGTTTGTTTTCTATATGACTTGGGGTCAAATTTGTTATCACATTATCCCAGCGATGTCCCTGATGAATGACCAACTTCACATCTTGAATGGGGTTAATATAATCTGCATCTATAAAATTCACAACGACATCAACTTCATGATCCGTGTACCGACCCTGTGCTAATGTTGTCTGATGGACCTCAGCACCTATAAGAACGCTTTTTTCGTGAACCATAAAACGTTTTACAAAAAGAGCTCTGCTAGGCTGCTTAAAATCATAAACAGTTAGGATGTAATTCCCTGACTTGATAAACTGAAAATCTTTATTTGGAAGAGTTAGTTCATAGTGTACGTAATTGCGTTTCGTGTTGAATGAAAACGCATAATCATCAATGTAATTCTCAGTAAATCCATCAATGTATTCATTTGTGTGTAAGTCTGAGATTCTCCAATCCGCATTACAATGATTGATCGTGTATACGTAATCAAGTACCTCGTAACCAAAATCATCAAATTGCAAGACCAATTCCTCGCTGGAATCCAAGTCAATAAGAGGGAAAGCAACAAGCGACTCCGCCGGTGTTAAAAGGCAAGACTTTACATTTTCACTGTAGATGGAGTCATGAACCACTTGACCTGGGTCCCAATGAGGCTGTGCTTCGGAATTGAACACAAACATTGCAGATAAAATGAAAATTGATTTCAAAGACATTTAAAAAAAAATTAAGACGCTCATAGAGGGATTCAAATTACAACAAAAAATACGGGACTTTAAATAAATTTTACATGATTGGATCAAGCTTTAAAATAATGAACCATCTTTCAAATAGCAGCGATAATAGGGCTTCAAAACCAAAAAATAAAATTAAAACTACCAATCTGAATTAAAATTTACTTTAAATAAGCATCAAACTATTTAATAAGCGCTCTAAAATCATTACTTTTGCAATTCAAAATTTAGGATTAATCAATCTCTCATAACAGGCATGTCTACAGACATTCGTATCAAAAGAGGCGTTAGCATTAAGTTGAAAGGATCAGCGGAACGCGTTTACGCCAATATTCCATCTTCGGAATATTACCTTGTAAAGCCGAGCGATTTTACGGGATTAACACCAAAATTAACAGTAAAAGCTAGTGACAAAGTTCAGGCAGGTTCTCCTTTATTCTTTGACAAGGAAAACTCATCTGTTGTTATCACATCCCCTGTTAGTGGTGAAGTTACCGAAATTCGTCGTGGTGATAAAAGAAAAATTCTTGCTGTAGTAATTAAGGCTGACGCCACAATTACCTACAAAGAGTTCTCCAAATCAGAAGCAAAAGATTTATCTCGTGATCAAATCATCGAGCAAATGTTAGCTTCAGGCTTGTGGCCATTTGTACGTCAGCGACCTTTTGCTGTCATTGCAAATCCCACCGATTTACCAAAATCAATTTTCATCTCTGCATTTGACAGTGCTCCATTAGCTTGTGACAGTGATTTTGTTCTTCACGGGATGGAAAAGGAATTCCAAGACGGACTGAATATTGTAACAAAACTTACGGAAGGTACAACGCACTTAAATATTGATGGCAATTCTAACCCATCTTCAGTATTCACAAGTGCTAAAGGAGTTCAAATAAATAAAATTTCTGGACCACACCCATCGGGTAATGTTGGTGTTCAAATTCATCACATAGACCCTATTAATAAAGGTGAAGTAGTTTGGTACATGTATCCTCAGGACATCATTGCAATCGGTCGTCTTTTCAATGACGGTAAATATGATGCAACGCGACTTGTTGCTTTAGCTGGATCTCAAATTGAAAAGCCTCGTTACTACAGAACCATTCAAGGTGCTTCCATCACCACAATGACGGAAGAAAATGTCTTGGATCAAAACAATCGATACATCAGTGGTAATGTTCTTACCGGAACAAAAATTGATGCCGACGGACACTTAGGCTTTTACGACAATGAAGTTTGTGTAATTCCTGAAGGTAATGAACCAGATTTCTTAGGTTGGCTACTTCCAAGTTTTAGTAAGTTTAGTTTATCAAGAACATTCTTCTCTTGGTTAAATCCAAAAAAAGAATTTACCATCTCCGCCAATATGAATGGAGAAGAACGTGCATACGTTGTTACGGGGCAATATGAAAATGTTCTCCCTATGGACCTATATCCACAACACTTAATTAAAGCCATCATGATTGGTGACATTGAGCTGATGGAGAATTTAGGGATTTATGAAGTTGCTGAAGAAGATTTCGCCCTGTGTGAATTCTCTTGTACCTCAAAAACTCCTATCCAAGAAATTCTTCGGGAAGGTTTGGACTTAGTAAAAAAAGAATGTAGCTAAAGACAAGACCATGAAATTATTCAGAAATTTACTAGATAACGTTAAGCCTCATTTTGTAGACGGTGGGAAGTTAGAAAAACTGTACCCAGCTTACGACGCTTTTGAAACTTTCTTATTTGTTCCAGATCACACTTCAAAGTCAGGAACACACATCCATGATGCGATTGATCTAAAAAGAACCATGTTTACGGTAATTATCGCCCTCATTCCATCTTTGCTATTTGGAATGTGGAACATAGGCTACCAACATTTTCTTGCACTAGGTCAATTAGAACCTCAGCTATTAGAGGCCTTCTTATTTGGAGCTATGAAAGTAGTCCCAATGATAATCGTTTCATACGGTGTGGGGCTTGGTATTGAATTTGCCTTTGCCATTTCACGTGGACACTCCGTAAACGAAGGGTACCTGGTTACTGGTTTACTAATACCGATGATTATGCCAGCCGACCTACCGCTTTGGATGCTCGGTATAGCCGTTGCATTTTCGGTAGTAATTGGTAAAGAAGTATTTGGTGGTACTGGAATGAATATTCTAAACCCAGCATTAACGGCTAGAGCCTTTTTGTACTTTGCCTATCCTACCATGATGTCTGGCGACAAAGTTTGGATTTCTTTAAATGATAAAATTCCTGTTGATGGATATTCTGGAGCGACTGCACTTGCGGACGCTTACAACGGTCTCGCAACCAAAATACCTTCTCTCATGGAGAGTTTTATAGGAAACATTCCCGGTTCAGCTTCTGAGACTTCGGCGCTACTCATACTTATAGGTGCAGGTTATTTGATTGCGACGGGTGTCGGTTCATGGAGAATCATACTGTCCGGAATTGTTGGTGGTCTGGTAATGACCGTTATTTTCAACTATTTTGCTGACTCTGTTGAAACGACGAATTACCTACTTCAAATCACTCCTTTCCATCAAATTTGTTTGGGTGGTTTCTTGTTCGGAGTCGTATTTATGGCAACAGACCCGGTTTCAGCAGCACAAACAACGCGAGGTAAATGGATTTATGGATTCCTAATTGGGATTCTTGGAATTCTAATTCGAGTTGTAAATCCTGCTTATCCTGAAGGAATCATGATGGCCATCTTGTTCATGAACATCATGGCACCAGTCATCGATCACTACGTGGTCTCTGCAAACGTTAACAGGAGACTGAAACGAGTAAAAACAGCTTAATTTACAGACATGGCAATCAATAAAAACAGTAACAAATACACTTTCAGCTTCGCCGTTGCTATGGTAGCAGTAGTAGGTACTTTGTTGGCGGTAGCTTCTCAAGGGCTTAAATCGCGTCAAGATAAAAATGCTACGGACAAAAAAATGATCAATATTTTAAGTGCTATTAATGTTGAGGCAACTCGGGCTAATGCACAAGAAATGTATAAAAAGTACATCGTAGATTCAAAAATTATCTCGGGCAAAGACTTAAGTGCTAATCCATTTGATGTAGACATCAAAAAAGAATTTCGAGATAAGAATTTAGACCTAACAGATAGAAACTATCCTCTTTACATCTGTGAGAAAGAAGGCAACAAATACTTCGTAATACCTGTTATTGGAACGGGGCTTTGGGGTCCGATTTGGGGTTTTGTTGCTTTAGAATCTGACTACAAGACAATTTATGGCGCAACCTTCGACCACAAAGCAGAGACTCCTGGATTAGGTGCTGAAATCAAGTATGCATCATATTCTGACCAGTATACTGGAGAAATGATAACTGACACAACAGGAACATTCCAACCTATCATCGTAGTAAAAGATGGTTCTGGTTACGGACTAAACTCTAAAGTTGATGGCATAACTGGTGGTACAATTACTTCCAAAGGAGTTGAAGAAATGACAACTCGAACATTAGAAGTCTATGCAAACTACTTTAAATCAAAAAATTAAAGGTTATGGCAGAAAAAAAAGAAGCACTATTCTCCAAGAAAAATCGTAAGTTATTATCAGATCCTCTAGATAGTGCAAATCCAATTTCAGTTCAAGTATTAGGAATCTGTTCTGCATTGGCCATTACAGTTCAAATTGAACAAGCATTCGTTATGTCATTATCGGTATTAGCTGTAATGATATTTGGAAATATCATAGTATCGATATTACGAAATTTAATCCCTTCAAGAATCCGAATAATTGTTCAATTAGTTGTGGTTGCTGCATTAGTAATCCTTGTAGACGAAGTTCTGAAAGCCTTCTTACCGGATGTTTCTGAAAAACTATCCGTTTTCGTAGGGTTGATCATATCCAACTGTATTATAATGGGTCGTTTAGAAGCATTTGCGCTTGGAAATAAAATTTGGCCATCATTCCTAGATGCTATTGGGAATGCAATAGGATATGCCTGGATCCTTGTTGCCGTAGCACTCTTCAGAGAAGTACTTGGTTCTGGTAAGTTTTGGGGTATACAAATCATTCCTGAATCGTTCTATGAATTGGGGTACATGAACAATAACATGATGATTCTTCCACCTATGGCATTAATCACCGTAGCATTAATCATCTGGGCACAACGAAGTAGAAACAAAGACCTAATCGAAGAAAATTAAGATCATGCTAGACTTAGTAAATATATTCGTTAAATCCATCTTCGTAGACAATATGATTTTTGCCTACTTCTTGGGGATGTGTTCTTACCTAGCCGTATCGAAAACTGTTAAAACAGCAGTTGGTTTAGGTGCAGCTGTAATTTTCGTTTTGGGTATTACGGTTCCTATCAATTACTTACTAGAGAATTACGTTTTAAAAGCAGGTGCTTTAACGTGGTTTTCTGATGACCTAGCAGATGTAGACTTGTCATTCCTAAGTTTCATTATGTTTATTGCTGTCATTGCATCTATGGTACAATTGGTAGAGATGATCGTTGAAAAAGTATCACCGGCTCTTTATGGAGCCTTGGGTATTTTCCTTCCACTTATTGCTGTAAACTGTTCCATTTTAGGTGGAGCCTTATTCATGCAAGAAAGACAGTACTCAACGATTACTGAGGCGACAGTTTTTGCATTAGGCTCAGGAGTGGGATGGTTTTTAGCTATTGTTGCTATTGCTGCAATTCGTGAAAAAATTCGTTATTCAAATGTGCCAGCACCACTCAGAGGTTTGGGTATTACATTCATCATTACCGGTTTGATGGGTATCGCCTTTATGAGTTTTATGGGTATTCAATTATAATTCTGAAAAGACACTAAAATGGCTACTACACTTTTATCAACAATTTTTGTATTCCTCGCTGTCGTTTTATCATTAGTGGGTATACTACTATTTGCTAAAGCAAAATTATCTCCTGGTGGAAAGGTAAAACTTGTCATCAACGGTGAAAAGGAAATTGAAGTAGAGTCTGGTTCGACGATACTCTCAACACTAGGTGATAACCAAATCTTCTTACCTTCTGCCTGTGGTGGTGGTGGTACTTGTGCCATGTGTAAGTGTCAGATTACCGAAGGTGGAGGAGAAATACTTCCTACAGAAAAACCTTATTTTTCACGTAAAGAAATTGCAAGCGATTGGCGTTTGGGTTGTCAAGTGAAAATTAAAAATGACATGAACATTCAGATTCCAGAAGAGATCTTTGGAATTAAGAAGTGGGAATGTGAAGTGATCTCTAACTACAATGTTGCCTCATTTATTAAATCCTTTACGGTAAAACTACCTGAGGGTGAGAATCTTGATTTTGAGGCAGGTGGGTACATCCAAATCGATGTTCCCGAAGTAGAAGTAGATTTCAAAGACTTTGATATTCGCCCTGAAGCGAATGACCCAAGTGGACCAGACAAATTTAAAGCGGAATGGGATAAATTTGATTTGTGGTCTCTTAAAATGAAAAATGACGAAGAATGCTTCCGTGCTTACTCCATGGCTAATCACCCTGCAGAAGGTAACATCGTAATGCTAACTATTCGTATAGCTACGCCACCATGGGATCGATCAGTGAATGGGTGGATGGACGTGAATCCTGGTATTTGTTCTTCGTATGTCTTCTCGCTTAAAGAAGGAGATAAAGTAACAATTTCTGGCCCTTATGGTGAATTCTTCATCAAAGATACAGATGCTGAAATGGTTTACATTGGTGGTGGTGCAGGAATGGCTCCTATGCGTTCCCACTTGTTCCACTTATTCCACACATTGAAAACTGACCGTAAAGTAACATATTACTATGGTGGTCGTTCAAGAAGAGAGTTATTCTATGAGGAAGACTTCCGTCAAATTGAAAAAGAATTCCCGAACTTCAAGTTTCACCTCGTTCTTTCAGAACCTGCTCCAGAAGACAATTGGACAGAAAAGAAAAGCTTAGATGATAATGGAGACGGTTTCTTAGGTTTCGTGCACAACGCTGTAATTGAACACCATTTGACTTCTCACGATGCTCCTGAAGATATTGAATTCTACTTCTGCGGGCCTCCTATGATGAACCAAGCAGTTCTGAAAATGTGTGACGACTGGGGAGTACCTCCAGAAAATGTTGCCTTTGACGACTTTGGAGGCTAAAAGAATAAAATATACTAAGACTCGCGAAAGCGGGTCTTTTTTTATGTTGTGAAATGATCTAAAACAAGCATTTCATCTTTTTAATTACATTTGTAGACACTCATGAAAAACCTACTCTATTTCGTCACTCTCTTGTTATTCTCTTGCGGGACAATTCCTACCAACAAATCATTGGTCAGCAACTTTGGCTACACACAAGGAACAACCTACAACATTCGTTACATGAGTCCTAATGGAGAAGATCTCAAGAATGACATCAATCGTGTACTACAACAAGTTGATTATTCATTATCTACTTACAAAACGGAGTCTACCATCAGTAAGATAAACCGAAATGAATCAACAAAAACGGACTCATTATTTGTGCGCGTTTTTGAAGCGGCTGTGAGAATAGCTGAAGAAACAAATGGTTCATTTGACCCAACAATTGCTCCAATCGTCAATTACTGGGGCTTTGGTTTTGAGCAACCGCAAAACACAGACAAAGAGCTGCACGCTAATCTCATGAAAACAGTAGGCTATGAAAAGCTTCAGCTGAAAGAGAATTTACTTTTTAAAACAAACCCAAACACACAACTAGACTTCAATGCCATCGCTCAAGGATTTACAGTTGATTTGATCGGAGAGGAATTACAAAAAAAAGGGATTAACGACTACATGATCGAAGTTGGTGGAGAACTGAAGTGCAAAGGGTATAATGCTGATAATATGCTTTGGCGAATAGGCATCGATAAACCGACCGAAAACCTTCAGGAAAATCGATTTCAAGCCATCATAGAAGTTCATGATATGGCAGTTGCAAGCTCTGGGAACTATCGCAAGTTTAAAGTTGACGATCAGGACGGTTCAAAATATGCCCATACCATACATCCAAAAACTGGGAAACCCATTCAAACAGATTTATTGAGTGTTACCATTCTAAGTAAATCTTGTATGGAAGCCGATGCTTATGCTACGGCATGTATGGTTATGGGAGTAGAAAAGAGTCTTAAATTCCTTAAGAAACATCCGGATTTGGATGCATTACTAATTTACACCGGACCTCAGGGTCAATGGTTAAATTACCAAACAGAAGGGTTTGCAACCATCAGTATTTACCAGGAACGTTAACCGACACGTACTTAAATCCTTTGTTAATATTCTTAAAACTACAAACTGTCATGAAAATCGTTTTTGCTACAAATAACCCAAATAAACTAAAGGAAATTAAAGCTCTTGTGCCTGACAAAATTAAAATCGTGAGTTTAATTGATATCGGTTGTACTGAAGACATTCCCGAAACAGGTGATACTTTAGAAGACAATGCCTTTCAGAAAGCAAATTACGTCAAGGACCATTATGGATACGATTGCTTTGCTGACGATACCGGGTTAGAAGTTGATGCTCTTAACGGAAATCCGGGTGTTTATTCTGCCCGCTATGCTGGCCCTAATCGTAATGCTGAAGCTAACATGGGGAAAATCCTCTCAGAGCTCGATGGTAACAACCATCGTAAAGCAAATTTCAGGACAGCTATCGCTCTAATTTTAAATGGAAATAAACATCTTTTTGAAGGAAAAGTTGAAGGTGAAATTAGTACAGAGAAACTAGGAGAAAAGGGCTTTGGTTACGACCCAATTTTTGTACCAAAAAATGAAAAACGTAGTTTTGCACAAATGACACTCCAAGAAAAAGGAGAAGTTAGTCATCGAGGTAAAGCTGTCAAAAAATTAATAGAATACCTCAACCACTTATAGAATTAAACCCAATAGAATATTTGGTGCATTAAAGAAGGGAGACCTAAAATTGTTAATATCTTACTCATGTAAAAAAGGTGATAAAATCAAAACATCTTTTATATTTGAAAGTACTTCAACCAGTAATGATTACCCATGACAAATTTCATTGTATCGGCACGTAAATATAGACCTCAAACCTTCGACACGGTGGTAGGACAACAGTCTATAACCAATACGCTGAAAAATGCCATTATCAATAATCATTTGGCTCAAGCTTTTTTGTTCTGTGGCCCCAGAGGTGTAGGTAAAACTACTTGCGCTCGTATACTTGCAAAAACAATCAATTGTTTAAATCTTTCCGAAGCAACCGAAGCATGTAATGCATGTGAATCTTGCACATCATTTAACGAACAACACTCCTTTAACATACACGAGTTAGACGCTGCCTCTAACAATTCTGTTGAAGACATTCGAAATCTGGTTGAACAAGTACGAATTCCACCACAAGTAGGCGATCGGAAAATCTACATCATTGATGAGGTTCACATGCTCTCTCAAGCAGCTTTTAACGCATTCCTTAAGACATTGGAAGAGCCTCCAGCTCATGCTATTTTCATATTGGCCACAACCGAGAAGCATAAGATCATCCCAACGATTCTGTCTCGATGTCAAATTTTCGACTTTAAACGAATCCAAGTAGAAGATGTAGCAAAACATCTAGGTGAAATATGCAAACAGGAAAACATAGAATTTGAATCAGATGCTTTACACATCATTGGTCAAAAAGCAGACGGTGCTTTACGAGATGGACTTTCAATTTTTGATAGAATGGTTAGCTTCAACCAAGCAAAAATAACCTACAAAGACACTATTGAAAATTTAAATATTCTTGATTATGATTATTACTTCAAAGTCATTGATCAAGCTTTACAGCAAGACATACCCTCTACTCTACTAACATTCAACGACATACTTAAAAAAGGATTTGACGGACACAACTTCATCAACGGTCTTGCTGAACACCTCAGAAATGTCTTGGTATGCAAGAACCCAAAAACAGTAGAGCTTATTGAAGTTGGAGATACCATTAAAACAAAATACGTTACTCAATCTCAAAATTGCAATCAAGACTTTATTTTGAGAGCTTTAGAACTATGTAATGAATGTGACGTTCAATATAAATCCAGCAGAAACCAGAGACTCCTCATTGAGCTGGGCTTGATGCAAATTTGTTCACTTTCCTCAGAAGGTGGACTAAAAAAAAAACGTCATAAGTCATTCATCATAGCGCACACCTCACTTCACAAAACAAATTCAAAGCAAACAGTTTCGCCGAGTTCCATCAAAGAACAAATCAACCATTCCTATACTCAAAGGCCCGAACCAACTAAGGCTGAAAAATCGCAGAAAGCAAAACTCAAAAAAGCAAATCCTGCAATTTTAAATAAAATTAAAACAAGTGGACTGAGTGGTTTATCCATAAACCAATTTCTCAATAAAAAGGAGACTGAAGAAAGCGAGCTAGAAATAAAAGCCGCTACGGGAGAATCTCGATCCGATTTCAGAGAAGACCAATTAAATCCACTCTGGTTGGAGTATGCAAAAACCATAGAGAACAAAGGTAAAATATCCCTTTTCCGACTGTTTTCACAACAATTTCCGAAAATTGACAACAACTACCTACTTCATTTCCCCGTCGAAAGTCAGGCACTAGCAGAAGATCTACAAGCTGAGAAACCGGAATTACTTACGTTTTTGCGGAAATCATTAAATAATTATGGGATAAATATCGACTTCCCAGTTGTAGCCGTTGAAGAAAGCAAAACATTATACACACCTCAAGACAAATACAAACACATGGTCGAAAAGCATCCCAAGTTAATGTATCTGAAAAAACTGTTAGATCTAGATTTAAACTAAGCTACATCTACATAATTTATGTTGATCCTGAAATCAACAAGAAAAAATCAAACAAAAATGATTGAAAATCTAGACAAAGTCATAAACACAGCTGATGAAAAATTTGACTTTTCTGTATTCATTCCTACATGGAATAATTTAGAGTACTTAAAGCTATGTGTCTCGAGCATACAAAAAAACTCAACCACAAACATTCAACTGATTGTTCTTGTTAATGAAGGTGCAGATGGGACTCTGGATTGGTTAAAGACACAAAAAGATTTAGATTACATTCATGCAAAGAAAAATATAGGAATCTGCTATGGTTTGAATGTATGTAGAAGTCTCGTTAAATCAGACTACGTAGCATACCTAAACGATGATATGTACGCCCTACCAAACTGGGACAAAATACTGAAAGATGAAATTGCAAAGTTAAATACTAAACTTTTCATGATTTCGTCTACAATGATAGAGCCTCATAACACCAAGAATCCATGTGTAAAGGTTCAAAATTATGGAGATTCTTTAGAGAACTTTAATGAAGAATTACTTTTAAAAGAATACAAAAATCTCAGCATTAAGGATTGGAGTGGCAGTACTTGGCCTCCTAACGTCGTTCACATCGACACATGGGATCTTGTGGGTGGATTGAGTGTTGAGTTTAGTCCGGGTATGTACTCGGACCCTGATTTCTCTAAAAAACTCTACGAAGCAGGAGTCCGCACATTCAAAGGTGTTGGGAATAGCCTTGTTTACCATTTTGGATCCAAATCCACCAAACGTGTGAAAAAAAATACAGGGCGCGATATGTTTCTATTAAAATGGGGTATGGCCGCAAGTTTTTTCTCAAAAAACATATTAAAGATGGGCAAACCTTACCACAAACTTCCTGAAAATCGAAAAATAACTTATTTGGAAAAGTCATTCCAAAAACTAAAATCGCTAAAAACTTTACTAGACCGATAATATTCTTGATCGGTCAAAAGTTTTAATTAAACCCGCAAATACTTCTTGTCGATATAAAAAGTACCAAAAGGTATGACGGCACCTAAAAGAACGATAATTAATTTCTTCAAAGTCCACTCATGCATTTGCATGAAATAAAGAGCAAAGCCTACGTAGGCTACAAAAAGTATTCCGTGAGGCATTCCAAGCATTTTAACGAAACTCGCATCGCCATAAAAGTATTTAATCGGTGAGGCGATGAAAAGTAGAAGCAGGTAGGATGCACCCTCTAAGAAAGCGATAAATCGAAATAATTTCATGCGGTTTTATTTTTACAAATTTAAGGCTTGTGTAAGCAACATAACCCTTAATAAGCTCTAAGATTAATGGGGCAACACATTTACCTGAGGAATTAATGAAAAGGGTTAGAAAACTCGGACTTATTTAAAAACTCTTCATCCGTTAATGTTTTTAGAAAAGCCAATAGCGCCAACTTATCTTCCTTTGACAACAGCAAACCATCTCCAGTATTTTTCATTAGCGGGTCAATTGTTGATGAAAAATGGCCACCAAAATTATAGTGCTCCAATACTTCTTCTAAAGTTTCAAAACGACCATCATGCATGTAAGGACCCGTAACCTCTATATTTCTCAATGTGGGTGTTTTAAACTTAGCTCTATCCAGATCACTTCCGGTAGTTTCATACAAGCCAAGATCTTCAAAAGATTCCTCTGAATCCAAACCATTATTATGGAAAATATAGTCCGTAAAAAGAGGTGCCGAATGACAGTGGAAGCAATCAGCTCCTGTGGTAAAATTAGTTCGATCTTTGTTAAACAAATCCCACCCTTTAAGTTCTTGTGCGGTAAACATGACTTCTCCACGAGTCCACTGATCCCATTTTGAATTGCCTGAAATAAGAGTCCTTTCAAATTGAGCCAATGCCTTTACCACATAACTAGAATCTATTTCATCAACATCAAAAGCCACTTTAAATAATTCAGGGTAGGTTGGGTGAGCATTTAACTTATTTGCCACATTTAACCAAGTATCATGCATTTCGATGGGATCTACAATAGGATCAAATGCTTGCTCCTCCAAACTAATTGTTCGTCCGTCCCAAAACAAAGTGGAACTCCAACCCAAATTAAAAAGGACCATCGCATTTCTATTACCCGATATACCATCTATACCAATGCTCAGGGGTTTCGACTCAGTAAATCCATTTTTTTGTTGATGACAAGAGGAACAAGACTGAGATCCGTTAGCACTCAAAAGAGGTTCGTGGAATAACATACGCCCCAAAGCAACCCCCTCCTCAGTCATGGGATTGTCAATTGGAATTACCATGGGAGGAAAATTAGACGGGAGGCTAAACTTATAAGGCGTGGTGGATTTCTTTTCATTCTGCAACTCAGAGTTGCAAGACAAAATAAAACACACGGAAAATAAAATGATGATTAGATTCTTAATCATTAGTAAACGCTGCTTTTCAATACCCTAAATATAAGAAATGTGCACGCATAAAGCCAAAACAAAAAACAGAGTTATAAAGAAATGATTTTTACCAAACGATTTATTTAAAAATGCTAATCCCTAGGTATAGCATTCAATTTATGGGCTATAATTTATGTGGGACAAAAGCTCTTTAGGTAAAATTGGAGTATATTTGTTAAGAATTTCAAGGCTATGGTTGCAGAAGAAAAAAAGGACATTTATTTACACTCAGAAATAGATTCAACACTCAAGTCGATTGCTCAAAAAGTACTTGATGATGAACGGATTACAGTTGAAGAGGGGGTTTATCTATTTGAACACGGAGAGCTTGGCTTTTTAGGAAGTTTAGCCGATTACATCCGAACTAAAAAACATGGTGATTACACCTACTTCAACAGAAACTTTCACATAGAGCCAACCAACATATGTGTTTTCGATTGTAAATTTTGTTCTTACTCAAGATTACTCAAACATCGGCAAGAAGGCTGGGAATTAGATTCAGATGCCATTTTAAAAAAGGTCAAAGAATACGACGGCCAGCCCGTAACAGAGGTTCATATTGTAGGTGGTGTTCACCCCAAAATGGGTTTACACTACTTTGCTGATCTCATCCAAAGAATAAAGACACACAGACCTGGTTTACACATCAAAGCATTTACAGCCGTTGAATTGGAGTATATGTGTCGCAAAGCAAAAGTTTCATTTGAAGAAGGGTTAACCATTCTCAAGAATCACGGTCAAGATTCTCTACCAGGAGGAGGTGCAGAAATATTTGATGAAAAGATAAGGGCTCAAATTTGCGATGATAAGTGTACAACAGATCAGTGGTTAGAAATTCATGAAACTGCCCACAAAGTTGGCATGCCTTCAAACGCCACACTCCTCTATGGTCATTACGAAAATTATGCACATCGTATCGATCACATGAATCGATTAAGAGTTTTACAAGATAAAACCAACGGTTTTAACACATTCATCCCTCTAAAATTCAGAAATGGAAATAATCAGATGTCTGATGTGCCAGAAGTTTCTATCATCGAAGACTTGAAGATGTATGCCGTATCAAGAATTTTCCTTGACAATTTCAAACACATTAAAGCATATTGGCCTATGATAGGAAGAAATACGGCTCAAATGTCTCTCAACTTCGGAGTTAATGACATCGATGGGACTATTGATGATTCCACCAAAATATACGCCATGGCAGGTGCTGAAGAACAAAGTCCAAACCTAAGTACTCAAGAACTTTGTGAGTTGATTGAAAATATAGGTCGCCATCCCATTGAAAGAGGCACTCTATATAATGTCATCAACGACTATAAGGACTTTGATTGGTCACACCAAAAAGTATAAAGCTCAAATTGTAAAGCAAAAAAAAGGCGTCTTAGATCAAGACGCCTTTTTTTGCATAAAACTTTTTTAACTTAAGTAAGCTAATATGTTTTTCTCAACTCTTTTCAATACATCAGAAACATCAGCCTTTTCAAACTTATCTCCTGTAATATTTTCATAAAGCTCAATATATCTTTCGGATACAGAATCAGTAAAAGCTTCGTCCATGTCAGGGATTTGCTGACCATCTTTACCTTGAAAACCATTAGATATTAGCCACTGACGAACAAACTCTTTTGACAATTGCTTTTGTGGCTCATCGGTATCCTGGCGCTCTGAATAACCATCAATGTAAAAATAACGTGATGAATCTGGAGTATGAATTTCATCAATCAAATTAATGTTTCCATCTATATCTTTACCAAATTCATATTTAGTGTCTACAAGAATTAGCCCCATTTCAGCAGCTATCTCTGTACCTCTCTGAAATATTTCTCTAGTGTACTTCTCCAGAAGTAGGTAATCTTCTTCGGAAACAAGCCCTTGCTTTAGAATCTCTTCTCTAGAAATATCTTCATCATGTCCAACATCTGCTTTTGTTGTAGGCGTGAGGAGTGGATTAGGGAATTTGTCATTCTCTTTCATCCCATCAGGCATCTCAACTCCACAAATAACTCTTTTACCCGAACGGTACTCTCTCCAAGCGTGTCCAGAAAGGTATCCGCGAATTACCATTTCAACTTTAAAAGGCTCACAGTATTTCCCTACAGTAACCATTGGATCTGGAATATCTAACTTCCAGTTCGGTACAATGTCACTGGTAGCATCTAGAAATTTAGCCGCTATCTGGTTCAGTACTTGTCCTTTGAAAGGAATTCCCTTAGGCATCACAACATCGAAAGCAGAGATGCGATCTGAAACAATCATGACCAATAATTCATTGTTAATCGTGTATACTTCACGTACTTTTCCGTGATAAACATTTGACTGTCCCGGAAAATTAAAATCAGTTTTTAGAATCGTGTTTCCCAATTTGTTTTTCTTTTAGGTGTTGTTGTTCTTTTTTATAAGCTTGAATAATTTTCATTACTAATTTGTGTCGTATCACATCCTTTTCATCTAGGAATACGATACCAATACCCTTTACTTCAGATAGCAAATCAATGGCGTGTCTTAAACCAGACTTTTGACGGTTAGGTAAATCAACTTGTGTCATATCACCAGTAACTACAAACTTAGCAGAACGTCCCATACGTGTGAGGAACATTTTCATTTGTTGTACCGTCGTATTTTGAGATTCATCAAGTATTACGAAAGCATTGTCTAGCGTTCTACCTCGCATGAAAGCTAATGGTGCAATTTGAATGACTCTCTCCTCAATAAAAGCCTTCAATTTTTCGGCAGGAATCATGTCATTCAGCGCATCATAAAGAGGCTGCATGTAAGGGTCTAATTTGTCTTTCATGTCTCCGGGCAAAAAACCGAGATTCTCGCCAGCCTCTACTGCAGGACGAGTTAATATAATTCTTTTTACTTCTTTATTCTTAAGAGCTCTTACAGCGAGAGCTACTGCAGTATACGTTTTACCTGTTCCCGCTGGGCCTATGGCAAAAATCATATCATTGTCATGAGACAAATCAACCAACTTTCTTTGATTGGCTGTTCTAGCCTTAACCAATTTACCATGAGTTCCGTGAACAATAACATCGTCATCTAATTCCAAAACGACATTGTGATCTTCCATAATCAATCGGTCGATGTTACTTTCTGTCAGTCGATTGTATTTATGGAAGTGCTGAATCAATACTTGTAATTTTGTTTCAAACTGTTCAATAATCTCTTCTTCACCCAAAACAGTGATACTCCCTCCGCGTGCTATAATTTTCAGCTTGGGATAATAGGATTTAATCAAGTCCAACTTGGAATTTCGTGTACCGTAAAGATCTATGGGATCGATGCCGGTTAAAGTAAACTTTTTTTCTGCCAAACAACTGATATTTATGTAGTTAAATGAATTCGTTTAAAATTCTTTTCAACTTAGATTATTTGCTTAATTTTAATGTCACAAAATAACAAATTTCGTTAATTTATTTCAAATAAAATTAGCTGTTTTTCAGCAATATGGCAATCATTACATTAACAAGCGATTACGGTAACAAGGATTATTTTACTGCAGCCATAAAAGGAGCCATTTTATCAGAGTCTCCGTCAGCACAAATCATTGATATTTCCCACCAAGTTTCACCATTCAACATTCAGGAAGCTGGTTATATTTTGAAGAATGCATACCATCACTTTCCAAAAGGAACTATTCACATGATTGGCATTGATGCTGAGGCTACAAAAACAAAACTTCACGTAGCCTGCAAGATTGATGGCCATCATTTCATTGGTGCAGATACGGGAATATTCTCACTGATGTTTCCTTACATCAAAGCAGAACAAATAATTGCATTAAACATTGCTCAAGAATCTGACAGCATCCCCTTTCCAATGAAAGATGTATTTGTAAAAGCAGCATGTCACCTTAATCGAGGTGGGACTTTAGGTATTATTGGCCGTCAAATTGAACAACTTAGAGAGATGAAGGACTTCCAACCGACCCTCTCATCAGATCGCAAAATTTTAAATGGACAAGTAATATACATTGACCACTATGGAAATGTCATAAGCAATATAACTGAAAAATTCTTTAGAGAATCTGTATCAGGAAAAACCTTTGAGATTAAACTACCTCGAAGGAACAACATCAAATCGTTACACAACTCATATACTGAAGTCGTTGAAGGTGAAATGTTAGCATTATTTAACTCTGCCGGACACCTAGAGATCGCCATCAACAAAGGCGATGCGAATTTGGCTAATGGGGCCAGTGGACTTCTCGGAATAAAAGTTAAAGATCGAATTAGCATCGAATTCATATGATCATTAGAATCGTAAAATTAAGCTTCCATCAAGAGCACATTACCACTTTCAAAAGAATATTTGAAAAAAACAAGCAAACCATTCTTGCTCAAAAAGGCTGTCATCGCTTGGAACTTCTTCAAGATTCTAATTCTGAGAATGTTTTCTTCACCTACAGCTGGTGGGACACTGAAGAGGATTTAAACAACTATAGAAATTCTGATTGGTTTCAAGGAGTCTGGAGTAAAACAAAACTATTGTTTGAGAAAAGACCCATAGCTTGGAGTACTAAAAAAATAAACGAGGCACAATGATTAGCATTCTAAAAAAAGAACTGAACAGTTTTTTCAACACATCAACTGGTTATCTGGTCATACTCATATTCTTAATTACCAGTGGATTATTTTTATGGGTATTCCCTACTTCTTTTAATTTACTTGAATCAAATCACGCGGGTCTTGACGGATTTTTCCTCATCGCCCCTTGGATTTTTTTGTTTTTAATTCCGGCACTAACCATGAGATTTTTTTCGGAAGAATTTAAAACGGGGACTATTGAATTACTATTAACAAAGCCCATTAGCGAATTTGAATTGGTAATGGGTAAATATTTTGCTGGGCTTGTTTTGTGTCTTATTTCTTTAACCCCCTCTCTAATCTACCTATTGAGCATTTTCCATTTAGGACTACCAAAAGGCAATATCGACTGGGGAGCAACTTTGGGATCGTACATTGGGTTAATCTTTCTATCGGGTATTTATGTTTCCATCGGAACATTTGCCTCTAGCATTACTAACAACCAAATGGTAGCCTTTATGATCTCCTTTTTTTTATGCTTTTTTTCATTCATAGGTTTTGATCAAGTGGGCTTGCTTTGGGCTCACTCAGGAGCACAGTTAAGTCTAGAGAAAATAGGAATAAATTACCACTACAACACCATCAGTAGAGGCGTTATAGATACTCGAGATATTATCTATTTTTTAAGCTATATCGCCTTCTTCCTTCTGGCCAGCAAACGATCACTACAAAATAAGAAATGGTCATGAGAAGTAGAAAAACAGATGCGATTAAGTTATTAAGTGCGCTATCCATCATCCTACTCATCAATAGCATTTCTAATTATTGGTACCTGCGCTTTGACTTGACTAAAGAAAAACGCTTTTCTCTTACCAAAACGACCAGAAAACTATTGTCATCGATCGATGACTACATCTACATTGAAGTATACCTCGAAGGAGAATTTCCTTCTGGAATAGAGAGATTAAGTTTAGAAACTAAATACATTTTATCTGAATTTCAATCCCATAACCAACTGATTCGATTCCGTTTTATAAATCCAACTGAGCATTCTGACGATAAGACTAGAAATGAAATCATAAATCAACTGTTCGAGAAAGGTCTAAATCCAATAACACTTCAAGTGAAAGATGGAGAGACTTACTCTGAAAAAATTATAGTCCCCGGTGCCATTGTGAAAATTGGTGGGAAGGAAAAGGCTGTCTCACTTCTAAAAAATGAAATTTCTAAAACTCCAAATCAAAATATTGAACAATCCATCCAAGAGCTTGAGTATGAATTTATCAATGCCATAAAGAACCTTACACGAAATGCAAAATCTAAGGTTGGCCTCTTATTAGGCCATGGAGAATTGAACGGGATGGAGATTCAAGATTTTAAAAACACACTGTCGGAACAATATAATTTAAGCACGATCAACCTTCGTGAATTTGAATCGAATCAGACCGGTGAACCCAAATTAAAAAAAAAATTAAATGATTTAAAATCACAAGAGGTTTTAATCATTCCAAAACCAAAAATTAAGTTTGAAAACCTAGACAAGTATTTCATTGATCAATACCTCATGAACGGTGGTAAAGTCATATGGCTAATCGATGCTACAAATGCTCACATGGACTCTCTATCAAGCAAAGCTACGTTTCAAGTTCAAGCACTCGATAATCTTAATTTAAGCGATCAACTTTTTAAATACGGCATTCGTCTAAACAGTAATTTGGTTCAAGATATTTCTTGTTCCAAAATCCCTATCCCAACAAGCTTTTCGAAAGATATCCCGAAGTGGGAACTCGTTCCTTGGAAATATTTTCCAGTAGCAATACCATCGAACAATCATACAATAACAACAAATCTAAACGCAGTTAAATTTGACTTCACAGGAAGTATTGACACCGTAGAAACAAATTCAAAAATCAAAAAAACAATTCTTTTACAAACATCCCCTTACACAAAACTGCAAAACACTCCATGTGATGTAAGTTTACAAAAGGCATTGGAGCCACCAAATCAAAAAGAATTCAATAGAGGTAGTCAAGCATTGGCAGTACTTCTTGAAGGGACATTCGAATCGGTCTTTAAAAATCGAATTCATACAATCATTGGTAATCTTCCGTTTACAGAACGAAGTATCCCAACAAAAATGATGGTGATTTCTGATGGTGACCTCATTACAAATCAGCAATCCAATGGTGTACCACTGCCTTTGGGATTTGATAAATATGAAAAACGCCAATATGGCAATAAAGAGTTTATTCTAAACGTTATTGATTACCTTTTGGATGAAGAAGAATTAATAAATGTGAGAAGTCGAGAAGTAAAATTGCGACCGCTTGACTCAAAAAAAATAAACACCGCAAAACAATTTTGGCAGTTAATAAATATTGGATTACCTATTTTAATCATCATCTTTTTTGGAATAATCAGAACATGTTACAGAAAAAACAAATACAATTATGAGAAATAAAAAGATCATCTCAATAACACTAATCATTTGCTTAGCCATAACCGCTTACTTTTATAATCAATCTCAAAATTCTACAATCCGAACGGATCGCAGAGACTTCTCTATAGCCGACACCAGTCAAGTCTCATTAATCCGCATAACTTCCAAAGCTCCCGAAATTGTCCTATTAACAAGAATTGACAAACAAAATTGGTCGGTAAATGAAAAATATAAGGCCAACAAATCAGCTATGTATTACCTATTAAAAACATTATCAAGAATGGAAATTGCCTATCCTGTGCCCTTATCCCTTCGAGATAATGTTATTGGCAACCTAGCCGTAAAGGGCTTAAAAGTTGATGTTCGTATGAAGGATGGTTCGGGAAAAACATTTTATGTAGGAAGTGAAAACAAAGAACTAACTGCATCATACATGATGTTGAAAAATGCTTCAGAACCATACGCAATTCACATACCCGGATTTAGGGGATACCTATCAAGTAGGTTTTTTACAAATGAATACTTGTGGCGAGACAAAAAAATCATGAATTACGAAACACAAGCCATCACCGCAATCAAGATGAAGTATAGTACTGAGGATCACAAAAATGAATCTTTTAAAATCCATTTTAACGACGATAGTTATCGACTAACATCAATGCTAACTAACGAAGAACTCTCAAGCAACCCGATGAAAGTTAATGCTTACAAAACTTCATTCCAAAAATTGTATGCTGAAGCCTTCGTCATGTTACCCTTGAATAAAGACTCATTACGCTCATCAGAACCAATATTCAATCTTACCGTTGAAACTGCAAAAGAAAAAACTAGCCTTAAAGTCTTTCACAAAAAAGCGCATACAGAAAGGTCTGCTTCAGAACAAACTATATATGACCCAGAAAGACTTTATGCTTACGTGAATGATAATGACTGGATGATTATCCAAAAAAATACCTTTGAAAATGTAATTAAATCATTGGAAGATTTCAAATAACAACTTTCCATTTATGATGTTTCAAAAGACGCCCTAATCTTCAAAACTAAATAAGAGATTTGTTAAAAAGTACTTGATAATTGTGAATAAAGCTAAGTAGACATTCTCGACAGAAATTGGACATATAGTTATATTTGAATTACTGAAATTAAACCCAAGACCTAATGAAGTTTATTGTTTCCAGTTCAAAGCTTTTAAGACAATTGCAAACCATCAGTGGTGTTATAAATTCTAGCAACACCCTTCCCATTCTTGACAATATATTGTTTGAGATTACAGACAACAACCTTACCGTATCAGCATCAGATCTAGAGACAACAATGTCCACGACATTAGATGTTGAGGCTAACGAAAGTGGTAGTGTTGCAATTCCAGCAAAGTTACTCTTAGACACGCTCAAAACTTTTCCGGAACAACCGCTAAGCTTCTTATTGGATACCGATAAAAATCTTGTGGAGATAAGTTCTGACCAGGGTAAATATGCGCTGGCCTTTCAGAACGGTAACGAATTCCCAAAAGCTCCTGGCATTGAATCTGGCAGCACAGCATTGATTCATTCTGATATTATTGGCTCTGGTATAAACAAAACAATTTTCGCAACTGGAAACGACGATTTACGCCCTGTGATGTCTGGAGTTTTCTGTCAATTTAGCGACTCAGGCTTAACACTTGTCTCTACAGATGCACACAAATTGGTTCGTTACACGCGTCATGATGTTACCAGCGATCAAAGCGCTGAATTTATACTCCCTAAAAAACCTTTAAATATTCTCAAAGGAGTTTTAGCATCTGCTGATGAAGAAGTGAAGATAGAATACAACGAAACCAATGCAAAATTTACCTTTGGATCTATTGTTCTTACATGTCGACTTATTGACGGTAAGTACCCGAACTATAATGCTGTAATACCTCAAGAAAATCCTAACAAACTTACAATTGACAGGTTGTCATTTTTAAACTCAGTAAAAAGAGTTTCGATTTTCTCTAACAAAACCACACATCAAATAAGGTTGAAAATTGCGGGTAACGAAATGCATATATCTGCAGAAGATTTAGACTTCTCCAACAAAGCAGACGAGCGCTTATCGTGTCAATATGAAGGCTCTGATATCGAAATTGGATTCAATTCTCGATTTCTAATGGAAATGATTTCCAATCTAGAGACAGAGCAAATTCATCTTGAAATGTCTGCTCCTAATCGAGCTGGAATTTTACTCCCCGAAGGCAATACAGAAAATGCTGAAAACATACTAATGCTTGTCATGCCGGTGATGCTCAACAACTAAACTTAGTACAGAACAATAAAAAGGGGACGATAGTATATACTATCGTCCCCTTTTTATGTTCATATGATTTAAAAAAAGATCTGTTATCTGAGACCTTTTGTTTGTACAAATACCATCTTACAAAGTCTTTGAATCCCTCACCTTTTGGTCGGTAAGAGCCAACTCTACAACCTGCATCATGTCATCGACATAACTAAAGGTCAAACCTTTCAAATAATCAGGTTTAATTTCTAGTATATCTTTTTCATTATCCTTACACAAGATAATTTCTTTGATACCTGCTCGCTTAGCAGCTAGGATTTTCTCTTTGATACCTCCAACAGGAAGTACTTTCCCTCTTAAGGTTATCTCTCCACTCATTGCAAGACTCTTTTTCACCTTTCTCTGAGAAAATAAAGATGCAAGAGATGTTAACATCGTAATTCCAGCGGAAGGACCGTCTTTAGGAACAGCTCCTTCAGGAACATGAATATGAACATCCCACTTATGGAAAATCTCTGGGGCTAAACCAAATTTAATATGATTGGACTTAATAAACTCCAGAGCTAAACGAGCGGACTCCTTCATCACTTTACCAAGATTTCCAGTGAGAGTTAATGCTCCTTTTCCTGGACTCAAACTTGATTCGATGAATAAAATACTACCCCCCACAGAAGTCCAAGCTAAACCTGTTACGACACCGGCAACATCATTGTTCTGATACTTATCTTTACTGAAGCGTTGAGGACCCAGTATCTCTATAATAGAATCACTTGTAAACTTTGACTCATAAGGTTTTTCCATGGCGATATTCTTAGCTGCAAATCGCACCAACTTCGCTAATTTCTTATCCAAACCACGAACTCCAGACTCACTTGTATACCCTTCGATTACTTGCTCAAACAACTTTTTCCCAAGTTTAATCGCATCACGGTCTAAACCATGCTCTTTCAATTGTTTTGGCAACAAGTGTCTTTTGGAAATTTGAGCCTTCTCCTCCATCGTATATCCACTGATGTCTATGATCTCCATACGATCTCTTAAAGCGGGTTGAATGGTATTCAAAGAATTGGCCGTAGCAACAAACATGACTTTAGACAAGTCATAACCCATTTCTAAATAATTATCATAGAAAGAAGAGTTTTGTTCAGGATCTAAAACCTCTAATAGCGCAGAAGAAGGATCTCCTTGACTCCCTAAGGCCAGTTTATCAATCTCATCAAGAACAAAAACAGGATTGGAAGTCCCTACTTTCTTGATGGTCTGAATTATCCTTCCGGGCATTGCTCCAATATACGTTTTACGATGTCCTCGTATTTCTGACTCATCACGAAGTCCACCCAAGCTCATACGAGCATATTCTCGACCTAGTGCCTCAGCAATCGATTTTCCTAAGGATGTCTTACCTACTCCTGGAGGGCCGTATAAACATATAATTGGCGACTTCATATCACCTTTCAATTTCAAAACAGCTAGATGCTCCAAAATACGCTCTTTAACTTTTTCTAGACCATAATGGTCCTTGTCTAAAACTTCTTCTGCACGATTTAAATCAAACTGATCTTTAGAATGATGATCCCAAGGGAGATCTAAAACGGTTTCAATGTAATTACGCTGAATGGAATAATCGGGTACTTGTGGATTGAGCCGTTGAAGCTTTTTAAGATCTTTTTCTACCTGATCTGCAACTTCTTTAGACCACTTTTTAGTTCTAGCTCTGTTGCGCATCTCTTCAACCTCTTCGTGGTGTGAATTACCACCAAGCTCTTCTTGAATTTGCTTAAGCTGTTGATTTAAAAAATATTCTCTCTGTTGTTCATCAATGTCAACCCGAACTTTATCTTGAATCTCATTTTTCATTTTTATCATGTTAATTTCATGATTTAAATGAATGAGTGACGTTTTAGTTCGTTCTTCTAGATTGGGTTGTTCTAATAACTTTTGCTTCTCCTTAACATCGATATTCATATTCGATGCGACAAAGTTTACTAGAAACGAATCGCTTTCGATATTTTTAATCGCAAAAGAAGCCTCCGATGGAATGTTCGGTGAATCTTTGATGATTTGCAAAGCCACATCTTTAACACTTTCCACAAGCGCAGCAAACTCCTTATCTCCTTTAGTGGGCTTTGTTTCATGAAAAGACGACACCACCGCTTTGAAATAAGGCTCTTCTTGAGTAAACTCTTGTATGTCAAATCTTTTTTGTCCTTGGATAATCACCGTAGTATTACCATCAGGCATTCGGAAAATTCGCAATATTTTTGCAACCGTTCCGGTAACGTTTAAATCATCAACCTTCGGATCCTCAACTTTGGCATCTTTTTGAGCAACGACCCCAATGATTTTGTTACCATCATTCGCTTCCTTTATTAATTTGATCGATTTGTCGCGACCAACCGTTATAGGAATTACAACACCAGGGAAAAGAACTGTATTTCTCAGAGGCAAAACCCCAAGAACATCGGGCATGGCCTCTGCATTCAATCGCTCTTCATCTTCTTCAGTCATTAATGGAATCAATTCTGCTTCCTGATCAATGACACTAGAAAGTGAAAGCTGATCTAATATCTTAATTTTTGTATCCATAGTCTTAAATGAGGAGTATGTTTATTTTGTGAACAGACTCGTTTGGAAGACAATACGCAAGGGTTATGCCAAAAAGAAAAACTGACAAAAGGTCTTAATTATACTGCTATAGGCGGAAATCTTCGGACAATTCGAAAACTTTTGTCAGTATAGCTCGATCTTTGTCATCGAAAACAATACCTCTACGCTCCATCACTTTATGAGCTACATCAAAGGCTTTTTTAGTTTGAAATGTGGACTGTCCTTGAGCTCCTCCCCATGAGAAAGAAGGAATAAAATTTCTTGGAAATCCAGCGCCAAAAACATTAGCACTAACGCCAACTACAGTTCCTGTGTTAAACATCGTGTTGATACCACATTTAGAATGATCACCCATAATTAAACCACAAAACTGTAAACCGGTGTGAGCAAAACTTCCAGTGGCATAATTCCAAAGACGAACCTCTGCATAGTTATTCTTGAGATTTGAAGTATTTGTATCGGCACCAATATTACACCACTCTCCAAGCACAGCATTTCCAAGAAAACCATCATGTCCTTTGTTGCTGTATCCAAAAATGACAACATTATTCAACTCACCCCCTACTTTAGAATAAGGGCCTACTGTTGTAGGACCGTAAATTTTGGCCCCCAACTTCGTTTGTGATGAGTCGCACAAAGCAAACGGACCTCTAATCACAGTACCTTCCATAACTACAGAATCTTTTCCGATGTAAACTGGGCCTGTTTTAGCATTTATAATCGCACAGTTAAGCTCTGCCCCATTCTCAATGAATAGGTTTTCTTCGCCTAAAATTTGGTTGGTCGAATTTGCCTTTTGAGAGACTCTATTTTTTGTGAGCATTTCAAAATCCAAAGCCAATTCAACATCATTGTATGAAAATATGTCCCACAAATTGGATATTCGAGTATAGGAAGTCTTCGAAATAAGGCGCTCACAATCAAAAATATCATTGTAATTTTTAGCCCTGAAAGCAATCACATTCTGAGCCTCATCCAGCAAGCACTGTTTGTCCTTTAATAACAAGATCTCTTCTACCAATTGATCATTCGGACAAGCTGATGCATTCACCCAAAATTCTTGACCGTCCTTTCTAAGTGGGTATTTATCCTGCAAGTATGACTCCGTATAGTATCCCGAAAAAGTAATTTCTTGAGGGATTCTTTTTCTCCACTTTTCAGTGATTGTAAGTATGCCTATTCTAAATTCAGCAATAGGTTTCGTGTAGGCTAGAGGTAACAAGTTTACCCTATTTTCATCATCAAACAGTAAAAAGCTCATGGGTCTAAATTCTAAAAAAAGAAAGATACTATTATTTCCCAAGTCATGTGAATAATTGCCTTACTATTGTTTAGATACCGTTATCTGATTCAATCATATTCATCAAGCAAATCACAAACCATAATTAGTGACAAAAAAAAAGAACTCTGTTTACAGAGTTCTAAATATAAATATGGGGCAAGTAAATGTTATTTGGAAAATTTCGCGTAACGATTTTTAAACTTATCAATACGACCCGCTGTATCAACCAACTTCATCTTACCTGTATAGAACGGATGAGATGTATTTGTGATTTCGCGTTTGATTAATGGATATTCAACACCATCAATAGTAATTGTTTCTTTGGTAGCAGCACAAGACTTGGTTATAAAAGCTTCGCCGTTAGACATATCTTTTACTGCAACTAATCTGTATTCTTCTGGGTGAATTCCGCTTTTCATTTTAGTTCTGTATTTTTCAGGAGGCAAATATAATGTTTTTCATAAAATTGAGAAAGCATAAGCTATTTTTTTCAAAATAAATTTCCTTTCAAATCGTTTTCTATCTTTACCGAGCAAATAAATTACTATGAAAGCCTTTTTTCGTTTAAGCCTACTGATACTCATTTCACTTACCGCTTGTCGTAAATCAAACACCTATTACCAAGGTTCTACAAATTTACGATTTTCTACAGACACACTCCTCTTTGATACGGTTTTTACAACCGTAGGTAGCATCACCAAACGGATCAAAGTATACAACGACCTCGACGAAGACCTTCAAATTGATGAAATTAAATTGGCCGGAAGCGAAGACACCCCGTATCGATTAAACATAGACGGACTTCAAAATGATGTAGCTCAAGATATTCTTTTACGCTCAAAAGACAGTCTTCACATTTTTGTTGAAGTAACCATCGACCCAAACAACACCAATCAACCGCACATACACACAGATTCCATTACTTTTCTGACAAATGGAAACCTCCAAGATGTTGACTTGGTTGCCTGGGGACAAGATGCGCACTTTTACTACAGCAACTCTTTTTTAGTTTACACCAATGAAGACGCTCAACAACCAAACGACACTGTATTCTTCTACAACATATCGAACACAACAAATTGGACCGACGACAAACCTCATGTTATCTACGGAAATGTATTTGTTCGAAATGGGGGTACTTTAAATATAAATCCAGGAAGTAAAATATACCTCCATCACAACGCAAATATTATTGTACTTGAGGGGTCTAGCTTAAAAATTCGTGGAGACGTATCAAACCCAGTTTTAGTTACCAGCGACCGTTTGGATGAGTACTACAAAGATATTCCTGGGCAGTGGGGAAGAATATGGCTTGCAGGTGGAAGCTCCAATAACATCATTGAAAATGCAACGATAAAAAATGGTAGCATCGGACTGTATGTAGACACCGTTGCGAGTAGATATGAGCCTAATTTAATCTTAAAAAATACAATCATCTCTAACCATAGTAATTATGGTATCAGAGCCTATTCAAGTAACATTAAGGCCTCAAATTGTCAAATAAGTGACAACGGTATTCACGATTTGTATTTGTTTGCAGGAGGAGATTATCGCTTCAGTCATTGTACTTTTGCCAACTACAATTCTGGCCATGCATACCCATCAGTGCGCATGAGTAATTATTATGAGGACAACAATGGTAAAGAACAGTTAAGACCAATGATTCGAGCGGATTTTGAAAATTGTATTATCTATGGAAGCATCGAGAGTGAAGTAGGAATAGAGAGCAGCGCCAATGCTCTTTTCGACTTTAAGTTTAATCATTGTTTGATGAAACTTGAAAAATCAGATTACGAGCTTTCAAACACCAACTATTTTGAAGGCAACCTCTTTAACGAATCCCCTAAGTTTATTCAAACAATGAGCGCATACGAGTACAATTATGAATTGGACTCCCTCTCACCTGCTATAAATAGTGGGAGATCAAGTACAGCTTATCAGTTTCGAAAAGATTTCTACGGAAACTCTAGACTCAGTGATGAAGGACCAGACATAGGCGCCTTCGAAAGAATAGAGTGATACATCACACTATCCCAGTGACACATCCAAAATCATCATCACCACAAATCCAAGAATAAAACCAATGGTAGAAGTATCTGTATACTTATCCAACTGGGTTTCTGGCACAACCTCTTCTATAACTACATAAATCATTGCTCCGGCTGCAAAAGCTAAAGCGTAAGGAAGTACAGGAAGTGCATAAACAACCATTAATGCTCCTGCAACAGCAGCAATTGGCTCTACAACTGCAGAAAGTTGACCAAACCAAAAACTTCTCAATCTGCTTACACCTTGTCGCCTTAATGGCATAGATACGGCAATTCCCTCAGGGAAATTTTGCAAGCCAATACCGATCGCTAAGGCTACAGCACCAGCGATATCAGCGCCAGGCATCCCATGGGCTACAGCACCAAACAGAACTCCAACAGCAAGTCCCTCAGGTATGTTATGTAGCGTGATTGCCAAAACCAACAATGTCGATCTTTGCCAATCCGTCTTAACTCCTTCCGCTTTAGAACGTTCAAAATTGATGTGCAAGTGCGGCATGAGCTTGTCCATTCCATAAAGAAAGAAGGCTCCCATTAGAAACCCTACTGCAGCCGGAAACCAATTGGGTAAGTTGGGAGCAACATCTGGAGTCATTTCTATGGCAGGCGCAAGTAAAGACCAGTAGGAAGCGGCAATCATTACCCCTCCTGTAAATCCTAACAAACCATCCAACAGCTGCCGTCTCAAGGTTTTTACGAAGAAAACCATGGAAGCCCCTAAAGCGGTTAACCCCCATGTAAATAATGTGGCTAGCAAGGCTCCAAGCACAGGGTCAATACCCTCAAAAAAGTGAACAATCTGCTCCATCATAACAAGCTAATTAATATGTTTTTAGCCACATCAAGACTGATATGACTTTGAATATCGTTGATTTTAACATCAAATGAATCATCGAATTCATTTACCTCTATCACTTCAACTTGAGCACCAATAGAAATGTTTAGTTTATCCAAATATTTTAAAAAGCTTGGCTCATCCATCACAACAGCAACAACTTTACCTCTAGATTTAACGGGTAATTCGCTAAAAGGTATCGCCGAAGTTTTGGGAAACTCTCCCGCTTCATTGGGTATGGGGTCCCCGTGAGGATCAAAGGATGGAAAGTTCAAAAAAGCATCCAACTTATTTACCAACTCTAAGGACTTAATGTGCTCTAATTGTTCTGCGATGTCATGTACCTCATCCCATTTAAAATTCAGATGATTCACTAAGAAAACCTCCCAAAGTCTATGTTTACGTACAATATGAACAGCTAGGCCTTTCCCTTTTTCGGTTAAATAAACGCCCTGATATTTAACGTAGTGAATCAAACTTTTTTCGGAAAGTTTCTTCATCATGTCCGACACTGAAGAAGCTTTTGTATAAAGCTCATCAGCAATTGCGTTTGTTGACACGCTTTTACCATTCTTTTGAGACAACTTTAAAATTGCCTTGAGATAATTCTCTTCCGCTTGCGATAACATAATGAATATTTACAGTTGCAAAAATAGGCTTTTTTAAATTAAACGAAATAATTTTTAGTCACGTCTAAATTTATATTTAAATTTACAAAAAAATTAATCTCGCTCATGAAACTATTTAACATCCTACTTTTAATACTATCACAGAATCTTCTAGCTGAATCCTTTATAGAAGGCTATGTTAAAGACAACAATGACATCATCCCTTATGCAAACATTCAAATAAAGGACACCGATATAGGAACATCATCGGATTCATCCGGCTACTTTAGATTAGAAGTCCCTCAAGGAAATCATACGATTGTAGTAACAGCAATGGGCTACCACAAATTCAAAAAGAATATTTCTATGGATCAAGGAGTTACATTAAAACTCCATCCGGTGTTAGCTGAAACAAGTTATGCTATGGATCAAATTGTGGTTACGGGAACTCTAAAAGAATCTTTTGTAAAAGTTTCTCCTGTAAAAGTAGAAGTCATTACTTCAGCTTTTCTTAGAAAAACTCCTACCAATAATATTATGGAAATCATTGAAACTGTAAATGGTGTTCAAAAACAAATAAACTGTGGTGTTTGCGGTACTTCAGACATTCATATTAATGGGATGGAAGGCCCATATTCACTAGTTTTAATTGACGGAATGCCCATCATGAGCTCTTTATCTACTGTTTACGGATTAAATGGCATTTCTACTTCGTTAATTAAACAAATAGAAATCATTAAAGGGCCTAGCTCAACACTATACGGTACAGAAGCCGTAGCAGGAGTCATCAACATCATCACCAAAGACCCAAAAGATTTACCTAGGCTAGAAATTGAAAGTTATTGGAGTTCTAATCAAGAGAAAAACGTAGATATTTCATGGAGTCCAAAATGGAAAAAAACAGACATGCTATTCAGTGCAAACCTTTTTCAAATGAATCATTTTATGGATGACAATAAAGATGGATTTGCAGACGAGGTCTTGAGTGAACGGCTTTCACTATTCAACAAATGGAGTTTTCATCGCAAAAGTGGTAAGCTGTTTGAAGTAACAGGCAAATACTATCTAGAAGACAGATTCGGAGGGGTTGAAGCATGGAATAAAAGTTATAGAGGATCCGATTCAATTTATGGTGAATCTATTTACACCGATCGCTGGGAACTAACTTCACGTTATAAATTCAACAGTAAAGAGAACGTCGAATTATTATCTTCTTTCAATTACCATCATCAAGACAGCTATTATGGAGACTCCAATTATGAAGCAGAGCAAAAAACCTTATTTAGTCAACTTTTATGGTATAAAAACATTGGTCTAAGACATCAGCTAACTACAGGGTTTAGCTACAAATACGATGGATACGACGACAATACTCCTGCAACAGAAAAAATGGACGAGACCCATACTCCTGGCGTTTTTATTCAGGACGAAATAGCTCTTTCAGACCAATGGAAAGTTTTAACAGGTATTCGTTGGGACCAACATGTCAAGCATGGAGCTATTTTTGCGCCTCGTATTAATCTTAAGTGGAGCCCTACTGACAATACATCTCTTCGATGGAATACAGGTACTGGATTTCGAGTGGTACATTTATTTACCGAGGACCATGCTGCTCTTACAGGTGCTAGAGATGTCGTTATTGCTGAAAAACTAGAACCCGAGGAGTCTATCAACTTCAATTTCAACTTACATCATTGGTTTCAAAAAAACGGTCATAACACGAGTGTAGATTTTGATTTATTCTACACACAATTCAGCAATAAAATTGTTCCCGATTACGATAGCAATCCGAGTAAGATCTTTTATGGAAACCTAAAAGGGTATTCTGTATCAAGAGGGGCCTCTTTTCAAATAAACCATAGCTTTAGTCTTCCTTTAAACGTATCCTTGGGAGGGACTTTCCTTGATGTTTACTCGAAAAATGGTGCCGTGAAAGAAAATGAATTATTTGCTCCAGAGTTTTCTGGCGTATTTTCTGTAGGATACGAATGGCCAATACAAAAGATAAAAGTGGATTATACTGGACGAATCACCGGCCCTATGCACTTGCCGACATATACGGAAGAATTCTCAAGAGCTGAAATGTCACCTTGGTACACCCTACAGCATCTAAAAATAGAGAAAGGGTTTTCAAACAAGCTAAGCGCTTACATAGGTGTTCGTAATTTATTTGACTACACTCAAGGGAGTCCGCTTATTGATTCGGGCGCAGGTTCTAATGGAACAGAGTCATGGAATGCAGGTTTCAGTCCAAATTTCGACACCGCTTATGTCTTTGGACCTACCCGAGGTCGAAGATACATGGTAGGACTCAAATGGAGCTTGTAGCAATGGGGTTAGTGCCTTAATCGATTCCGATTATTTATTGCCTGAATTCTGTATCTTTGATTTATGCCAAAACACCAACAATTGATTGAGTTTCTTGATAGTATTCAAGATTCTTTTCAAAATAGAAACCTTATCAAACTTAGTATGAGTAAGGCTTCTAACCGAACCGATGATTTAAAAATGATTTACGTAACGCCGGTCGAACTAAGGTCTGGCTTGAAATTCTCTTTCAAATATCGTTTTAAAACCAGAGATGAAGTTAAAAACTACAGTACAGAAGAGGCCCTTGAGTTGGTGAAAGAACTAATCGGGAATTCTTTTATGCAAATCTTATTGAATACGAATGAGGAAGAACAACAACTTCTTGTAAACAAAAAAGGAAAGGCAAAACGGATTGTGAAAAAGCATGTGATTGATCAAATAAATCTAAACCACAACAAAGAGAAAAATTATCTGATTAAAAGTGTGGATAATATTTATTTGGAGAGACTTGGTGTTTGCGACAAAAATGGAAGAGTTAAAGACAAGCAGCAAGACAAATTCCGACAGATTAACCGGTATGTGGAATTGATGAGTCATTGGTTTGAAAAAACAGATCACCCAACAACATTGAATATTGTTGATATGGGATCTGGAAAGGGATACCTAACTTTTGCACTTTATGACTACTTAAAAAACCAACTCGGAATTAATGTCTCTATAACAGGAGTTGAACTGCGAGAAAATTTAGTCAAGCTATGCACGGAAATCAGCAATGAAAGTGGTTTTAATGACCTTACATTCGTCAGTAAAGACATCCGAGACTTCAGTGCCAAAGAAATTGATGTTATAATTGCATTACATGCTTGTGACACAGCGACAGATTTAGCGATTTACCAAGGAATCATCGCCGATGCGAAACTCATTGTTTGCGCACCGTGTTGTCACAAACAGGTTCGTTCAGAAATGGGCTCAACAACACAATTTAAAGCACTAACGAAACACGGGATTTTTGAAGAACGACAAGCCGAAATGTTAACGGACACCATTCGATCTCTATTGATGGAAAGAGAAGGCTTTAAAACAAAAATATTTGAATTCATATCCAATGAACATACACGTAAAAATGTAATGATGATTGGACAAAAGACCAAGGCGAAAAGGAATCGAAAACAAATAGACGACAACGTAAAACAACTCAAAGAATCGTTTAACATCAAAAGACACGAGTTAGAAGACCTTCTAAGTAAGCTTTAAGTAGATCTCTCGGCAAATCCAAGCATCGGTAGCTGCATACTCAATTTGTGCCAGAGAAAGCTTGTTCAGCTCCCAATTTGAAACTTGCTGCCTTTTAGAGATACGAAAACCCAAAACGAGAGCAGATAATTTTTTAGCACCTATGCTCTCGAAACCTAGCTTGGGAGCAAACACATTTAAATCTACTGTACTTTTCTCTTCAAAGAACTGAAGCTTTTTAAGATCTTTTAAGTCATCTCTCACGGCTATCCCTACCTTGACAATATTTTCATCTGAAAAAATAGAAGCCAATTCCTTGGTCATCGAAACTAATTTCAAACGGATGATGTAAGCCTTTATATCCGTAGCTATCTGAAGAAGGGCCACAGAATTTGTCTGCCCTTTTTTAAATGAAGGCTTCGTTTCCGTATCAATACCTATTAGTGGACATTTTCGAATTTCCTCGCAAGCTTGAACGAGAGCTTTATCTGAATCGATAAGAACGATTTCACCAGAGTATTTACCTAATTCTAAGCTACTTACCTCATCCTTGGTTATGTGTTTTTTATATTTTGATGCCTTATTCATGTATACGTTTTGGAGATAAAACTCCCTGTTTATCAAATTTTTGATCTGTTTCGATTGATTTAAGTTTGCTTAAATCTGGCATGCCTGACTCTATCCAAGCAGAGTACCAGAATGAGGCCAAAGCTTTGATCGATCGTTGCATTCTTCTTTCCACCATACCGTTTAAAGAGTCATTGTAATCGCGAATATACTCACTCGAGTATTCGCGTGTAGCTTGACCATATTTGTGTTTAAACCGATACTTACCATCCTCTTTGTAATTTTCTGAAAGTTGCTTTTCTAAAGACAATGTTGAATCAACAAGTTCATGACTCTCTTTTACCAGCGTCCATGAGAATTTTAAAGGATTTTCCAAATGTACAACATTTCCTATGTAATACTCATAATCTCCTGAAAATGATTTAGGTATGTGAGTTTCCCAAAGAGCATGAATCCCTTTTTGATGTGTAAATTGACCATTGTAATTTGAAGTAGTATGCAAAGGGACACATGCATCAGCTACATAATGCCCCAAATCTGAGGCATACTTAACAACATCTTCTATGCTTCCAGAATCCATAGCATTTACGAGCTTTTTGTAGTTCCAGTAAATAACCCAAGGTAATATACCCCTATCATTGAGCGTGTCTTCTGTGTATTTCTTTTTGGCATCTGACCAATAAAATGGAACAGAATCAAATGGACTTTCTCCATACAAATCAGCATCTATGTAGTGCCTGTAGGACTCTGTAGAGTCTACATACCTTCTTTTGTCTGCCAAAACTGCGCGCTCTTCAATCTCATCGAGATGCTTAATAAAGAAAGGACTTAAATCAGCCGGCAAAAGAAAAACTGCATTTCTATTGATGGTTCGGTGTGCTTGAAATCCCCAGGAGCAAAGAACAAAAAGAAAAATTACTACGTTTAAGACCGGGGTTTTTTTAATCATTTGTCCTCGAGAACTAAAAAGTCTCCTTTCAATAAAGGTATTTTTTTTGTTTGATTGAGCTTTAAACAAAAGTGAACGTCTGAATCAATATCCAACTTAGCCAACCTATTTCGGTGAGAGGAATTTTCTAAAAATGCATAAAGATCATCTTTTGAACGATCCCAAAGGTGCCTTGAAGCTTGGGCAGCATCACAAGAATCATTGTACAAGCCGGTTTCCAGTAAATGGGACACCAATGCGCCAGCAAACAGGGTGTCTTCTAGATTAAACTTATCCTTCCAGCCCGCACAGAATACAATTACATCTTGATCCTTAGCAACCAGCCAATTGGCTAATGCTTCTAAGTTTAAAAAGGACCCAACAACAACCTCGTGATCTTTTTTAGCAATATTTATAGCTTTCGTACCATTGGTCGTAGTCATAACGACAGTCTTCCCTTTTACATCCATATTTAAATAGACCTGTGGAGAATTTCCAAAATCAAAACTTTTTACCGGCTTTCCATTACGCTCAGCGGCTAATATGTAATCTTCATCCGAATTGCGATACTCCAAAGCTTCTTCAACCGTGCTCACAGGAATCATTCGTTCAACACCTTTTTCAAATGCTACACACATTGATGAAGTCGCTCTAAGCACATCAACGACCACGACTATACTCTTTTTATCTGCATAAAGACTAAAAAGTTTAGGCGTCATGCAAACCTGAATGTTTCTCTTCTTCATGCTAATCTTTATAAAAGGGTAACGATACCACTTTAGCTTTCAACCTTTTTTTTCGAACCGAAATGAATATTTCAGAACCTACTGTTTTCATGGCTTTAGGAATGTATGCCAAGCCAATCGCTTTCTTCATACTTGGGGACATGGTACCAGATGTTACCGTGCCAATCGTTTCATTTCGATCATTTAAAACGTCGTAACCTTGTCTAGGAACTCCTTTATCAATTAATTCAAAGCCAACTAAGGTGCGATCTACACCATTTTCTTTCTGTTTTTTCAAACGATCGGAATCGACAAAATCATTTGTGAATTTCGTAATCCATCCTAAACCAGCTTCAATTGGAGAAGTAGAATCGTCAATATCATTCCCATACAAACAGAAGCCCATTTCTAAACGAAGGGTGTCTCTAGCAGCCAATCCTGTGGGCAATATGTGATGACTCTTACCGGACTCCATAACGGCATTCCAAACATCTTCCACATCTTCATTTTTAACATAAATTTCAAAACCACCAGCACCGGTATACCCCGTAGTAGAAATCAATACATTCTCCTTCCCTGCAAATACACCTTTCTGGAATGTGTAATAATTCATTTCTGAAAGATTCATATCTGTGAGTGATTGAATCGCCAGTGTTGCTTTAGGGCCCTGAACAGCTAATAATGAGGTTCTGGCAGAAATATTTTCCATTACAGCACCCGAAGTATTGTGTGTAGAAATCCAGTCCCAATCTTTCTGTATGTTTGAGGCGTTTACAACGAGTAAATAAGTATTTGCTGAGATTCTATAAACCAGTAAATCATCTACAATACCACCATTTCCATTGGGAAGACACGAATATTGAACCTTACCGTCTACCAGTTTTGAAACATCGTTTGAGGTAATTTTTTGCACCAATTCAAAGGCACCTTCTCCCCTAATGATAAACTCTCCCATGTGGGACACATCAAAAACACCAACGTGTTCTCGTACATTAAGATGTTCAAGGGTTACACCTGTGTATTGTACGGGCATATTGAACCCTGCAAAGGGAATCATCTTTGCTCCTAGACTCTCATGAATATGAGACAAAGACGTATTTGTATTTTCCATAAAAATAATTTCAACAAACGAATTTATAACAACCTTATTTTCTATTAATTACTTTCTTAATCATTGGAGCAGAGGTAATAATACTAACGACAACCAGTACGACGATTGCAACAAAAACCTCCTCATTAATAAGACCAACTGCCATAGCTAGAGAACCTAAAATGATTTCCAACACACCATGTGTATTCATAGAGACACCAACGGTTAGTGCATCTTTTTTAGTAAGCCCTCCCAGGCGTGCCCCTATATGAGCACCTAGTATTTTACTAGAATATGCTAACAGTAGTAACACAAGTATGAGAGATAGGTTGAAATTCTCTACAAAATCTACATACAACCCGATAGAAACAAAGAATATCGGAGCAAAAACATTTGTAATAAATTGGTGAATGATTTCACGGGTTCGCTCTCTTAAATTAGCAGAATCACCGAATGCAATACCTACAATAAAAGCCCCTAAGATCGAGTGAATACCAATAGATTCAGTAAAAGCTGCACCTAAAAAGCACAAACCAAATGCTAAAGCAAGCACCCCTCCTGGCCAAGAAAACTTCGTCTGAACCCAAGGCAAACTTTTATCAATCAATCGAGAACCTATCGTTAACATAAAGCCTCCGAATAAAACAATTGAAACTAGTGTGTAAGTCAGGTTAACTCCACTGTCAGCATCTTCAATTACACTTAAAAGAACGGAAAATATCAACCAACCCAGTAAATCAATCAGCATGGCGGATGCAATAATCGTCATTCCTATTCGCGTTTTAAACAGCTTCATATCAATCAGGATTCTAGCAATAACAGGCAAAGCTGTGATCGAAAGAACAACACCTATAAAAAAACCTACCATACCAACATCTGCGGTAGTCACCATAAATAAATCCGGCAAGAATTGTACACCTAAATAACCCACACCAATAGGAATAAGCATGGAGAAAAATGTCGTAGACAACGCGACTTTCCCTTGCTCAATAACTAAAGGCAATTGAACCTCTAAACCTGCAATGAAAAGCAACATAATCACCGAAACATTAATCATCGCGTCCATAGCATACTGAACTGGTATCGTAGAAGTATGTTCTGGATGAGCAATGAAAGGAAACAAATACTCGAAACTTTCCGGCCATAAGAACCCAAGTACTGAGGGGCCCAGTAAGACTCCTGCAATAATCTCTCCCAGAACGGAAGGAAGTTTAAATTGTTTGAAAAGCTCAGCAAAAAGTCGAGCGATAATCAAGATTGTACCCAATGCAATCAAGAAAACAATCATATCATGATGTCCTAACTTTACCATAACTAAAATCCTCTAGAATGAACTATTAATAAATTACAAGGTAAATCCTCCAACAAATACTCTAAATCGTGTGGGAACAATCTGTCGAGTAAACCCAAGTGTTTCTCTGGAGAATTTACCACGAGTAAATCGGGTTTTACAGATTTCGCAAACACATGGATCGAATGCCCGGGCTTCCCAAAGATCACTCTTTTTTTAATATTGACGGAGGAGGCTCCAGGTATTTGGTCTAATAAATTACGTATTCTCAACTTGCATTGAGCAACAAATTCTTCTTTTAAATTGTCGTGCTCAACATCTGTAGAGCAATCAGCGTATGCACTTTCAAACATTGGAATATACTCTTCACTAACCACATGTAGAGTCTCAGAATCTTCAAGATTTGCTATATAAACTGCGGTGGTCATTGTCAAAGGAGTTTTGGGCAAATCTATAGCTGAAACGGCAATTTTATGAAACCTATGTGGTTTATCCAATGGTTGGGGCATCAACAAAACAGAACATTTCGCATTTCTAGAAATCTTTCTCGCAACAGAACCCACATAATGCTTGATTACAGACTCTTTACCCAAGGCGCCTAAAACCAACAAATCGACCATGTTGTCTTTGCAAACTTTCAAAATAGTCTCAACAACAGGCCCTTGCTGACTGATTATGGAGTAAAACTCATCCTTAATGTGACAATCCTTTACACAAGCGTCTATTTTTTGTTTCTGCTGTTCGTCTTCAGGTCCTACACAAATTAATATCAGCTTGGATCTATGCAATAAAGCGATACGAGCAGCTTCTCTAATAACAGATTTATATCTGGGAGAAGTAGCAACAGCCACTGCAATAGTTTCAAACGGATACGGCAGTCTACCTTTTAATTGTTTAGCTAAATCCACAAGTTTAAGTATTTTGTATCTGATGACAAATTAAGAATTAATGACAATAAACACAACAGTAGTGGCAACTTAATCCAAAAAAGCCCAGCCGCTTCTGTATCAATATTTTAGCCCCAAACTCATCGAACACGCAAAAAAGAACTCTTTATGAAAAAAGTGTTATTTCTTGAAAGTTAAATTACTAGATCGTCCTTTATTAAATATTTTATTACTTTCCGGACTGCCTTTGCGCAGTACTTTCTGTTCATCAAAAGGCAAATCATTAATCTCTTTACATTTTAAAGAACAACAATTATTCGTTTCGATGTTGCAAGACTCACACTGAATAAAGAGCAGGTTGCATGCCACATTAGCACAATTAGAGTGGACATCACAGGGTGCACCACATTGATGACAATTGGATATAATTTCATCGGAAATACGCTCACCTCTTCGCTCATCAAAAACAAAGTTTTTACCTCGAAATTTATTTTCTAGACCTTCGGATTCTACTTGACGTGCATACTCAATGATACCTCCCTCAAGTTGGTAGACATTTTTGAACCCTTTGTGCTTAAAGTAGGCACTTGCTTTCTCACAGCGAATGCCACCCGTACAATACATGACTAAGTTTTTATCCTCTTTATGATCTTTTAAATCCGCTTCAATAATCGGCAAAGACTCTCTAAAAGTATCCACATCTGGCGTTATGGCATTTTTAAAATGTCCTATTTCAGTTTCATAGTGATTTCGCATGTCTATGAGAACAGTACTTGAATCATCGATCATCTTATTGAAATGCTTTGCCTTAAGATGAACTCCTATATCGGTTGCATCAAATGAAGCATCATCTAAACCGTCTGCAACAATTTTCTTGCGAACCTTAATCTTGAGCTTTAAAAACGATTTGTTATCCTGTTCTCGGGCAACATTTAATCGAATGCCTTTTAAAAACGGTACACCATCTAGATAATCTTTGAAACTCATAAACCGATCTGCTGGAAGAGATAGTTGAGCATTAATCCCTTCATGAGCTACATAAATACGACCCAGCACCCCAAGGGCATCCCAATTCACAAACAGCGTATCTCTAAAAAATTGTGGATTTCCAATATGAGCATATTGGTAAAAAGAAATGGTCAGGCGATTTTTTCCTGCTTCATCTATCAAAGCAGATCTTTCCTTCGCACTTAGCTTATTGTACAGTTGCATGCTATACTAATATTTAAAGTTAGACGTGATCAAATGTACAAAATTGAATACAAGTAGGACGAAAGAAGCGCTTTCAGAAAACAGACAAAAGAATCTCTAAACAGATTAAAAAAAGAGTTTAACGATGGTTAATCATCAATAAATAGGGTGAATTTTTGATCGAAAGGATCAAACGCTTCTTTTAGCGCATCAATGAACGAAGATCCATAATTCAAATACATTGGAATGATGTTATCATAACGTTCTTGTAGAGTGTTATTTGGGAACAACTTTGCTTTAACGTTTGATATTTGACTGAGGGAATTTTGATGTTTGAGCTTTTCTGATTTGCGCAACTTTTGCTCCATTTTACTCAACGACTTCAGCTGCTTCTTTTTCTCAGCAAACACACTAGACTGAAAACCAGGGTCTTGAATTCTTTGAGCTAAAGCGTCAAAAATAGATTCGATTTGACTTTTCTCTGTTTCGACACCAATATCACCTTCTTTGTTGCGATCAATAAAATGTTTGTGTAAAATTTCCTCACTCAAAAAGAAATCTACGAGTTCAAATCCTGTTTTCTTGACCTTATCCACCAAGGTATTGCTAACAACCATTGCAGAATTACGTAAAAGCAATATAGGAAATGCAATCTTATTCGCGGAAAAAGTAGATTTCAGCTGCATCCAGTAATTCACCTCTGCACCTCCACCAATCATAGCCAAATTTGGCAGTAACAACTCTTTAAACAGCGGACGTAAAAGCACATTTGGACTGAATCGTTCTGGATGATTCTCGATTTCCTGACTCAACTCTTCTCGTGTAAATCGTAGATCCGAGTTTAATACAACAAAATCGGATCCATCTTGTTCAATTCTATTTCTGGACCGTTCTTGCAAATAAAAGAAGTTAATAGGCCTAACGAAAGCTTGAGCCTTACCTAGATCGTTATTAACCTCTTGTATCAGGGGGTAATTACGCTGATCCAACACATCTTTCTTAATTAAAGAGATCGCTTCCTTCTTCAAAGCGATGGTACCCGCATCCAAAACAACAAGCCCAAACTTTGAAAAGAGTGCATTCACCAGCGCGCGCGTAGCGCTCGACATATCTTTGCTCCCTATATAACTCTCAGAAAATAAACGATATAAATCTTTTGCCGCTGAAGAGTCTCCTAAAACATCTTTCAATTCCTCAAGGGTAGAGCTTAAGGATTCTGTAGGCATAACACCAACAGGCCCTTCTTGTGGTTGATTCCAAGCTAACTTCTGACCAAAAACATGTACATGATTGATCTCTTCGAAATCATGATCTTCAGAGGCCATCCAATAAATTGGAACAAAATTAAAGTCAGGATAAGCTCTTTTGAGTTCTTCCGCCAAATTGATGGTCGTTATAATCTTGTAAATAAAATACAGTGGCCCTGTAAACAGACACAATTGATGCCCTGTAGTAACTGTAAAGGTCTTTTCTTGCTCGAGTAATTGGATATTACTGGTAACAAAATCGGAGGTGTCAACAGACGAATATTGCTCATTAAGAGCTTCGACCAACACCGATCTATTGATGTTTTGTTTTTGTTTTTCTTCAATTTGAGCCTTGAAACTAGAAAGATGAGGGCTTCTATGATAAAAAGGGGTTAAGCGCTCATCACCAGACAGATAATCAAGTATGAATTCAGAAAAAAAACTCGTTTGTTCATATGACACCTTCTCTACTCTCATACCACCGGCTCTGCATACAAATCATAATCACTTGCCTCAAAGACTTTGACCTTAACAAAATCTCCTTGACGAACAAAGTGATTCGTGGCATCAATAAGAACCTCATTATCCACATCTGGAGAGTCGAACTCGGTTCTACCAATAAAAAAGTTTCCTTCTTTTCGGTCAATGAGTACCTTGTATTCCTTGCCAACTTTTGCTCCGTTAAGTTGCATGGAAATCTCTTGCTGAATGGCCATGATTTCCTCTGCTCTTGCAGACTTTACCTCCGCAGGAACATCATCCACTAAATCGTGCGCAGAGGTGTTTTCTTCGTGAGAATACGTGAATACTCCTAAACGATCAAATTTAGTATCTCGAACCCAATTCTTTAGTATTTCAAAGTCTTCTTCCGTTTCTCCCGGATAACCTACAATTAAAGACGTTCTTATAGCCATACCGGGCACCTTTTCACGAAAGTCTCTCAAAAGCGCATTCGTTTTATCAAAAGTTGTTCCACGCTTCATCGATTTTAGTACATCATCAGCAATATGCTGTAAGGGAATATCAATGTAGTTGCAAACTTTTTCTTCTTCACGGATAACATCCAGCACATCTTGGGGAAATCCTGTAGGAAATGCATAATGCAAACGAATCCATTCGATACCATCAACATCTTTCAAAGCCAAGAGCAAGTCAGCCAAGCGACGTTTCTTATAGATATCCAACCCATAATAGGTTAAATCTTGTGCAATAAGAATTAATTCTTTAACGCCATTTTTAGCAAGTTTTTCCGCTTCAACCACTAAGTCTTCAATGGTTTTTGAAACATGCTTACCTCGCATCAAAGGTATGGCACAAAAGGAACAAGGTCTATCACACCCCTCAGCAATTTTTAAATAAGCATAATGTTTAGGCGTAGTGGTCAGTCGCTCGCCGATCAACTCGTGTTTGTAGTCGGCACCAAGTGCTTTTAATAATTTAGGCAAATCTGTAGTCCCAAAATATTGATCTACATTCGGAATTTCTTGTTCTAAGTCTGGCTTGTAACGTTCGGAAAGACAGCCTGTAACGAAAACCTTCTCGACAGCCCCCTCTTCTTTTCGCTTCACATAATCCAAAATCGTATTCACCGATTCTTCTTTGGCGTTATCGATAAATCCGCAAGTATTAATCACCACAATATCGTTGTCCTGTGAAGTTGACTCGTGCTCGACATCCATGTCATTAGCTTTCAACTGCCCCATCAGCACTTCAGAATCGTACACGTTCTTAGAGCACCCTAAAGTGACAACATTAATTTTATTTTTTTTATGCGACTTTGTTCTCATAAATTTAGTTTGAAGAAGCTTGTAATTCTCCTTAGTTAAAAAGTGAATCTACAAACTCTACCTTATTGAAAACTTGTAAATCTTCTATTCCTTCACCAACACCAATGTATTTGACGGGAATTTTAAACTGATCAGAAACACCTATAACAACGCCACCTTTTGCTGTTCCATCGAGTTTTGTTAGAGCCAAAGCACTGACTTCTGTGGCTTTTGTAAATTGCTTTGCCTGCTCAATGGCATTTTGTCCAGTTGAAGCATCTAAAACCAACAACACCTCATGAGGTGCATCTGGAACAACTTTCTGCATGACTTTGCGAACTTTGGTCAACTCACTCATCAAATTAACTTTGTTATGTAACCTTCCAGCAGTATCAACAACTACTACATCAGCATTTTGCTTTTGGGCGGATTGCAGTGTATCAAACGCAACAGATGCCGGATCTGAGCCCATTTTCTGTTTTACGATCGAGGCATCGGCTCGATCAGACCACACTTCTAGTTGCTCTATCGCTGCAGCACGAAAGGTATCGGCAGCGCCCAAAACAACTGAGTGTCCTTTTTTTCTGAGTTGATAAGCTAACTTCCCAATAGTCGTGGTTTTTCCCACGCCGTTAACACCAACAACCATAATCACGTATGGCTTTTTGGATTGTGGTATTGAAAAATCGGAAAAATCGTCTGAGTGGTTTTCAGCCAGAAGAGCAGATATTTCTTCTCGCAAAATTTTGTTGAGCTCTGATGCACCTAAAAATTTATCTTTGGCGACGCGCCCCTCAATACGTTCAATAATTTTTACTGTTGTTTGAACACCAACATCTGAAGTAATCAAAACTTCTTCTAGATGATCTAAAACCTCATCATCAACTTTTGACTTACCTACAACGACACGAGCAAGCTTTGAAAAAACACTTTCTTTTGTTTTCTCAAGACCCTTATCCAACTTTTCCTTCTTCTCTTTAGAGAAAAAACTCAGGATTCCCATAGCATCAGTTTGTAGGTATAAAAAAAGCTTCTCTCAAAGATAGAAAGAAGCTTTTGTACACGTTAAAATGTGACTTATTTTTTCGCAAAGAAATCTTTAACCTTGTCTTTATTTAAGACTTCCTCACGGAACGAATAAGAACCAGACTTCTCTGACTTCACCATTTTTATTGCCTTTGTGATATCCTTGGCTCCTCTTTTTTGTAAGGATGCAACTACTTTCTTAGCCATAACTCTACTTATTTAATTTCACGGTGAACCGTCATTTTTTTCAAAACGGGATTGTATTTCTTCAACTCCACACGATCTGGAGTATTCTTCTTGTTCTTCGTAGTAATGTAACGAGAAGCACCTGGCTGACCAGATTTTCTGTGCTCTGTACATTCCAAGATTACCTGAACTCTATTACCTTTCTTTGCCATTTCTATACTTTTTATAAGGCAGCAAATTTAACACATTTCTGTTAGTACACAAACCAAAAGGATGTAATCTTTAATTTTTCGTTAAGATGTGTTGAGCTATGTAACGATTAAAAGCGATTTTAGGATGATTATGCTGTATTTCAAACCCTCAAGCTGAATATCTTTCAAAGGTAAAATAGGTTTAACCCGGCTTTGCATCTTTCATTACATGACCTGAAATAGATTGAGCAATTCGCTCCGATGCACCTTCACCACCTAATGAATGTCGCAAAGTGTTGTAATGATTCTGCATCTCCAAGATGCCTTCCTCAGAAAGCAACCTCTGTAGCTCGACAACCATATTTGGAACCGTTAAATCTTCTTGGAGCAACTCTTTCACAATTTCTTGATCGCTTATTAAGTTCACCAGAGAAATATATTTAACATCAACCAAAACCTTCGCAATGGCAAAAGACAACCAACTTGCTTGATAACAAACTACCTGTGGCACATTAAAAAGTGCCGTCTCTAAAGTTGCCGTTCCCGAACTAACTAGTGCTGCGTCAGCCTCTTCAAAGAGAGGGTAAGTCTGACTGAAGACAACTTTAATCTGAGAATCTTTCAAGAAACTTTGATAAAACTCTTTACCTAAAGACTCTACTCCTGCTACAACAAAGTCACATTGAGGGAAATGCTTTTCCACGGCGAGCATTTTCGGTAGCATCTTATTCAATTCTTGAACTCGACTCCCTGGCAAAAGAGCTACCAAAGGTCTGCCCGACCTCTTCCAAATAATATCACTTTGCTTCCGACTAGTCTTATAGTTAGAAACTGCATCTAAAAGAGGGTGTCCTAAATACTCCACCTCATAGTTGTACTGTGCATAAAAGTCCTTCTCAAAAGGAAGTATTACATACAACTTAGTCACATACTTTTTAATATCGTAAACTCGATTCTTCTTCCATGCCCACACTTGTGGGGATATATAATAGTAAACCGGTATGTCGTGTTTTTTCGCAAATTTTGCTATACGCATGTTGAACCCAGGATAATCCACTAGAATCAAAGCGTCGGGCTTGTAGCTTAATATATCTTTCTTGCAAAACCGAATGTTCCTTAAAATAACTCTTAGATTCATCAACACCTCTAAAAAACCCATAAATGCTAGGTCTTTGTAATGTTTAACCAGCGTGGCACCCTGAGATTTCATCATGTCTCCTCCCCAAGCACGCACATCCATACGCGCATCAATCTTTTTAAGATGACGCATCAAATTAGAAGCATGTAAATCTCCTGATGCTTCTCCAGAAATGATGTAGTACTTCATGACTTTTCTTTTACGGCTGTTGCTTCAATTTCAATAAGGAGATCCGGATGTAATAAGTTTGAAACCTCTACGATCGTAGATGCTGGTGAAACATCTTCGAATAAGTATGAATGTACCTTTGCTACTTCTTTCCAAAGGGAAATGTCAGTGATAAAAATTCGAGTTCTAACGACATCACTCAGAGTAAATCCGGCCTCTACCAATATGTGTTCAATTTTTTTGATTGAATACTCCGTCTGTAAGGTTACATCTCCAACACCAACAACGCGACTATCTTCATAAGCCGAAGTTCCCGACACCTCAACGGCATTGCCTATTTGCACGGCTCTAGAAGAATCAAAAACTTCTTCGATTTCACTATTTGAGCTCCAATTGATTCGCATTAAAAAATGAGCATTTCATGAGAAATTATATACCATAATGCAAGTGAAAAAGTACTCAACAACATGCCTCTACCCAAACGATCTTTTTTATGTTTTGTTAAAATTGATCTAAATAATGGGAAATTAACAAAAAGTGCAATCACCTGCATGGTTGACTCTCTCAATAGATTTTCACTCGAAACCAAATCTAAAGTGGCAGCCAAAGTGACATAAACCAATACGGGTACTAAAACTCCAATTATAACACCCAAGAGCATGTGATCTTTTAGCTTATCCATGATTCATTGCTTTTAAGTTTTGAACAAGCTGATGCGCAGTCAGATCAAACATAACGGGAACAACCGATATGTAGTTGTTATTCAAGGCCCATATATCTGTATCGGTACCTTCATCGGCATTCTCAAACTTACCCGTTAACCAATAATAGGTTTTCCCCATAGGGTTTACTCGTTCGTCAAATTCCTCATCCCAATTTCCATTGGCCTGACGACAAACGCGCACCCCTTTTAATGCATCTTTCTTGACGTTAGGTATGTTTACGTTTAAGCAAGTTCCCTTTGGAATTGGATTTTCTAAAACTTGCTCAGCAATTTTAAGAACATAATCTTCACACTGAGAAAAATCGGCATCATGAGAGTAATCAAGTAATGAAAAACCAATGGAAGGAATCCCTTCTATAGCACCTTCAATAGCCGCTGCCATCGTCCCTGAATACAATACATTGATGGATGCATTGGACCCATGATTGATTCCAGAAACGCACAAATCAGGCTTTCGTGGCACTAATTTATTCATGGCAAGTTTAACGCAATCTACAGGAGTTCCCGAACAAGCGTATTCGACTTGATTCCCTTCATCCACCTGAACTCGATTCGCATGAAGCATGGAGTTTAAAGTTATGGCATGTCCCATTCCCGATTGCGGACTGTCTGGCGCAACGACCATAACCTCCCCCAAGGTTTTCATAAGGCGAATCAATGTTCGTATGCCTGGCGCAGTAACGCCATCATCATTTACCACAAGTATCAGAGGTCTTTCTTTATCCATAATTGGTTGAAACTTAATCGATAAAAATTAATGATTGTCAAAACAAAAAATAATGAGCTTGAAAATCAACTATACAAATAATAGTTTTACAAAACTATCGTTTTCATTTTAATCGCAATCCTTACATTTGTAAAAACTAACATCGATTATGATTATTCTATTCATTGCCTTTATGATTCTTGGCTGGGCTGTTCAGTCTAAACTCAAATCAAAATTTAAAAAATACAGTGCAACGCCCCTTTCATCAGGTCTATCTGGAAAAGAGGTGGCCGAAAAAATGTTAGCGGACCATGGCATTACGAAAGTACGCGTCATCAATACGCCTGGCAAATTAACAGACCACTACAACCCGAAAGACCTTACCATAAACTTAAGTCCCGAGGTTTACTCAGGAAGAAACATTTCTGCTGCTGCTGTTGCTGCGCACGAGTGTGGGCATGCCGTTCAGCATGCTACGGCATACAAATGGCTGGAAATGCGTTCTCAGATGGTGCCTATGGTGTCTATCAGTTCTAAAATGCTAAACTTCATTTTCTTGGCAGGTTTATTTGGCATGGGGGTCTTACACCTTTTCTCAATGGAAATGGTAATCGTTGCCGTCATTTTCTTCCAAACCATGATAACTATTTTTAGTGTCATCACATTACCCGTTGAATATGATGCCTCATACAGAGCTGTGGTTTGGCTAGAGCATGCAGGAATAACTCAACCTCATGAACTCGAAGGCGCGAATGATGCCTTGAAATGGGCTGCTAGGACCTATTTAGTATCTGCCATCGCTGCAATTACCTATTTGGCATACTATGTGATGATGTTCTTAGGTAACCGGGATTGATATCCCATTAAAACAAACATAAAAAATAAAGGATGCAGTGTTCAAGCAAAAAAACGTTTAGATCAGATTTTAAATGAAGATTAAATCTATTCTTAGCGTAATTTTAGCCCTTCACGTATCTGCCGTGCTTCTGGCTCAAAACAAGAAGATTCAACTTGAAGACATCTGGTCCAGCAACACCTTTACTCCAGAGTGGGTCCGGGGGATTAATTCTATGAATGATGGGCTACATTACTCATCTTTAAATTATGGCAACCACCACGTATACATTACCAAACACACCTACGAATCTGGAGACTCGGTCTCTACAATACTAAGCTCTGAGGATACAGGGGACTTATTATTCCATTCATACAGCTTTAGTTCCGATGAGCAAAAACTTTTGCTGCCCACAGAAACTGAATCTATTTACCGGCATTCGTCACAGTCTAAATACTATATTTTTGATAGGGCATCAAAGACTATTCAAAAGTTATCTGAAGGCAAACAACGTTTGGCTCAATTTTCTCCAAATGGTTCCCAAGTTGCCTTTGTTCGCCAAAACAATCTATTCATCAAAGACTTAAACACCCAATCTGAAGTGCAAATCACTCAGGACGGCGAACTAAACAAAATCATCAATGGTGCCACTGATTGGGTTTACGAGGAAGAGTTTGGATTTGATCAGGCTTATCAATGGAATCCCGCTGGAACTAAAATTGCCTACTACAAATTTAATGAGGAAATGGTAGCCGAATTTAGCATGGACGTATTCCAAGATCTCTACCCAAGTCAAAGTCGTTTCAAATACCCCAAAGCAGGTGAAAAAAATGCGACGGTAGAAATCTTAATTTATGACCTAGATTCAAGAACGACTCAAGCGGCCCAAATTGAAACAGAAGACGAATTTTACATCCCAAGGATCAAATGGACTCAAAATGAAAATATACTTTCTGTTCAGAGAATGAACCGCCACCAAAATAACTTAGACCTCATCCTTGTGGATGCAAATAACGGTTCTGCAAAAACCATTCATAGAGAAACCGATGCTGCCTACATCGATATAAATGACAATCTTACATTTTTAAAAGATGGAAAGCACTTCATTTGGACGAGTGAAAAGTCAGGGTACAATCAAATATACTTGCACAATTTAAAAGGCAGACAACTGCGTAAAATTAGTAAAGGTTCATATGATGTAACTGACTTCTATGGAATTAATGAGCATATAAACGTACTTTACTATGCTTCATCAGAGCGGAGTCCAATGCATAGAGATGTCTACTCAATCCAATTAAATGGCAAAAACAAAACAATCTTAACTACTAAAGAAGGGACTAATTCAGCCACTTTCAGTACCAACTTTGATTATTTCATCAATCAACACTCCAGTGCAAACACCCCCTATTACTTCAGCTTGTTTAATTCAAAAGGTAATGAAATTCGAAAGCTCAAAGGCAATACTCAATTAAACAAGACCCTTTTAGAGTATGATTTGAGCAAAAAAGAATTTTTCAACTTCAAAACAACGGATGGAGTTGATCTTAATGGCTGGCTGATGAAACCAAACAATTTCGACCCCAATACAGAGCACCCCTTATTTATGTATGTGTATGGTGGACCCGGATCACAACAAGTTTCTGATGCATGGGGTGGGTCTAACTACATGTGGTTTCAGATGCTAACCCAACTTGGGTATGTGGTTGCCTGCATAGACAACCGAGGTACAGGTGCGCAGGGTTCAAAATTCAAAAAATCAACCTACAAGCAACTCGGTAATCTAGAAACAAAAGATCAAATTGAAGCTAACAAATACCTCGGCAATCTCCCTTTCATAAATAAAGATAGAATCGGAATATTTGGTTGGAGCTATGGTGGATACATTTCATCATTATGTCTTTTAAAAGGAGCTGAAAACTTCAAAATGGCCATAGCAGTTGCTCCAGTAACCAATTGGCGCTATTACGACTCCATCTACACCGAACGCTACATGAGAACTCCTCAAGAGAATGCATCAGGATACGATGAGAACTCCCCAATAAATCATGTTGAGAAACTTAAAGGTGACTATTTATTAATACACGGTTCGGCAGACGATAATGTACATTACCAGAACACTATGGAGATGACTAACGCCTTAATAAAGGCCAATAAGCAATTCGACTTATTCGTTTACCCCAATAGAAATCATGGTATATACGGAGGAAATACACGCCTTCACTTATTTACCAAAATGACTCGTTATATTCAAGATAAGCTTTAAAATATATTTTTCGTTAATTTATTCAATTCTTCTAAAAGAACAATCATGAAACAAGAATCTCAAATGTTAGGACACCCAAAAGGCCTGTTCTATTTATTTTTTGCGGAATTGTGGGAGCGATTCTCCTATTATGGAATGCGTGCGCTATTGACCTTATACATGGTGAAAGAGTTTTTCTATTGGATGACCGATGAAGCATACCGTGAAGAGGTTTCCTTTGGGATATTTGCCGCATACGGATCTTTAGTATATGCCACCCCCGTATTGGGAGGTATGATTGCCGACCGATATATCGGATTTAAAAAATCAATCATGCTCGGTGGGATACTCATGGCTTTAGGTCACTTCTTCATGGCTTTCTACTTCGATAAGGGTGTTTTAGGTTTTGACACCATCAGTCTCAACAACTTCTTTTTCTATACCGCTTTGGCGCTTCTTATTGTTGGAAACGGATTTTTCAAACCCAACATTTCTACGATGGTAGGTCGTTTGTACCCTGAGGGTGACAATCGAAGAGATTCCGGTTTCACCATTTTTTATATGGGAATTAATGCCGGGGCATTTTTAGCGCCTCTTGTATGCGGATGGTTAGGGTATGCATATGGCTGGCACTACGGATTTGGCGCAGCTGGTGTAGGAATGATTGCTGGTTTAATTGTATTTATGAGAGGAATGAATAATGGAGCATTCGGTGCGAATGGTGATCAACCAGAGGCATATGTAGAAAAGAAAATGTACGGTATACGGACGGATTATTTTTTCTACATCGTAGCACTGGCTATGGTGCCTATCTCTGCATTTCTAGTTAAGAACAACGCCATGGAAGTCTTTGATGGTTTGCAATTACACTCCTCAATATTATCTCTTTTAGGGATTGTCATTCTTGGGGTAATTGTTAAAAAAATGACGATATTATCTAAAGTTGAAATATTTCGCCTGGTAAGCATATTGGTTCTCACACTACTGATTACCGTATTTTGGTCTTTCTTTGAACTCGCTGGAACAGCAATCACACTTTTTGCAGAAAGAAATGTCAACCTTTCGCTGATGAATGCTTCTCAAACGAACGCCATTAACCCGGGATATATCATTTTCTTAGCCATCCCTTTTTCTATGATGTGGGTCTATTTATCCAAGACACAAAGAAATCCGATTACCCCAATTAAATTTGCTCTAGGGATTCTACAATTGGGCCTTGGATTTATTGTTTTTGCGATGAGCGCCCAATTTATGGATGACGCAGGAAAAACACCCTTCATGTTTCTCATGATCGGATACTTATTACTTACGACGGGTGAATTATTTATTTCTCCCATTGGACTTTCCAAAGTCACAGAATTATCTCCAAAAAGTATGACCGCATTTATGATGGGTGTATACTTCCTCTCTTCATCATATGCACACTACATTTCAGGTGTAATTGCCAAACTCACGACCACGCCCGAATCAGGAATCACCCCAGAACCCGGTTTCATGACAACCATGATTGAAACAGTAACTGGATTTGCAGGTGCAGCAACTACGTCCACCTCTGAAAGTGTATTATCCTTGTTGAATTATACCACTATATTCACTCAAGTAGGTATAGTCGCGATAGGAATGGCATTTGTTTCATTCATATTGTCTCCAATCCTAAAAAAATGGATGCACGGCGTACATTGATGCAATTGGAATAAAAAGGTAGACTTAAAAATACTTTTTTGTTCCTCAGTCATTCAACAACAATTAAATATTAATTGTAATTTTGGGTAGCGAAAACAAACACCATGAAGAACTTAATATACAGTTTACTGATACTCTCCTACTTTTCTGCAAGCTCATTTGCACAAAGCAATCAGATACAATGGCGTAGCATTGAAGAAGTTGAAGCCCTTCAAATGAAAGAAGCACGCAAAGTGCTTATGGATGTGTACACCACCTGGTGTGGCCCTTGTAAGCTGATGATGAAAAACACCTTCAGCAACAAAAATGTCATCGAATACATCAACAAACATTACTACGCCGTAAAATTTGACGCAGAAAGTGGAAAGGACGTAACCTTTAAAGGTAATGTTTACTCCAACCCAGATTACAATCCAAATGCTTATCGAAAAGCATCTCACCAACTTGCTCAGGCCTTCAATGTGAACTCATATCCAACAGTCATTTACATGGATGAAAATATGGAGGTGATTGCGCCCATAAAAGGTTATTTGAAACCCGACCAAATCGAATTGTATTTGAAATTATTTGCTGAAAACATTTATTTAGAGGTCAAATCAAAAGATGATTTTCAAAAATTTCAAGCAAATTTCAAACCTTCATTTCACATAGTGAACTAATCGTTTAGGTTTTACAAAACCCAGTGAAACACCCGAGCACCAAACTCATAAACCCTTCATAAACAATGATTCACGTAACCACATACGTTACTCATCCTATAGATTTTATTTCAAAACATCTATTTCGAATAGAATTATCCGTTCCTTCTACCCCATAAATTCAACCTCGATAAAACGAATAATTCTTGTTATTTCCACATGAAAAAAGCTTGTAAACACAAAGGTTAGCCTGATGTATCGCAAATAAGCGCAAAATTATTAACTTTGCGATTGGTTGAAAAAAATTGATAAAATAAGCCCTTACTAAGACTATGGAAAAGCAGCTCAAAAACATCAAGAAATTATTGGTTGCAAACAGAGGTGAGATTGCAATACGGGTCATGCGTGCTGGTACAGAACTGAAAATCAGAACTATTGCCATATTCACCTACGAAGATCGTTACTCATTACACCGCTATAAGGCTGATGAAGCCTATCAAATAGGTCCTGATGAAGAACCTCTTAAACCTTATCTTGACATTGAGGAAATCATTAAGCTAGCCAAAAAAGTGGGGGCTGATGCCATTCATCCCGGATACGGTTTCTTGTCTGAAAATGTAAACTTTGTAAAAAGATGCCAAGAGGAAGGTATCATCTTTGTAGGGCCAGAGCCTGAGGTCATGGATCGGTTGGGTGATAAAGTGAGTGCGAAAAAAATTGCTCGTGCATGCGAAGTTCCATTGATTGAGGACAATCAAAAGAAATTGACCGACATAAAAATTGTTAAATCGGAAGCCAAAAACATTGGTTTTCCTATCATGATTAAAGCCGTGGCCGGTGGTGGTGGTCGTGGAATGCGTGTTGTACGTAGTGAAGACGAATTGGAACTTCTTTTTAACGAGGCTAAAGGAGAAGCTGTTCGTGCTTTTGGAGACGGAACCATGTTTATGGAGAAATTTGTAGACAAACCGAAACATATCGAAGTACAAATCATGGGGGACAACTACGGCAACCTGGTTCACCTTTTTGAACGAGATTGTTCGGTTCAGAGACGTTTCCAAAAAGTCGTGGAAGTAGCACCTTGCGTTTCCATCTCCGATACTACAAAGAAGAACCTCTATGACTACGCACTTCGGATCGCCAAATATGTAAACTACAATAATGTTGGTACCGTTGAGTTTCTTGTTGATCAAGAAGAAAACATCTATTTTATTGAGGTAAACCCAAGAGTTCAAGTTGAGCATACCATTACGGAAGAAGTTACGGGTGTGGATATTGTTCGTTCTCAAATCCTTATCGCTAACGGACACCAACTCAGCGACACCTGCATCTTCATAAACGGTCAAGACGATGTGAAATGTTTGGGTTATGCGATTCAATGTCGGATCACAACAGAAGATCCAGAAAATAATTTCAGACCTGACTTTGGTAAAATCATCGCCTACAGAAATGCAGGTGGTTTTGGAATACGATTGGACGAAGGGAGTTCGTATCCAGGCGTAAAAATATCGCCATTCTTCGACTCCATGCTAGTTAAAGTATCAGCAAAAGGTAGAACGCTTTGGGGAGCTGCAGATCGCCTTTTCCGGACACTACAAGAATTCAGAATTCGTGGAGTAAAAACCAACATAGCCTTCCTAGAAAATGTCATCTCTCACGACGATTTCATCAAAGGAAAGTGTACCGTAAACTTCATCCAAGAGCACGACGAACTTTTTGACTTCAAAAAGCGAAAAGACCGCGGAACAAAACTTCTTAGATACCTTTCTGAAGTTATCGTTAACGGAAATCCTGACGTCAAACAAGTCGATCGAAACAAGAAATTTATACTGCCTGCGGTTCCCGAGTTTGACCAATTCCAAGCCGCTCCTGCGGGTACAAAACAAATGCTTGACAAACTCGGCCCAGATCAGTTCAGTCAGTGGTTGAAAAACGAAAAGAAAATTCATTACACGGATACTACTTTTCGAGATGCACACCAATCGCTACTTGCGACTCGAATGCGAACTTTCGACATGCTAAATGTGGCTGAAAGTTTCTCGAAAAATATACCCGAAGTGTTCTCTATGGAAGTATGGGGTGGCGCAACCTTTGATGTTGCTATGCGCTTCTTAAAAGAATGTCCTTGGAAACGCTTAGAGTATTTAAGAAAATCCATACCAAACGTCTTGCTGCAAATGTTAATTCGTGGTTCAAACGGTGTGGGATACAAAGCATATCCCGATAATTTGGTTGAACGATTCATTGCTGAAGCAGGATCAAAAGGAATTGATGTTTTCAGAATCTTTGACTCACTCAACTGGCTTGAGGGAATGAAAGTTAGCATCAAAGCTGTTAAGGAACAAACCAACTCTCTAGCCGAAGTTTGTGTTTGTTACACAGGAGATATTCATGATCCATCTGAAAAGAAATACACGCTAGATTACTACTCAGATTTAGCACGTCGTATCGAAGATGAAGGAGCTCACATATTAGCCATTAAAGATATGGCCGGTCTTCTAAAACCTTATGCAGCAACCGAATTAATTGGTACACTTAAAGAAAAAGTGAACATTCCAATTCACTTGCACACACACGACACTTCTGGCTTACAACTTGCTACCTACTTAAAATCTGTTGAAGCAGGTGTGGATGTCGTAGATTTAGCTGTTAGTTCCATGTCCGGTCTTACATCCCAACCGAGTTTCAACTCTATGTTGGCTATGATGGAAGGTCATGAGAGAGAAAATAAAATAGACCTGAAAAGCTTGAATTCCTACTCCAACTATTGGGAAGGAGTAAGAGAATATTATTATCCTTTCGAATCTGGTTTAAAAGCAAGTACCGCAGAAGTATTTGATCATGAGATTCCAGGCGGACAATATTCCAATTTACGCCCGCAAGCAAGAGCGCTAGGCCTGGAAGAGCAGTTTGAAACCATTAAGGAGAACTATGCGACCGTTAACGAAATGTTCGGTAACATTGTCAAAGTAACACCTTCCTCAAAGGTCGTTGGAGATATGGCCTTGTTTATGACTTCAAACGGTTTAAGCAAAGAAGACGTTCTAAACAACGGCACAGAGCTCTCTTATCCAGACTCTGTAATCAACTTCTTTAAGGGAGACTTAGGTCAGCCTGTGGGCGGTTTCCCTAAAGAATTACAAAAGCAAATTCTCAAAGGTGATACACCAATAGAAGGTCGGCCTAACGTTCACTTAGAGCCTGTTGATTTTGAAAAAGGTTTCAAAGACTTTAAACGAAAGTTCGATAAAGACAGTTCATTCACAGACTTCATCTCTCAACAGTTCTATCCAAAGGTTTATGAAGACTTTTTCAAACACAGAGAAGAGTTTGGTGAAGTATCATACGTGCCATCAAAAGCATTCTTCTATGGCTTGGATATCAACGAGGAAATCATTGTTGAAATTGTTCAAGGTAAACGACTTATCGTAAGACTTCAATACGTCACAGAGCCGGATGAGGATGGAATACGTCAAGTATTCTTCAAATTGAACGGACAAACTCGTGTTATCGATGTTAAGGATCGTTCATTCCAAACCACTAAAATTGCTCACCGAAAAGTAGAAGCCGAGAATGAAATTGGTGCACCACTTCAAGGAAAGCTTTCTAAAGTATTGGTGAAAAGTGGTGAAGAGGTTGAGAAAAACACACCTTTATTCATTATTGAGGCAATGAAAATGGAGTCTACGGTAACGGCGCCTTTTGCTGGTAAAGTTCAAAAGGTTCACCTCAAAGCTGGCATCATTGTTCAGCAAGATGATTTGGTTGTAGAACTAAAGAGTGGATCATAGAAGAAGCCTTGACTCAAATTGATCAAGTAGACAAGTTAATCTCGACCAGTCCTTTATAATTTATAAAGGACTCTTGTCCTTTCCTTGGTTGAGCCATCATATCATTAGCGTCCGCTATACCGACACCCGCATACAAAAGGCGCGCTTTCTTATCGATAGCGTGCTTTTTCATTTTCAGCATCCACGATTCATCGTAACTTTCGGGATTTTCAGGAAAAGTGACGGTTCGAACCAAAACAAAAAAAACTTCCTTTTCATTTTTCATACAAACGAATTGAGGGGAACTACCGGATTCACTTTTTATGGCTAAAAACTCAAAGCCATTCTCCTCAAGGTGTTTCCCCACAACATTCATTCCCATTTGATGTAATTCTTGTCTCTTAAGTTCCATGTTACAAATTTACGCAAAAGATGCCATCAGACGGCTCCGCAGGAGCAACTTATATGATGACACTGAACTGACTTTTAAAATCAACCGTTAGACGCTCAAACGCTCTCAAAGGGTACTTGATAAAGCCGGTAAGTGTTAATTACAAACGGATTGGTCTTTAAATAAACAAAAAAAGGCTTCGATGAACGAAGCCTTTTGGCATTTGGGTGGAAGATGGGATTCGAACCCACGGCCTCCGGAACCACAATCCGGCGCTCTAACCAACTGAGCTACAACCACCATTTTAACGGATGCAAATATAAATTTATTTATTTACATCACATCAAAATTATCAGCAAAAATTAGACAATTACAAGTGCGACTAAGAAGCAATAGACAAGAATTGTAAATCGCCTATTATTGAACTAACTTTGGAAAAAAGGACACCATAAATGGCTACAATATATCTTTATAAAGTCGAAGGCATTCATTGCATAAACTGTGTAAATGGTATAAAAAGTCTTTTAAACAAAAAAAACATCAATCGTGTCCATATCGATCTTACCAAAGGAGTGGTTGACGTAAAAACATCTGATTATACTCGTGAGGAAGTTCAAGGATTAATCGAAAGTCTGGGCTACAAAGCTCAACCCTATAAGTCGGGCGCTAAGAAAGATTTAAAACTTGAGTACTTTCTCCTGTGTAGCATCCTGTTGAGTCTTCCTCTACTGGGGCATATGTTTGTCCACAAAGATCATATTCTACAAAATCCTTGGCTGCAGATATCTCTGAGTACACCTGTTCTCATTATGGGATATCATCACTTTGCGCTAGGAGCCTTTCGCTCCATCAGGAATCTAAAACCAAACATGAATGTTCTTATACTGATAGGGACAACCGCTGCATACCTCTACAGCCTCTTGGGATGGTTGTTGAGTAACAACCCAGAAGAATTGCATCAATATCTATTTTTTGAAACATCAGCAACCATCATCACACTTGTATTTCTTGGGAATTATTTTGAAAAAAGTTCTATAGCGAAGACAACTTCAGCGATAGACGTCTTAGAAAAATTACAATCCAAAGAAGCCCACAAAGAAGTAACTGGCAAACTAATCAAATGCACGATTTCTGAATTAAAAATTGGCGACATCATTATCATCAATCAAGGGGAGTCTGTGCCTATTGATTGTGAAGTCATTTGGGGGAGTTGTTCGGTCGATGAAAGCATGATCTCTGGTGAAAGCATTCCCGTTCACAAAACGAAACAAAACAAAATTATTGGAGGAACGCTCCTACTCGAAGGCTCCGTTAAATGTAAAGTTCTTACCAATCTTGAGAACACCACGCTGACTCAAATCATTGAACAGGTAAAGCATGCCCAAGAAAATCCACCGAAAATTCAACGCCTGGGTGATAAGATCAGCAACTACTTTGTCCCAAGCGTCATTATTATAGCAATCTTCACCTACCTAACCAATCATTTCCTCTTCCATATTGATTCTCAGGAATCGTTCCTCAGAGCCATCGCAGTTTTAGTAATTTCTTGCCCCTGTGCTATGGGTTTAGCTACACCCACCGCTGTAATGGTAGGGGTAGGAAGAGCAGCGAAAAATGGCATACTCATTAAAAGTGGTGCGGCAATTGAACTTTTTAGTCAAACTGAAAAAATCATTTTTGACAAAACAGGAACACTCACTGACGGTAAATTTAAAATTCGAGAAATTAAAAAGTGGAATGAAAACCACCCCGTAGAGAGCATCATCTACGAACTCGAAAAACATGCTTCTCATCCCATTGCAAAATCATTGGTAAAGCATCTGGAAAAGCACCAATCAAACTTGGTTTTCAATTGGCTAAAAGAATACAAAGGGAAAGGGTTTGAGGCAACGGATGCACTAGGCAACAACTACCAACTGGGCTCCGCTCAATTTACGAAAGTAGACGATTTAAAACTTATGGACGACTATCAGTTGTTTCTTAAAATCAATCAAGAAATGGTTGCTGCCGTATCCATTGTTGATGAAACAAAAATCGGAGCAAAAAGTGTTTTGAAATACTTCAATCAAAAAAATAAAGAAACCGTTTTACTAAGTGGGGATCGAAAACTAAAATGCGATGCCCTGTCCGAAGAATTAAATATTCAAACGGTGTATGCAAATCAACTTCCTGAAGACAAGGCTGATAAAATAAAAACTTACGGTCAAAAACACACCATCACAATGATTGGTGATGGCATAAACGATGCGCCTGCCCTAGCATATGCTCATGTTGGTGTTTCGTTTCAAAAGGCAACTGATGTTGCTGTTCAATCAGCATCCATCGTGCTGCTCAATAAAGACATCCAAGCTTTACAAAAAGCACACGAAATCTGCACACATACCTACTTAACCATCAAACAAAATTTATTTTGGGCATTAGCATACAACATCATCGCGATACCTTTGGCCTCTATGGGGTATTTAAGTCCAATAATCGCTGCTTTTACCATGGCATTTTCCGACCTTGTGGTCATCGGAAACTCTATTCGATTGAACTATAAAAACATCGATACGCGATGGCGAAAATAAAGGTTTTGCATTTGGCTAAGTGGTATCCTAACAAAGAGGAATGTTTGTTGGGTATATTCGTAAGGAAGCAAATCCATTCCCTACAAACCCGCTGTGATCAAAAAGTCATAAGCTGCGTATTGAGCGAAAAAATTCACGCTAATATCGTTCGTCTAGAGAATACTAAAAACAACAACCAAGAGGTTGTTTTTTACCACAAAAAAGGTCTATTGAATAAGGTTTTAGTTCTCTGGAGAATCTGGAAAGAAGCACAATGCTTTCAACCCAACATCGTACATGCTCATGTCTTGGGTTGGTCAAGCATTATGGCTTACTTCTTGAAAATTAAAAAACAAATACCATTTCTAATTTCGGAACATTGGGGTGGATATGGAAGAAATGAGTTCACAAAACTCAGCTCAACATCAAAAATATTAAGAAAAAAATCAGCTCAAAACGCCCACCAAGTTCTCGTCGTTTCCGAATATCTAAAAAAAGACATGTTAAAATGTGGTATTCATGCAAATTACAAGACTGTTGGGAATGTGGTAGACGGAAAGGTTTTGCCCCTTAAAAAAAACAAAACATTCAGCTTTGTATTTGCCGGAGATCTCATTCAAAAAACCAAAAATGTAAAAGGGATTCTGGAGGCTTTTAGAGATCTTTTACAATCAAATAAAGACATCCAGCTGGACATCATCGGAGATGGGAAAGACTCAACTTACTACAAAGACCTTTCAGATAAACTAAAGCTGAATAGTCATATCTATTTCCATGGGAACCAAAGCAATGACTACGTTTTTAAGATGCTTTCTCAATCGCATGCTTTGATACTCAATAGTTATTTTGAAACCTTTTCTGTGGTCTGCGCAGAGGCACTCTTATGTGGAGTTCCAGTCATTTCTACCAAATGTGGAGGTCCAGAAAGCTTTTTGAATGACGAAACCGGAATTCTAATTGATCACAGCAGTAAGGAAGAACTTACAAAAGCTATGGAGACTATGATAAACAATTATGACAGATATGAACCGGAAAAACTAAAACGCAAAGTTCTTGCGTTTAGCCCTGAAGTCATTGGCGAAAAAATACATCGAGAATACCTAAGCATACTCAATTGATTCTTTTCAAATAACAGTAAAACAAAACAAAGGATACGAGGCCCGAGAGCCAGAGCAATACACTGGTTACTACAGCTGCACCAATAATCCCCCAGGCATGAATTGCATAAAAATTGAGAACTCCATTTAAAATAAGAATGACAAAGGCTACAAAAGCATTCCAATTGGATTTACCAACCGATGCTAATAGATTTCCAAAAGGAATTCTAAAAACAAATGCCCCTACCATACCGATTACTAAAACTTGAAACAAAGGTACGGCATCAACATAAACATCTCCAAATAACTGAACGATGATGAAATCAGCCATCAAAAAAAGAAACAATCCAAGCACAAGGGCTAAAAGTGAGAAAACTTTGAAATACTCTTTTGCAAATCGAGTCAAATAACTCTTGTCAACACTGTGTTTCGCTAAATCAGCATAATGCGTCGTGATGTACGAGTTCGGAATGAAAAATAAAGCCAAGGGAATAATACTTGCCGACTTGTAGACTGCTACTTGCTTTGAGTCTTGTATCAGTTGAGCTACCAAAAATACATCCAAGGAATACATCAGCTGTGAAGCAACAGCTCCCATACCCACCCAAAATCCGTAAGAATAATAATTTCGAGGAATCTTTATGCGCTGAACCAAAGTCAATTTGATCATGGGGAAAGCCAAAATCAAGGGAATCGTAACAAGAACAACCAGATAGGCAAGAGATCCATAGAAATAGGCTGAGCCACAACCAAGAATTAAAATTATGAAAGAAGCCAAAGCATCAACTCCAGCATATTTCTTATTCTGAAAACACACCCTATATTTAATTTTCACCAGTTCAATCAAAAAGAAACTGAACAAATAAACAACACCACAATAAAGCAATGAAGACGTATTACCCATGGGGTTGTTGAGCCAAGGTGTTAAGGCAATTAGTATTGTAGCGCTTAGTGCTGTCAACAACAAACCCCGACTCGTGCTGTATTGAAACAATTCTTCTCTTTTGGAGTCGCTCTCAAGCAAAGGAGCAAAACGCAAGTAAGCGTGCTGCATACCACCGCCAGAAAAAGGAATGAAAAAAGCAAGTGCTGAAAGTACGTATGATAAGACTCCGAAATCTTCTGGATTTAGAACACGAATCAACACCAATGAAGTCGAAAAACTACAAATCTTGGTAAACAAAGACGAAGCCAGGACATAATCTCCGTCTCTTTTTTTAAAGTTTCTCAAAAAATCTATCAAACGTTCAGTCTTTCTAAGGAATCATAAACATAGTGAAATCCTTACAATTCGAAAGGGTTATTTAGGAAATCGCATCGCGATTGGGTCACCAATAAAGGAAGCTTGTTATTTTTATTTTTAAAAATATAAAACTAAATTTGTATTTATATTTATCATCCTACCTTGACTCCTCCCTCCTTCCGATTAAATTGATATTGTAAGTCTCAATACTCCCCCTGCATAAGCAGTCCCCAATGTCATTGACATGAAACCTGCTTACAAAATCTATCGCAAGTTCTTTTATTAATAACACTTATATAAAATCAAATGAAAAAAAAGATCCTAATTGGAACATTTAGCATTTTAGCAAGCGTCTGTTTGCAAGCTCAAAACAAATTGATAGAACCAAACAAACATGCCGAAACTAAAGCGCATAACATACGTTTTGAAACCGATCGTGTGGATCGTCCAAACCTCGATTTCTCCCAAAGTAATAGAGAAACTAACTTAAGTACTCCAAAGATATACGCCAATGGAATCTCGGAACAAATCATAGGCCAAACTTATTACGACCTACAGACCAACAATTCGATTCAAAACAGACTTCTGGTTCATAGTGATCAAAGTATTTCAACCGTTTGGACAATGAACCCCAGTAATGACCAAGATGCTCAATATCCAAATCGAGGAACAGGATATAACTATTTCGATGGAAACTCCTGGCTTCCGAAACCTTTGAGTAGAATTGAATCAAAAAAAACAGGATGGCCATCAGTGGCAGCATTAGACAACATGCCTGTCGTTAGCGCACATTCAAATTTAGAAGAGAAGGTCACGTGGACCACAAAAGTAACAAGGTCCGAAGATCGTTGGTCAGAAGCTAAATCTGTTTACAAAATAGGTTCAAACAAGTCGTTAAAACAGATGTGGCCAAGAATAAAGGTGGGAGGACCCGATGGAAAATCCATTCACCTAATTTCTCACACCTATGACAGTAATATTGACAGCAACCTCGTCGCTTACAGTAGGTCACTAGATGGCGGAGAAACATGGGATATCGTGGACACCATATTCCCTGAAATTGGAAGAGATTTTTTCTTGAATCTGGATGCAGATGCATATGCTATGGATGTTAGGGGTGAAACCGTTGCGTTCGTAATAGGAGACAAATGGACCGATATTGTTCTCATGAAATCAAACGATAATGGATCGACCTGGACTAAAACAATCATCCGAGATCATCCCATAACAATTTTCAATGACGATGTTATAATTGATGAAACGACAAATCCAGATTCCAATGGAAGAATAGATAATACCGACGGTTCATTCAGTATATCATTAGATGCAAACAACAATGCACATGTATTCTTTGGTCTCATGAGCTATTCTAATAAATCCATCAATGACGACATCTGGGAGTACTACCCTTTATCGGATGGAATTATGTATTGGAATGAAGAAAAAATGAGCTTAAATAAAATTGTAAGTATCATTGATCTGAATCAAGACAACAGGCTAAACATAGATAGCTCATTGTACATAGCAAATTACGGAATTAGATCCCTGACCAGCTTTCCCACAAGCACCATTGCAAATAATGGCGACCTGTACTTGGGCTACTCAAGTGTCATGGAATCTTTATACAGCGACCAGATTGAAGCAGGAAACAATGGAAATGAAAATTACTTACAACACTACCGTCACCCCTATTTGATAAAGTCGGAAGACAACGGCAATAGTTGGTCAGACCCAATGGATTTGATGGAAGAAATTACAAATCCAATTACTGGGGATCCACTACAAGAAGGTGTGTTTGGTTGCCTCGGAAATGTCGTCGATGATTTTATACACTTTACCTACCAAAGAGACCAATTACCCGGCATGAATATTAGTGGCGATAAAGACCCTGTTACGAAAAATGATATTGTATACCTCAAAATACCCGTAACAGTATTTAGCTTAACTTCAGAAGAAGTACAAAGGGAAAGTGCTGAATTCCAACTATTTCCGAACCCTTCTAGTGAGACCATCAACATTCAACTGAACAAAAACGATGCGGGGGCTGTGGTTAAGGTAATCAACATATTAGGAGAAGCGGTCGCCATCAAGAATATAACGGGCTACAAAACCCAAATGAATATAGAGTCGCTCAAACCAGGTATATATTCCGTGTCAATTGAAACTGAAACCAAAAAAATGGTGAAAAATCTGCTGATACAATAACACCATTCGTTCTTAAAAAAAGACTGTTTTAACAGTCTTTTTTTTTTAATTCATCACTTTATCATTTACGTTTAAAGGTCCATGTGATTTGAAATGAAGATACACAATCGCCTTGCGCATCATAGCCTTTAGAATTCATGACACACAATACAGGTTGATCATTAGCAGCAGCTTTCTCTATTGCTTCTTTTACTTTCAAACCATCCTCACAAACAAACTCAATGGCACCTATAGCCTTCTTCTTGAAGTCAGCGTTAACATTCATTACCAATAAAGATATTTTCACAGATTGAGCATCTACATAACCCAATGCCAAAAGACCCGTAGCCAACTCCCCTGCCATAGCCTGACAGGCAAAATACATCGATTTAAAGGGATTTTTGTTCCAAAAGCCATAACGTATGGATACGACAGCCTTCCCTGAAGTTAACGATTTTACTTTCAACCCAGACAACCACGCAATAGGCAGCTTAGTAATTAAAAACAGTCTGAACATGACGGAATGATTAAACTTCTTCAAATATGATGCTCGCATTTTGTTGATTTTATAACAAGATAAGAAATCTCCGTCAATTCGATTTTGTATTTTTACATCAAAGAAAAAGCATGCTGAAGAACTA